>Ga0207695_10003150_pt1 | contig 23548 bp, 30 predicted proteins | sample KBSC54metaG_FD_184354 | JGI IMG/M metagenome (GOLD analysis project Ga0207695, IMG submission 184354) | Corn rhizosphere microbial communities from Kellogg Biological Station, Michigan, USA - KBS C5-4 metaG (SPAdes) (version 2) | ecosystem: Host-associated > Plants > Roots > Rhizosphere > Soil...
TATTGTCTCCATACTATTATGGTAGCTCCGCCGCCGAAAGCGTGGAGAGGGATATATAAGCCGGTAGATTCCGAATCAATAATATCCCGGAAATCGCTTGTGAACAATGGCTGCTCGTGACTTAACTGCTGAAGCTCTAAAACAAATCGAGGAATCTCTTCATGCTATGGATAATTATCATGCTCTCTTGGCGAATCACACTCTTGTGGAGACTGGAGTCTTTATGGATCTCACGGAACAACAAAGAAGTAATGCTCTCTCTGGAACACTTTTATCTTTCGTTGAAACTATTCCGAGCTCTGCTGTTGATCAATCAATGCTGGTTCAAATTGTTAAATCAAAGCTTCCGGTCAGATGCACCAACATTGACAACCTTCTTTGTGATATCAAGATGTCTAATAGATCTATTCGTGCTGTTGCCAGAACATTTGAAAGAAGAAGAAGAAGAATTCAACGAAAAATTTTTGACAATGATGCTGATCTTGAAGAATTTACAAATGAATATGATAAGTATCTTCCTCTTAGGGTTCCATTCAAAAATGCTGCTGCTGTCAGACAATATAATACACTCAAGAATGATCTGGAGTTCTGCTACAAGAAAAAACAAGAATATGCTACAAAATTGGAAGAAACAAATAATATTTTAAATTCAATGGTAATTGATACTACTATTGATGACGAAACAACTGAAGAATCTTCAATTGATGATTAAATAAAAAATATTTTTTAAAAATTGTTTATTTTAATTAGTAAGTGTTATTCATCATATAATTAATAACTTGAATTCCGGAAATACCAAAATCAGTTGGCCAATCTGAACCATCCATAGTATAAAATTCTAGTTTTCCACCCGATCCAAGCGCTTCAATTCCAACTTCTCCCATAACTGCCACAGCGCCACTAGCTGAAGTAATAGCACTAAAAGGTGCCGAGCTATAATTACCACCAATACTTGCAACTGGTAAACCTGGTGTTATATTTATCAGATCCCACTCAGGTCCTGACGTTGCTGTTGAAGTTATTTCCAAGTTTGGTAAAGCCACGGAAACAATATTACCAAAAATTTGAACATATAATTGAATGGCACCATTTGCTATTACACCGAAATTTTGTTTAATTTGAGTAATTGTTGCCGCTGAGTTTAATGCAACAGTTGCAGTAACAGCAAAAAAAGCAAAATTTGTAATTGGCGATTGAGGAACAGCCGGTAAACCAGAATAATCGAAATTTGGAGGTGATATCCAAACACCTGAAGGAATATGTTTCACACCACCAAAAGTCTGATCTTGAGTATTTACTACACCAGGTTGTGTTTGTGATGCAGGTTGAAGTGATAGTGTATTTCCAGAAATAGAAGCCCCATTTGCATTTGGACTTGTTCCAACAGCAGCTAAAGATGTTGGTATACCAGGTGCGCCTGGTTCTCCTGGTGGACCCTGTGGACCAGTTGAAGTATCCCTTGTAGTAAGGATTCTCGTATTATTCAATGTAAAATCGTCAAAACTATCGGCGGTAAAGTGAAAAGCATCGGCATTCCAGTTCACTAAACCAGGCGTGACAAACTTCTTATTCATTGAATTTTTTTGCGGTTCTTTTTAACACAATGTTTGTGATTTGGTGTTTTTAATTTAAAAGATATTCACGAAAAGAGATTGTGATTGATTTTTTTCTCCTTTAATACAAAAAAATCATCCTCATGAAGAGATTACGCGTATCTGAGGATCTAGAAACATCGAGAACTAAAAAGAAGATTAAAAATGATGTTGAAATGACTGTCGATGGAACTCCAATCTTTAATGTGCATGATCAAGAGTTACCAGACGGACGGGATAAATTTAGATTTTGCAAACTCCTCAGAATACCTTCACTAAAACAGTTTTTTGAAGTGGATATGCTAAAAATTCAAATAACTCCAAAAACTTTGGTTATTCCTAATTTTAAATTTAATATTTTTCTTGATGACAAAGCTATTACTGATACTTTTTATTTCGCAAATGGTAAGATTTTAAAAACAGCTCATGGTCCAAATGAAAAAGGGATTTTTATTTCAAAAGAAGAGATTTTAGTAAATAACACACTTAACCATCGCCAGAATTGGATTAATATTTTCTTTTTAAAACAAGAATTTAGTTCTCTTGTTACTCTTGGAGATGGATGGTATGATCAAAGTCTAAGTATGGAAGATATGCTTCGAGGTTATAGTAACAATCCGAATTTCCCATATGCAGAAATGATTATGCAAGTCTCTTTTTATAGTAATGATGAGTTAAAAGATGATGTGAAAAAGTTCATGTTAATTTTGGAATTATTTGGTTCAGATCTTACAAAATATCTAATGTCGAATTATCTTATTCCCTTTATAGAGTCAAATTGTGGATATGGCGTTCGAAGGAAAGAAGATTGCGTCAATTTTGACAAAACAGGAGGCACAGGAACAAATTATGTTGTTGGTGGAAGATGGGATGGCCAACCAAGAGGTTTTCAAGAAATGTATAATTCTTATTTATGGCACAGACTCGCAGGTACCAATGATATGATATTTTTATAAAAACATTTAAATAAAAAGTATTTTTTTATTAAGGAGTTAGATTAACATGCCAGATTGTCAAATCAGGTAGATATCTCACAGAAACGGGTGGATCTGATGTTGAAACAGCTGCAATAACAAAATAAAAAGTATGTGTTGTATCTGTTGTTTGTTCAAAATCTGAGGTAAATGTAACATTTCGATTTTCATCAGAACCAACTTCAACAGCTGCACCACCTCCATCATCGATATTATGACCTTCATCATTTCCATCCATTCTTAATTTAAACAAGGTGTTTGCAGGTGTACTAAAATTCGTTTGAAGTTTGAATTGATAGTGTCCTTTTTTTGTAATTTGAATCGAAGTTCCACCGTTAGTTAGGGATATCCCTGTAGTGCTGGCAGGAACAAGAGGACCTTCAAAGGTGATAGTTGATAGGGTTGTTGTGACTGCAGCATCATTTACATTTTGTAATTCAACCATTTGATTCATAAATCCAGAAATATCATGTGAAGTGAGGACTTGGAGATCATTGTAGGTAAAATCAGCAAGAGTGGCACCGTAGAATTTGATTGCATCGGTATGCCAAGTCAAGACACCAGGTGTTACAAACTTTTTGTCCATTTTTTAATTTTTTTTATTATTTAATTAGCAGAAATCCATGAAAAGGTTGTTTCTTTTGTTCCAAAAGTAGTGGTAAATGCAGTGCCGGCATAAATTTGAATCCAGATATCTCCAGTACTAAGGACAACAACAAGGACATCAGCAGTAACAGTGTTATTTACACCAGCAATTGAAAAATTTTGTTGAACTGAAGGACGATATGTTTGAGGGATTCCAGTTCCAGCGAGATGAATTTGAGTAGCAGCTCCACTTTGAGCTGTTAAAAGTAACTGTGGTAAATCCATCGTCACGACTCTCCCAAATTTTGAAAAAGTTAGGGGAACTGTTGTGGTACTAGCGCCTCTTACCGTCATTGTTGTAATTGTTCCAACATCAAGTGTTGCTGTATTTGAAACAACAACAGGATCCGAGCCTCCATTTGGCAAGTCAGAAGAGTTCAAGATTCTCTTTGTATTAATTGTAAATTGAGCATCAGAATCGGTTGTAAAATTTGTCGCGTCTGAAATTACAGCGTAAACGCCAGGATATACAAACTTTTTGTCCATGGTCCAAATAATATTTTTTTAAAGCAAACGATTTTTTTAAAAAAAGGCTAAACTATGTCAAGAAGAGGAAGAAACGAAGCCCCTGTTGGAAAGGGTATTGATGCAGCAGCAATCCAAAAAGTCGGCGCTGCCGGTGGTCCATTTATCACCGTCCACGAAATTAATGAAAACGCATGGAGAGCATTTTATGCTTCACCAGAAGGAAAAGCGAGACTCAATCGAATGAAAGATTTAAATCAACTCAAAATGGCAAGATATCAAGGGATTGCAAATGGAACAGCAAAATACGTTTCAGGAGCATCACAAAGAGACTCTGATGTTTACAAAACATGGAAAAGAACAAGATTTGCTGTTGATGGCTCGGTACTTAGTAGAGGTGGAAGTGATATAACTGCTCTGGAGCAAAGACTTGCAGGTGCCAGACAAGCAGCTGCTCAACGAAGAGCACAACAAGTAGGAAATCCTTTAGGTGAAGCATTGGCTGAAGTACGAGGAATAAATATTCAACAATAAAGTCTTTATTAATAAAAAATAAATATTTTTCATTTTTTCAAAAAAATGGCTTCAAGTCGCATCAAAAAACCATCAAGCAAAAAAAGAAGATGGAATCAAAAAAAGAAAGGTGAAACACAAGCAAGGAATCCAAATCGAGGCCTTCCTGGTGATTACATTAAAACATATGGCCAACCGGTGGAAAGAACATTAATTTCTGGAAATGTTTGGAATGAATTCTACAATTCTGCCGCTGGTCAACAACGTGCAGCACGTCTCGTCACAAGATATGCAAAGAGAATTGCTCAACAAGACAAGAATCTTGCTCTCGATCCAGGACTACAATTCGTCCTTCCAAAAAATACAGATCTCGGTGCTATCGCCATCCAAAATGCCGCAGCAAAGGCCGCCGCTTCACGATAAAGTTAATTCATTATTTTTATTCAGTGAATAAAACAAATCATTCACATCCTCGTCTCCATTCACTGAATTACGGAAATATAAAAATGTGAATCGAAACGGAGATAGTATTCCAAAGCAAAAAAAATGGCCGAGCAACAACACCTCTCCACTCAAAAACATGTCCCTCGATTTGCTGATGCCGAAGATTTGGATCAACTTGAAAAGCTTGGATGGCCGATGGAAGCTCCCGAGACATATCAAATCTGCCTTGCCGGAACAGACTCCAAGAATCCTGGAAGAGTCTACATGAAGTTTGGCTATCTTTTTGCTTTCTGGTTGGATGATCCTGTTCACTTTGATTCTGCTCGTTACGAAAGAGAATTAGCAAAACGACAACGACAACAACAACAATTTGCTCAAAGAGAACTTATGATGCAAGATCCCGAAATTAAAGCTATTCTTGAAAGAAGAAAACAAACACAAAGTCCACCTCAGTAAATAAAAAAATATTTCCCCACATGTGTGAATTCAAAACAAACGCAGAGCTCAGAAAAATCGATCAAGAGTTACTTGAAAAAGAAGTAAAGGAACTCGCTGAAATTGATTTTACTCATTTCACATATGATGATTGGAAAGAAGGATACAATTTTGCTGAAAAAGGATTAAGAAAAGCTTTTTTTGCTGCCGTTGATGCTGCTCTTCAAGAACATGATAGTTCTCTTTTACCATATCTCTTCAATGTTTTAAGACATATGAAAATCTTTGGAGAAGACCTTCCCAAAACACATACTATCCCGGAACATCTTAAAAAATAAACATATTTTTTTGTTGCCATAAAAAGAAAAAACATTTTCAACAATGGAAAAGGTGATTGATCGTGCTGTTAAAGAAGTACGAGAAAGACCAGATAATGAAGATGCCAAAGAGCCAAAGCAAAAGAAGAGAAAGAAGGAATCTTCATCAAAAAAGAAGAAAGATCGTAATGACGATATACAAGCAGATGATATTGAAGAGGCTATGGCAATCCTGCAAGAACCGGTTAAATCTTCTTCAGAACATGAGATTGCAAAGAAGGAATTAAGGAATTTACATTTACGTTTCCCGGATATAGATGTAAGTCAAATAGCAGAATTGCGAAACAAAATCTCTCAAATGACGCATGATGAAGTAAAGACAACAATTGAAGATATAAAATCAACAATTAATCAAAAAACCAATACTTCAGAACATGCTTTAGGAACAATTGCACTAATTCTATCAAAAATTAGTGGTGAACCAAAGCTTTATGATAAAATTATGAAAGATGATGAGATTTTAGCAGCTGCAGAGTATCTATGTCCAGCACTAGAAGAATACTTGAGTGCACCTTTACAATTAGTACACAAAATTGCTCATCATGTTTCTGATCTAAAATTTAATAAGGATAATGATCCTAAATAAAAAAATATCAAAATAAGCATGGATAGCATCACTATCCCTGGTCGTTATTTACTCATGGGAAAATCTCGTAGTGGAAAGACAACTCTCGCTGTCGATTTATTCAAAGCTTGTTTTGAAGGAAAAACAGATCGCATCATTATGATATGTCCTTCCTATGATCAAGAGACCTATGCTCCAATCCGAAAACATATTAATCAAAAAAGAGATATCTTTACTGATGATGATCCCGATGTAATCAAGACAATTGTTAAACAAATTGAAACAACACGAAAATTATGTATAGAAAAAGGAATGAAGATTCCACATACTCTTGTAATTATTGATGACATGTCTGGGGCAAAAATATCTCATGGAGGAAGACATTCACCATTTGCAAATTTTACTGTACGATGTAATCATTTGAATACATCCATCATGTTTTTAGCTCAACAAGCAACAGGAGTAACGCCAACATTTCGAGACAACTTGGAGGGACTAATATGTTTTCCAACATTAAGATCAAAAGATCGAGATTGGCTTTATAATGAATATAATGCCATGATGAAGAAAAAGACTTTCTTAAGATTAGTAAAAAAAGCTTGGAAAGGAGTTGTTAGAGATGATATGGAAGAATGGGGTGAGCATTTTTTATTTATCACGTTTCCAACGAGGAAGAAACCACGCTACTTTGGTGATTTCAAATATGAACTATCCACAACTAGACACGACCTCAAAAGCCATCGTTAATAAAAACAATGTAACAAGTACAATTAGCGTTATTCTTGTTTCAGGAAACGAAGTCCCGCTTTATCTTCCACCTTGTCTATATGATATTATTGGATTTCGAATCAAATCTCTATCTTGGACAAACACACCAGAAGCCTTTGCAACAGGGACAACATTACAACTTGTGAGTCAAGAGTTGACTGAAAATTGTGTTAACCAATCCTGCTTTATTATTCCTGATTCAGTGAATATTAGAACCACTCAAGCCAATAAATTCCCAATCATCGCAACATGGGAGTTCAAAAAAGGTGTTGCTTCAGCAACTGATTTATATCTCCGATATCAAGAACAACCTATTTTTTGGCTGCAACGACCATCTTTTTTTAATCGTCTCAGTTTCAAAGTATTCATTAATCAGAGTTTTGATGATATTAACTTTGATCTATCAAATGGACTTACTGTAACCGTTGAATTTTTTTATCATGTGCATACAAGTAAATAAAGCAAACAGTTTTAATGAGTGAACCTCCTATCGTCTGTTTAGATTTTGACGATTTGCCTAAAGTAGAGAAAGCTAATCAAATTTCTCTTCATGATGTCGTAATGAAAGATTTTTGTGCTGCAATCAAGGATCAACCTCAAGGAAAACCAACAAAATCTCCTCAATCCAAAAAGATGAATATGATTCATCAAGCACTTAACACAATGTTGGATGCAACCTTTGATCAAGAATACTATGAACGTTTCGATTACTTTTTTAAAGAAGATATCATTTACATTTTCCAAGGGAAAAAAATGAAACATCACATTATTTATTCAACAAAATCAAAGGCTTATTATGTACTTTTTGGTGGTGGATATCGACAAATCAAGTTTGGTTTACTGGATAACCCTCCCCCTTCCTCCCAAAGACGAGATACCCACCAAGTAAACCAAGACCAAGTAAAATAAATGGAAATATGCCTTTTGCCAGTTCATATAGAGCAACTAACGCGTCAATTACTAATTGAAAAAGTTTTCGAACAGATCCATTCACAAAATCCCAAAAATTATCACCCCAAATCCAATCTGCAGCAGCTGCCCAGGGTAAAAGATACTTGAGAGGCTTTCCATAATTTTGATCCAAATCCATAATTCCAAAATCAGGATAAGTATTCAAAAGAGGTTGTTGTTGACCTTTTTCATCCTTGTAAAATAATAATTCGCCTTCTATATTTTTCAGCTGTTCTCCAGGAATAACCCAATTTAATTTATCTTGAGCATAAGCATTATGTCTTGCCCATATAAAATAAGATCTCCACTGTTCTTCAAATACTCGATGCCATCCTTCTGTTTTTCTCTTCCATTCTGTAAAATCATAAGGAGGTACTTTAAGTCTTGGTGGAGGATGAGTCATCATAAATTTAAGAATAATAAACCAAGATTCATTACTACTATACTCTTCCCACATATCCCAATCTGCCTTTGGTATATTTGGTGGCCATGGAGCTCTATTAAAACCAAAGAAGGCATATTCTGCGGTCATTGCCCATTCCTTCTTAAACCATTCAAATTTTCCCATTAAATAGTTATCATCAATTGGTGCAATCTTTCCAGGTGGTAATGTTGGGTGAAGAACTCCAAGATTAGTATCCCATATTTCAGGGTATATACTATTAAGATTATCAACCATTAATTCCAAATAGAGAAAGATGAAATGATTTACCATGGATACATTACAATAAATTCCTCTATCTCCAGCAAAATCCATAAATAGTGGAAAATTGAAACGTTTTCCATTATCATTGTACTTTAGTATCCTCAAGAAATCAAGACGTACAAAATAATTATCGGTCCAGGTATCTCCTTCATATGTCAATTCACCATTTCTCCATGCAGAACGATAATAGAGAAACAAATCCATAATCTTCTTATTTTTAGCGAGGAAATTGTGTACATCTTGTTTTGTTTTTAAAAAATTATTCATTCCAATCCAAAAATTTCCATATTGTGCAGTAATTTCAGGAATCATTTTTTTAAAATCTTTATAAGCAGGCATATTATCAGGTACCTTGATACAAGATAATCTCTTCCATTCCAAGAAAGGAGCATTATCATTCTTGAAGTGAAGTTGAATTTTAAAAAGAATAAATAAAGTTGAAGAAAGAATAAAATGGTTTGGAAGATAGTTTAATTTTCTATCAAAAAATTTTGTTCCAGATTTATAATCCATCAGCCCAAAAAAATTTAGATATTCATAAAAATTTTCCAACAAATAAGTATCAATTTCCTTTCCAAATTCTTGAAAAAAGACCCACAAATAAGATACTAGCTGAAAGATACTTCCCATTTCAAGAGAATTATCCCAATGGGCAGCAACAACATCCATAGTATAAAATACATCCATCATTTTTGGAGATGGAGCATTTACCTTTGAAAAATCGATTTTTGGTAAAATTGACATTAATTTTTCATCTTGAAGTAAAGAAGGTGATATTACTGGGAATTGATAGATTCTTCCAAATCGTATATCACCACGAGATTGGGAAGGGGTTGGCCATGCCGGAGGCCAAAAGGAAGGATAGGGTTGGTTCTCCACCTTTCCATTCCCCCAGAGGATTTCCTTCTTTTCATTTGCAAAATCATCGATCCAGTCACTTGGTTGTGATGGTTTGCCGTTCATCTTCTTAAATTGAGCATTTGTATTTTTTTATAACTACATATCCCTTAGTCTCTTTTTTGGTGGATGTCTAGCCTCCCAAGACTATTTGCAAGTTTACCGATTCAACAGACGGATGAATACAATTATGCTTGTCCAAAGGTAGGGCAACACGTGTATCGCCAACCATGGAAATTTTTTCCTGTCGACAATAACACCTACACTGGAAGAGCGAATCAAAGAATTCAATTCGTTTTTGACAAGTCTTGTGTTTATGATGTCTCCTCTGGATTCCTTACTATTCTCGTCTCTCTTTCCACAGGAAACTCCAATCTCCCTGGAAATACCGATACCCCTTATGTTCGTTTTAGAATGGGTGTCTGGTCACTTATTCGAAGAATGAGACATCTCGATAACAATCAACCCATTGAAGAAATTTACCCCTACAATCAACTTTACTCGATGCGATGGAGATTATTTCAAAATCAAGTTTATGGAAATGCTGTTGGTCCTGATTTGCTTGGAATCGGTACCAAAGCAATGAGAAATGCCTGGGGTGCATCACCTACTCCAGTTCAATTTGTATTACCTATTGATTTAAACTTTATTCGATCTGGCCCATTCCCAGTCAAATACATGGCAAATACCCAAATCGTTGAAATGGATTTAGAAGATCCAAGTCTTTGTATCGAAACAAACATGATTCTCCCCAACTTTGCCATCTCCCATTGTGAATTTAATGTTTACAAACTTTTACCAGGAATGCCTGGAACATTAATGCAATTTAATGTTTCCCCATGGGAAGAACAACTTGCTGCAATGATTCGAGCTGGTCAATGGAGAGTAATGGTGAAGACAGTTGACTTTTATCAAAATGCTCCAGTTTTAATCCGAGGAGATTACATTATTCCATCAAAAACAGCTGCTATTGACACTATTCAAACTGTAATGACCAACATTGCCAACTTGTCAAATACCCTTATTGACGATACCATGATTACTTTCCCAAAGAACGACATTTCTACTTATCAATTAAAGATTTTTACTCAATTTTATCCTGAACAACCTGTAGAATGTAATGATAATGCTCTTGAATGTTATCAAACCTATCTCAATTTATTGAATGCTTGGAAGATTGATGGTTTCCCAACTGGAGATCAACCAACCTATCCGAATGCTATTGCCGATGTTCCAATTGATCTAGAAACATTCAACACTAGCTGTTTCTTGATGACTTGTGATTTCCGTTCAACAAGATATCGTGAAGCAATTAATCCTATTCTTAACACAGATAATTCAACAACAGATATCCGATTCTATGCAAATTTCAACTCTACCCCTCCTGATAATACTGCCTTTTTACATTACACTACCTCTTCGATGATTATTGGTTTAGATTCAAATGGAAGAACCTACAGAGAATTAAACTAAATAAAAAATTTTTTTTCATATTGGTTATTTTGCGCAACGCTTCTTGAACCATGGCCTCTTCTCACTGGCAAGCATTTTTAGATACACCAAGTGTTTTGATGAAAGATTATCCCTCCATCATTTTTCATGGAATACTCTCCAAAATTGAAGACTCAATCGATAATTGGGCATCTCAAGCCTTCCCTGGAAACATGGCTATTGGATTTCTCATGAATGGATTCAGCTACACTCTTCGACAAGATTATCTCTTGGCACTCACTGGACAAGGAGCTTCTCTTCCTGATGGTGGAGAATCACTTAGATCTCTAAGACAAAACTATTAGATTGTTGATGATTTTAAAAAAAATAAAACATTTATTCTCATGAAAGATTATTTCTTACGTCAATATAAGCTCCCATTGTTGGTGAAATAGTTTTTGTTCTTGTAATTGGGATTGGTTTCAATTCAATACTTGATTCAGAAGAAGATAAATCCTCTTCATCTGCTGAGGAAGGGGGTACCTCCTCCTGATCCCTGAACTGATCCTTGAGGTCCTCGTAAGCTAGTTTGGTTAGGTATTGCATTCCATCCAAAATTGCCACCAGGAGTATGCGTGCTTCTCGGTTGGCCAAACGTTTGTTGTTGTTGTTGACTTTGATGCCAAGTCGGGACTTGACTCGGGGTTGGATAGGGCTGTTGGGTGGACATTGGGGGTGGATGGTCGATAGCTCTTGGAGTGTGACCTGGGTACCTTCCACCAGGGAAGAGATAGTTTGTCCCAACTTTGACAGCATATCTTTGAAGGAGCACACCAGCAAATACAACACAAGCCCAACCACAGTTAGTTGCGGTATCGCGTGCAAAATTAGTGACGTGATCAGGTATAGGGATAGAACGAATCCCATTAGAGACTTGATGAGCTCTCTCGGAGATTCGAGAAAAGATTGAAGGTTCTTGTACAGGTTGAGAAAGTATTGGGTCCAACTTTGCTTTTTTGGTTGCTGGTTTAAGGATTTGGATATCCTCTCGTTCAATTGCGGATCCTTCATCCTCTGACGTAGAGCTTGAAATCTCTCGTTTGTTTTGTCTTCGTCCATTCTTCTTTTTTTTGATATTCTCCGAATCTCTTTTTCTTTTCTTTTCTTTCGGAGCTTCAATCCGATTTTCTTCACTGATTGGTGTAATAACTATATCTTCAGAAGACGACATTGGCTTTGTTTCTTGAATAGGTTCGGCAGGGATTGGCTCTTCTTGAATTGGAGGTTTTTCATTCTCTATTGTTTTTTCTTCATTAATAATAGGAGTTTGGATAGTTTCTTCCAGTTGCATAGGTTGTTCAATAGGAATTGGAGGATGAGTTTTACTATAATCATCTGCATCTTTAATCTTTTTTTCAATCTTTTCAGCTTCTCTTTGAAGAGTGATAAGTTTATCGGCAGCACGTTTTTGTGCCAATGCTGCGCGTGCTTTCGCCATCCTATCAGTGGGCTTGGGGAGTTCATGAACAGCTGGTGCCGTTGTCTTTTCTTCCATTGTACTAATATTTTTTTGTAAAAAATCAACAACTCATGGATGAACCACAGAAGGATTTACTCTTGAAAAGATTGTCAGAGGATGATGATGAAGCTCTACTTCAGTTTTCCGGTTATGACTATTTTATCGATTTGTCGTTGACTGGAAAAGTCGACAAACAAGACTTTTGGCAAGCAGAATTCATAGAGATGAATAATGGTGTCTATACTTCTGATCAACAATCTGATATTTTAATCAAGCTTGACAAGAAAATTGATCAATTAAAGCGTTTACAGGAACGTTTGGTTAAAAATCGTAATGAATATCGTACCATTACAGATACCTATTCTTATACAAGATTTGCAAATATTGATGGACTTACTCTTGCTTCTGATTGTAGAAGAGGAAAGTTTCTTGCTCGAGAAGCCGATTTCCTTTGCAAGGAAATACAATACGTTTTGGCTCATCCTGAAAAAGTTGCAAATAATAAATAAAAAAGTCAACTCTCGTCTAACTTTTTGTCAATTGACTAGTCAATTGATGGTCAAGTCAAGTCAATTGACGATCAAGTCAAGTCAATTGACGTTTTTTTTCGGGCTAACTCTAGAAAAATTGTGGTCAAGTCACGGCTAACTGTTTGTCAATTGTTAAAAACATTTATTTCATTCAACTTTAATTTCTTCTTCTTTCTGTTCCTCAACTTTAATTTCTTCTTTCTTGTCAGTTTTTTTTCTTGGTTTTCTCTCCGGTTTTTCCAGTTTACCAAGTTGTTTCTCTACTTCTTCACGATAAGCTTTTTCAATTTCTTTGTTTTTCTTGATTACTTCACGTTTAATTCTTGCCATTTCTTTCTTTCTAATTACATATTTTGGATTATTTGCTCTTTCTCTTGCAATTCTCTTTTCTTCTTCAGTTTTTACTTTTGGAAGCCTTCCTTCTTTAAGAGCTCTTTCTTGAGCAAGCTTTTTACTTTCTTGAGCAAATTCCTTCTTTTCTTGTTCTGTTGGAAGACGTTTTAAATATTTTGTTTCAATTTCAGAGCATTTTGCTTCAGGAAAATCTTTTAAAAGTACTGGATCGTTGAATTCATTGATAATGTTTTCTGCAATCTTGCGAGGAATTCCTTGTAAATTCAAGACAAAGCCTTCGATTGGTTTTGTTTCCATTCTACGTAGAACTCGTTGTTTCTTTTTTGGTGGTTCAGTTCCATCTTGGCCACTTGGATTTTCCTTGGAGAGGTCAAATTCGTCTTGAGCTTGGCTGATGGATTCTTCTTCACGATCACGTTTTAATGATTTGGTTGGGGTAGTTGGTTGGGATTCAATCTCCATTGAAGGGGAGTCGTCGGAGGATGATGTGCTACTTGTTGTTGTCGATGATGCCATTAACCTTTTTTTGAATTATGTGAAATCAGCTGATATGTAGTGGTGAAGGTGAAAAAAAATACAAACAAGAAAAAAACAAATGACCTCTACGTGCTGGTTTTTGGAATCGCCTACAAGCCTCCCTCTGATCCAAACACTCTTGCTATCCTTGGTGGATCAACGAGAAAAGATTCGTTTACGACCAAACAACTTGGTAACTGGTAAAATTGATTATATTGGTTTCTATGGAAAATATGCCTTTTTTAAACTCATTGACAATACAAATCAACCTGCAACAAGATGTATTTTTTGGAGTCTAACTCCGATAATTCAAAAAGATTATCCAATTGGTTCCGAGGTTCAGATAATCTATGACTATTTTCAAATGGTTGATTTTGCGGAGAAGCCAGAGATATTTTTTGTTTATAAGATTGTCGTAACGCAGAACAATGGCTGGTAAGACTCTACAAATTATTTCAATTTGTGCTTTCATTGCATTATTTTACATTGCTTTTGAGTATGCTGATCAAGTTGGAACCTTTTCCAATTGTAGGAATTGTTTGATCTTATTTAATCATACAGTTCAAACAGCAGCTTTTCAACAAATGAAGGATAATCTATTCAAATTAATTTTGACTTTCTTTATTACTTTGCTCTTCAGCATTCTTTTGGAGACAGAAAAAAAGGAAAAGTCAATTTATCTAGTTCAAGTTTTGGACCATAGAGAAGATGATGATCATTCTATTGATGAAGCTCAAGAAAAACCCCTTCCGGAGAACGATGCAGCTGTGATAGTGCAATAATTTTACACTGCCAGATTTTATGCTCATAAAAATAAAGTTTATTATTACTTTAAACGTGTTTTCATTGAAATTGATAAGGAAAAACCATTTTTGAAAATAATGAAAATTCTTGAACTTCTCTATGAGTAGGTTCTCTTTGATGTACAGTAATGCTATAAATCGATTCATCCACGGGGGAAGGCCCGTTGGGATGGGGTGGCGTGATGGCTTTCCGGCGGGTTCCCTTCTCCGGCCCCAATTGGGTTGGAGGATCTAAACGCATTGATTTCGAAATAATCTCCTTAAAATCAGACATAGGTGCATGTTCTTCTCCTATTGCTCCAAATTGATGATGATTTTCATAGAGATTAGTCCAGATTCTTAATAAATAATCGTCTAAAATCTCCTCTGTTGGATAAAAATTATCGGAGTTGAGATAGTGTACAGGAAAGCTGTTTGCATTCGCATCGTGAGTTGGAGGAGGAAGTGCTGCCATCGAGTGAAAAGATATTTTTTATTGATTCGGATCTTTCTCTTCATTCTCCGATTCCTTTGTTGATGAAAATTTTTCTTGAAATTTAGAAGCATAGATTTTTACAAGTTCTTCTTCCTCTGTTTCATTAATATGTCCCCTTAGATTGATGGAACGACTTTCATACTTCATATTAACAGGTCTTCTCCATTCTTCGATAGTTGGTACTAAGTAACCATTGCTGAAATTGATATAGGTCGGAGGAAGTGATGCCATCAAGTGAAAAAATATTTTTTATTGATTCGGATCTTTTTTACAAACTAATTGCATCCACATGTTCTGTTGTGTCAAATTTGCATAGTTTTCACGTAAATCAGCATCTTTTTTAACCAACGCCTGTTCAATGTAATTATAAAATACAGTTGCAAGCATATCATCACTCCAAATAAACTTATTTTTGAGTCGTTCTTCTTCCAATGAAAAACGTGCTCTAATAAGATTGTTTTTTAAAACATATTCATCTTTATACATTTGATTTAGGTATGGCTTTACAAGAGACCAAACCACTAAATAATTAGTAGAATTAGTAGGTTCAATTTTCCAATGTCCAAGTGGATAAGCTGTTGGATAAGGAATTTTTGAATCAAAAGGAGATAGTTTTCTTAAACCTCGTCCCCACCAATCTGTCTTGTTGAATGTTCGCATCTTTGAATCTGGAGCAACATAGATTCCATCAATTTCTCCAGCTTCAAATTTTCGAACCATTCCTCCAAAAACACATTCCATTGTTTCTTGTCGATTTAATATCTTTTCAAAACGATCAGGTGGGATTCTTGTACATGCTTCTGTAACATTTCCTTCCAAATCTCTAAAAATATAGTTTTTTGATCCTATTTTTACAGTTTTTGAAAAATTGAGTGAGGTCTCTCTATTTTTTAAAAAATCAATTTCATTTACAGCTCGTTCTTTTTCTTCTGTTGTATCTTTATATTCTTCAAAAGCATCACAGATATCATGTGGATGTGGAATACCCTTTGATTTAACGATACTACAGATCCTTAAAGTTTTCTTGTCAATATAAGTGACTTCATATGTTTTTGGGGCAAGAACAGTGACTCTTATAATCTTTCCTTTCACTTCCTTCTTCATTTGACCAAGTTCTTTATCACCTTTCCATTTCTTTTCTAATCTTCTCCATGCGTTAACATGAATAATGAGTGAATCAGTATCACCATAAATAGGACATTCTTGATCTGATCTCTCTATCTTCATTCTTCTTAACATTTTGGACATGTAAATTCTTGCCCATGCTAAAATCCAAGCAGATAAATGAATTGGAAATGGAGCAAAATCGTTAATTTTCTCAGCTGTTGCATACCAACCAAGGATTTCTCCAGAATTATCATAAATTTCTGTAATGTTTTGTATATGGTTTTCAATAATCTGACCAATAACAAATAATAAAGTAATTGTTGCAATTGAATGTTGACCAAATTTCCCCGTAAGGGAATTTAACATGTTCTTTGCACATGTATATTTTGGAGTATCTCGTTCTGCTTCTTGCTTCTTTTTATAAGTTGATTTGACAAATTCATCAAAAATTGATTTAGATGACGCAAAACTAATAACTTCATAAACTCTTGTAATTTTATAACCAAGTTTGGATGCTTCCCATAATTCTGGTCCTGTAAACCATTTCATCTTTTTTGGTAAGAGATTTTGTTCTACTTCACCTTTTTCATTTTTGGTCATTAAAAAAGCAATAGTTAGATCATTAGGACATGTAACATCAACCAAGAATCCACTTTTATAAACATTTTCTTTTACCATGCCTACAACTCTTTCATTAATGTGTTTCATAATCCTAGCTTCCGCTAAGGATCCTTGTTCAATAATGACCTTTTTATACTTTCCTGTAGGATAAGCACGATTAATTTGAGCTGCTGGATAAAGTGAATTAGCATCAATATAATAACCATAATCATCAATTTTGTTGTATAATTCTCTTGTAATACCATGGCCAGGACCAATTGTAACAAAACCTTCCTTATCAACATGAGGATAATCAACCATAGTTCGTTTTACTTCATCAAAATATTTACTCTTCCAAATAGGTCTACCACAAATAACGCGACCACCTTTATACATTTCTCGCATCATCTTTTCATCTTCAATTGGTGTCTTGAATAGATGAGAACCTCTACCTTTTAAAGTTGTACTCCAACAATTAAAGGCAAATTGAGGTCCAGTAACACATTTTACCATGTCTAATCCATATTGTTCGAGCATTTCATTTCGAAAAAGATTAAAGATCTTCTTTAAACAAGTAACATCCCTTCCAACATATTCTCGTATTTCCTTTTCACACTCATGAACTACTTCCCAACTTGTCATTTTATCATGATCCAATTCACCCTTTGAAGCATCATCTTTTAAACCAAAAGCTTTACAATTTGCTTTCAGAGATCCAGGTAGAAATTTACATAAATCTTTGAGTGTTACTTCACCTTTTTCTGTTTCAAAAGTAATAGTTAAGATGCTATTTCCAATAATAATTGTTGATCCTTCTTTAATTGGAATCTTATTTTGTAATAACCAAGGAATGATAAAAAGATTATCAAATTTGGATCCATTAAAAAACCACATTATCCCATTACATTCCTTAATGATTGCATTCATAAAATCATTCATGGCATTTTCACCACAATAAACATTGGCTTCTTCATTTTGAACTAGGTCATCAATCCAAGCACCAGCATAGACAGTATACTTTCTATCATGTCTAATTAAAGTCTCAAAATCAGCAAAATAACAATTAACTTCATCTGCTGGATTTTCTCCCTCTTTTTTCTTCCAAGCTCGAGTCATATGACCTTCCAATTGTCTCTTTGTCTTTGGTTTTGCAGCATAGTGCTCTTTATCACATTCATTTGGATGATTATCTCCTCTCCAATATTGACGACCGCAAGAACATTTAAAACAATCCTTTAAATGATCTTTCCAATTTTGGAATTTACAATCAACCCAATCACCATGACAATTACAATAAATCTTGTCTTGTAAAAAATCAATAGTTCCATCCTTTCTTGGTAAGATTGCAGCATAATACTTTGGATCATAATCAGACTTTAAAAGAGCAATTCTTTCACAACTTTTACCATAGACTCGATCACGCTTGGGATTAATCTTTCCAAGTTGAATTTGTTTTCCTCCATAGATACTATTAATACTAAAAACAGTAATTTGGACTTCATAAAAATTTGCAATTCTTTCAAATAGTTCATCATTGATATAACTATTGTTTGCTATACCATCAGGAAAAACATCAAAAAAATCTTGCTTCGTTTTGGAGAAAAAACCTAATTTTCCATCCTTTAACATATGAATACACTGAATTACTGGATGCAATTCATGTCTATCACAAGGAGTAAAATAGTGAACGCGATTCACCAACTTTTTGCTGAAACCATAGTTATTCACCTTATAAGAATTTGTCAACAACTTTGCTTTGTTTCCCATCCAATAGAAACGAGTGTAACCTATTTAAAGAGTGAGTTTATTGAAACTTTAAAATAAAATTTCGCTCTCGCAGGTCTCTATTTCGGTCATTGAGGAGGGATAACCATACTGGTGTCGGATAAGAAACAATATTAAATACCCCTGACTTTGTTGAAGACCATTGCATTCGAATAGGAAAATTTCTTAAATTTCCAGCTTGGTTGAAGTCAAAATTATTTAAATGTTCTCTCGCGTTTTCTTGATCTTCAAAATATAAATTTTCATAATTTTCATGAGTTAACCGTCGAAAAACTTGATTTTCAATTGCCTCTTGTATAGCATATCCGATAAATTGCTGAAAAGATAAAGATTCACCAGGAATAATATTTTTGCGATTTACAGGGAACTTTCTAATTAGTCCTTGGAGTGATAATTCGATCGTGATTCTAAAAAACGTTCCACTAGTTGGTAATACAGGATCATGTTTCCATAAAAAACTAGTTGGTAAGGCTACCGTTAATCTCCACACAATAATACGCTCTAAGACAAAAAATTAGTTTACTGAAGTTATTTTTAAGAAAATGTCGCCAAGAAAAAAATAAATTTGATGAGGTTCAAATTCTTCATAAGCTGTTGATACTGCTTCCGCTTGCCATCCAATGACATAAGATTTAAGAATTTGACTTGATCTTTGATTAACAATTTGTGGAATAGGATTTGACCTTATTTCATACAACTTCTCCTCTCCTCCTATGACCGAAAAAAAGACCCGCTTTTTTAAAAAAAAGAAAAAATCATACCTTGGTATAGAGCGTTTTTGAGTAATTCAAAGCATGGATCATCAAGACCTTCCAATGGATCGGCAGCATCACTTTCCTTTTCATAACCACGAGTAGATGGAACGAGAGGAATATCTGGACCAGTATCACCAGGATTGTTGTTAGCTCGAGCAGCACCACGGCCTCCACCACGTCCTCCACCACGAGCAGCTCCACGTCCAGTAGCAGCAGCACCACCGCGAGATACAGTTTGAGTAGGAACAGCAGCTCCACGTCCAGCAGTAGCACCACGACCAGCAGTGGCAGCAGCAGGAGTAGGGAGATTGGATGGATTTGCAATAAATTTGACGGGAGCGAGCGCTTCAATTTCTCGTCCAAGATCGTCTAATTCTTCATTTGTACCAGGTTCGGGTAACGATGTTACCCCCTCTTCCAATCGTTTTCTCAATATTTTTATGACTTTGTTCATCATTTCATAAAACGCCTTTACTCTTTCAGGAAGAAGATCATTTCTATACCACATCAAGTTTAATCTATTTAAAAATTGATTGATTAAACTTATCGTTGGAAGATATTGCAAGTAATAATCATAGGCCTTTGTGTCCTTACTAAAATATGGATTCAGCAAACTTTTAACAGTTTCGATATATTCTCTTGGTTGACGTTCTCTATCCTTGTTTCTTCCTATTAAAGCTGCAAAGAACACAAGATTGTAGAGATCTTCCTCGCTAATGATTGGCTTTCCATCACTTCCATAGCCTCCTTCTTCATCTCGCATGTGTACATTTCCTCCAGCAGCAGATTGAATAGATTGTCTCTTTGGTAATGGTTCTTTAGGTTCAAAGGATCTTGGTCGTTTGCCTCCTGGAGCGGGTGTTTGAGGTATTTGAGGTACTTGGCTTTGGTTTGTAGTAGGTGTTTGAGGTATTTGTGGCACTTGACTTGGGAGACGATCAAACGCAAAGGCAGTCGGCGCATCTGCTTGAGGTATTTGAGGCACTTGATATGGGAAACGATCAAATGCAAAAGCAGTTGGTACAGCTGTTTGAACTGGTTGAGGAATGACAGGTGGAGGATTTTGCGGCGGTTGAGCAACAACAGGCGGAATATTTTCCAATCGACCAGCAATAGGCGGAGTGCGCGGATTCATAGTATCAAGCCAATCCTGAGGAGGTTGAGAGCCAAAAGGAGATCCTGGATCCATATTTAAGAGAGATTGTTGCACCACCAAGCGGTTATTTTTTTGAAAAAAATCCGAGCTTTTATATCCCCAACTCCGATTTTTTTTAATTAACTTGGTGCTATTCACTTAATGATCAACGTTTAAAGGCGCCGTTCAGTGAATAGTCTACCTTTAAAATGCGCAACGGAGTCGTTCAATTATAAACATTTCCGATGAAACGAAAGTTCCAACCTCTTCCCGGTGTTGATAAAAAAATTTATACTCTTGATGATGGTGAAAAACTTGATGATGATGCTGAATATAATACTTGGTGGCATGAAGCCAGAAAAGGAATCGGCTATAGGCAACATCTATATACCAAACTTCCTATTATTTCTCAAGTGGTGGAGAGCGATCCAAAGTTAGAAGCAAAGAGACTTGCTTCTTTAGTTTTTAATTTAATCCCTAACCCTGGTGAACAGACCTGTCCTCTTCAAGGTGGGAGAGAATCATCTTATAATGAAATTGAAGGTGATGAAGATATTTTTGATGTAATTGATAAATATGGCTCTCTTATTTCTAGTGGATGTAAATGTAGCGATTTCGAGATACCAAGAGATGCGGAATGGAAATACCCCTTTAGTGTTGAAGAATATGCTTGGGTATCAACAACGAGAAATTTCCACCCTCGCATCTGGTGTTTTAAAAGATATGGAGCAGCTACGCTATGTTTGTGTTCCTGTGGACAATGGATTGTCACTCCTACGCTAACTTGGCACTTTATACTTTCTTGTCCAAAATGTCGCTGCGATGGATTTGGATCTTGGAAAAGTATGCCCATGGCTTGTGAAAGTCAGGATTTTTTTCCTATTGAAAAAGGTGAGCCATGTTTAAAGAAGAGAAAAATTGAACCTATACTAAAAACACCTTTTGGAGAGAGGTCTATTTTCTGTTTTTATACATATATTAAAATGAAAACATACTTTTATCAATTAAATCGATCATACTTTACAGCAACCAAGATTTTCAGTCATTTATCTAAATTTGAAGGAACATGTTGGTTTGACATCTTTTTAAGCCCTGTAAGTGAACATGTAAATGTTGTTGATTATCTCATGTTGTTGTTTTTCATTGAAGATGTTGAAGATATGGCATCACGCGGTCAATGGTCTGATTTCTTGGATGAATCTACTTTCTGGACTGGTGCTTCATTGAAATATGAAATTTGGAAAAAGAAGGAAAAATATCTTTTAAAATAAAATAAACTCCTATTTTTTGAATTTGAAATGTTGGTACCGTCTCCGTGGTATATAACAAATGATTTGGGTGACTATCGCAATAGATTTAGTGGTATGATGATAACAACAATGGGAGATGATTCTTCACTCATCAATTTTAAAAACAATGGAAGAAAAAAAATAATTCTTTCAAATATAGGAGTATGGGATTGTCAATCAGCAAGAACTAAAATAGATGTATATGCTGAGATTGTTGAAACAAACTTTGTATTTGTTGAAACAGCTATTACTTGTTTAAAATGTAAGCATAGAGTACCAAATTCTTGTCATTGTGGTCCATCATCCATATCACTCTATCCATGTTTGTCTCCCCTATTCTATAAACCACATAACTTCTATTATGATAAAATAGTTTATGATAAGAGAGATGAGTGCTTAAGTAGATGGACATTTTTTACTAGAGCATTAAAACTAATTAATTTAATTGATGATGTGAAAAAGAGAATATTAATTTTTATAGCTCTATCGTTTATAAATGACTTTGATTGGGTTTATCAATCTATTCATGGCAGTAGAAGAAAGGTATTTTCTCTTTTTCTAGTAAAAGAACATTTTTCATACTTATATAAAGAATTAGAATAATAAATTAATTTATTTTTCTTTTAAAAATTTGATTCCTCACTATCTTCGGATAGATTAGAATTAACAATCTGTGTTGGTTGTGTTTCCTGTGATTCGCTTGCCTCGTCGTCTTGTGTATTGATACCATCGGCAAAATCCAACATTCTTTGATAAAGCTTACGATTCCTTGAGATGCGAAGTAAATAGTTATCTCTATCTCTCTTAATTGCGTCGACAGTTTCATAATCAGCTTTCCATGATTCGAACTCTTCGATAGATAAACGAAAAACTTCATTCTTATTGATCATTGTCATTTCGAGAAGAGCGATATCGTCATTTAACTTTGTACAACAGCGTTGCATCCTTTTAACATCTTGTTTCATGGCATAAGCAGCATCATAGACTTCATTCCTAGTAAGTTTCAACTGCTTAGGCATCTTGTTCATAAACTTTGTGATTTATTTTTGATCGGAATCTACCGCTTTTATATCCCTCCGGGGTGTTATTCACTGAATGATGTTGAGTTCGTTTCGGCTTTGATTTGTTCCGAACAATCATTTATTTACTAACAATTTTAACTGAATTAGGATCTTTGAAATCAATTATTTCCTCGAGTTGACAACATTTTCCTTGACAGCAGCTGCTTTTGCACGAGATATGTTGAAGAGCCATCCACAAAATACCAAGGAGGTTTAAAAAGGAGATACCCAAGTTCACGTAGAGCGGGACGTTATCAGACATTACAGAAAAACTTTATTTTTTTTAATAATAACGAATAGGTATTCCATCTTCGTCATACAAACTAACATTACTTTCATCTTCATTTTTAGCAAAGTCATCGCCATTAGAATTTAACAAGTAAGCAGAAGCATTTTGTCTTTGAAGAGGTTTCTGACTAAAAGTATTATTTTTTATTTACAAATATCTAACGTTCCTTCCAGGTTTAGCAGTAACTTTGCCGTTGTTGTCAACTGTAAGAAAAGCATTAAAAGCATCATCGGCTTGTTGTTGGAGTTGCTGAGCTTGATTAGAGAGATAAAGCAAGTAGCGTGCAGAAGCATTTTGTTGAGCAATTTCAGCAGTATCACGAAGAGAGAAAGCAGGTTGTTCTTCCCAGAGCATATGTGGATTTCCAGCAGTTCCAGTTCCAATCCAAGTGTTTTCAGCCATGGCAGAGAGCGTGTCCAAAGAAGATTTCGGCGATATTTTTGAACCGGAAACTACCGGCTTAAATAGTCCGAACCACGCTTCGGGAGCACCATCGGATTATCGTTTCGGAGCACCATCGGCGCGGATGGTCAAACTCCGATACCCGGGTCACTCTTGTCTGAACGG
>Ga0207695_10003153_pt1 | contig 23523 bp, 13 predicted proteins | sample KBSC54metaG_FD_184354 | JGI IMG/M metagenome (GOLD analysis project Ga0207695, IMG submission 184354) | Corn rhizosphere microbial communities from Kellogg Biological Station, Michigan, USA - KBS C5-4 metaG (SPAdes) (version 2) | ecosystem: Host-associated > Plants > Roots > Rhizosphere > Soil...
ACATTACACTCGTCGAGACCGCGCCCGGCGCTGCTGCCGGACCCGCCAACTCGATTCTTAGCGGAACGCGCCCTGATGACCGGCGGCAGACCTCAGCGGTTGTCGCCAATGGCCAGAACGAGACCTTCAACAACCACCTGGTCGATGGCATGGACAACAACGAGCGCGAACAGTTCTCAATTCTATTCCGGCCTTCGATCGACTCGCTGGAGGAAGTGAAGATCGATACCAACGCCTACCCGGCCGAAGAGGGAAGGGCGGGCGGCGCGGTTATCAATTTGATCACCAAGTCGGGCACCAACGCTTTCCACGGAGGAGCGTACGAATACTTCCGCAATGACAAACTGAATGCCAATGATTTCTTTGCGAACAGTTCGGGCATAGGACGCGCGGAGTTCCGGCAGAACCAGTTTGGCGGCAGCGTGGGCGGGCGTATCAAAAAAGACAGAACCTTCTTCTTCGGCGATATCGAGAACTTGCGGCTGATCCAGGGCAAGAATACCGGCTTGCTGGCCGCGCCGACTGCTTTTGAGTTGGCACATCCCGGCAACTTCTCAGACGTATTGCCGTATTGTAATAAACCTGGGGTTTCTTGCAAAGACATTCCTGCTTCAGGGGTCATTCCGAGCGCCCAACTCGACCCCGTCGCACTCAAGTACCTCAAGCTTTTGCCGGCGGCGAACATTCCTGGCGCGCCTCCCACGGCGAATTACTCGGGCAATGTAAACAACCAGTATTTCGCCAAGACCATCGATGCGCGAGTCGATCACCGCTTCTCCGACAAAGACAGTATGTTTGGCCGTTTCACCTACAACCCAACTACTACTGTGTATCCAACCCTGTATCCGCAAGTGAAAGTCGGCGATATAACCGTTAATCCTGGGAACGGCATTTATCCGGGTAACTCCACCGAAGATTCGCAGGCATACATGTTGGACTACATTCACATCTTCAGCCCGACTCTCGTGATGGAGCTGAAGGACGGCTTCACGCGGCTGAATATCGCGACTCTCTCGGCCAATCAGGGCACCAATCTGTCGAATGTGTTCGGCATCCCCGGGGCCAACATAAATCAATACGTTTCGGGATTGATGAATACCACCATCGCCGGTTACCAGGGGACGGGAAGCTGCAATACTCTGGGCGACTGCACTTCTGTGCCGATTTATGAAATTAACAACGTTTTCCAGGAAGAGGGCGCAGTCACCTGGACGCATGGCTCCCACAACGTCAAAATCGGCGCCGGCATGATCCGGCGTCAGGAGCAGTACTATCAAATCCAGAACGGTACGGGCAATTTCGTATTTGGCGCGGCCTCAGCCGGCGCGCCGCCCAATAGCCTCGCGAACTTCCTGCTGGGCGTCCCTACCACTATCACACGGCAATATCCGTATCAGTTTCAGTACTACCGGACCTGGGAACCTCACATTTATGTCCAGGACGATTGGCATGCCACGCGTAAGCTCACGTTCAATCTCGGCCTGCGCTGGGATCACATCGGCCAGCTCCAAAGCGCGACTGGTCAGCGCTCCAATTATCAACTCGCCACCAACACATTTTGCATTAGCGCCGCTGCCTGCGTGCAGCCCAACTGGAAACAGTTCCAACCGCGATTTGGCTACGCCTACAGCGCGGGCAAGGGGTTCGTGTTTCGTGGAGGATTCGGTATGAGCTACTTCGCCCAGGACTATGCCGCGGGCGCGCTGAACCTTCCCAATCCACCCTTCGTGACAGTGAGCTTCACCTGCTCTCCATCGGCCGTGAACGGACAGACCGGGTGTCCGCCGGGCATCGGTAAATTATCGGCGGGTCCGCCTCCCATCGTGCCGCCCAATATCCCGCAGCTCCTGGGGCCGGTTGCCGGGGGGTTGAACTCGTCCTTGAGCGCCAAGTCCGATTACTATCCGGCCGCGAAAGTCATGGAGTGGAACTTCACCATCCAGAAGCAACTCGGCGCCAATGTTTTCACCGTGGCGTATGTCGGCGAACTGGGGCGTCACCTGCAATATGTACCGAACGCAAACTTGCCGGCTCCCTCGGGAACAGCTACGACGCCTGCATACATTCGCGCGGCGACGTTACCCAACATAACGGGGATCTCGCTCTATGGTACGGGCGGAGCCAGCGAATACAACGCCGCGCAGTTCATCTTCGAGCGGCGCTATTCGAAAGGGTTGACCGTGAACGCCAATTACGTGTTCGCCCGCAATCTGACCAGCTTAACCGATCTCGGTGGGGCCGACCCCATTGCGCTACTTACCTTTAACCGCGGTTACGATTGGGGCAACTCCAGCATCGGCTTCAAGCACAAAGTTACCGGGCGCATTAATTACGAACTTCCATTCGGCAAGTCGGCGACGGGTTTTAAAAAGACGGCCATCGGCGGGTGGCAGATGAACGCGATCGCTTTCTGGCAGTCCGGTGAGCCGTACACAATTACAGACGGACAGAATCTGATCAATCTGCCGAATATCACAGCGGACCGCCCGAATCAGGTCTCCGGCCAGTCCTGCCAGGCATCGAACCCGTCGATTCGCAACTGGGTCAACTTAAATGCATTCCAGCAGCAGCCTATCGGCTTTGCCGGCAATGAAGGGCGCGGACAATGCTACGGTCCGCATTGGAGAAGTTTGGACCTCTCGGTTTTCAAGGACTTTACGTTCGCGGAAAAGTACCGGCTATCCTTCCGCGCCGAGGCTTACAATATCACGAACACCGCGAACTTTGCTCTTGCCAACTCCAACATTGCGAGTTGGACGGTGAAACGCGATCCGGCGGGCATTCCGACCAACGGCGGAGCATTCGGCCAGATCACATCCACCAACATCGGCTTCACGCCGCGCGTAATGCAGTTGGCGCTGCGGATGACGTTTTGAAATGCGGATTCCTCGGTGCAGTGAGTCTGAAGTGGACCGAGCGCGTGCGCACGAAGAGCAGCCCTAGCTATTTCGCAGGTTTAGCGGCGGGCTAAATGAACTTGGAGTATCCAGGCAGATGAAGATCGGGGGAGCGATCGAGCGTACTCTCCCAATCTTCACACTGGAATTTTGTAATCCTGAAATACTGCCTTCTTAAAGCACTCGGAAAGCAAGCCGGGATTCTTGGGCGTTCCGGAGAGCGGACGGGTCGGGCGCTTTCGCGCACAATTTCCAAATTCGCGTGCCCGCCTTTTCCGACCGTCTATAAAATGAGATTCGCCAAACGCCCGGCCCGATGATTCACGAAACGCGCATCAAGGCTCCATCCCCGCCACAAAGCCCGGATCACTGAGCTGTTCCAAAAGTAGAGGAGCAAACCACGGTCGCCGTTTCAGTTTGACGACGCAGTCGACGCGTTTCACGGTAGAATGATCGGCTGATAGGCACGGCCCTAGCCCTAAGGAGAAAATAATGGCTATTGAAGTTAACCGACGGGAAATGCTCGCGATGCTCGGCGCGGCAGCCGCTTCACGCACGTGGGCGGACACGGCGCTTCTGCATCCTACCCGCATCGACCACGTTTCGCTTGCGGTAAAAGACATCGACCAGGCGATGATATTTTATCGAACTCTGTTCGGCAATGAAGTGATGAAGGACAAGAAGAGTGACCGCCGCTTCCTGCGCATCGGGCCGTGCTATCTGTCGATTGCGTCTGCTGCCGCCGGACAAGCCATCCGCATCGACCATGTGTGCGCCGGCGTTCAGAACGCCGAGATGGTGGCTGCCGCGAAGACTGCAGTAGAGAAGGCCGGCCTTCCGGTCAAAGGATCGAATCGCGATTTCACAATCACCGACCCGGATGGCATCAATTTCCAGGTCGCCGCCAATAACGCATGGCCCAAGATGCCCAATGCCGCTGCCGAAGCTGGCGGCAACGGGGAACCGCCCCTATTCCGCGCCATCGGCATGCATCACGTGAACGTGCGCGTTTCTGACATGGAAAAATCGACTGCCTTTTACCGCAAGCTGTTGGGAGATGTAATACGCCATCAAGGAAATCCACCGCAGCCTCGGTTTAATGCCGGCGAGACTACCTTCGGCCTCTACTATCCGGTCGCCGGCAAGCAGCCCGATGTGGACCACTTCTCAGTCCTGGTGGAGCCGTTCGATGCCGCCTCGGCCGTAAAAAAATTACAAGCGATGGGTGCAAAAGCCAAGCTGGCGAAGAATGGAAGTTTGAACGAATTCTATGACGCACAGGGAATTCGTCTGCAAGTGTCGACCGTCGATCCTGCGGCGAACCACTAGGCGAACCACTAGGGTACGTCCAGGAAAAAGCGGTGCCTTGGGCTTCACCGGACACCGGACTTCGCAAAGGGGATCCGAATAGGTCATATCCAAAGAGCGCAACCCAAGCAAACTGAAGCAGCAGTTTCGCTTACGTGGCACGCGATTTGCGCAAACTCCGATCACCTCTTAAAAAACAGCCAAACGGAATCCTAAGCCTATGCCGATTGGATTACGAGAGCCCAATCAATCGACATACCTTTGAGCAACCATTGACCAACCTACACCCAGGAAGTATAATTTGAGTTCTTTTGTGGTTCACACGGGTGAGTGAAACCAACCTAGCTACGCCTTAGCTCAACGTATCCTTTCTCGGAGACGGGGTTGTGTCGTCATAGGGTCTGCTGAGAAACGCCCAGGGGCTTTAAAAGTTAAAAAGGGAGAATTAATGAGTGACCTTGTAGTCAGATACCGCCGAGCCATTCTTTTCGTTGCGTCCGCATTCATAGCCTGTGCTCTACATGCGCAAGTGACAAGTAGAGTCGCCGGCTATGTCAGGGATGCGTCGGGGGCGATCGTGCCCAATGCCAAAGTGACTGCCGTTTCCGCTCAACAGCGGCTTACGCGAACGACGAATTCGAATACCACGGGTTATTACGAGTTTGTGGCAATACCAGCCGGCACTTATGACATCACCGTGGAAGCGCCCGGCTTTCAGAATCAAACGCAGAACGGCGTGGATCTGCAAGCGAACCAAAATCTTCGGCTCGATATCCAATTACGTGTGGGTGACGTCCGCACAGAGGTGTCGGTATCGAGTGAGGCTACATTGGTAAACACAGCAACGGCGACTCTCTCGGCAACGGTAGACACGCGCCGTGTGCTTGATCTGCCGCTCAATGGTCGAAACATTATGAGCCTGACGCAGATTCTGCCCGGCGTTACCGACGTCGTAGCCCCGGAAACCATGTCCAATACCCGTACAGGCCCCGTTATGGTGGTCAACGGCTCTCGCCAGGTAGACAATAATTTTATGCTAGACGGCGCCAATTGGACAAATTGGGCCCAAAGTACGGGAATGAACTTTCCTCCGCCGGACGCTATTAGCGAAGTTCAGATCCAGACGCAGCAATTCGACAGCCAGTACGGGAACAGCGTCGGCAGCCAGGTTGTGGTGACGTCCAAGTCGGGAACCAATGCTTTGAACGGCAGCGCCTGGGAATTCCTCCGTAATCGGGACCTGAACGCGCGAAGTTTTTTCCAAACGGTACGCCCGTTCGACACAGAGAACCAATTTGGCGCTGCCGCCGGTGGACCGATCAAAAAAGATAAATTGTTTGCGTTCGGTTATTACCAAGGGCTCCGGGTGCGCCCGCAGTCCGGGTCTGCGTTGGCCCTCGTGCCGACAGACCCAGAGCGCAATGGTAACTTCACAAGCATTAGCACCAAATTAAAGGATCCGGTCAACGCACTCACGAACAAGCCCCTGACCAACGCCTCCGGGCAAGCTTGCGTCCAGGGGAACATAATTCTCCCGGGCTGCATCAACCCGGCCGCTCAGACCTACTTGAACAACTTTATACCCCAATCGCCAACCGGCCAGGTGCTTACATTGAGTCCAGTGCCCGCCAATGAGTACAGCTATATGGGCCGAATAGATTATATACAGAATGCCAAAAGTACCTTCAACGGACACTTTTTTGTGGACCACTATGGCGCGAGATTTTCCAACGGCAACATACAGCCGTACGAGATTGGTAACCGGACGAACCAAAGCGAAGACTTCGCCATATCGAACACGTATATATTGAACCCCGCGCTCCTCAATGAGTTCACGGTGGACTACTTAGAGGCGAATTCTTTGGATTCGCCTCTGACGCAGACCCCGCCCTCGAAGTTAGGTGTAAACATTCCGTATGGAGATGGCGAAGGCCTAACCGTCAACGTGAATGGTTTCTTCAAGTTAGCGACGGCAGATCCGGCTGTGCAAGCGTACAGGAATCCGCATTTGCGTGATACCATGACCTGGGTTCATGGACGCCACACCCTGAAGTGGGGATATGAAGGAATGAGAATGAGTTTCCGCCTGGATTCGAATTTTAATACCAACACCGTGACTTTCAGCGGCGCTTACTCAGGTAGCGCATTGGCCGACTTTATGTTGGGTAAATTTGACACTATGTCCATCCGGTACGGCAGTGCCGAAGCGAATTACGTGCAATTTAGACATAATTTCTTTGTTCAAGACGAGTTCAAAGTCACGCCGCGCTTTACCCTTACTCTTGGCGTGCGTTATGAGCCGTACTTCGCGCCGCGGCAAAAATACGGTGATTACACGGTTAACAATCTCGCTGACATGACTGTCATATCCAAAACCCACCCTGACGCACTTCCAGGCACCCTCTTTCCGGGCGATCCCGGTACGCCTTCCAACGGAAAGCTCCAGTATGATGACATGAACAACTTCGGTCCCCGGGTTGGCTTCGCGTGGGACGTCTTCGGAACCGGCAAGACCAGCATACGGGGTGGATACGGCATGTTCTATAACCAACTCAGTTTAAATGTTGCCCACCAGCCGCAAGATCCTTATGCCGGGAACAGCGTTCTCAATGGGGGCATCCTCAGCGATCCCTACGGATCATTAAACACACCGTTTCCTCCGAGCTCAAACCCATCGGGAAACTTCGGTTGCGCACCCATCAGCACTTTTCCTTTCCAGAAATGTGCGATTGCGCTGCCATCCACACAGGTGTTAACGGATGAACACCTGGTAACGCCATATACCCAATCTTTGAGCCTCACTATCGAACGTCAATTTGGACACGATATTAATATCCAGCTGAGCTACGCAGGCAAGTTAACGCAAAAGTTGGAGGGTCACCGCTTTTGGGACGCCGCGGTAAGCGAGCCTGATCCCCTGACCGGCGCGCCGCCCTCACTGCAAAACGCGAATGATCGCGTCTTTTACCGCAGCACCGTAGGCCTGTATAGCACGCAAAATCGAATTTTGGGCAATGACTATCGCTCCAGCTACCATAGTGCGCAAGTACGTCTGGAGAAACGTTTCAGCCGCGGGTTTTCGTTTCTCACCTCGTATGTGTTCTCGAAAGAGCTGGATGACTATCTCTTGGCAGGGCCGGGCTTGGCGGCGGGAAACGCTGATCCGTTCAACCTAAGACTGGATTTTGGCCGCGGCGATTTCGATCATACGCACGTATTCACCTCGACTGAGCTGTGGAGGCCGGAACATAAATTCGGCAATACCTTCCTTAAATACCTTTTATCCGACTGGAGTATGGGAGCTTTTGAAACGGCTCAGAGCGGCGCGCCGATCGCGTTCGGATTAAGCTCTGATATTGCGCTGGATGGCACCAACAACCCATCTAAGGAACACGCGCAACTGCAACCAGGTATGACTTATGCGAATGTCGGAATAAGTCATCCAAACACGAATGCGTTTGTCAATTCGTTTTTCAATACCGCGGCTTTTGTCCCGCTGACTCAGATGACGAAGGGTACAATAGGCAATGCTGGGCGCAATTTTATGAATGGACCAGCCTTGTTTAATGTGGATCTTACCTTAAGCAGGGAGTTTCCTATTAAGGAACGTCTAAGGATGCAGCTTCGCGGAGAATTCTTCAACTTGTTCAACGATAAGCATTTCCTTCCGCCCAATGTCATCGTAGGATCGGGAAGCTTTGGCCAAATTACCAGCGCGAACCCAGGCCGAGTCGTTCAGGTGGCGGCAAAGTTGATCTGGTAGTTTGTACTGGCCGCGCGACATTGCCGCAAGATGAGCGCTGGCGAGAGCGTGCATAACGAATGCACGCTCTTCCTGGCGGGTGGGTGACGAACGCGGCCCGCAATTGACGAATGGTCAGATCATTACTTAAAACCGCTCATGCGTTTAAAAATTATTGCGAAAGGTAAGAAGAGATTCAGATGATTGCCAGAAATGTTCGGGTTAGCTTTCTAACTACGGCGATACTGACCGGCGGGCTGAGCGTGACTTGCCTGGTCAGCCCTTCCCTGTATGCGCAGAACTCGTCGACGGCTACACAGGCGTTGCAGAAAGCGCACGTCATGCAAAGACTTACCGAGGCCAAACCGACGACGCACACGGGAACCGCGCCTAGTTTCGTGCTCGATCCCGCGTGGCCCAAGCCTTTGCCGCATCACTGGATCATTGGCGACGTTGGCGGGATGTATGTCGATCGGCACGATCACATTTGGGTGTATCACCGTCCTCGTTCTCTGACCTCGACGACGGATAGCGGAATGCAAGGCGTCGCCGGCAAGGACGCGAAGGGCAATCCGATCAGCGCCATGGGTTTCCCGAGACCTTACGGCCGGCTTTCGGGCTGTTGCACGCCGGCGCCATCCGTGCTGGAGTTCGATAAAGATGGAAATGTGTTGCAGGCCTGGGGAGGGCCTGGAGATCCGGGTTTCCTTGAAACCAAGTGCCGCCAACAGGACGGTTGCTTCTGGCCGGCGCGCGAACATGGCATCTATGTAGATCAGAACGATTTCGTGTACGTCGCCGGAAACGGGCAGGCGCGCAATTTTCACGGTCAGTACCCCTGGGCGCCGAGCTTCGGCAACGATTCGCAGGTGCTGAAGTTCAAGATGGACGGCACCTTTGTCTATCAGATCGGCAGCGCCGGCGCCAAGGGTCCGAACAGCAACGATACGCATGGTGGCGTCAATGGCACCCCTCAACCCTTCTGGCCGGCTGACATGACGGTGGATCCGACCACCAATCGGCTGTATATCGCCGATGGATACGGCAACCGTCGCGTGCTGATCGTGGACGCGGCAACCGGGAAGTATGTAGGTCACTTTGGGGCCTATGGCCAGAACCCGGTAGTGGGCGAGAACGGTGCGGGCGCGGACGCTGGTGAGGGAGCGGGTTCGTGGCCGATTGACTTCAAACGCGGCGAGATGAAGCCGAAGTTCTACCGAAGTCCTCTGCACTGCGCCAAACTGGCCAAAGACGGACTGCTTTACGTTTGCGATCGCGGCAACAATCGTATACAGATCTTCAAGGCATCGGAAGCGGGCAAGGTGTGTTCTAATCCGAACGGTGAAGTTGGCAAGTGCGGCTTCGTGGGCGAAATTCACGTTGCTCCCCAAACCGGGTACGGGACCTCCGGCACGGTAAATTTCTCGAGCGACCCGAAACAAAGCTGCATGTATGTCGCCGACCTCACCAACTCGCTGGTATACGTGATTAATCGTCAAAACCTTCAAGAATTGAGCCGCTTTGGAGGGGTAGGACGGCAGGCGGGCGAGTTTCATTGGCCACACGTGGTGAGCGTCGACTCCGAAGGCAATGTGTATGTGGGCGAAGTGGACGGCTCCGCCAGGGTCCAGAAGTTCTTGCGCTACGGAGCGACCGGTTGCAGCGGCACCGGCAGCAGCGAGATCGGCAAATACGACGACTCGAAGTAAGGCAACGAAGGAAAAACGTCGCAGCCAGTCAAGCGGGAAGGCTATACCTGCATGGCCCCCTGCCACCTCGCAGTTGAAAAGACATGTTGCTAGGAGTACTGTCTAGTTAGAGGAGCGTTTATATATACATGCAGCGTACATCCACTGTTCTGCTGCGGTCGATGGTGTTTCCTGGGTTTTTCACCGCTTCTTCCTCTCGGCGGACATTGAGGCACGGAAATCAGCGGGGTGTCGGCGTAAAGGCTCTCTTGTCCCGATCTAGAATAGCCGTCGATCTCACGAAGCCGGAGCGTTCGGCAAGGGTATTGATGATGATGCTTCTTGCGGTCGCCGGCGCTGCTAACGCGGCAGGCGACGCCCCCATCCTTGACGCGGCTCGGAATCAGGACCAACAGAAGATCAGCTCTCTACTGAGCCAGCACGCTGACGTAAATGTTCGATCGAGCGATGGTTCGACTGCGCTTCTGTGGGCTGCGCACTGGGATGATGTCAAAACGGCGGACCTGCTGCTTCGTGCCGGCGCGGACCCCAATGCGGCGAACGACTTCCGGATGACGCCCCTGGCGCAAGCGTGCCTGAATGGCAGCGCCCCATTAGTAGAGTTGCTGGTGAAGGCAGGCGCAAATCCCAATACGCCGATCGGCACCGGCGAGACCCCGCTCATGACTTGCTCAAAGAGTGGCAGCGCGGAGGCAGTCCGCACGCTGATCGCACATGACGCCGCGGTCAATGCGAAGGAGCCGTCTCAAAACCAGACGGCGCTCATGTGGGCCGCGTCGGAGCGTCACCCGGACGTCGTGAAAATGCTTATCGACGCGAAGGCCGACCTCCAGGCCCGCAGCAAGAGAGGTTTCACCGCGCTGCATCTCGCCGCACGGGAAGGGGATCGGGAGAGCGTCGGGCTATTGCTCGCCGCGGGCGTCAGCGTGAATATTTTAGTGCAGCCGAATGCGCCTGAAAAGGGAAAATCGGCAGGCCCCGAGGCGGCAGGATCTCCCCCGGGAGGCGTTCCCGCCGTGGGCGCTGTCTCCGGAGGCGGAGGTGGTGCCAGAACGGCTCCAGCGGGCAGAAGGGATGTGGCGACCACTGGTTATACTCCATTGCTCGTCGCTACGGTACGGGGCCAGGTCGACCTGGCGCTTTACCTGCTTGATCAAGGAGCGGACCCGAACGTCGCCGACGCCGGCTTTACGCCGCTGCACTGGGCTGTAGCCACCTGGGAAAACGGCGCCTCCAACCCGGTATATGGCTTTGAAGACCCGATGTCCGGGATTCCGGACCGCCAAGCGAAGCTGCGTCTCGTGAAAGCGCTGCTGGCGCATGGCGCGGATCCGAACGCACGCATGAAAAAGCGGCCCCCAATCGCCGGCGGTTACAATGACGTGGCGGGCGCAACGCCCTTCCTGCTCGCCAGTTCCGTCGACGATGTCGAGATGATGCGGATCCTGCAAGCTGCCGGGGCCGATCCGAAACTGATCACCGCCTCAAATACGACAGCGATCATGGCGGCGACAGGCCTCAACCATCCGGTGGGGGAAAGCGCCGTCACGGAAGCGCAGGCGATCGAGGCAGTCAAGTATCTTCTGGATCTCGGCCTGGACCCGAAGGGAGCAACAATGTTCGGTGAAAACGCGTTGTTTGGCCCTGCGTACCGCGGCTGGAACACGCTGCTCGCGCAGTTGATTGACCTCGGAGTGGACGTGAATGCGGTGAGCAAGGCAGGCCTGACACCGTGGCTCGCGGCATCCGGAAAAGGCGATCGGCTCGGCGGCGTGCTCTACAACCAAGCTGGTGCGGATTTGCTCCTCAAGCACGGCGCGAATCCGGATCTGGGACATGCCTGCCTGGCCCAGACCAAGTGTAAGTGAGATTTCAAGGAAAAACGATGCATAAAACGAGGCGCGGCACGAGATCCGATGGACTGTTACGCGCTTGTGTCTGCCTCACATGGGTAGGCGCCACCTGTGCCGTGACCTCAGCTTTTCAGACGCCCGCCGCAGTATCACACGGCGTAACGACGACCGCACCCACTTCTGTGGCATCTCCGACCCCCGCGGGTGGCCTGGTCAACAAGTACTGTGTCGCATGTCACAACCAGCGGCTCAAGACCGCGGGTCTCGAGTTGGATAAGGCGGACACCCAGCATGTGTCCAATTCGGCAGAGACTTGGGAAAAGGTCATCGTGAAGCTTCGCAGCCGCTCAATGCCGCCCCCGGGCATTCCGCGTCCGGATAATGCCACCTACGATGCGGTGGCCGGATGGCTGGAAACGGAACTGGACCATGCGGCCGCGGTCCATGTGAACCCGGGCCGGCCTGCGAATCTCCATCGGCTAAATCGTACCGAATACGCCAATGCAGTGCACGATTTAATAGGAATCGAAGTTGATCCCGCAACGATGTTGCCGCCGGACGAACAGGCGTACGGCTTTGACACCAACGCCGATGCGCTGCTGATGCAACCTGCGCTACTGGGTCGATACCTGTCCGCGGCGGCGAAGATCGCCCGCCTTGCCATCGGCGATCCGACGATCCCACCCGCATTCGAGCGTTACGGCGCGCTCAAGGACAACTCGAATGAACAGACCTACCTGTGGCAAACGGATCGGCTGGGTGAAGACTTTCCACTCGGATCGCGGGGCGGCATCGCCGCGCGCCATTATTTTCCGCTGGATGGAGAATATGTCATCAAGCTGCGATTGCAGAGGACGAATCAGGGCATCATCCGCGGCCTGAACGTCGCGAACCAGATCGAAATTCGGGTGGACGGGACGCGCGTCGGGCAATTTAAGATAGGTGGCGCCCCTGAGTTAGTCGCGGCGACACGCCGGCTGTCCGCGGACGTCCTGACTAAAGCAGAGGAGGGGTTGCAGGTGCGCATCCCGGTGAAAGCCGGTATGCGGTCAGTGGTCGCTACCATCCTTAAATCCGACGATGCCGAGCCGGAAGGGCTGGGCCCGGATCTCATCCCGATCTGGAGCCGGGAAACCGATCTTCCCACGACTCCAGTCGCCATTTCATCGCTATTGATTGGCGGTCCCTATCAGCCGCAGGTGCCGCGAGCGACCGAGAGCCGGAGGCTTATCTACGTGTGCCATCCGGCCAGCAGCCAGGACGAAGCGCCGTGCGCGAGACAGATCCTATCGACGCTGGCGCGGCGCGCCTATCGCCGGCCGGTAACCAACGACGACGTGCAAGCACTATTCGCCTTCTACAGCCGCGCCCGAACCGCCGGAAATTTCGATTCAGGAATTCGCGCAGCACTCGAGCGTGTGCTCGTGAGCCCGGACTTCCTTTACCGGATCGAGTTCGATCCCGCCAAGACTGCGCCGGGCGAAGTCTATCGCATTCCCGACGTCGAGCTAGCGTCGCGCTTGTCGTTCTTTTTATGGAGCAGCATTCCGGACGACCAACTGCTCAACCTGGCGATCCAGGGAAAACTGCACGACCCGGCGGTGCTTGAGCAACAGGTCCGGCGTATGCTCGCCAGCCCGCGGGCACGTGCGTCCCTGCTGCAGAACTTCTTCGAAGAATGGCTGCAGACTCGCAACGTCTGGCTGCTCAAGCCGGAGAACACGAAATTTCCATGGTTTGACGACAACCTGCGGATTGCATTCGTAAAAGAGACTGAGATGTTTCTCGACGCTCAACTGAAGGAGGATCACAGCGTGGTCGACCTTCTGACCTCGAACCAGACCTTCCTCAATGAGCAACTGGCCCGGCATTACGGAATTCCCGGTATCTATGGAAGCTTTTTCCGTCGGGTTACACTCACCGATAACAACCGCTTCGGATTGCTCGGCAAGGCGAGTGTGCTGGCTGTGACATCTTACTCTACGCGTACCTCGCCGACCATACGCGGAAAGTGGCTCCTGGAAAATATTCTGGCCGCGCCCGTGCCGGCGCCGCCTCCCAATGTTCCCGCTTTGGAGGCGAGCGATAACCATGCCAAGCCTTTATCCGTCCGCCAGATGCTGGAGATGCACCGCAAGAATCCCGTCTGCGCGAGCTGTCATGCACGCATGGACCCGCTGGGGTTCAGCCTCGAGAACTTCGACGCACTCGGGAAGTGGCGCACGGCTGACGCCGGCAGACCCATCGACGCATCCGGCGTACTGTTGGATGGCACCAAAGTTGAAGGACCGGCGGCGCTGCGACATGCCTTGGTGGCACAAAAGGAACAGTTCGTCCGCTCGGTTACCGAGAAGATGCTGACGTACGCTCTCGGCCGAGGACTTGAATATTACGACGCTCCAGCGGTGCGCGGCATTGTCCGAACCGCTGCCGCCGATGACTATCGCTGGTCGTCGGTGATTTTGGGAATTGTGAAGAGCGCACCATTTCAAATGAGGAGGTCAGGTTCATGATTATTACGAAAAAGGCCATTTCGCGCCGCACAGTGCTTCATGGATTGGGCGCGGCCGTCGCCTTGCCGCTGCTCGACGCGATGGTCCCGGCCATGAGGGCCTCGGCCAAGCCTGTACCCCGCCTGGGGGTTGTCTACCATCCGAATGGCGTCATTTACGATCAGTGGCTCCCTACGGGAGTCGGCACCGACTATAAGCTCTCGCCCACGCTCGCAAAACTGCAGCCGTTCCGGGACAAGTTGATCGTCGTCACCGGCCTGGCCAGCGACGAGGCGGAAGCGCTTGGCGACGGCGGAGGCGACCACTCGCGTGCGTCGGGGACATACCTGACCGGCGTGCACGTGAGAAAGTCGGACAGCGTCGTTAGAAACGGGATCTCGATGGACCAGATTGCGGCGAAGGCTTTCGAGCGCTATACCCAGCTCTCGTCGCTGCAGCTGACAGTCGACGACAACAGCATGGTGGGATCCTGCGACACCGGTTATAGTTGCGCGTACAGCAGCACCCTCTCCTGGCTCACCCCAACGCTGCCGCTGATGGCTGAAAACAATCCGCGCGTGATTTTCGAGCGGCTATTCGGCTCGATCGATAGCACCGATCCGCGAGTGCGTGAGTCTCGCCTGCAGCAGGACCACAGCATTCTCGATTCGGTCACCGACCGCGTGAGGCAGCTCCAGCAGAAGCTCGGTCCGTCCGACAACCGCAAAGTGAATGACTACCTCACTTCCCTTCGCGACGTGGAAAGACAGATCCAGAAAGCTGAAGAGCAGAGCTCGAAAGAGATGCCCGACGTGGTCAGGCCCGCCGGCATTCCGGATTCGTTTGAAGACCACGTTCGGCTGCTCTATGACTTGCAACTGCTGGCGTATCAATCGGACCTGACGCGCGTAATCACGTTCATGTATGGCCGCGAGCAGACGGGCCGGTCTTATCCGCAGATCGGGATCCCAGAGCCGCATCATCCGCTGACGCACCACCAAAACGATCCGGTGAAGATGGCGAAGTGTGCCACCATTCAGCGGTATCACATCGGATTATTCGCTGACTATCTGGAGAAATTGCGGAAGACGCCGGATGGCGATGGGTCGCTGCTCGACAACCTGATTCTGATTTATGGAGCGGGTATCAGCAACAGTGACCGTCATACGCACGGGCCCCTGCCAACCTTATTGCTAGGAGGAGGAGCAGGGACGCTTAAGGGCGGCCGGCATATCGTTTATCCGGAGCACACGCCACTGACGAACCTCCAGCTCACGTTGCTCGACAACCTGGGTGTTCCGACTGAGAAGCTCGGAGACAGCACCGGGGAATTCAAGGGACTCTCGGAGCTATCCTCAAAGACCGCGTGAGCGTGTCCCAAACCGTTGTTTCGGGCTAGAGTTTTCTCCGGGCGACGGGAAAATACTAGAGGGTGCCACGCATGGCATCGGCGAGAGCCGTGAGGCCGGACAAAGTGTGCTCGATGCGAATACCCGCAATCCAAACAGTTTGCTCCTGCTGGCAATACACCACCTCGCCCAAGATGAGATTGTTGTCGTACTCGATCTTTAATAGCGAGCCGATTCCAAGCGGCTGAGGGATCTCGACCTGGGTCCCCCCTTTGCTGACGTTTCGGATTTCACCCTGAAGAACGGCGCTAGCTGCTCCGAGTACGCTTACAGTGGCGGATTGGGTGAGTGGATGGCGCTGAGACTGTCTTTGATCGGTTTGTTGATCGAGCGTGGCAGGCGCAGCGACGACCATGGTTTGCGGGCGCATAATCACATGTTCCACGATGCTCGTGAGAATTGCGATAGAACGTGAGCCCTAAAGTGCGCTAGGGCTTTCGCCCTAGAACCTAGCACCGAATTTCGGCAGTCTAGCGGAATGGCAATGGTTGCCGGGCGTTTCCGCGCGGTGCGGTGCGCGAATATTACTTCCCTGCCCTCTCGGGCCCTTGGGAAAGCATCTTCAACTTGTACAGACCCTCGCGCGCGGTGATATAAAGCGTGTGCTTATCGGGTCCTGAGAAGGCGCAGTTAGACGGCGTGCGCGGGACCTTGATGATCCCGAGGAACTTGCCCTTCTTGTCGAAAATTTGGAGGCCCGCGCCGGTAGCTACGTAGACCCGCCCCTCGCGGTCGACAGCCATGCCGTCGGCCATGCTTACGCCGTTCGTCAACTGGGGGATTTTGGCAAAGGCCGTCTTAATGATGCCTTTGCTTTTATTTTTCCCCTTCTTGGGCGCCAGATCGATAGCCCAAATAGTGTCACCTAGTGTATCGTCCAGCAGGAGCGCCTTGCCATCCGGCGTTAACGTCAGACCATTGGGAAAGGCAATTTTATCGTCAACCAGAAGCGGCTCCCGGCCGCCTGTGCTCGCCACGTAGTACACCTTCCCGTGGCGGTTCGGATCTGCCGGAAGTAATGGAGCAGCGCCCGGATCGGTGAAATAAAATCCGCCGCGGGAGTCGAAAATAATATCGTTGGGTGCGCCCAGCGGCTTCCCTTCCGCGCTGTCGAGGACCGTTGCGACCCTGCCATTTTGATTGCCGCGGCTAATCAGCTTTCCGGCGCCCTCGGCGGCATACAACTCGCTCGCGTTCAGCGCCAGTCCATTCGCGCCCAGCGTGTTTCCGCGAGCAATCGTAATCTTGCCATCGGGATCCATATGGTAGATGGTTTTAGAACTAACATCGCTGAAAAAAAGTCCGCCATCGTAGGTGCCTACCGGCCCTTCGGTAAAAACGAATCCTTCCTGAACCAGCTCCGGCTTCGCACCGGGCGCAACGACGCCAGAAATCCCAGCCGTTGTTTGCGCCGGTAGCGAAAGCGTCAACGCGGCCAGAGCAATAGCCAGAGGCAGGGCAGATCTCATTCCTCTACTTTAACGTGCCTGCCGGAGCGATCTTCAGGGGACAATGCGCGGCAGATCCGGGCTGCTCGATTCCCGGCGCCATTGCCATACGCGGATCACTGCGTACCAAAGCAACCAAACCGCGCCGCTGGCAACGCTGCCCTGCACTGCACCAGGAGTGTCGATCAGGATCGCGAGCAACCCGTTTCCGATTACCGCCTGCGGAAGATTGACACCGAAGAACGCGATCGACAGGGGATCCCGCACAAATCCCAGCCAGCTGCTCGACCCCGGGAAGGACGCGGCCCACAGCATGAACCAGCTCCAGGCGAGCATCACAGTAGGCCACCAGTAACGCAGGATCGCGCGGCGCGCCGCAGCCTCTCGTGTCACCAGATACGCCAGCCAGCGCCAGCACCCGTAGCAGGCCAGTGCTCCTATAAAAGCGCCCGAAATCTGGCGTGGTCCCACGCGTTACGTTTCCCGCCGCGCCAGGTGTGGTCTCACGCCCCCGATCATCACGGGGACCATAGGACGAGCCAACGCGTGTATTCGCTCTTTGGCGCCAATGCCCTTTGCTATTCTGGATTCCAGCCCATGAACATTAAGAAACAGCGCCTTCTCACTCCGGGCCCCACGCCGCTTTATCCCAAGGCGCTGCAGGCCATGCTGGGCGCTGACATTCATCACCGCACCAAGGATTTCCGCACCGTGTACACGTCGGTTCTGGCGGACCTGAAAATGGTGCTGGGAACGGCGCATGATGTCCTGATTTTAACCTCCTCGGGAACCGGAGCAATGGAGGCGTCCGTCACCAACTGCTTCTCGCCTGGCGACCGCGTCATCGTGTGCAGTGCCGGGGTGTTCGGCGAGCGTTGGGTAGCGTTGACCCGGGCGTTCGCCCTGGAGCCAGTGATTCTGACCGCGCCCTACGGATCGGTAGTAGATCCCTCTGCGGTGGCGGCAGCCCTGGCCGCGAATCCCGGCGTGAAAGGTGTCTTTGTCCAAGCGTCTGAAAGCTCCACAGGAGCGGCCCACAATGTTCGCGCCATGGGCGAGATCATACGGGAAACGCCAGCGCTGTTTATTGTCGATGCCATCACCGGCGTCGGAACCATGCCGCTGGAGATCGATGCCTGGGGTCTGGATTTCGTCATCAGCGGATCGCAAAAAGCTTTCATGCTGCCGCCCGGACTCGCGCTGCTTGCGATCAGCCCCAAGGCCTGGGAGCGTATGGAATCGTCTACGCTGCCGCGCTACTATTTCGACTTGCGGCGCGAGAGGAAGGCGTCGGTCAAAGGGGAATCGGCGTGGACCCCCGCTATCGCTTTAATACTGGGCCTGGCTGAGGTGTTGAAATATATCCGGTCCCTGGGTATGGACCAGCTCGTCGAAAACGCGCAGCACCTGGCGGCGGCGACGCGAGCGGCCTGTACTGCGCTGGGCCTCGAATTGTTTGCTCCGGACAGCCCGAGCGGAGCGGTTACTGCCGTCAAGGCGCCTCCGGGGCTTAGTTCCACAGCAATCGTAAAAGAATTCCGGGAAAGATTTGGCTCCATCATCGCCGACGGCCAGGCGGGAATGGCGGGTCAGATTTTCCGAATCGCCCATCTGGGGTATTTCGACATCGTCGATCTTTTCGGTCTGGTAGCCGAATTGGAGTTGATCCTGGAAGCGAATGGTGTTGCTGTAAAGCTGGGGACGGGCGTTGCTGCCGTCGAGCAGTATTACGCCAGGCACGCAGCCATCCGGAAACAGCCGATGCCGGTTTAGGAAGATGACGGTTTAGGGGACGACAGATTGGGGACGACAGCTTAGGGAGCCATGAAGATTGTAATCGCAGAACCGTTACGCGCAGCCGGAGTCGATATCTTGAAAGCTCAGCCCGACTGGGAGATCGTTATATCCAGCCCCGCCGGGTATACGGAGCATCTGGCCGATGCGGACGTGTTGATCGCGTCGCGCGCCGCGAAAGTCACGGCGACGCAGATCGCTGCGGCAAAAAAACTGCGGGTTATCGCCTTCGCGGGCGTCGGCACGGACTTTGTTGACCTTGAGGCGGCCACCACCGCCGGCGTCCTGGTCATGAACATGCCCGGTGAAAGCGCCGTCGCCGTGGCGGAGCACACTCTCGGATTGATGTTGGCCATGGCGCGCCAGATTCCCCAGGCCATCATTTCCACCCGGCGAGGCAAGTGGGATGGCAAACGCTTTTTGGGAACCGAACTGCGCCGCAAGACGCTGGGCGTGATGGGCCTAGGCAGCATCGGACGTGAAGTGGTCCGGCGCGCGCGCGGATTCGAGATGAAGATCGTGGCGAATGATCCCTACGTCAACTCCGATACGGCGGCCGATCTCGGCGTGACACTGGTGAGCCGCGATGAGCTTTACCGCCAGGCCGACTACATCAGCCTGCATGTCGCGTTGACCACTGAGACGCTGGGAATGCTGAATGACGAAGCCTTTGCGAGAATGAAGCCCGGCACGCGGATCGTCAACTGCGCGCGCGGCGAACTGGTGGACGTAGCCGCGCTTCGCCGGGCGATTGAATCGGGAAAAATCGCTGGCGCCGCCCTGGATGTTCTCCAGACCGAGCCGCCCGACGCGGGCGAGCCGCTGCTGGCGCTGGATCAGGTGTTCGCCACGCCGCATATCGGCGGCTCCACAGAAGAAGCTGCGGAATTGATCGCAGTCCGCCTGGCCGAACATTTGATCGAATATTTTAACGACGGCGTCGCGGTGAATGCGGTCAACGTGCCCGCCATGAGCGAAGAAGCGTACCGCGCGGTGGCTCCTTATGCGGCTCTCGCCGAGCGCCTGGGAACTTTCGCCGCCCACATCGCGAGCGCGAATCCAAAACTGGTTCGCCTGGTGTATCACGGCAATTTCAGCCAGAAAAACGCCCGCCTGATCCGCAACGCAGGTCTCGCCGGCGTGCTTAGCCGCTCTCTCGAGCGCAAGGCGAATGTGGTGAACGCGCTTAAGCTCGCAGCCGACCGCGGCCTGAGTTACGCCGAGCGCTTCGAGCGCCGCACTAGGCACGTCGATACGCTCCGCATTGAACTGGAAACCGATAAAGGGGTCACCACCGTCGAGGGCTCCATCGTGATGGACCGGCCGCGTCTGCTCGGTGTGGATGGCATCCGTTGCGAAGCCAAGTTGACCGGACACTTGTTGTATTTGACCAATACCGACGTGCCCGGTGTGCTGGGTTACATTGGAACCATTACGGGTAAGAACCACGTCAATATCGCAGCGCTATCACTCGGCCGTCAGGAGAAACCGGACCATCCCGGCGAGCCGCTTTCCGCCGTCACCTTGATCGAGACGGATCAGCAGGTGCCCGACTCCGTGATCGCGCAATTGCTCGAGAATAAGGCAATTCGTGTGGTCCGGTCAGTAGAATTCCGCCCATAGAAGGTTGGTTCACACCATGAAAGCTGCCCTTGCAATAATCGCTCTGCCATTCGCAGTACAGATTTTGTGGGGGCAAACGGAACCCGCGGCGGCATCCACGGGCGCGGCAAACAGCGACACACCGCTCTATTCGCTGCCATACAGCCCGAGCCTGGACCTTTCATCGATGGACCGTGCGGTCGATCCGTGCACCGACTTCTACCGCTATTCATGCGGATCTTGGATCAAGAACAACCCCATCCCGCCGGATCAGGCGCGCTGGAGCGTGTACTCGAAGCTGACGCTGGAAAATCAGCGCTTCCTATGGGGCATTTTGCAGCAAGCCGCGCAACCGTCTCCGGCGCGCAGCAAGGTGGAAACGGAAATCGGCGATTACTTTGCAGCCTGTATGGACGACGGATCGCGCGAAAAAGCCGGCGCGTCTCCACTGCGAGCGGATTTGGCCAAGATCGCGGCGCTGAAATCGCTGCGCGATTTGGCTGTCTTCCTGGGTGAGGCCGATCTCACTACCGTTGGGAACGAACTGCTGTTCGGCTTTGGCTCCAGCCAGGACTACGCGGATTCGTCCCGCGTGATCGGCTTCCTTACCGCGGGAGGATTGGGCCTGCCCGACCGCGATTACTACGTGAAGACCGATGCTAAATCGATAGAGATTCGCCAGCGCTACGCTGAGCACGTGCAGCAAATGCTGGAATTGGCCGGAGAGCCGGCCCCACAGGCGAAGACCGACGCGCAGACGGTGATGGAGATCGAAACGGCGCTGGCAAAAGCATCGCTGACCCGAGTGGATCAGCGGGACCCGCATAAGTTATTCCATCCGTACACGCTAGCCAAGTTGCAGAAGCTGACGCCCGCGTTTCCCTGGAAAGTATATTTCGCAGCAACGCAGATCGCCGTTCCGCCACTTAATATCACTGAGCCTGATTTCTTTGTCGAAATGCAGGCACTGCTCAAGTCGCGCAGCATGGACGATTGGAAGACCTATTTGCGCTGGCACATGGCGCACCTCCGCGCGCCTCTGCTCTCCGAAGCATTTGTCATGGCGAATTTCGATTTCTATAGCAAGTATCTGCGCGGGGTTCAACAAATACAGCCGCTCTGGAAACGGTGCGTACGGCGCGTGGATCAGGACCTGGGCGAGGCGCTCGGCCAGGTATTCGTCGAGAAAACCTTCGGTGCCGACACCAAGACCCGCGCGGTAAAGATGACCAAGGAAATCGAAACCGCGATGCAATCGGAAATCGAGCAGTTGCCCTGGATGGGCGCTGCTACCAAGAAGAGCGCGCTCGAGAAACTGCATGCCGTCGCCAACAAGATCGGTTATCCCGATCACTGGCGCGATTACAGTTCCATCAAGATTCTGCGCGACGATTATTTCGGCAACGTCGAACGCGCCACCAAGTTTGAAAACCGGCGGCAACTGGCGAAAATTGGTAAGCCGCTGGACCGCAGTGAATGGCAGATGACTCCGCCGACCGTGAACGCTTACTACGATCCGCAGATGAACGATATCAACTTCCCGGCTGGCGTGCTGCAGCCACCGCTGTACGATCCGAAAATGGACGATGCGCCCAACTATGGCAACACTGGCGCGACCATTGGCCATGAGTTGACCCATGGCTTCGACGACGAAGGGCGCCAATTCGACGCCAAAGGCAATTTGAAAGACTGGTGGACCATGCAGGACGCACTCGAATTCGGCAAGCGCGCATCCTGCGTGTCGGACGAATATTCGGGGTTCACCGTGATCGACGACATCAAGATCAACGGTAAGCTGACTCTGGGTGAAGACGCCGCCGATTTAGGCGGCACTTTTCTGGCCTATCTGGCCTGGAAGGAAGCAACCAAGGGTCAGACTCTGCGGCCCATTGACGGACTGACGCCGGATCAGCGCTTCTTCGTTGGCATGGCGCAGTGGGCCTGCGGCGACGAGCGCACCGAGAGTAAACGCGCCAACGCCATTACCAATCCCCACTCTCCCGAGGAATACCGCATCAATGGCGTAGTCTCAAATATGCCGGAATTCAGCAAGGCATTCGCCTGCCGCGCCGGACAGCCCATGGTCCGCGCTCAGCAATGTAAGATCTGGTAGCCTGCGGCGGATTTAGCAAGCCCTTCTGCTAGAATTGAAGTTAAATCCCCCCATTTAAGGAGAGCGCGTGGCCGCGCCGCCATCGTCGAGAATTGTCGCCATCTATCCGGGCTCGTTCGATCCGATCACCAACGGACACCTGGACCTGATTTCCCGCGGCAGCAAGTTAGCCGACCGGCTGATCGTGGCGGTCCTGGAGAACCGGCGCAAGCAGAGCCTGTTTACGGTGGAAGAGCGTGTCGAAATGCTCACCGAAGTAGTCAATCCATACCCTAACGTCGAGGTCGGTTGTTTTCACGGCCTGCTGGTGGATTACGTGGCGGCGCGGGGAGCAAATTTTATCTTGCGCGGTATCCGCGCGATTTCGGATTACGAATACGAATTGCAGATTGCGCACATGAACCGGCGTCTCAGTCCGGGAGTGGAGACGGTCTTCCTGATGGCAGCCGAAGCCTACTCCTTCGTCAGCTCACAACTCGTGAAGGAAGTGGTTTCGCTCGGCGGCAACGTTTCCGGACTGGTGCCGCCGCTGATCGAAGAGCGCCTGCGCAGCCGCGTCGCGAAGTAGAATTAGAAGGAGAGCAGCCAAGCAATGCCAACAACCCAAGCACTAGCCGACAGAATATCGCTGATCAGCGCGTCGTCCACCATGAAAGTTGCCGCCGACGCCGATCGCCTGCGCCGCGAAGGCAACGACGTGGTCGACTTCGGAGCCGGCGAGCCGGATTTTCCGACACCGCAGAACATTAAGCAGGCGGCCATTAACGCCATCAACCAGAACTTCACTAAGTACACCAATACCGGTGGCACTGAAGAGCTGAAGCAGACAATTTGCGACAGCCATAAGGCCGACTACGGCACTTCCTACAACACCAAGGAGTGCATCGCAACCGTCGGCGGCAAACACGCCATCTTCAATCTGACGCAGGCGCTGGTCGATCCCGGCGACGAAGTCATCATCCCGGTGCCCTATTGGGTCACTTATAAGGATGTGGTGAACTACGCCGGCGGCAAATGCGTATTTGTCGACACCAATGAGCAGGAAGGCTTCACGCTGACCGCTTCCATGGTGGAGCGCGCGATTACTCCTAAGACCAAGATGATCATCCTGAACTCGCCGTCGAATCCCAGCGGCGCGATTTTCGATCGCACGGAG
>Ga0207695_10003156_pt1 | contig 23513 bp, 24 predicted proteins | sample KBSC54metaG_FD_184354 | JGI IMG/M metagenome (GOLD analysis project Ga0207695, IMG submission 184354) | Corn rhizosphere microbial communities from Kellogg Biological Station, Michigan, USA - KBS C5-4 metaG (SPAdes) (version 2) | ecosystem: Host-associated > Plants > Roots > Rhizosphere > Soil...
GATAAAAAATAATTATCATCGTAGAAGTTTATCTGAAACGGCCTTCTCAAGGCTAAAAAAAATATTTGGCGCTCACGCTTCCGGTAGAATTTTCAGAAATCAAGTTACCGAATTAGCTTTACGTTGCTATATGCTGAATAAAATGAATCAATTAGGCCTACCCAATTTCATCAGAGAATGACCTGTAGTTAAAAATAGGGCGTTTTCGCTAAAAAATTGATTTATGCAACAAGCCCGGAGGAATCGCTCTTATTTATATTCCAAGCACTATTCAGGCAGGTACAGCTACCATCTGGGCCGACACTTCCCCTATTGCTTATGTCCTTCAAAGCTCAGATCAATGGTATGAATTTAAGCAGGCGGTCTATGGGATTGTTTATTTAATAGGTGCGATTGCTGTTATTCGTGGAGTGATGGAAATGTCTCATGGCAGAGGTTCTCAGACTCACAGTGCTCTCAGTAAAGGGATGGCCCACTTTGTCGGAGGCATCCTTTGTATCAACCTTCAACTTACCATCGATACCCTAGCCAGGACGGTTGGGATGTATTAAAGCCATTGCTGAGGAGGTTAGCCACAATGAACGCACATACGAAGCAATTAGAAAAAAAGTTTTTAGATTATGGTGTAATTAATGTGGGTCTTTGGTTGTGTATTGCAATGATGCTTCATAATGGCACTCAGGGCCAGCAGCTATTTATTGTAATGCTGGTCTTGACGATAGGAGTAACGGTGGCAACTTTTATGGGATTGTTTTATATGTTACGCTTTATTATTGCTGTAATCCATGATCATTACGACCATCATCACCACCACCATCATCACTGGCATCATCCCTAATTTATTCAAAAAGCTGAGACTGATGACCAGCCACAGTAAAATTAAATCTACTTTATAGATCCCAACCAAATATAGAAAAAAATAAACCCTGCTTTATCTCTGTTAGCAGGGTTTATTATAGTTAAGCTATTTTCCTTATAAGTTGATCACATTACAATACAAGCACATTTGGCTGGCTCATTGCTGGGAGGATTAACTTTTTGTTTTTCTTGCGCTGCAGGCTGATGAAGGCTATAGGGTATCACTGATACTTGAGATAGCTTCCCATTACCCTTTGCTTGTTGTTGCATAAGTGGCGAACCCTCATTACTAGAAGGTGGGCTATGACGACGAGGAGGAGAATCACCTACTATAGTTTGAGACGGTGGGCTAAAGCGCTGAGGTGGATTGCTTAACTGTGCATTGATGTTTGCAGTAGTAGTGCCATGTCTAACATTTTCCTTTGTTTCAGAGGCTGCCACGTGCGCTCGGGCTTGAGCGTGTCCAGATGCGGTTGGATTAAGCAATAATCCTAATTCCTTAAGTGCAGGGCTTATTTTACCTAAAAGATCAGGAATTGATCTTTTGTCGGTATGAAGCCTAGTAAAATTATCTATTTCTCTAAGAATAAATTGTCTCTTTGCTTCATCCGCCGAGGGCAATGGAGGAAGATCGGAGATCAATTTACGTAATCCTTTTGTTTCCTCCTGCTCACGTATATTAATCATTTCTGTTTTCAATGCAGTTATCCGATCAAGCCCAGATATCATAATATTACATTGTTCAATACCTGCATTTAACGCTTCTCTCCGTAATTGCTTGGCTTCGCCCTCTAGCTGTTCAGCTTTCTTTTCTTCTTCTGCTGCGTTTTTTTCTTTTTCTTCTGCTCTTGCTCGTAACTGTATAGCTTTACTCTTTCAGCTATTTTATTAAAAAGATTGACGCAATCAGCTGATGTAGCTTTAGCCTCATTCGATAATTTATTAACTAATACTGCGTATGTTTTTCTAGTGCTACAATAATTAGTGACTATATCTAAGATAATTGAATAGGCTGATTTTTCAAATGCATGTAATTTAGAAAAATCATCTGTGGCATGAGAAACAGGATTGATATGAGTTGTTTCGCTTGCTATTGCTTGTAATTTAGATTGCAGTGCCTCAAATGCTGGCAAAGGAAGTCTTGATTTCACGGATTTCCATTTTAATTTTAATTGATCAAGGCATGTATCTGCTGTGTCCGATTTTTCTTTTATAATAGAATTTGCAACATTTTGGTTATAAGCTTCACTTAAAGCTTCTTTGGCACGTACAGTTATTTTAAGCTGTTCAGCTGCTTGATCCACATCTTTTTTAGCGCTATCAAATTTTTCTACTAGAGCTTCTAGTTCAGTAACTAATGCACATTCTTTTTGAAAAGAAGTTAAAAATAATTCATATGCATTACGGTTACCTGGTAGGATGTTCGGAGACTGTTTGGTTAAATCAAGAAATGATTGATATTGTTGAGCATAATGTTTTATACTTTGACGGACTAGCATGTTGAATACCTCCATGAGTTACTAAGTTCAAAATAAGCTAGAAAAAGTGTGGCCCTATTATAAGCAATAGCTCTATTTTCCTCAATAACTCCTTGTTTAAAATCATTTTATTGTATTTATTTTGTCCATAAAAAATCACCAAGCACATAAAATATCCTATTTTTAAGCGATTTTTATACGCTAGGCTATAATGATAGTAGAGCATCCTTTTCGCAAGGTCCTTTACCATGTGGAGGCGTGGTCCTTATGAGTGATGATAATAAAGATAACCCAAAAGATCCTCGCCTTCTTCTGCTTATTGCGCACGCCTTAAGTGAATATGAAAGAAAGCACGGAAAGGAGAAATTGCTTAAACTTCTTGAGCTATGTCCATATATTAAGAAAGAAGCGCTAGACCAAGAAAAGAAAAAATAGATGATTTTAATGAGAAGAAAGCAAAGGAACTTGCAGACTACAATAAACTTCAATTCGAATTATGGGTTTACTTCTCAAACATTCTTGCATCAAACAAACTGTACGAAGAAAAAATGCGCCTAGAGTTTCTGTGGGAAATGGATAATTTGGCCTTATTTGAAAAAATTGAAAAAGCAGACCGTGATCAGGAAGCGCAAAATCGGACTATGGCTATTAATATGGCGCTTCATAGTGCAGAAATTGAAAGAGCGAGGAGAGCTGCATATGTAGATATGCTGCAATGCCTACAAAACCAAATTAATAAACAGATTGATTTCTTAAGCTCGGTAATCAAGTCTTTAGATAAATACATCGCATATCAAACCCAAATGATTGACATACGAGAGCGGGAAGAAGCAACAGGGTTGCGTAAATTAATTGAAAAAGCATCTATAGAAGAAGGTCATGAAGGAGAGAGACGGGCTCTTATTAGAGAGTTAGATAATTTTATTAATACTCCTACTAATGATAGATCAATTCCTGATCTTTTAAGTAAGGTGGCTGAATTTAAACAGTATATTTCAGATCCTGAAGTTCGTATTAAATGCGATGAAAGAGTAAATAATTTAGAAGTTATCGATCATGATAGATTGAAGAGAGATGAAGATGTATTGTTTAGAAATAGGCTAGGTAACGATTTGAATAATTTAATAACGGTACGCGATAAGCTTGGTGTCGAAATTTCTAATCCAAAAGGTAACATGGAATTTCCTGATTACTTGAAGGGTGAAGGCTCTATTCAAGAGAAATTACATACAAGTGAGTATTGTGCAATATTAACAAATATTTCTAATGCAGCCAAAGAAAGCAGTCGCATTCAAATTCCTAATGATTATTCAGATTCTGCACGTAGTCAAATGGCTTCATTGAAGGATGCAATTGGAGATACAGCGACTGAAATATTTAAAAAAGCAGATGAGAAAAAAGCAGAGGTTGCTGAAAAAGAAAGTAGTGCAGCAGAAAGGGAAGTTAGCGCAGCTGACAGTAGGATCAATGCATCTGAAAATAAAGCTGATGCTGCTGAAAGCAAAGTTGATGCATCTAAAGAAGAAGAGGCGAAAAGCGATAATCTCAATAAATCCCAGAAGAATTCTAATCCAGATGATGACTTTGGTGCTGATGACAATGACCTGCCGGCAGATGATGAGCCGCCCTCTTTGCCTCGTCCTGGACGCTAGCAATAAAATTTAAACCAAGTAACTTCCTAATTCTACAAAGTAATAAGATTCTATGATTCACTTGCTATTTATATGGTTGACGTATACTTCAGGTAGGAACCTGTGGCGAAAATAAATAGGATAGGAGAAACGTCATGAGCAAAAAGAAAACTCCAAGAAAAAAACATAAAAAACGGATTATGCGTCGACCTCATTATTCTATCAGTTCCCTAAAGGATAAGCTGAAAAAGCTAGACGTTCTAGAGCGTGAAATTGGCGAAATGCAAGGCCCAGAGGTTTCTGTTTTATCAGTGGGTCAATTATTAGAAAAAATGAAAGGATTTGTTAACGAATATAAGGATCTTAACCTACAGAAAAAGGAAGACTTAACAGAAATTCTTGCCACATTAAAACAAGAGAAGAATGACATTAAAGAACTTGAACAAGAAGTCAAAGAGCTCAATCCACATTTAGCAGCTAGCATAGATTCTGCTAATGATGCTCGTGATGAATTAGAATCGAAAATAACTGCTCATTTGAGCCATAATGAGAATAGTGGAGTAATGGATGCCTTAAATAAATTAAGCGATATACATCATAGGCTTGGGGAGCCTTCAGATGGTTCGCTTTCGTCGATTGGTCGGCTGATGAAGATTGACCAAGAATTATCGTCTCTTGGAGAAAATTACCCTTCTATTTTTAATATGGACACAATCAATGAAAAATACCTAGGTACTACAGATAAGGTGCTATCTACCATATGTGAGCTCTTAGAGCTTGAGTCTACCTCTAAATTCTTTGGCCGTGACCCAGCTTGGATGGAAGAACAGCAAGAGGAGCACTGGTCGCTAGTAAAATATATAGAGTGCTCATCAGAAAAATATGAGCATTTTATTTTAAAATCCATAAAAAAAGTAGAAATGGCATTATCTACTATTGAAGAGATGCTTTTTGGAGAAATCAACTTGATCATCGATTTGTATCTTGCTTTATTTTCTTATAATGAAATCGAAAGAATCAAGTCCTCTCTTCATTCTGTAAAATTTCCAGAAAAAAGCACCTTTCTTACAGAAATTGATAGCAAAAATATTAACGGACTACAGCAGCGCGCCTATCAACACTTAATCGGTAAAAGATCTCCTGATCTTTCAGAGTTAGAAGCAGGCAATAAAAGACTGGAGGAAATGGACGATTTTTTTAAAAGCCAAAGGAATCTCAGGCTTTGGGCAAGTCTAGGGAAACGTTCTGCTGAGGATAAACCGGCATTTGAAAAATTCACTAAAGGCTTTTTTGAAAAACTTATTAAAGTGCATCCTTTTTCTGCTGAATACAATAAGGATAAGTACAATGAGTGTTTGTCACTTTATCATGACTTTCTTAAAGGAATTGAACAGGGATCTCAAGTAGAAAATGACGATAAAGCTATTGCTCCGCCAAGAATTAAAGGGTTCGAATTACTAGAGTCAATGAGTCGGTTTAACGACCCTTCGGAATGTCCAGGTGAAATCCAAATGCTTGAAAAGCTTTCACACTCTTTTTCTCCAGAATTTAAATGTAAATCCCTAGGAACATATTTAACTATAACAGTAAATCAAAAGATTATATCTATTAAAGATAAGATAAAAAAGATAGAAAAAATGAAGGAGAACGATGATTTATTTTTCACATTCTTATGTAGTAATGCTGAATGTTATACTGACATTGTAGCTATGTTTCCTGGGCTGGAATATGTAAAAAATAAAATGGTGGAAATAAGAAAAAATATTGATGCCAGCTGGCCGGCTTCCGAGAGTCAAGTTGTTGATGAATTATTAAAAGAATATGAAGCCAAGCACGAGCTTCTCATACCTGTATTGAACGAACTTAAGAAAAGCACTTATGCAGGATTATTCAATGAAGACATCACAACTTCTCAAGCACCTGAAGCAGGCTATTCTAAGCTTTTACTGATAAAACAGCATTTAATAAAAAACCATCAAGCGATAGTAACTAAATTTGAAACCAATAAAAATTATTTTGAGGATGGGGTTAAAGGCAAAGGGAAAAATAAATATATTTCAGAATTGCGCGGTTTTTATAAAAATATGAAGCAGTCTAAGCTGGAATTCTTTTTATTGTCAGACATTGTTCAAGATATTCTTGCAATTCCACCCTTTTCTTCTGAATATAATGCGCAAGTTAGAGAGGAATGTATAAAAGAAGCGAATGAAATAGCTAATGACATAGAAAAGCAGCATTTGTTTTTTAGAGCGCTTGTAGGAGCTCATGATAAAACCTTTAAACTTGATAGAGAAGAAGATGACCCAAAACCCAATATATCAATCACAGATTCTATTATTGCTTTTATGGGTAAAATGGAGAAAACGCCAGCGGCTGATGTGCGAGATTATGATTATTGGAATAAAGTGAAAGAAGAAGATAGCAGATCTGGGGATTTTTATGATGACTTCAATAAGGCTTTAAATAATGATCCCGTTTATTGGAGAGCTAAGGTCACATTTATTGAGGCTCATTTATTGCCACAGGCGATAGAACTTTTTAAGGAAAGGAGTCAGCCACACATTAAGGATACAGATTTATTTACGCTGATTCAAAATGCTACTTTTAGTTACAACGATTTTAATAACATTCTTATAGACTTAGACAATGCCCAGGTTTATTTTCAAAAAACAAAAGAATTGAGCGAGGTAAAGAAAAGTAATATCTATAATGATGTTTTTGCTGATGATGCATTGGAGCTAGAAGCAAAAGCCGTTCAGCTTCAACTGAAAGCAAAATCTCAATTAAAAGTTGCTCTTAATTATTTGTTTGGCGAAGAACTTAGTGACCCTTTGAAAGAAAGTGCAGGCCACTTGCGTTTATCGTCTATCCATAATGACCTTATTAAGGAGAAAAAATCTGTTTCTAAGCTATGCCAGCAGTATAAAGACCGATATGATTCCATTAAAGATAGCTCAGTAACCAATGAAGTATTTTATTTCTTATCAGAAGCGTACGAGAGAATTAAAAAAGAAAATAAGGATCTTGCGGGCACGCGTTACATTTTTGAGCAAATGCTAAAAATACCGCCTTGTGACTCACCTTATAATAGTTCAATTGTTAAACAGTGCTATGAGGTCATAGAAGAGATGAATTCTATTCTCGTTAAATATGACCAATTATTCGCAGCTGAATTCCATAAATATGATCATATGAATTCTAGGCATTGATTTGATGAGCTAAAAACTAAGGGAGAGCACACCATTCTTCGGCTATTACCTCTGTAAATGCCAATGGCAATTCCATCTATCTGCTACTAAGTCGCTAATTTTAATAGAGAATAAACTGTCTCTTTCTCCAGTATTTTCAAGAAGTTGACGTATACTTAAGGAAAGCATCTTGGTGTGCGGGAGATATTGCCATGATAAAAATAGAAGACATGTTATATGAAGATAAAAAACTACATAACAGGAAATTTGCTTACCTTGATTTTGTTGTGAAGGAAAATCACAAGCGATACGTTGTTAGAAAAATACAGAAACTCTCGAAGAAGCATGTAGAATTCATGGTAAAGAGCCATGATGAACTTTTAGATAAGAAGAAGTACCTCTTTGAACGTCAAAAATCTGCTCCTGATAAGAATGATTCGAAAAAAGTAGCTGCACACAATGAGTTGGCTGCTGATATTGCAAAAATGCAGGTAGAGCAAATTATTGGAGTGAAAGTGGGACTAGCTTCTTCGCATGAAGAGTTCAATGAGAAAATTAGAGCTACTAATGAAGAGATCCGTAAGAAAATAATTAAGCTAGATTGGGTAAGAAAAATAAAAAATATATGCTTAAATAAGCATATATCAGAAAACAAAATTAAAAAAATACTTAAAGGTGTTATAAATTTTTCTGAAGAAGTCCCAAAATTGTTGTTGGAGGCTCCTTTTGATTGTAGAGTAGATATTTTAGCCACTCTAATTCGTCATAAAGATTATGTAATATTTGATGCTAATAAAATATTCTGGCTGGCATGTGAGGATAATAGATTTTGCCTTGTTAAATATCTCCTAAATTATGGAGTAGATATTAATTATGTATTTAGCGGTTTTTGTATAGATAAAATAAAGCCTATTGATGCTGCATTTTCCTGGGGGAATTATGAAATTGCAAACTACCTCCTAGACCATGGCGCTAATATCAACGGTCTTTTTGAAAGTACTTATAGAAATTTAGCAGGTTCATCACTTCAATGGATTAAACATTTTTTAAGAAAAGGTTTACATATTAATGCCTATAGAGGTGCCTTAATAGTATCTGCTTGTCGTATGCGTCGTTATGGAAAGAGTAGTAATATTAAAAAAGTTAAAGCCTTATTAAAATTGGGTGCTAATGTAAAAGAAAATATAAATGGAGCACTAAAAAATGCGATAGAAAGCGGAGATATCACTATAGTAGATTTTTTACTTACTCAAGGAGCCAACTTGAGCTCAATTGAAAGATCAATTATTGGTGAAGGGCTGCAAAAAAATTACCTACTCTTCCCAATATTAATTGAGCATAAAATGCAAGACTATATTAAAGGTAATGAGCGGCCCATACTTCAATCAGTTTGCAAGCATGGCGACTTAGGTGCTCTTAAATTACTTTCTAAAAATGGTTTTGATATTCATCCTGCATTGGGAGAGAATAAATATTCTGCGGATTATCCATTGAAATGGGCTCTTTATGAAAATAAGCTAAAAATAGCAAAATATTTAATGTCTAGTGCTGATTCTGATGCTATTTATAAAGATTTTTTGAACTCTCTATTTGAGGAGATGTGTGAAAAAGGATACTTAAAGGCTGTTAATTTTTTAATTAAATATGTATTCGATAAATATGTTCTTGATGGTGGGATAAAAAAGGCATGCTACGCTGGTCGATTAAATACAGTTAAGTTGCTTATCAAAAAAGGTGTAAGCTATCGCCTAGAACGTACTCCGATTAGTGCGCCTGCAGATTCTCCTCTGGCAAAAGCATGTGCGGGACATAGATTTTCTGTTGCAAGGTATCTGCTTAAGAAAGGCGTGGATATTAATGAAGGTGAGGGCCATGCGTTACATGCAATGTGTTTAGATAAAAACTTTAAGGCGGTAGATTTTTTAGTTAAGTATGGCGCTGATGTTGATATCAGAGGAGGCGTTCTTTCTGATATTTTTACTGAAAAAGTAAAATTAGGTATTTATTTTAGGAATTTTTCTGATCCTAGAGAACGGCGTATTGAGCTGGAAAAATATATACCGGATAAGGATAAGCAACGATATCATGGAAGATTCGCTGATCTTGATTTTTTAGTAAACGATCACAATAAGCGTTATACCATTAAAAAAGCCAATAATAAAAATTTAAAAAGATGGGCCGCATTAGAAAGTGAAATTATGGCGGCTAAGATTAATTTGATGATAACCCTCTCAGAAGCTTTAATAAACCCATCTTTAAAAGAAAATGACAAACTAATTACAGAAATGCAGTTGGATAGAGTGCTTAATGTGAAAGGACCAGCAGCATATTTATGTGCTTTACCAGATAGCTCACTTACTCCAAAAGAATGTCATAAAAATCGCATTAGCAAGAGATGGATAAAGCAAGTAAAGAATATGTATATAAGTAAAAAACTGTCAGAAAATGAAGTGAAAGTTGTATTTAAAAAGGTAAACAATATTTCAGATGAAATTCCAAAGCTTATTGCTAATGCACCTTTTGATATCAGAGTGGATATTACTTGCATTCTAATTGAGATGCGCAACAACTCTCAGATAATGGATATTGCAGCAATGTTATGTATTGCATGTAGAGAAGGAAATTTCAGTTTAGTCAAATATCTTATTAAACATGGAGCAGATGTAAATTGTGGTATTGATAAACCAGGAATACCTCTTAATCATGCCTGTTCTTCTAAAAGTTATGGGAGGATTGCCAAATATCTTCTTAAGAAGGGCGCAGATATTAACTTTCTTAGAAAGGAAACTTACACCAATTTAGGTTATTCTCCACTGCGATTTATTCAGTACCTAGTAACACAGGGGCTAGACATTCATGCTTATAATGATGAGATAATTTTTGGTGCTGCCGATAGTGGTAACTTATTTAAGGTTAAAGAGCTTTTAAAAATGGGTGCTAAATTAAGCTCTAGCCATGCACAAGAGGCACTCAGTAGTGTAATGAGATCTAGCCTAAAACATGTCAATGCTCCACTAATGAAACTTCTAATAGCACACGGAGCCGATTTAAATAAAGTTGATAGGGCAATAGTTAAGCAAGCATTGATAGCAAATTACTTGTCAGTATCTCCTATATTGGCTGGATGTCATGTAAACATTAGCCAGGAAGAGATTAAAGAATGTATTGGAGTAGTACTCAGTCGTGCTTGTAGTGATAATAACTTGCGCTTATTGAAAATCTTATCTAAAAAAGGGATTGATATTCATGGTGATGTTGAAAAAAATATGTATAGGTATTATCCACTAAAAACAGCATTCACTGATGCTAGGTTTGAAATTGCAGAATATCTAATAACTGATGCACCTGTCAGATATAAACAAGAAAAAGTGGGTATGGATTTATTTCGTAGTTTGGTACAGGATAAAAAAGTCAGGGCTATTCAATTTTTATTGAAGCAAGGGTTCAATAGTAAGGAAATGACTAGCGAAGGATTATACTGGGCATGCTATAAGGGACACTTACCCGCCATAAAATTATTAATTAAAAATGGCGTAAGCTATCGATTAAAGGATATGCCTACACTACACTATACACAGTCATTCTTAGGGGTTGCGTGTGCAGAACATCAATTTGTTGCTGCTGAATATCTACTGGAACTCGGTGTTGATATCAACGAAGGCGAAGGTCATGCATTACGCAAAATGTGCTCGGCTGGAAATTTAGAGGCAGTAGAGTTTTTGATTCGCCATGGAGCAGATATCAATGTGATGGATAACATAATTTTAAAAACGGCCTATAAGGAAAAGGATCAGGCATTAATTAATGTGCTAACAGCGAGCAGCAAAGGTAATATTAAATAAAATGTTTTTGCTTCTACAATCAAGTATTGTGTTTCGGCAAATAGACCGCAGTAATATAAAGACTTAAAATTTTCTGGAATGTTGCAAGCGATGGTTCTTTAATTTTACCAGTTAAAATGGAGTGAAAAGTAGAAGGACGTAAGCCAAGATGACGGGCGAGCTGTGCTTGACTGTAACCCGTTGCGAGAATTATCTCCTGTAATAGTGATTGAGAAGGAGTGACCCTTTTAGGCACCGCAGTAACTATGGGCTCAACGCCAGGAGGTTGCTTATCAGGCTTGCTCACTGCTTTGGGCTTATCTTCTCCTTCTTTTGAAAATTTATAACCTTTTTTATCATTCTTGTTCATTATTTATGCCAACTTTTTGAACGGGTTTGGATTATAGACTAATAATTGATCTATTAGAACCCACCATTTAGCCTTTTGTTGTGTAAGATTTTTACCATAAATCATGAATAGTGTATAAAATAAGTATAGATGATTAGCGAAAAAACTAGTTGATTCAAAGGTATCTCAAGGGTGGGTTCTTATAGGTGTCAATTAACAAGTGCAAAGCCTGCGCCTGTGTTACTGAGGGTTGGTATATTTTTTTGGCAATCGAGGGATTAATAGCGGTCTTTAGGCGTTTAAGGCCTTTGAAAGGATAGAAATGAGGTCTGCCTCCTTGTTGCAGCAGGAAATTTTTACTGGGCGTATATTCTCTAATTCTGCGGGCGTTTTGCGGGCGGATTACAGCCCTTCAGTAAAATTAAGGCCATAACCTATCCTAATCAAACATTTCTCCTAATCGAAATTTATTAGCCTAGGCTTATTTGGATTTGTATAGGAACGCAATGTTAAGTGTATGCAGTAGAAAGCAGAAGTCGATAACCAAAGTAAAAAGAGAAGAGTCTGCGTGACTCTGTAATGATAAATGATACGGGAGACAGGTGGGAGAGTCTCCCGCCAATCATAGCCAATCAAAGACAACGTTGTGAAAAAGTAAGGGATAGTTAACTTTTTGAATTAAGGCGTTTTTAGCTGTCTTTGGTTGTTTTTGATAATGTAGATATGTTAGCATTCTGGCATTCGAATCCCCTTGGGGACGCCAGATTTTTAAACTCCTCCTATATATAACTCCCTCTCGGCCACGTTTTTGGTGGAGGAGAGGGCTGGGGAGAGGAGGTGTCAATGAGCTCGAATTTTCCTTATGAATTTTATCAGACATCTGACTTGTAGCTCCTGAAAGCCTAGAAAGCGAATTTTTAAATCCAGCCTTCTTGCTTGAGTCTTTCCATAGCAATATGAATATGTGTTGGCTTCATGATATTTTTTTTGTGCTGATTCCATGCTTGTATTTTACCAATGATTTCATCTGGATTATCCGCTGAGACAGATTCATGCTTTACTAGCCAGTGAATAGTTGCTAATAACTCCATTCCTAAAGGAGATTCAAAGCCAATAATTAGTTTTTTTACTTTCTCCAGGCGCTCATTATAGCTGCTAATGTCTTCATGCTGCTTGAGGTAGGCTTCTGTTTCTTCTAATGCACCAGGTAATATTCTAATGGGTGTCTGCGGCTTGTTTAAACCTTCGCCAAAACCTTCTGTAAAATGGCTTTCAAATCGAGAGAGTACATGCCTCACATTGTCGGCATAAGGGCCATAATGATATTTTTCAAAATGGAGTTTTAAAGGTTGCCCTGCTTCTTGTAAAAAATAGAGAAGTTTTTGAATTTCAAGAAGAGTTAATTCATATCCCAAAATACAATATTCTTTTAAGAGCTTTAATACTATTGCGCGCCCAATGGTCATGTGTGGGCGTTTAGTTTTATTAGGCATCAGGGCTGCAGTCGGTGCGCCGAGTGGTGGATAGAGCATAACCTCTACATCGGGTATTGATTCGAAGGTGGTTTGTATAAGTGGTAGTACCTCTTTCCAATCCAAGCCGCCTTGTCCACAGCCGAGAGGGGGGATTGCAATTGAGCGAATTTTGAGACTTTTCACTGTTTCAGCCAGTGACTTTAAGCCTGCTTGGATATATTCAATGCGTGAGCGCTTTTTCCAGTCATCTTTCGTTGGAAAGTTAATAATATAATGAGGGCCATTTGTTGAGGTGCACCGGAAGATGTGCATTTTTCCAATGCGGACTTCCCCTGCGTCACAGGCCTTTTTGTATGAGGTAAATACTTCAGGAAAGGCCTTCTTAAATTGCAAGGCGATACCCTTACCCATAACACCCTTGGTGTTAACGGTATTAACTAATGCTTCAGTAGGCGCCTCTAAAATATTGCCTTCAGTTAGTCGTATCATGCTTAACCTCTAGTTGAATAATACCATTTTTTCTCAATTGATATAGGTATTGAATGTGAAATTTTGGCTAAAATTGATTCAACGGCCATTTTCTGTTCTTGGCCAAAGACGCCGATTTTATCTACCCATTCTAAGGGAAATGACTCATATGCTAAAAACTCTGCTTGTTTCCTGCGTATACGGTCGTTATCAGCAGGGGTATTGTTCCAGTGCCAGTCTTCAATAAGCTTCCAGTCGATGTTGGTCAATTGCGCCTGGTTGTTATAAAACTGGGTTAGTTTTTCAATAGCATGGCCGTCAGTAAAGCACCAGGGTTGCTGACTTTGAGCAATGACTTTTTCGGCGGATGAGATAAGATAAATTATATTTTGTTGAGCTTCCGTTGTTCCAGTGACACCGCCTTTGTAGATTGCACAGAGCATTGGTGATCGTTTGCAAAAATAGAAAGGAACATAATTTGCCAATGTTCCGCCAACGCCAATTGGGACTGGAGTTGTAAATCGGCGCTGCTTTATATGCTCATAAGCTATATTGGTAGGGGTGTATCCACGATTAATACGCTCTGCATCGCTCCACAAAAATCTATCCCGTAAAATAGATGAAAGATTGTTAATGTGGGTGATATGGTAAATAAGGGTACATTTTGCCATTGCCTTACACCTCTCACGGGTCTATTTAATGGTCGAGATAATTCTGCATTGGGTAGCCATTTTATAGCAGCTAACTCTTGCAATAAAGTGGTTCTATAAATTTTTCCAATTAAGGTGATTTCCTTAGCGGTATATTCACGCCATTCTTGCTGGAGCGCATCTCCTTGCAGCATGTGCCTTTTCCAAACGCCCTATTACCCATTTAAACCTCAGATAAAGTGATGTGACACTAAAACAGGCGCCTGCGACCATTGCCCACCATAATCCAGCTCCACCCAGATTGAGAGAAAAGGCTAGCCAAGATCCCAGTGGAAGTGGGATCAGCCAAAAGCCAATCATCGACGTCAAGAGGGGGAAACGGGTGTCTTTTAAGGCACGCAATGCACCAAATAAGGAAATCCTGGCGGACTCCAGAATTTGAAAAAAAGCAGCGATGAACAAGAATGTACTGGTCATATGGATGATTTCATGATTAGCCGGATTATGCACATCCAGGTCAACTGAGATCAGCCGCTCTGGAAATATCCAATAATTCAAGGCTACGAAAAGCATGTAAACCACGGAGAGGAAAATACCAGTATAAGCTGTTCGTTTCGCGAGATTAACTTTGCCGGCTCCTAATTGATGTCCCATTCGCACAGTGATTGCTTGGGTGATGCTGAATATGACCGCTACTAAGGCACCTAGATATTGCATTGTGATTTGATTGGAGGCCAAGGCTTGTATGCCCAAGGTTCCCATCATCAAGCTGATGGCAAAGAAAAAGCCGACCTCTAGGCAATACATGAGACCCATGGGCAGACCAAGATGCACAAGCTCCCACCAATAGAATGGTTTGCTTGAGGTAAAGATAGAGCGGATATAAAACCCGTAACGTTGACTGCGATAGAGTAAAAAAAACAGCGCACTGGCGATAATCCAATCTGCGACAGTATTTCCCCATCCCGCTCCAGCGATACCCAAGGCAGGAAAGCCCCATTTTCCAAAAATAAGAATAAAGCAAAATAAAATATAGATGGGCATGGTCGCCACAGTGAAAATCATCAGCGTTCGTGAATGTCCTAGGCCCAAAATCAATTCAAATAAAATAATTAAAATGAATTTAGGAAAGAGCCCCCAGGCCAAGGCATGTAAATAGGCTCTGGCTAATGTTGCTATCTCTACGCTTTGTCCAAAGTGAATCAAGATGGGGGAGATATTCCAAAAAAGTAAAAAAGTGGGGATAGTCAGCAAAGTGGCAAGGGCTAAGCCATCACGTAATACTAGCACAATACTGGTACGGTCTTTTGCGCCATGTTTATGAGCAATCAAAATATTGACCGAGCCAAAGGTGCCAAATAAAATTACAATCAGTGTGAAGAACATCCAAGTGACCAATCCACCTGCCGCGAGTGCTTCTTCTCCTAAGTGTGCTAGAAAAATAGTATTAAAGAACCCCAAAGAAGCTTGTACCAAACCAGTTAAAACCAGGGGTAATGCTAGATTCAACAAGGGGGATAGATCATTTTTAATAAATTGACGCAACATATTGATAGGGTCTCTTTATTGCTCACAATTATCTTTGTATTATGGTACCTAATAATTATAAAATTGCATCATTCAAATACTCATTAATTCTGTGCTTTTGCGTGGAACAATGGCTCTTGAGGCCGATTTATACAATAATAGTCTTCAGCGTTAAATTTTGATAATATTTCTCATCGAAGTATTAAATTATTCAGGAGGAGATAAAAAATGCAGAATCGAGTTGCGGTTGTTCTATCTTTGGGTATGTTGCTTGAGAAAATAGATACCAGTGGATTTATCGCTATGCTGCTAAAGAAAGCGATGGAAGAAAATTCTGCATTTGTACCTACTCCAGAATTGCAAAGGCAAGCCTTCTTGTTATTTGAAAAATTCAATCAAGGGGGAGAGCCTAAAGTATTTGAAGCACAATTGTTACAGTTGTTAGGGATTAAAAAATTGGAAAGCATTGAATTTTGGTCAGAATGGAATAAAATGGTAACCCTAGGCAAGCTGTCTGAAAAAGTTCAGCTACTGCAAGAAATGGGACACAAACATAATGCATTAATATATTTATCTAGCGATACCAATGTTATTCATCTTGAAAGAATAGCAAAAGAAGTCGCGGAAGAGAAAATGGAGCTCGATACTAAAAAGCAGCCGGTAACTTTAGAGCAATTTCCTTTATATGTATCTTGCCAGGTGGGTAAAAATCGCCAAGAATTAATCAAACATATTGTTAGCGATATTCGATCAAAGGAATTTAATAAACCAAATACTATTATTTTGATTTTGGGTAACCCTGAAAATATTAAAGATAAGAGTCATCAAGCAATTGCTAAGAGAGAGCATGAGGCTATTAGTGTGTGGTGCAAAGAAAATAATGTTGTTATTTCATTGCATAATCATTCATTGCAAGAAACATTAGCACAAGTTCTCGCGCGTGAAGTCAATGCTACTGATACTCAAAAGCTTGCCTTGACTAAATAAGTAGAGGGTCTAACGAATGACATGGATTTTGATGCCCTCCAATTTCAGCCTTCCCCAGGTTTTATCGGCGGTCAAAGCTTCGGCATGCTGTAATTTGGTTAATGAGAGGCAGGCACGATCCCCAAAAGACAAGCCATAGGATTTGGTTTCTTTTCTGAGAAAAGCGGCTTCACTGGCTTGTTTGGCATCGAAGGGAATAATCTCATCTACGAACTCAAAAGCCATGTTTTCTGCTTCTTCGAAGGAAATGCCAATATTGGTGAGCACAGCGATGACTTCGGAAACATTGACAGCGGATATGATAGCGTTGGGCAATGCTTTTTCAACCTGTTCATGGCCAGGTTCTTCATGTAAGAGGGTTAAAAGCGCAGAAGCATCTAAGATAATCTTTTTATTCATGTTCATCTTCAGCCCGCATGATTTTGAGGAGATCTGTTAACTTCTTATTTTTAGCATGCTTACGAACCAGCATTTTAGCCTTTTGTAGAGAGTATTTGAGGCTGATGATATGTAATTCATGATCTTCTACTCGTAAAATAACTTCATCGCCTGGACCAATAGCGAGCAATTCACGTTTAATTAAAAGGCCATTAATTAGGGTTGGATACACCGTAAAGCGTCATTAGTGTATAGCTCAGGCTAGTTTTTCAAGATGACTTACGCTTTTTAAGAAACTAAAATCAAGCCACAATATTTAGCAAAATGCCTAAAATCACTGCCATGGGTGATCAAGGGGGTGTGATGATCAATACAACTTTGAGCTATTAAAGTATCAGCCAAGCGAGCTTTCAATTTTTTAGCAATTAATGTAGAGCGAGTCACCCCAGCTCTTTGCCAAAAATTTTCTATAGGTTCTAAGATAGGCAGTTCTCGCATCTTTTCGACAAAGTTTTTGGGTAATCCGGGGTCACTCAAAATTTCAACCAAAACAATAGGAGGTAAAATAAGGGAGTGATAGGTCAGTACTTCATCGAGTTTTTCTGTTAGGATATTGTTTTTCCCTTGAAAGTAATCGATTAATACTGAAGTATCTACCGCAATCATGCTTATCTCTCTTTTCTTAATTCATCAAGATTAATAGAAAACTTCACCTTGCCGCGCATTTTGCGCAAATCCTCGTAAGTGTTTGCACGAGATAATTGTACGAGAGCTATTTTTAGGGTTTCGGTAATTCCCTTGCCTGTAATAGCTTGAGCCTCATGTAATAAATGACTAGGAATATGGGCTGTGACTTTTTGTGTTTGCTCTTCCATCTTTATTACCTCCAGATACCGTATATTATGCCGTAACTCTATACGTAAATCAAGCAAAGGGAGGCATAGAAACTGAGCAAATCAGTAGTATAAAGTTTCAACTCCGCTTACTCGTTTAACAAAGGTATTTTAGACAGCAATCCTGTTGCTTGAGCAATCAAATTATTTAATAAGGTTCTGGCCTCACCTTTTCGCTCGGCATTCGTTCTATCCTTGGGTTTTCCTTCATTAAGAAGCTGGTCTACTTGTTTACATACATTAATGGCAGTCAGGATATTGGTTTCTAGCAGTTTTTTAATAATGGTTTCTGTGTCTGATTGATTAAGTGATTCACCATTTATTTTTTTCCACAGATAATCCTGTAAGATGGAATTAGCTTCATCAATTTTATTTCTAGCTTTATTTAGTAAGGCAAAAGAGGCGTTTAAAAAATAAATTTTCCTCATGAGATGAAGGGCAATCCAATTATCAATAGCTTGTCCCCAATAACTTAATTTTTCCCAGATGACGGGGCTGCTTTGTACCAGGGTGGCTGAAGTAATCAAAAGTGCGACAATAAGAGATGATATTTTTTCTACCCGTGAAGAGAAAAAAACATCCGAATGAAAAAAAATGAATACATCAAGGCCGGTTTTATAAGTAATAATGAAAGTAGCCAGTCCTAAAAAGCTGATCACCAAGATTGCAACCAGCTTTAGCGGAAGCCGTGCCGTAAGAAAATTTTTTCCAAGATAGATATTTTTCATGGATTTGAGATTCTCATCGATGAAGTCAATTATAGTATATTTATTAATAAAAATAAGTTGGGGCGATAGAGTGAAAACCCTCTATTGAATTTATAACGTCAAAATGTTATGTGAAAATAATATGATGAAGTCCTTTTGCTAACGAGTCTATTAAATTTCCACGACTGAATACATTATCATTCTGTCAAAAATGATATAGCTTTGCCATTGTAGCAGGTAAGACTTGGAGAGACCAGGCTTGCTATTTTTTGTACAAACTCACTGAACATGAAGGGCTTGACTCTTTTGCAGCGTGTTAGGTAGATTAGAAAAATAGTGTGATACTAAAGATGCGTCTTGCGGGTTAGCGAGGTATTATTATGGAATCACGAAATTTAAATGGCACCACTGCGAATGTTTTGCAAGTTGTTCAATCTGTATCAACTTCCAGTCCAACTATGAATCCGACTGGGAAGGGAGCGAGAGCAAGTAGCTCTCCTTTCTTTACATCGGATTGGTCTGTTATAGAAAAGCTTATAGAAAAACTAGCAAAACAACGAGATCATCGTATCTTAATGCACTATATTAAATTAATGGAAAAATGTTTTGTAGAACAACAAAAACCCACTAATATTTCAATTTTCACGCGCTGCTCCAGGCCAGATACTACTATTACGCTTACAGATTATTATTTACGACATGCCCAATATTTGGGAATGAATCCTACAGAAGGTATTATGGCCTTTATTTTAATTGTGGCATTTCTTGGTCTAAATCCTGAGGTTAAATTAGATGCATTTAATATGCATTGTATCTGGACTATTGGGATTGAGCTTACTTTGCAATTCATGCGACATGAAGAGCTAGAGAAAGAGGAGCTTTCAAAGCTCAGTGGTTTACCACTTAAGGAATATAAAAATATGGAGCATGAATTTCTAGGGAAAATCGTTGATCTTCGTAACATTATTAATTCCAAGAATTATCTGACATTTATAAATATGTCTAATTCTCAGGCCAACTGCCTTTCAGTTTCTAGGGAAAACTGTTCTCCGATTCATGATGTTAAAAAAGCATCGGAGGAAAAGCCTGTGAGCCCAGTTCAACCTCCATGCTATAGAGGTTGAAATTGCAGCTCTCCGCTTGCCGGTCTGTCATTGCGAGCCTGTGCTTTTTTCTACTAATCAGCACTATCGTTCAAGCTGCTGTCCCGCCAGCAAAGATAGTGGTCTTGCAAACTGATTTTGGTGTTAAAGACAGTGCAGTGAGTGAAATCAAGGGAGTGATGTATTCAGTAGACAAATCCCTGGTGATTTCCGAGGTCACCCAAGAAATACCCCCTTTTAACATTTGGGAAGCGGCTTATCGCTTGTTTCAAGCCTCAGCCTATTGGCCTAAAGGAACTGTCTTTGTTTCTGTGGTGGATCCTGGTGTCGGCACAGCCAGAAAATCCATCGTTGCTCTTTCCAGCGATGGTCATTATTATGTGACACCGGATAATGGTACTTTGACTTTTATCGCGGACAACATCGGTATTGTAGCTGTGCGACAGATTGATGAATCCAAGCATCGTTTAATAGGCTCGCAAGTGTCTTATACTTTTTATGGTCGCGATGTTTATGGCTATACAGCAGCAAAATTGGCTGCAGCTAAAATAACCTTTGAGCAAGTGGGTCCTTTGTTAACAGAACCTCTGGTTAAATTAAATTATCAAAAAGCTCTGATCAAAAATCAGGTTTTATACGGCACGATAGTGATTCTAGATTCAAACTATGGCAATGTGTGGACCAATATTAGCCAGGATTTGGCTAAGCAATTTGGACTGAGTGTGGGTAAGTCTTATTGGGTGAAAATTTATTATCGCGATCAAAAGAAATATGAAGGTGAATTGCGTTTGCATAATACTTTTGGGGAACAGCCTATTGGTGCTCCCTTGCTTTATTTTAATAGCTTGCTTAATTTATCCATCGCACTTAATCAAGCTAGTTTTGCTCAAGCCCATGCTATTGGCGCGGGGGAAGATTGGCATATTGAAATTTCAGCAAAAGTAAACCGGTAAAAGCCTGTACCAGCCTAAAGAAGTTTTTGCCTGGTTGCGAAAATGGAAGGATAAGTTCAAGATATAGCCTTTATGATAGAGGGCTATATGCAAAAGCAAATCGGTTCTATTTTTTTTGTAGCGGGGACCACCATTGGCTCCGGCATTGTGGCTTTACCCCTCGCGGTGGCTAAATTAGGTCTGATCCCCGGTTTTGCCCTGATGCTAGGAATTTGGTTGTTGATGTATTATACAGCTCTGGTTAATTTAGAACTCAATTTACAGGCAGGGAAGGGCTTGCCACTGGGTTCCCTGGGGAAATTATTTTCAGGTCCTCTGGCAGCTTGGGTGGGTTCTCTAAGCTTTATTGTATTGGCTTACGCTCTCTTGGCAGTTTTTCTTTATGGCGGCGCTTCCATTCTTCAAGAGCTTCTGATGCAAAGCAAAGGTTGGCGATATAGTCTTGGGAGTGTTATATCCGCTGCTACTTTGGCTACTTTGATTTTATTGTCGGGTCCTTTGCAGGGTTTAGACTATGTTAATCGCTTAGTCTTTTTGGCGAAATGTACCGTAATCTTTTTAGTGATTTTCTATATTGGAAAAACCTTGCGTTTCGAGCACTTGCCTTTATTTACGGCTAATCTTTGGGATTTTTCAATCTGGCGCACAGTTATTCCGGTAGTGTTCACTGCTTTCGGCTTCCAAGTTATTTTCCATTCCATGACAAATTATTGCGACAGTGATCGTATCCGTCTCAAGCGTGCTTTTCTTTGGGGTAGTTTAATACCCGCTATGGTCTATATTCTGTGGACCAGCAGTGTGCTTAGCATTATTTTCCAAGCTAATCCTCATTTTTATCAAGCATTAGTTTCAGAGAAAGTCGAAATTGGAAAATTGATCAGTGAAGTCAGTCAGGCTTCTTCGGGTCAGACGATGCGAAATTTATTTTGGTGGGTTTCTAGTCTGGCTGTGGTTACCTCACTGATTGGCGTCGGTTTGGGGCTATTGGATTTTTGGAAAGTAAAATTAGAGGAAAAAATTACCAATCCGCTGGGCCGACATTTTTTGGCAGTATGTATTAGTATTCTGCCTGCTTATGGATTAGCTATTTGGGTACCGAATGCTTTTATACGTATTTTAGGATTCGCAGGGATGATTTTAGTGATCATTGCTATTCTTCTGCCAATTTATTTGTTATTTAAAGCCAGGATCAGCGAGTATATTTTCAAGGAGCTGAGTTATGCGCCCCTGTTAATACTCGCTGTCGCGGCGGGTTTAGGAATTATGGCCTGCGAAGTAGTCAATTTGCTAACCTGAAACCTAGATGCTTCACTTCATACCCATCATTGTGCATTGTGCGGTTAGGGTTTTTTCGCCTTTTTGCCAATTACAGGGACAAAGTTCATCGGTTTGCAAGGCATCACAATTTAAACCAATGTGCTCGAGATCAGTATTGGTTAAGCGCAGGAGGCGATTGGAATTAGTAAGGATTTCGTTGGACAGGGCAGGGATCCGGTAGATTGTAAGGTGTTCAAAATGGAATGGTAATCGCGGTTTCACATACAGTTCATCCTTAATTATAGTAAGTTGCTCGTATGGATTTTATATTTTATACAATAAAGTATAAATTTTGATTAAGATAGTCAAGGTGACGCAAAATTGTAATAATATTTTATTGTTTGTTAACGGTTTGTATAACTGGGGGTTCCCTAAAAAGATGGATGGTTTTCTTGAGTGAAGCTCTTGGAAGAAGCAAAAAAAACGATTATCCTTAGTCAAATCTGCCATCATTTTACGCAGGAAGTGATTTGTCATGCAGCGCTCATTATTGGTTTTTCCTATCTTGCTAATGTTGGCTGAGATGACTGCTTATCTCTCCAATGATATGTATTTGCCAGCTTTACCTAATTTACGACAAGCATTTGGGATAAGCACGCAAGTAACTCAATTTACTTTAACGGCGTGGTTTTTGGGCACAATTTCCTTGGAATTAATCATTGGCCCAATCTCTGATCGCTTTGGCCGACGGCCCATATTAATTTTAGGTATGATTCTCTTTGCTCTCTCCACCTTGGGTTGTGCCTTAACCAGCGATATTTATCTATTTACCCTAGGGCGGTTTATCCAAGGTAGTACGGTATGTTTTGTGCTTGTTGCAGGCTATGCCAGTATTCACGAACTTTTTAACCAAAAACAAGCTATTCATTTACTGGCCAATATGAATAGCATTATTGTGTTGGCACCAGCTTTTGGGCCGCTTTTAGGAGGGCTAATTTTAATTTATGCTGATTGGCGTTGGACTTTTTGGCCCTTGTTTTTGCTAGGATTGATAGTTTTACTGTTATTATTTAAGTGGATGCCGGAATCCCTACCCTTGGAAAAGCGCCATCCCTTAAATCTGAAATTATTGATAAAGCAATATGTATCTATTCTTACTAATAGACAATTTATGTTTTTATTAAGTGCTTCTGGTTTTCAATTTTGCGGATTTATTGCTTGGTTGGTATCCGGTCCTTTTTTAGTTATTGATGATTTTCATTATTCGCCCGCTGTATTTGGAATTTTACAAGTAATCATTTTTGGTTTTTATATCTTAGCCAATCAACAAGTCAAGCTGGTGATGGATAAATTAGGACTGGTGAGGCTCATTCAAGTGGGTTTGGTTATTTCCGTTCTGGCCGGTATTTTCGCTGTGCTTGCGGCGATATGCTTTCCTGATTCTTTAGTTGGTTTTATCATTAATATGTCATTATATTCCTTTGGCTTCGGATTTACTTCTGCGCCACTGCAACGAGTAGCCATTGAAGCATCTAACCAACCCATGGGTAGTCGTATGGCGATACTGTCTACCTTGTTTGGAGCAGGGGGCGCAGCTGCTACGGGTTTAATTAATATTTTTTACGATGGCAAGCTGATCTCGCTGGCCTTGGTTTTGTTGATAGTATCGGTCTTGTCCTATGTATTGAGTCTTTTTGCTAAGTATCAATAAATTATCTTAAAGATGTTGTGCTGCAGAAACACAGTAGGGAAGTAATCTTACTGGAAGCTGCTTAAAGGATAGTGGTAGG
>Ga0207695_10003160_pt1 | contig 23487 bp, 22 predicted proteins | sample KBSC54metaG_FD_184354 | JGI IMG/M metagenome (GOLD analysis project Ga0207695, IMG submission 184354) | Corn rhizosphere microbial communities from Kellogg Biological Station, Michigan, USA - KBS C5-4 metaG (SPAdes) (version 2) | ecosystem: Host-associated > Plants > Roots > Rhizosphere > Soil...
GTTCGCGCCAGAATCGTTCATGGCCCAGGTCCATTTCAATTGCAGGTTTTTGACGTTGTCGCGTGTAATCTGATTGAGAGGGCTGTAGCTTTGCCGCTGATAATTGCGCCCGAAGATCAGCCAGTCCGACGCAGGCGGGTTCTTGAGCATCTCGGGCGTCACCGGAACATAGTTCTTAACCTCGCCCGCTACCGTCACGCCGCGCCTCACGACCGGCAGGTTCCTCTGACCGCTCGCTCCGGCAGCGGATCCGGCGCCAGCGACCAACGAAGCTGCGCCCCGGCCGTTACGCCCTCCGTTGGCCGGCGCTTGGCCGGTGGCAATCGCGCTGATGAGTGTGGTCGCGCCGGGACTCAAGGCTTGCGGACCAGTCGCAGCGCCGTTACGCTGCAGAATATACGCGGTTACATTCAGCGCCGCCGCTTCGCCCAACGATCCCGGATTGCTCGCCGGCATCGTCTGCAGAATGTCGCCAAAAAGCTCGCTGACCATTTTGGGCCGCCACTTCAGAAGGAAAGTGCCCCCGACCAGCGCCGGCGCGTCTCCGGAACCTTCCAGATTCATTCCGTGGCAACCCGCGCAATTCTGAGCGTATACCGAGCTCCCAGAGGAGGCCTGCGCATCCGTGAACGCCCCCGCGGATTGCTGAGCGGCCAGTGGCATCGCTACAAAAGACAGCGTGATCGCTCCTACGAAGGCACAGAAAAATAATCTAGACAAAAGCGACGCGCGCTGCATTCTGGATCTCCTATTTCAAACTCCATCTGTCATAATACTCCACCCATCATGCTTCACGTGCGTGAGCGCCAAGAGAATTCGCTCGTGACGGTTTCGCATCGTGACGCGCAGTGATAACATGCATAGCGGTAAGCGCGTCAGGTTCAAGTGCAGGAGGACCACATGGAAACCCGTTTGACTCGGCGGAGTTGGTTGCTGGCAGCCGGTTCGGCAGCACTTTTGCCCGGCGTGGCCGCGGCGGCAGACGCCGAAAAGCGGGGCGTGGGCAAATCCTTGCAAGGCGCCTTCATGATTCTGTCGACCCCCTACACGTCGTCGAAAGCTGTCGATTACGACGACTTGGCAGGCGAGGTCGATTTCCTGGTCCGTTGTGGTGTGCAAGGTCTGGTTTGGCCGCAAAATGCCAGCGAGCAATCGAAGTTGACCAAGGAAGAACGCCTGCGCGGGATGGATGTGATCGCACGGGCCGCTAAAGGCAAGTCACCCGCGCTGGTGCTCGGCGTACAAGCAAACGACACCGCGGAAATGCTCGAATATGCGCGGCATGCCGAAACGCTCGCGCCCGACGCGGTGATCGCAATACCGCCTACCAAAGCCAGTTCTCTCGATGACTATAGAGAATACTATCGCGCGCTATGTAAGATCGCGAAGCGCCCAGTCTTCATTCAGACCTCGGGAGGCGCTCGCGGCCTTGTCGCGTCGGTCGACTTGATTCTTGAATTGGCGCGCGAGTTTCCCAATTTCGGCTACATCAAGGAAGAGCATGATCCGGTAATTCCGCGTATGCGGGAAGAGATCGCGCACCGCCCCGATCCCATCAAGCGCGTCTTTTGCGCCAACCGCGGCACGGGATTTCTTTATGAAATGCGCAACGGCTCGGACGGCACCATCATCGGCGGAGTTCCCTACGCCGAGGTGTTCGCGAAGCTTTGGAATTTGCAGCAGGAGAAAAAGTTTGAAGAGCAACGCGAGATCTTCAGCAAGCTGCTCCTGATGCTGAACCTCGACGACCGAATCCCCGGCGTTCGGCCCTACATTCTCAAGAAGCGCGGGATATTTAAAACTACCGTCACCCGCGAAGGCGATCACACGTTGACGCCGGAAGCCATCGCCGAGATCGAATACAATTTCGCGGCGTTGAAACCGTATCTCATAAAGGGATGAATACAAGGAGTATTCGCATGTATATTGGCCGTCTGAGCTTACTCGTATTGAGTTGTACCGCCGTGGCTTTGGCCCAGCAGACCAACGTCCCTCGCCTCGGCGCCGACGCCCCGACTCTCCACTACAAAGAGGTCCACGACTGGCCTACCCCGCTGCGGAATGCCGCCGGTACGCCCGCCCCCTGGAATTTCATTCAGGTGTCCGGAGTCGCGGTCGATTCGCGGGGTCACATTCTGGTTCTACATCGCGGCGCACAGGCGCTGTTGGATTTCGAGAGCGACGGCACGCTGGTGCACCCTTGGACCAGCATCACGTTTAGTGAAGGAAAAGTCGCCGGCATCGCGAAAGCGGATCAGGTCCCCGGCAAGTCCCACTATTCGGCGGTCTATGGTGCGGCCGGCTGTGATTCCTGCGGCGCGCACTCTGTGCGTATGGACCCGGAGCACAACATCTGGGTGATCGATGCTCCCGGTCAGGTGATCTACAAACTCGATCCCGCGGGGAAGGTGCTGATGCAGCTTGGCAAAAAGGGAGTCGCCGGCTCGGGACACGACACCTTTAATTTGCCCACGGACGTGGGATTCGCTCCCAATGGCGATTTCTATGTGACCGACGGATACGCCGGCGCTCGCGTAGTGAAGTACACGCACGACGGGAAGTACATTCTCGAGTTCGGCAGCAGAGGCTCGGGCCCCGGCCAGTTCGAGCTACCGCATAACGTGGTGGTCGATTCGCAAGGGAAGGTTTATGTCACCGATCGGGAGAACCGGCGAATCGAAGTGTTCGATGCCAACGGCAAATTTTTGACGCAATGGCCAACCGTGGAAGGCGTCTCTGGACTCTTCATGACCAAAGATCAGCACATCTGGGCAGGCGGCGTGCTCCTGGATCTGCAAGGGAAAGTCGTAGGCCGTTTGCCCGGCGCCAATGCGGCAGGCGGTCACGGCGTCGCTGTCAGCGATTCAGGAGATGTTTATCTCGCTCAACTGAGCGGCGTGGTGCAGAAATTCGTCAAGCAGTGACGAAATTTATTTCTTGTCCGGAAGCGCGAACACGTAGAGTGCGTTGCCGGTGCTCGGATCATGCACATCGGGCGCGACCACGCGGGGAACTCCGCGCGGGCTGCCTCCACCGTTGGCCGTGGTCACCGCAAGGTACTGTTTGCCACCCACGGTGAATGTGAGTGGAAAGCCTTCAACAGCGGCGCCCAATCGAGTCTCCCACAGAATCTTGCCGGTGTTAACGTCGAAGGCCCGGAACATTCGATTCAAATCCCCTGCGAAGGCCACGCCCCCTGCCGTCGACATCACTCCCGTAAGGAACGGAGCGCGCTGTTCATATTTCCAAAGCTCGCGCATGGTGCGCACATCGTAGGCCGCCAGCTTGCCAATGTTGCCATTCGACCCCGGCATCTCAAAAAAGCGCCGCAGAGCGCCGCCGCCGCTACCGCCGCCCTCGACCTTCGCGATCGGCTGCCCGTTCATCTGCAGACAGCTCTGGCTGAGCGGAATGATCAGACGATTCCCCGGCGGATAATAAGTCATCGATGGCCAGTTCTTGCCGCCCTCGGTTGACGGGCACCCTGTCACCCACTCCCCCGTGCGCTGCTCGACGATATCGTTGCGGTAGTGCGGTTCCCCGGTCACAGGGTCGATCGAATCATACACGTTCTGGAATACCATTTCCTTGTGACCCAGATATTTTCCAGTCTTGCGGTCCAGCTTCCACAGAATGCCCACCTTGCCCGCGCTGAAAACATATTTTTGGCCCTGATCGTCCACCAGCACCCGTTCGAAAACTTCGTCCAGGTCCAGCGTCTCGCCGGGCGCGTGGTCGTGATACCAGACGAGCTTACCGGTATCGGCGTTGATCGCCAAAGTGGAATTGGCATACAACGTAGCGCCGTTGCCGGAACCGCGGCTCGAGCGCATCCAGGGTTTCGACTGCGCGGTTCCCCAGTAGGTGAGGTTTAAGTCCGGGTCATAGCTCCCGGTGATCCACGACTCAGCTCCCGCGCGGAAGGTGTTCGAGAGCGTGCCCCAGGTGTCGCCTCCCGGTTCGCCTTCGAGCGCAATAGTTCGAAGGCGCCATACTTCTTTGCCCGTCTGGGCGTCGTAAGCGCTAATGAAGCATTTCTCCTCGCGATAGACGGCGCAGGTATCGCGGCCCAGACCCTGAATCAGGCGGCCCTTCACCGCGAGCGGGCCGCTGGTGGCGCCGTACTCGCCTTTGGAACGGTCACCGATAGTAGTGTCCCAAACGACTTTGCCATTGCGGGCGTCGAAGGCCATCATATGCGCATCGCCGGTGGTTACGAAAATCTTGTCACCATACATCGCGATGCCGCGCATGGCGGGCGACGTCGGATTCGACCCATAGCGATTCTCCCAGATCAACTCGCCGGTTTTCGCGTCCAACGCTTGCAGCACCATGCCGGTGTTATTCAGATACATCACGCCGTTATGCACCAGCGGAGCGGGCTGGTTGCCATTGCTCGCACCCTCCTGCATCGCCCAACTCCACACCAGCCGCAGGTCATTGACGTTTTGCGCGGTGATCTGGTTCAGAGGACTGTAGTAGGTGGCGTGGTAATCGTGGCGAAGCATCAGCCAATCGCTGGGATCGGGATTGCGCAGCATAGCGTCAGTGACCGGCACGAAGTTCTTGACTTCGCCCGCCACTGTGATCCCGCGGGGCGCCTGCCGCGCGGCCGGCCCCTTCTTGTCCTGCTTACCTTGTCGAGGCGCTGATTCAGTGGCGGGAATCGCCGCGCCAGCCTGCAAGTACGCTGCCCGCTGCCCCGAAGCCACGCTGCGGATGGAAACGTTTGAATCCGCAGCCAGCGCTCGATCACCTGCCCGTGCACTGTTAGCGTCGAGGATGAAGGCGGCGATGTTGACGTAGGTATCGCCAGGGAGTGCCGCGCCCCCGGGAGGCATGGTCGATTGCATGAAGTTGACCAGCGCGCCGACGGTTCGGTCACCCCACTGGGCCAGGAAGTTGGGTCCAGCCAATTCCGGACCTTCTGCTCCGCTCAGATTCGCCGCGTGGCACGAAGCGCAGTTCGTCTGGAAGGCTGCCCGCCCTGCCCCGACCTGATCCGCGGTGTACGGTCCAGCCGGACGCTGCTGCGCGATCAAAACCACTACGCCGGAAATCGCGACGAATGCCACACCCACGATGATTCGAGTCTTCATAATTCCGTAGCCTCCTACTTCAGCAACCAGCCCCAAAGATTCCCGTCCGGCGCGGACGTGCTGTGCACCATCACGTAGAGCAACCCCTTGCGCAACGCTTCCACCTCCGGCGGCGTCAGCTCGACCGATCCCGAAATAGTGCCGTCCATGCCTTTCGATACCGTCAAATCATGGATCACAGGGCCCGGAACTCCCGTCGCCTTGCTCTGATGCAGGTGAGCAACGGTGGCTGCCGAGTGCATGCCTTCGAAAGTGCCGTTGACCGTGAGCTTGGTTCCCGCCAGTACCGCCGAAACGGCTCCGTGCCCTGTGATTACCGATACGAGCTGCGCATCCACTGCTACCGGCGAAAGCCGCGCTTTGAACGTTTCGTGCGTTTGCGCTGCCAGAGCGCACACCACTGCCAAGGCCGCGAAAAGTGCTACCAGAGATCGCTTCATGTTGTGCTCCAGAAGCCGGTCAGCATAACACATTGGGGCCCGGCTTCGAGAGTGCCGAATGGCTGACAGCGCCTGGCTGACGCTCAGCCCTTCCATTGAATCTTTTTGAACTCAACGCGGTAGTAGTGAGCAGGAAACGTGTCCTTGTTCTCGAAGGAGTGCGGCGGCTGTTTCCCTTCGCGGATTGCCTGTGGGAACTTCACTCCTTCAAATTTGCGGTCCACCTGAGCGGTCTTGTGGTCATAGGAATTCATTACGCCCTTGGGTTGCCGTTCGTAGAAGATCAGCACGCTCGGATACAACTGCTCGCCCATCTCCTGTTTTTGGCCCGCCGGGATCGTCACTTCCACAAAGCGGATATCGAACGTCTCAAAACGCACGATGTCAGTCTTCCGCGAAGTGATGATCTGGTCCATTGAGTCCGGCCAGGACCACGAATCGACCTTCACGTCCGGCAGCGTCGTCACGCGCTCCTTGTTATAGGAGGCCATCGCCCCGTTCGCGCCCGGGCATTCGAAGGGGATCTTCTTCAGTTCCGCGCGGTAGAAATGTTTGGTGAATGTGTCCAGGTCTTCGAAGGCATGGGGCGCCTGCGTTCCCGCCACATTCAGCAGCGGAAATGCCGCGCCCGACGGGATGACGCCGCCCGCTGGCCCCGCGGTTCCGTCAGTGCCATGATCGCGGCCTTTGGGCTGGGCCTCGTCCTGCATGAACACCGATAGCCACTGATGATCGTGCTTATGGTTGGTCTGCATCGGAGGCGTATGCACATCCACCATCCGTACATTTTCGTCTTCGTACAGCACCACGTGGTTCTCTGGCGCCGCGCGAACCGCATCCAGCGAATCCGGCCATGGCCAGCAGCCGGATTTTTCCTTTGTCGTCCCTGGAGCCAATTTCGGTATTGCCGGCGCAGAGCCCTTCGCAGCCGGTGCCGGGGGCGCTTGTCCCGCTGTCTGCGCATTCACTGTCAGAAAGCCGATCAGCAAAACTACCAGCGACAAGAAGCCAACCACGACAGCAGTCTTTCGCATCAGCCCTTCTCGTCTTCCCAGGGTTGGCCGGGTCGTCCCGTTACCTGCTCCAGACTCGCCGGCTTCGGCCGCCATGGCTGCCCGAAGTGTTTGTCGATATCGTTGCGGTAGCTCATCTGGGGCCCCGGATAACCGATGAGTTGCCACCCGATCAGTCCCGCGTTACCGCCGTGCATCGGGTCACAAAACATGCCTTCGATAGTGTGAGCGCGCAACAGTTGAAAGAAGTGCGTACGCTCGATCCCAGCCAGTTTTTTGTTTTGTTCTTCAATAGATAGACTGGTAAAGTTGCCGAGAGTCTTGAGCCCCTGCCGGTAGGTCTCCTGCGGGTTTTCTTTGCCCTGGTAGCCGTGTTCCGGAACGGACTCAACCCACGGCCCCTTCGTGTAACGATATTTGTCTCGGCCATAAGGCCCGGCGAGCTGGCGATCGATGTAGATGACCACCCCGGCTTCGGTCGCCCCGGGACCGGAGGCGTCGCTCGGAAAGATGCGCTCACAAGCGGCCGCGACCACGCGGGCTTCCTCCGCGGTGAAGAACCGGAGCGGCACTTTGACCATCCCGTCTTTGCCCCCGGTTTGGGCCTGGAGGCGGAGCGGCTCGCGCGCCAAAGTATAGAGCAGCGTGCCTCCCATGGCCGCTGCGGGTACAGTCAAAAACTCTCTACGCTTCATATGAGTTGCTCCGGATGCTTCAAGTAACGGTCGATAATAGTATCTGACGCCATATAGGTCAGTGCCAGCACGGTAAGGGTTGGATTCTGCGCGGCATTTTGGGGGAAGGCAGACGCCCCTACCACGAACAGATTCGGCATGTTCCAGTGCTGCAAATAGCGATTGACGACACTCGTCTCGGGCGACGTCCCCATCATCGCCCCGCCCTGGATATGCGTCGACTGGTAATAAATCGTGTTATAGCGAGCGCGGGACGGCGGACTGTCGTCGAACTTAGCGCCCATCTCGCGTGCGATCCTGCCCTGGATCTTCGCGGCGAACTCGCGCTGTTTGAACTCGTGGTCGGTCCAATCCAACGTGAAGCGCAGGAGCGGATCGCCGAACTTATCAGTATAGGTCGGGTCCAGATCCATATAATTCTGACGATACGACAGATGCTCGCCCGACAAACCGATGCTGGCCGAGTGATCCCTCCATTCAAGCGAAGCCTTCTTCCACTCAGAGCCCCAGTTGGATTTGCTCGCTCCCTTCGGCATGTTGCCGAAAGACCCGATGGGTTGGTCTCCATTGCTGCTGAGTGCGATCATGCCCACGCGCAGGAGGCCATCTTCATCGCCGCTCAGTCCTATGTCGCCGTCGAAATCCGAAATCCGCGCGCCCAGTTCGCCGGCTCCCATGAATGCATTGAGCGGTTTGTCGAAAAAGACCCGCGTGCCGACTCCCACTTGATGGGTAAGATTGCGGCCCAGTGTGCCTTTGCCCGCGACTGGATCGTAAGGCGTGCCGATCTTTGAAAGCGCAAGCAGCCGTGTATTATTCAAGGTAAATGACGCCAGGATAACAGTGGCGGCAGGCTGGAAGAATTCTTCGCCGCTGGCGTCGGTGAACTGGATACCTGTGGCTCGGCCATCCTTATGAACAATGCGCCGGACCCAGCTTCCCGTACGCAACTCGAAATTCTTGCGAGTGGCGAGCACCGGCATCAGAGTGTTGGTAGGCTGCGCCTTCGCACCGATCATGCAACCGTAGCGCTGGCAATAACCGCAATAGGCGCATCCGGCGCGCGTGATGCCGTCTGGATTCTTGTAGGTTTCGCTCAAATTGGCCGCGGGCGTTGGATAAGGATGATAGCCCATCTTCCGCACCGCATCTTCAAACATGCTGCTCGCATACGAGCGCTTCAAGGGAGGCGTGGGATACTCCTGCTGGCGGGACCCTTCGAACACGTTGCCGCCATCGATCTTCTTACCGCGCAGGTTGCCGGCCTTGCCGCTGATACCCATCAACTGCTCGCCTTTCCAGTAGTACGGTTCGAGCTGGTCGTAGGTGACGCCCCAATCCTGCACCGCTAACTCGGCGGGCAGCTTGGCCGCTCCGTGTTTCTCGGTCAGGTGCGTGCGCAGCGTAAAGAGGTCCGGCAAAAAACGGAAGGAGGCTCCGCCCCAGTGCTCGCCCGCGCCGCCCACGCCAGTGCCGGGGTGGAAGGAACCGTGCTGGCGCACCGGAACCGCCGAATCCTTCAGCGAATGGCGATGCGTGATGGTTTCCTCAGCCGTGTTCTGCATCATCCGCAGACGGATGTTGTGATCGAGCTCATCCATGGTGACCGCGTAGTCCGCGGTCTTGCGCGGAATGCCCCGCTCAAAGACGGCGACGGATTGTGACGTCTTTGCGGTGATCTCCTTGGCCATTAATAGGCCGGTCCAGCCTCCGCCGATAATGGCGACATCCACAGGTTTGAGATTGGTCATGGCAGCGGTCTCGCTTCACGCTCCGCAATCCAGCGTCGGAGCGATCCTGCCCATACTGCCATGTCTCGGGCGCGTTGTCGAGGTCCCTCGATACGGTAGGCAAGCCGCCGTCTAGCTAAGAGGCGGGAGAAGGAGACCGATGCGCAAAGCGCGCCGTCCGCCTACTGGCTTGGAATGTTGTTTACTTCGCCGTGTCGCGCCGGTCCGGACTCGGAGCCTGCGTTCCATCCAGGTTTGTGCCGGGATTCGTTTGCGGATTATCCGGGTTCTGCAGGGGACGATTATTCTGCCCGCCGGAGGGGCTGATCCCGGAAGGAAGCCCGCCAGCGGCGGGAACCGAGCCGGTGGCGGGGTTGCCGTCTATGTTGGTCCCTGTCCTTTCCTGCCGGGGGATATTCTTGGAATTCCGACCGGGTCGATCACATTGGCATGTTAGCAGCGCAACAAAAAGAAGCGGGAGGAGCACTAACCGTCTCGGGTTTTGCATACCTTCTTGGAGAGCACTCAAGGCACCAATCTCTCGGCTATCGATCTGGCTAGATTCAAAGAGCGGCTCAGGGCAACCGGATTTGGTGGTTATCAGCCACACGGAAGTGACGTGAGTTCTGTATTATCAGCGAGTTGGATATGGCAGTTCGAATGCACAATCCAGAGGCGAAACGAGGTCGTTATGCGGCAAAAATTGGTACCGTTTAAATTTGCGCTTACCGGAGTGCTGGCGGGTGCATTGATGCTATTTACTCCGGGCGTAACCTTCGCTCAGCGCGGCGGCGGGCATGGAGGCGGCGGTGGCGGTCACGCGTCTGGTGGCGGCGGACACTTTTCCGGTGGCGGCGGTGCTCGTGGATTTTCGGGTGGCGGCGGTGCCCGCGGATTTTCAGGTGGTGGCGGTGGCCGAGGATTCTCCGGTGGCGGCGGTCAACATTTCTCGGCGCCTAGCGGCGGCGCACGTTCGTTCTCCGGATCGCGCGGATTCTCAGGTGGTCAAAGTTTTGCTGGACGGGGTGGATTTTCAGGCGGAAACCGGGGATTCTCCGGCGGCCAACACTTTGCTGGAGGCGAGCGCGGGCGCGGGTTTGAGCGGGGCGACCGCGGACGTGGCTTTGACCGGGGCGGGCGCGGAGGCTACTATCGCGGCGGCCGGTTTTATGGCGGCGGATACTACGGCGGCTATTATCCGGGTTACAGCTACGGATTCGGCTACTACGGAAATTACTGCAATCCCAATGGCTACTACGATCAGTGGGGTAATTGGTATCCCGATCCGAACTGCACCGTCGATCCTTATGCTGGTGGCGCCTACTATGGCGGCTACTACGGCGGCTACTAGAACCGCGTAGGAGTTCGGAAGGCAAAGTGCAACTGGGGTGGTCATGGAAACCCAAAAGAAATGCGCCCATCCCAGTTGCCGCTGCATTGCCAAGAAAGACAGCGATTACTGCAGTACTTATTGCGAAGGCGAGGCGAAGACCGCAGATATTATGTGCAGCTGCGGCCATGCCCAATGCGCCGAGTCGACCGCGAGCAAACGTATCTGACCATATTTCGGCATTCGGGCAGTGGTTGCACGCCGTAAAATTTGCGCCGCGTGGCAGCCGCCGCCCGATTCTTGCATCCTAGCCTTTCGAATCCAGCATCCAACTAGGGATGGATTTGGAACTTAAGGGTAAACTCGCGCTCGTTAGCGGTTCTACGGCGGGTATTGGATATGCAATCGCTGAATCGCTGGCTCGTGAGGGATGCCGGGTTATTATCAACGGCCGCACGCAGAAGCGTGTAAACGTTGCTCTCGCGAAGCTCCGGGGTGCCTTGGGCGAGGAAGCCGACGCTATGGGTTTCGCCGCGGATCTCGGAACCGCGGGGGGCGTTGCCCAGATGACAACCCAGTTCCCCCATGTCGATATTCTCATCAATAACATGGGCATTTTCGAACCAAAGCCCTTCGAAAACATCCCGGATGAAGACTGGATCCGATTTTTCGAGGTGAATGTGCTGAGCGGGGTGCGGCTGAGCCGTCACTATCTTCCCCGTATGACGGCGGCCGGTTGGGGCCGCGTCATTTTTATTTCGAGCGAATCCGCAGTTCAAATTCCCGCTGAGATGATTCATTACGGAATGACGAAGACCGCGCAGTTGGCCATTTCGCGAGGGCTAGCAGAAACTACCGCGGGAACGGGCGTCACGGTAAACTCGGTGCTGCCGGGTCCCACGGCGTCGGAGGGTGTGGAGGGATTTGTCGAAAACATGGCGGCGAATCGGGGAACGGACCGCGCGACCATGGAACAAGAGTTCTTCCAGAACGTCAGGCCATCGTCGCTGCTGCGCCGGTTTGCCACGCCGGAGGAGGTGGCGGCTATGGTGACTTTTGTGGCGAGCCCGCGTTCAGCCGCAACCAACGGCGCGGCGCTTCGGGTGGACGGCGGAGTCGTGCGTTCCATAATATGACATGGCGTCCAAACCAGACTTCCGCACCGAACGCGACAGCATGGGCGAGGTGCTCGTGCCCACTGCTGCGCTCTACGGAGCCCAAACACAACGGGCTGTCGAAAACTTCGCTGTCGGGCCGCATCGCTCTCAGCGGGCGCTGATCAAGGCTCTCGGTCTGGTAAAAGCATGCGCGGCTCGCGCGAATGCCGATCTGGGGGCGCTGCCGCCGGAGATCGCGGCTGCCGTCGAGCGGGCTGCCGATGCGATCGCGGAAGGCGCGCACTACGAACACTTCGTGGTGAATGTGTTCCAGACCGGTAGTGGCACCTCGACCAACATGAATGTGAACGAGGTGATCGCGCATCTGGCGAACGCCCATCCCAACGACCATGTTAACCGCAGCCAGTCGAGCAACGATGTGATCCCGTCGGCGATTCACATTGCCGCGGCGGTCGAAGTACGCAGCCAACTTCTGCCCGCGCTGGAACTGCTCTCGGCCGCTCTCGAAAACCGCGCCGCGGCATTCTGGGATGTCATGAAGATCGGGCGAACGCATTTGCAGGACGCCACGCCCATGCGGCTGGGACAGGAATTCAGCGGGTATGCGCAGCAAGCGCGATCCTCTGCCGAACGTCTCACGTTAGCCCTCGACGGCATTTATGAACTACCGCTGGGTGGAACCGCGGTGGGCACGGGCGTAAATGCGCCGGAGGGCTTCGCGGAGCGAGCCATCACGCTGATCGCGCAGCGCACCGGCCTCCCGTTTCGCGAGGCGCGCAATCACTTCGAGGCTCAGGCGGCGAAGGACGCCGTTTCGTTCTCGAGCGGAGCGCTCAAGACCTGCGCCGTCGCGTTGACCAAAATCGCCAATGACATTCGATGGCTGGGCTCGGGCCCGCGTGGCGGCCTGGGCGAGATCCGGCTGCCGGAATTGCAGCCAGGCTCGAGCATCATGCCGGGCAAGGTGAATCCCGTAATCCCGGAAAGCCTGCTGATGATTTGCGCGCAGGTGATCGGCCACGACGCCGCCATCACTTGGGGATGCGCGGCGGGCAATTTCGAATTGAACGTGATGATGCCGGTGATCGCGTACGACCTGCTGGATTCCATCGAGCTGCTCAGCGCGGGCGTTCGTAATTTTACGCTGCGCTGCGTGAATGGGATTGAGGCTAATCGCGACAAGACCGGTGCGCTGGTGGAACAATCGCTGGCCATGGCGACCGCGTTGACGCCTGAGATCGGCTACGACCGAGCCGCCGCCATCGCCAAGGAGGCCTACGAAACCGGCCGCAAGGTTCGTGAGGTCGCGATCGAAAAGAGCGGACTGTCGGCGGAGAAAATCGCGGAGCTGCTGCGCTTCGAATAGGTGTAAACTGGCGCGAAGTGGAGGAAGCATGAAACCAATCGTCAAGGTGTTATCAAGCCTGCTGGTCGTCGCTCTGAGCGCGGGGCCGATGGCGGCGCAGGATCCGCACGCGGCCTTCAACAAACCGTTTCCCCCGTTCAAGGTGATGGACAACATCTACTTTGTGGGCACGGAGGATCTCGGCTCGTTTCTGATCACCACGCCCGCGGGACATATCCTGATCAATAGCGACTTTGAAACCACGGTTCCACAGATTCGATCGGCGGTGGAAAAGTTGGGATTCAAATTCACGGACATCAAAATTCTGCTCGGCAGCCACGCCCACGGGGATCATATGGAAGGCGACGCTCTGGTCAAGGAGTTGACCGGCGCGCAGGTAGTGGTAATGGATCAGGACGTCCCCGCGCTCAGCCGCATGACTCCCCACGGCAAACCCCATCCCATGGATCGCGTGATCCACGATGGGGAGGAAGTTAAACTGGGCGGTGTCACGCTGGTGGCCCATCTGACCGCCGGGCACACCAAGGGCTGCACAACCTGGACGCTTAAAGCCCAAGAGAAGGGCAAGACGTATAACGTCGTGATCCTCGGCAGCATCGGCGTGAATCCGGGCTACATATTAGTGAACAACAAAGATTACCCGCAAATTGCCGATGATTACGTTCGCGGTTTCAAAGTGCTGCGCGCGCTGCCTTGCGACGTGTTCCTGGCGTCGCACAGCCGCTTTTACGGAATGCCGGAGAAATACGCCAAGCTGAAGGACGGTGGCCCGAATCCATTCATCGATCCCGCAGGCTACCGGGCGCACCTGGATCTTCAGGAAAAGAATTTTAAAGAGAAGCTGGCCGAGCAGCAGCAGGCAGCGGCCAAGTAATGCGGGGGCCGCACGACCGAGTTAGCGAAACGAAACGAAACGCTGCTCGCTATAATAGGTAAACGAGCGTTTCCCAATGAGCCGTTCGGAGCGGGCCAAAGCTGGTGCAACTCATTGACCGGGCGGTTAGCTCAGCCGGTTAGAGCGCCTGCCTTACAAGCAGGAGGTCCACAGTTCGATCCTGTGACCGCCCACCAAGTTAATCAGTGAGTTAGCGGCTTAGGAGTATCGCTCGATTTAGCGACTGTAGCGGAATTTGTAGCAGGCTCAGAAAAACGTTCGAGCTCAAGATGCTTCACCGCGTCCCGCATCGCGTCCATGCGCGCGTGCGAATACCGTTCGCGCATCGCTCGGCTGACGTGGCCCATCAGCGCCATGATGACCTGCTCTGGCACTTCGGCTTCGTCCAGCTTCGAGTAGGCCGTATGCCGGAGATCATGAAACCTACAATCGATGCCGGCCTTGTCGCGGATGCTCTCCCACGCGCTCTTGATTCCGAGAATGGGACGCGTCGGATCGAGCGGGCCCCAGCGCTTCGAGAACGGGAACACGTACTCGTCTGGTGCCGGCGGCCTTCCCAACTTCCCTTCTACCCAAAACGCATGCTTGGCCAGCGTACGATAAAGGCTCTCATTCATCGGCAGGCCGCGGCCGGTACCCGCGGCCGTCTTGGACTGGCCCACGATCAGCAGGCGCTTCGTGAGGTCGATCCTGGCCCACTTCAGCGTGCGTATCTCTGAGAATCGCATCCCGGTCGATAGCGCGATCCGCAGGAACGGCAGGGCCATCGGGCTGCGCTTGTTCGCCGCGGCGAGTTCAAGCAGCTTTTGCTCTTCGTCGACGGTGAGTGCGCGGCCAGTGTCTTTTGTCTCTTCCAGGCGCTTCAGCTTGGGCCACAGCATGCGCCACTGGAAGCCCAGCGCGCGCGCCAGGCAATCAATCTCCATGTTGACGGTGCGATGGCCCAGATGCAGCAGATCGTCGACGTCGAGCTCCACTTCCGCGGCCTTCGCCCGCGCTTTCGCCGTCTTCATGGCTTCATCGAGCCGTTCGGTCATGTACTCGGCCATGCGGTTCTCGGTGAGATCGGACAAGATGGTGTTGCCGAGAATCCGCGTGACGTGCGCCAACCGCTCCTCAACCCACGCCGAGGCCTTCGGTCGATGATTGACGCCGTAGGCCGTCTGATATTCCTTCACGGCCACAGCAACGGTGCGGATGCGTTGCTGGGGCTTCGCGGTGGGAACGCCGTTGTAGACCTGTTCGAGTTCGCGGCGCCGGTTCTTTTCCGCCTCGAGCGCGACCGTCTTCCGAGTCGACTTGGTCGACTCCTGAATGTGGCGGCCGGCGAAGCTGAAGTGATACCACCAGACACCGCCGCGTTTATAGACTGACATTTTCCGCCTCCTGTTTTGCCGCTGCAATAGCCTTGCCCTTTGACGGCCGCCCGATCCTCCGCACTTCGCCGGACAAGGACATCGCCAGAGCGTCTCGTAACGCCGCTATGCAATCGTTCGCATCGACGTGAGCCTTGCCAGTGGCGACCACCACTCCGCACCTCAGGCACGTTCCAGGACGCAGCCCCTTAGCACGCCGCGGCGGATCGAGCTTAGGAGGGCCGGAGGATGGCTTGGCGGGCACCGGTGAGCGATCGGCGCACATCCTGCCGGTCGAGCCGATCATGCTGGAGGGTTCGGAGTAAGTCGCCATGATTTTTCAATTTTCCCGCACATCAGCCATCTGCGCGCCATGGTCCACGAAAACGACGACGCTCTCCTCGATAGCCGCAATCACCTTGTCGAGCGTAGCGGCGCTGCAGCCGACAATTGAATCGTTGAATGCTTCCATGCGGCGCACCGTGCCGATCGACACTTTGGCTCGCTTAGCGAGTTCAATCTGATCGATGCCTGCCAGCGCGCACGCGGCGCGCAGTTGCCGTCCGGTGATGATCATTTTAGTAGTCCTAGTCCGCTTTGAGTGCTTCCCATTCAGCGAGAACCTTCAGTTCGCGGCCGAGTTCTTCAAGATCCACCTGTCGATCGACGATGAAATTTCGCTGAGTGTCGATGGTGTAATACCGTCCAAGGTCTACGTTCGGATACCAGTTGGAGCCCTGCCAGAAACCGCGTGCGGTGCGGAGCATCTGGTCGTCCTGTTTCAGCCGCCGATTTATGCGCTGGAATAATGCGCGTTCCGAAACTGCGACTTTCGCAGCCGCCTTAGGTTTTGCCATGGCCGATTATATGAGCATGTGAGCACGTGAGTCAATAATAAAATAAGTATTGACAATTTTGAGGGAGTCGCTGTAGGCTAAAACAGAACGGGAACGTGATCGGCTGCTACCGGCCACGTCCCCTAAGCACTAGAACGCTAATAAGGAGCATTCAATGCCTGAATCTAAGCCTATCCGATCAGGGCGCGCTGTCGCGCCCAAGCAACCCAAGACCAAGCCCGCGGCGAAGCCAAAGACGGAAGCGGAGATCGAACCGGCCCAGCAATCCCGGAAGCCCGACTGGTTGACCGCGCCCGTCCCTGAGGCGATGTATCAGCTTTCATTTCGAACGGAAGACTGCGACGTAGAGCCCCTGATTGATCTCAGCAGATCAGAGTTCATCCAACTCAAGCAGCACGTGGCCGTGCTGCGCGGCTTCGGTTCGCCCGCGGAGGCCGCCCATGCCAAGAACTAAACGCAGGCCCCTTCCGGCTCCGATCCCGCGCTTGATGCTGCCTAAGACCTTCAAGCCGTCCGATAAGGAGCTAGCCGTCTCCACGCGCCTTATACGCGCTATGCGTGAGGGTGATTACTGGCTTCCCGCGTTTATAGAGTGGCTTTTGTACCAAGACGCATCCGCTGGCGTTTACCGCGTCACCGTTGCCGATGTCAAAAAAGAATTAGCGCTCCATTCGACGGCAAAAGAGGATGATGAAGCGTGGCTGGAGAATATCGTGGCCGCTCACCCTGAACTGTTTGCAAAAACCGCAAGCAAGACCACGAGTAAATCATCGGCAGGCAAGAAAAAACCTTTCGAGCCATTCCCTGAGGACGAGGAGGAGGAGTTCTACCAACTCATTAGGCAGTGGCGGCTGGAATATCCCGAGCCGCCAAAGCGCCTAGAATTCCCGAAAGGAAAGACTCAGCATGAAATGGACCCCGATTCGGACTAAGCCGCCTAAGCTCGGGCCGCTGCCGGCCGATTTCCTCAAAGTGTTGTGGTGGTTTCAAAAGGGCCGATCTTCGGATCGGCCTTTTTTAGTGCTTTTAGTATGGGCATGTACCGGTTAGAATACCTTGCTGTACTGCCTGTACGTCTCTCACATCAACAACGCCGTCTTGATTCACGTCGGCTGCCGAATCCGTGGGAAGCAAGCCTAGAGATTGACTAATCACCCTTTGGATATCAAGCACGTTCAACACTCCATCGTTATTGAGGTCGCATCGACCCAGGTTTTGGGTCGGTAACTTAGGGACGCTCGGGACTGCCGGTGGGCTTGGTATAGGAAGCGCTGGATCTACTGGGGCCGGAGCGGGAATGGATTTTGCCGGCGCACCAACTTGTTCTCGCGGTACTTGTTTCCCCAGGTTCTTGGCAATCTTGTCCACGGCCGCTGCCAGTGCCGCCATGGTAGGATCGCTTCCTTTCTCGCTTAGCCTACCCATCAGTGAGCCAAGAGCGCTCAACTGACCCTTCATATTATCAACGTCACTTTGACTCTTCGCTTGTTGAACGCCAGCCCTTACTGATTGCCAAAGGGTAATTCCGACGAGAAACAACCCAAAGACCAAAAAACCTGCTCGATACTTCCTCTTGGAGTGTGAGTCTATTGGGGGATTATTGGCCATTTCAACCCCAATCCACGAGATCAAAATTGTAGCGATTACCTGAAGGATCGTAAGGACGATATCCAGATTCATCCAGGAAGACTATCATAGTGTGTGTTCGGCAAACGGACATTCAATTCAAACTCGCATTCCGTGCCATGGCAAGCGCCGCTTGCAGCGCTTCGTCCTTGTCCAGCATCACGCTGAGGCCCTTAAAGACGATCAGCATGCTCCTGATAAAGTCGGCCGGGACTGTGACAGCGAGAGCGGGCAGGTTCCCGCCCATCCCCGGCATAAGGCAGGGCACTATCTGACCCAGCATTTGCGCGATTGCGGTTCGGATCTCCTGCTCGGTCGTGTTGATGGTCGCGCGAACATCGGCCCTCAATTCCAGGAAAGCCGGATCGGTATCGGCCACCAGTGCAAGTTGCTCTTTCGTAAGCTCCATGTTTCTCCTTTTAGCCGGGTACTCGCTTCGAACGCTCGACGTTGCCCTGAATCGCTGTGCTGATCGCCGATTTATGGACCTGGACGAGCGCCTGCCGCACGCGCATCTCGACTAGGTTCGGATCGGTGCCCCGCGCGTCGATGGTGTAGTACGCGGTATTGCCGCCGCCTTCCGTTCTCCGCGATCCCTGATCGGCCGCGAGGTTACCCGGCATAAATGTTTCCGCTCCGCGCTCGCCCACGATGTAGGAATCGCCAGCGGAGACGCTCCCACCATCCGCCCGCGGCGTCAACTGCTTGGGCGAGGCCGTAGGGAGATTGCCGACTTTCCCTTTGCCGCCGTCCGTGAATGCGTTCATCCTAGCCGAGCTGAATGGCTTGGGGCCTATGCCCGGAATTTTGATGCCCTCAGGAAGCATCCCGGCGCGCGCCATGCGCTTGGTGGTTTCATGGTCGATGATGTGGCCGGCGGTTCCAGATCGGAAGAGCTCAGGTCCGCGCTCGCCTACCAGATAGTGCTTGCCAGTTCTGACCGGACCTCCGGTAGCCAGGCCGCCGCCGAAATCGCCGCTGTCCGGGACACTGCTCCCGCCGCCATACGGCCCCATGTCGTAATGAACATTCTCGCTGGCGCTCCCTCCGCCTCCAGAACTGCCACCACCTACGCCGCTCAGATTCGGAATTGGAAGACCGAAGGCGCCGGCTACCGTTGATGCGATTCCACTGATTATGCCGCCTGCTTTCTGCAGTCCGTTAGGGCCTGCGGGTTTGGCCATGTTCGGCCCGAAATCGATCGGCTTACTCTGTGCGCCGCTCTGCGACATCACCACATAGAACGGATTGCCTCTCGTGCCGTCAGCCCGGTTCAGCGCTATATAGACTCCAAACGGGTTTCCCGCGCTTCCATCCGGTTTCCCGATGGCGCCGCCGCTTTTTGATTTTCCAACATGGAACAATTTTTCGAGCAGCGTGACTCCAACATTTCCCGCGGCACCCAGCGCGCCGCCGTCCCGATAGCCATCTGAACCAGCCCGGAACACTTCATCCCATGGTCCTCCGCTAGATTGTCCGGTTCCAGCAAGAGTATCTCCGTTGCCCACGATGTCGCCTACCTGTCCGGAACCGGGCGCGCCAATACTCCCGTTGGCCGAAACCACATAGAAGGGATTGCTTCGTGAGCCGTCCGCCTTAGCGCCCGAACCGCCAAGCTTACCGAGACCGGTTTGAAGAAGGCTCTTGATGGAATCCTGGACCATCTTGTGCCCGATGCTTTTGAACATCTCGCCCCAATGGGTTTTCTCACCAGTTAGCAGATTGGCAAGCTCTTCCGAGCTCTTATCGAGCGCCGAGTGCAGGGCGTCGTAAATGATGGTCGACGCTTTCTCTGCACTCTGCTGCATGTCCAGGAAGAATGCGTGTACTCCGTCCTTGAGGCTGCCCATTTGGAGCGCCTGCTCGGCCAAGATGTGAAGTCGCTCGTTTTCAAGATCACGCAAGGCGGTCTCGATCCCGACGGTATCGCCCTCAATCGCCTTCTGCTCTTGCAGTTTGGCCGTCAGCCTCGAAATGCGATCGAGCGCGTCTGAATAGTGCGTCGCCATTTTAGCGGCCTCTTCAGTGACTTGCTCCTGGTACTTCGCTTCGTCCTCTGTTCGCGCCTTCTGGATAACTGATGCATCTGCGGAAACGCCGAGATCGCGCTGCATTGCAGCATATTTGTTTTCAAGCCCGGCTTTCCGTACCGCATCGGCGCCTTTGAACATGGCCGCAGTCAATCGCTCTGTAGCCGCGGTCTCTTCATCGAGCTTCGCCACCTGGCTAGCAATCCGCTTATCGCGCTCGGCTGTGTATTGAAGGACTTCGGCCTGAGCCAACTTCTTGGCTGCGTCCGCCGTATTGTTGAGAGCGATGGCTTTTAATCTGTAAGCCAATTCCACCAGGCGAACGGCTTCCGCGCCCTGCGCCTGAACCTTGGCGAGAGATTTTTCGAGTTCGATCTGCTGTTGGAGCGCGTACACGGCTTTGCCGGTCTGCTCGGCGTGCTGGCTGTCATATTCGGTCCCGAACTGCTTGCGGAGCGCGTCAACCTGCTGGCCATGAGTGACGCCAGGGGTGTCTGACTGCTGAGATTCCCACTCCTTGTCCCCGTACATCCCCTTGGGAACAGCGGCCATGACGCTGGTTTCGACACTGGCGCGCCGCGCGGCCTCATAGCCCTTCCCGATAGCGTCTGTTAAGAGCTTCTGAGATTTGATTCGATTCTCGATGGAGTCGTTAGTCGAATCGATTTTACTTTTCCATGCCGATTCGGCCTCGGCGGTGGAGATCGCGAGTTCCTTCGCCCGGATCTGATCTTCCTGATTCTTGGTCAGCTTTGTATGGTGCTCTTCGAGCGCCTTATTGATTTCGGCAATTGCCTTAGTGGCTTCCGCAAAAGACTTCGCCAGCACTTCGGCCCCCGCGCCTTCGCCGATCGCCGCCATTCTCGCCGTGATGCCCGATAGCTGCGCATCGAGAGCCTTCATGCGATCTTCGAATGGGCGTCCGAGCGCAGCGTTGGCCGCGCCCTGACCTAGAACATTCTTTTGACGGCTGAGCGTCTCGTTCGCGACCGTCTGCGAATGGATATCCTTGGCGTAATTCAAATCCTCCAGCCGCTTTTGTGATTCGATGATGTTCAGCGTTTGATCAGGCGCCGTCCGATTGGTTGCTATGATCTGCCCGGGCTTACGGTCGCCTGGATTCTTTAGGTCGTAAGCTTTTTCGCGATCAGCCTGCGACGCGGTTCCCTGGTGGATTTTCTGCTGGAGCTCAGCGAGTTCCAGCAATCGTTCCTGCTTCTTTATTTCGGCATCCAGGGCAGCCGAAACTTTTGCGTTCCAGGCGTCCTGAGCGGCGCGGGTCTGCGTCTGCTTTTGATCTTTGGCAGCTTGGTCGGCAGCCGTGGCTGTGCGCACGGCAGCCAGACCTTCGGCGTTGATTCGCGCCATGTCAGCCGCGAACTTTTCTTGCGCTTCGGTATTTCCGCCGGTGGATTGACGCCCGGTGAACAAACCGTTAAAGAAGCCGACCTCGTTCTTCTTCATTACCTCGCTAATCTTCTGAAGATCGTTATCGAGGGCATCAGCGAGTTTGTCGGCGGCGACGCGAGCTTCGGCTAAGGTGAGGGTCAGGAAATTCTCGCGACGGCCGAGAAGCTTATCGATGTCATTCTGCAGGCGAGCATTTGCAACTGCGAGCTCGTCGCTGGTCTGGCGTAGCGGAGCATTCACTTCCCGGAAGGCGTTGCTCATCCGCTCGGGCGCGGTTTTCAACTGTTCTAGAAAGTTGTTGGCTTCCTCGCCTAACTTCACTAGAATTCCAGCGAAGGCGATAGCGCCGACGACGGGGAAGGCCGCTTGCAATGCAGGCCCGAGCCCCAGCACATTCGCGGTGAAGCGTTCGGCAGCGCGCAAATTATTGGTAATGCCGCCCTCCAAAACTCTTAATGCTCCGCTTGTTGCTTGAACGCCGGTGACGGTGCCGTGCATGTCCGAGCCCATACGACGGGCCGCGGCGCCGAAGTCCACGACGCGCGCTTTCGCGCGGTCCATGTCGGATATAAATTGCGCTTGTCCGCTCGACAGCGTAATGACGATTTGGCCGGCTTTTTTTGATGCCATTGTTATGCTACCTCTCCCTGTGGGAACGATTCAGTAACGGTTTCTCTTAAGCTTTCGGCGAATGCATCGACCGCGGCTTCCGCCGAAGCGTCGAAGGCCGGGCGCATGAATGGATGCATCGGAACTTCACCGAGTGGTTTCTTGCCGGGCTTGTGGCCGACAAGGACGTGACCGTACTCGACCCACGCAGCAATCGCCCCATTTTTTCCGAAGCCCACTTCTGCAACGCCGCCGCGGAATTGCGAATCGAGTTGGGTATCGATCATGAGCGATTCGCGGAGTTCGCCCGTATCGAGCAGGCCGCCGGTATCTTCGGCCTTTACCGGTGTCCGGATCTCAACTGCATCCGCGATCACGTTGGCGCCGGCTTGGAGCGCTTTTAGATAGCCGCGCGCGACGATCGTGCGCGGCGCTTCATCAAGCATTTTTACGACCTCGTCTAGGCCTTCGACTGTGACGCTAAAATCAGGCATGAGTTTTCCCTTTGAAAAGTGCCGGGCGCGCATTCTCCCAAACGCGCCCGGATGGCTGAAACTAATTCACAAGCCGCGACGTTTCTAAAGCGTCGACGGCACCCTGGACGGCCTCCGTTAATCCTGCGAGAACTTTGTCTTTGTTCTTCGGCAGCATCAAACGGGCCAGATCGGACGCGTCAATGTCCGGGCACGCCGTAAGCACCATGGCGCGAAGGTCAGAACGCGAAATATGATCCAGGGCAAGAGCGGCGCGCCAGAAATCCCCACCTGGCGCACGCTGAGCAAAACGAATTGGAGCGAAGGGCGACGCGAGATTGAGGTTATAAGCCGCGTCACCCAGGTCGACTTCAACCGATGGGGTAAACATTGGCTGAGACCCATTGGCCTAAAACGTCGTTTGGAGTACCTTCACAGCGCCGCCGCCGCCGTCGATCAGGTTGGCGTCCATGCGGTGGAACATCAGGAAGCCGACAAGCCCGAAGTCAACGAAGCGCTCTTCGAGGCGCAATATCGTCGGCCGCACACGGCGGATTTTATAAGCGGAGAAATCACCGAAGGCTAAAACCTTCCGCGTGATGGGTGGGCTGCCAGCCTGCGTCTGGAGTTGATCCATGTCGGGATTTAGCGCGACGGGATAATTATTGATCGTGTCCACACCGCCACCTTGAAGGCCGGGAAAAACTGGGCGCCCCTGTTTATCCTTCACGCTCCTCATGGATGCAAGCGTGTTCGGATGCATCATGTAATGCGCGCCGCGGCTGCGGTACGCCGGATCTACCGATTTTTCGAGCGTGGTAGCGTCATCGGTGCCGATGGTGTTGGCGCCGGAGCTCCCATCGTTCGTCCCAGCACCCGCAGCGGTTCCTGCGACAGCGGCCTGCGTGATGATCCCATAGGGCTCCGTGGTTCCGACGCCATTAGTGAGCTTGGGATGGACAGCCCGCGCGATTCTGATAGCGAAGCGATCCACGAGATAAGCTTCGAGGTCAAAGCCTGTGTCCCGCACCAGTTCCATCGATACCTTGATGAACAACGAAGAGTATTTGAAGCTCTTGAGCGTGACCGATGCCAACCCACTAACGTCGGAGGCGGGGCCGTCGAGGTTTTCATTTACCTGGGTCCCCGCGACGGTCGCGTCATTATCTTCAGGGAGAGGCAGCGGTGCGCCATGATCCGTGTCGATGATCGTAGCCAGGTCCAGCAACGGGCCGTAGTATTTTTCCGCGCTGGTGACTTTGTCGTAGAATTCCATCGGCACGAAGTTGACGCCGAGGTTATTAACTCCAGCTAGGCCGGCCGCGCCGCCGCCGGTGCCGAGGTCGCGACGCTCCTGGAGGATTCTTTTTTCTTCTGCGGACACGCCGGGGAAATGTGAACTGGGGTTGAGGCCGTTGCGGAGGAATGCTTTGACGGCGCC
>Ga0207695_10003162_pt1 | contig 23483 bp, 17 predicted proteins | sample KBSC54metaG_FD_184354 | JGI IMG/M metagenome (GOLD analysis project Ga0207695, IMG submission 184354) | Corn rhizosphere microbial communities from Kellogg Biological Station, Michigan, USA - KBS C5-4 metaG (SPAdes) (version 2) | ecosystem: Host-associated > Plants > Roots > Rhizosphere > Soil...
TTGACGGTGGAATAGCGGTTCATCTCCTGCACCACATCGGCCAAGGTGGAATTCTCGAAGATGGCCTGCCCCGTGTGCCAAGCGATCAGCGGCAGAAGATTGGGCTTGTCCAGCTTGGGCGATTGGCCGGAAGTGAAACTCAGCCGCTCGCCGTCGCTGAGCTGACGGCCGCCTTCTACGTTGGCCGCGATATTCTTGACCGTTGCCTCGCCATGGATCAGGAGCACCGAGATATTGTCGCCATCGCGGCGCACATCGAACGTCGAACGCGTCCCGATCACTAGCTTCTGCGCCGCTTCCACCGCGAAGGCGCGGCTGGCGTCGGGAGCGACGCGGAAATTGGCGCGGCCGTAGCGCAGATCCACCTTGCGGCTCTTTTCGGTGAAATCGACCACCAGCTTGGTGTCGGTGTCGAGGAAAATGCCGGTGCCATCTTTGAGGGTGACGTGCTTTTGCTCGCCGACTTCGGTTTTATAGACTTCAGCGGCTGCCGATTGCAGGAACGCGAAACTGCCGCCGGTGACGATTGCCAGACCAATGCCGCCGGTCACAAGCGCGCGCCGGTTGAGACCGGTTTCCAGACGCACTTCGCCGCTGCGCAGATCGCGCGACAAGGCCCCGATACTGTCCCACACGCCATTGACCGACTCGAAAGCGGCGGCGTGACGGGGGTCGGCCATCAGCCAGGCGCGGAAAGCGCGTTCGTCTTCGGCCGATCGATCGTCGGCGCGCAACCGCGCGAGCCAGATCGCGGCTTCCTTGACTTCAGGGGCGCCGGCAGAAAATCGCGTCATCTCACCAGCCTTCGGTCCATTCCGTCAGGAAAAGTACAGCCTTGGCTATGTGTTTTTCAACAGCGCTTTGGCTGATCCCCAAGCGGCTGGCGATTTCGTGATACTTCAAATTGTTGAGCCGATGCATGAGGAATATTTCGCGCGTACGGGGGGTTAGCTTGTTCAACCCCGCCTTTACCCTGGCTAGACGTGCGCGGGCGGCAACTACCTCATCTTGAAGCGGGGCCGCATCTTCGATGTCGGGCGCTTCAGCCTGATTCTGCTGAATCTTGGCGTGGCGGTAATTGTCGATGCTTATATTAAAGGCGGTGCGTACCAAAAAGGCAGCCGGATCATTGACGACATTCTGGCTGCGATAGCGCTCCAACCGGAGATAAGCGGAATGCAGCAAATCCTCGGCATCGCTGCGATTCCGCGTCCGGCGGGCAATCTGCCGGAGGAGATCACTCCACAACTCCCGACCGACTGGAATGTCGGTCATGTTTCCCTGCCCGTCATCTTTCCCCCTGGTACTTAACACCATAAAGGCGCAGCCATCACCCGCCACTAAAAAATTTTTTGCAGCCCTGGTGGGGAAAACCGTGCGCGGTCCGTCGGCCGCCAAAACATTACGCTCCGTCATCAGAGACGGCGATGGATTGACCCGCAGCCCCGCGTTGCCCCGAATATGGGCATGATGTTCGCCCGGTTTGCAGGATTGTGTGTGGGGTTGGCGATGGCGGCCGGTACGGGTTTGGCCCAGACCGCCGACAAGGCTGGAGCACAGCCTGTCGCCAGCCAGTCAGGCACCGTGACGCCGCCACCCGAACGTTCCGCCACGACAGCGCCGCCGGAAATTTCCCATGAGGAGATGGTGAAAGAGCAGGAACGCCGCGACCGCGAGGCGGAAGCCGAACGGGACCGTGACGATCAGTGATCTCTCGCAGTCGCTGCTCGGCCAGGCTTCACAGGGCCTGGAACAGCAGGAAAGCAGGGCGCAGCATCAAGGCGATGCCAATCGGGATGACGAAGGCGCGGGCCATCTCCCGAGAGACGGGTCGATTCAGAGCGGCCGTGCGAGGCGCCGTAAAAATTCCATAAGAATTTGGCTCAGGCGGTGACGTGGTGGTGCACCTCTGTCGTGCCAGTGACCTTCTTTTCCAGAGCCCGGAGCAGGACATAGAAGACCGGGGTCAGGAACAGACCGAAGAAGGTCACGCCCAGCATGCCGAAGAACACGGCCACGCCCATGGCGTGACGCATCTCCGCACCCGCGCCGCTGGAGATCACCAACGGCACCACACCCATGATGAAGGCGAAGCTGGTCATCAGGATGGGACGCAGCCTGAGCCGCGCCGCCTCGATGGCCGCCGCCGCGGTGGTGCGGCCCTGTATCTCAAGCTCACGGGCAAATTCCACGATCAGGATGGCGTTCTTGCAGGCCAGACCGATCAGTACGAACAGGCCGATCTGGGTGAAGATGTTGTTGTCGCCGCCCGTCAGCCACACGCCGGTGATGGCTGAGAACAAACACATGGGCACGATCAGAATGATGGCGAGCGGCAGGAACAGGCTTTCATACTGCGCCGCCAGCACCAGGAAGACCAACAGCACGCAAATGGGAAACACCAGGATCGCGGTGTTGCCCGCCAAAATCTGCTGATAGGTCAGATCGGTCCATTCGTAGCTCATGCCCTTGGGCAAAGTCTCGTCCAGGATCTTGGTGATCTCCGCCTGGGCCTGGCCGGTGGAAAAGCCGGGCGCCGGCCCGCCATTGAGATCGGCGGCGCGGAAACCGTTGTAGCGGGTGGCGCTGTCAGGGCCGGTGGTCTCCTTCACATCCACCATGGCACCCAGGGGCACCATCTCGCCGCCCTGGTTGCGCACCTGCAGACGCAGAATATCGTCCGGCCGGGTGCGGAACGGCGTGTCGGCCTGGGCGATCACTTCATAGGTGCGGCCGAACCGGTTGAAGTCGTTGACATAGATCGACCCCAGATAGGTCTGCATGGTGTCGAACACATCCTGCACGCTCACGCCCAGCTGCTGCGCCTTGGTGCGGTCGAGGTGGGCGAAAAGCTGCGGCACACCGGTGTTGAAGTTTGAGAAGACACCTTGCAGAGCGGGATTCTTCGCCGCTTTGGCTTGGATCTGCGCCATCACTTGATTGAGCGCAGCGTCGCCTTGGTCGGTGCGGTCTTCCACTTCCAGCTTGAACCCGCCAATGGTGCCAAGCCCCTGAACTGGCGGCGGCGGGAAGATGGCGATGATCGCGTCATTGATGCCGGCGAACTTGGCCTGCAACCGCTGGGCAATGGCGTTGCCCGAGAGATTGGATGCGTTTCGCTGATCGAACGGCTTCAAGGTCACGAACACGATACCGGCGGACGGGCTATTGATGAAGCCATTGATGGAGAGGCCCGGGAACGCCACCGCGTGATCGACACCCGGTTCCTTGGACGCGATGTCAGACATTTTGCGGATAACCGCTTCGGTGCGGTCCAAGGTTGCGCCTTGCGGCAGCTGCGCAAAGCTCACCAGATACATTTTGTCCTGCAGCGGCACGAAGCCCGGCGGCACGGCGCGGAAGCCGATCACGGTTGCCGCCAGGAGTGCGCCATATACGAGGACCGCGCGGGATTTGCGGTTTAAGATTCCGCTGACGCCGGTGCCGTATTTCTCGGAGCCGACGTGAAAGAGACGATTGAAGCCGGCAAAGAACGGCCCCAGCACCTTTTCCATGCCCCGCGCCAGCCAGTCTTTCGGTGCGCCATGGCCTCTCAACAACAGAGCCGCCAGCGCCGGCGACAGGGTCAGCGAATTGAACGCCGAGATGATGGTCGAGAAAGTAATGGTCAGCGCGAACTGGCGATAGAATTCGCCGGTCAGGCCAGTGATGAAGGCGATCGGCACAAACACGGCGCACAAGACCAAGGCAATGGCGATGATCGGGCCGGTGACTTCCCGCATGGCCTTGAGCGTGGCGTCGCGCGGTTTCAGCCCTGCTTCGATATTGCGCTCGACATTCTCCACCACCACGATGGCGTCATCGACCACGATGCCGATAGCCAGCACCAGTCCGAACAGTGATAGGTCGTTGATCGAAAAGCCGAAGGCCAGCATGCCGGCGAAAGTACCAACGATGGAGACCGGCACCGCCAGCAGCGGAATGATCGAAGCCCGCCAGGTCTGCAGGAACAGGATCACTACCAGCACCACCAGAGCCACGGCTTCCAACAGGGTGTGAACCACAGCGGTGATGGAATCGCGCACAAAGCTCGTCGGGTCATAGACGATCTGATAGTCCAGCCCTTGCGGGAAATTCTTCTTCAATTCCGCCATGCGGGCGTGAACCTGCTGGGAGATCTGCAGTGCGTTGGAGCCGGGTGCCTGGAACACTGGCAGGGCGATCGCCGCCTTGTTGTCGAGCAGCGCGCGCAAGCCATATTGCGAAGCGTCGATTTCCACCCGCGCCACATCGCCCAGCCGCGTGATCACGCCATTGTTGTCGCGCTTGATCACGATCTGGGAGAATTGTTCGGGATCCGACAGGCGCCCTTCCACCGTGATCGGCAGCTGCAGCGCGCCTTTCTGGCTATAGGGCGGGCCATTGATCACGCCGGCGGCCACCTGGACATTCTGCTGGCGCACTGCCGCCACCACTTCGCTGGCGGTCATGCCACGCTCGGCGATCCGCTGCGGATTAAGCCAGATGCGCATGGCGTAATCGCCGGAGCCGAACATCTGCACGCTGCCCACGCCTTCGATCTTGGCGAGCTGATCCTTGACGTTGAGGGTGGCATAGTTGCGTAGATAAAGCGTGTCGTAACGATTGTCGGGCGAGATCAGGTGCACCACCAACGCGAAATCGGGCGATGCTTTGACGGTCGTCACGCCCAGATTGCGGGTGACGTCGGGCAGACGCGGCAGTGCCTGATTGACCCGGTTCTGCACCAGTTGCTGCGCCAGATTGGGATCGGTGCCCAGCTTGAAAGTGACGGTGAGCGTCAACACACCGTCGCTGGCGGCCTGTGACGTCATGTAGAGCATGTTCTCGGTGCCGTTGATCTGCTCTTCCAGCGGCGTCGCCACCGTGTCGGCTATGGTGGCCGGATTGGCGCCCGGGAACTGGGCCGTTACCACCACCGACGGCGGCACGACTTCGGGATATTCCGAAATCGGCAGCTGCTGCATGGCGATCAGGCCCGCCAGGAACAAAGCGACGGAAATCACCCCGGCAAAGATCGGCCGGTCGATGAAGAATTTCGACAGGTTCACGTTTGTCTCTCCCCGGGCCAGACCCGGCGTCTAGAGCGCGATCCGGAAAAGTGGAAACCGATTTTCCGTAAGATCGCGCGACAAATAAAAAACCAGGGCGTGATCACGATTCAAAGAAGAGTGATCACGCCCTTAAATCAGTTGCTGGCAGTTTGCAGCTTGGCCGGTTGGGCCGCGACCAGCGCACCGGGCGCCAGACGCTGCAGACCGTCCAGAATTACGCGATCTCCGGCCTTCACGCCGGAGGTGACCACACGGGCGCCATCCACTTCGGCGCCCAAGGCCACTTCGCGGTATTCGGCCTTGGAATCCTTGTTGACGATGAAGACGAAGCGCTTGCTCTGGTCGTTGCCGATGGCCTTTTCCGGCACCAGCAAAGCATTGCTGAGCGCACCGCCGCCCATCTTCACCGAAACGAACATGCCGGGCACCAGGCTGGCATCTTCATTGGCGAAACGGGCGCGCGCACGGATGGTGCCCGAAGCGGTGTCGATGCGGTTGTCGAAGCTTTCGATGGTGCCGTGATAGACATGGCCACCCTTGTCGCCCTCGACTTCCAGATCGACCGGGATCTTCTGCTGCTCGTCCTGGGTCTGGGCGTGGTTGCGAACATTATTCAGATAAGTCTGTTCGTCCACTTCGAAATCGGCATAGACGCCATTGTCGGAGACAATGGAGGCGAGAAGCTGAGGCTGGGTGGCGGCAGCGCCAACCAGATTGCCCAGGGTTACTTCTGCCCGGCTGATCCGGCCCGAGATCGGCGCCTTTATATAAGCGTAGTCGACATTGAGCTGCGCCGCCGCCAAAGCTGCCCTGGCCGATTGCACTGCAGCCTGGGCCACGCCATCGGCATTGACGCGTTGATCGGCGGATTCCTGCGCCAAGGCCTGGGCCTTCAACAGCCGGTCGCCGCGGTCATGCTCGATCCTGGCCAGCCGGGCATTGTTAAGTGCGGTCGCAAGATCGCCTTCGGCCTTGGCCACGGCTGCCTGATAGGGACGCGGATCGATGACAAAAAGAATGTCGCCTGCCTTCACTTTCTGACCATCATGGAAACGGATGTCCGTGATGCGGCCGGAAACCTGGGGCCGGATCTCGGCATAATCCACCGCGGTGATGCGGCCGGAGAATTGGGCGAAGGGGTGGACCGTCTGGGGTTCCACGGTCTGGGCGCTCACCGGCTGGGCCTGGACCGGGGGCACGGCGGCGTCGCCGCTCTTGGAGTGCAGGACAAAGAAGCCGCCGCCGGCCAGCAAAGCCACCACCGCCGCGCCAAAGAAAGCACGCCGCTTCAGGCTATTAGATGGCCCGATGGGTTGACCAATGAATTTGTCGGCGCGGGCGAGGTCAGCGAAATTGGACATGGAAGATCCCCGAATTCTGTAATGCTCGGCACAGATATGGATCTGGACGGGGACCGTCAAGGACCTTATGTAACGATTGCTACAATAATATTGGGAGGCACCTATGCGGACCGGACGTCCCAGGGCCTTTTGTGTCGAGGAAACCCTGGATCGGGCCATGACCGTGTTCTGGCGTCATGGCTATGAAGGCAGTTCCATGAGCGACCTTACCGCCGCCATGGGCATCAATTCGCCCAGTCTCTACGCCTGTTTCGGCAGCAAGGAAGGTCTCTTCCGCGCCGTGCTGGAGCGCTATGACGAGCGTCGCAAAAAATTCATGGACGCAGTCATCGCCGCGCCCACCGCACAGGCGGTGGCGGAAACCTATTTGCATGGCGTCGCCGACTTCGCCGTCGATACCAGCGGCAAGAATCCACCGGGCTGCCTTTTGTTGCAGAGCGGGCTTTCTTGTGGCGATTCCGAAATTCCCGACGAGATGGCTCGTCATCGCGCCGAAAAGGAAGCGGCTCTCTGCGATCGCTTCAAGCGGGCCCTTGCGGAAGGCGATCTTCCCAAGACCGCGAATCCCGCCGCCCTCGCTCGCTATCTGATGACCGTGTCGAATGGCATTTGCGTGCAGGCCTCTTCAGGTGCTTGCGCCAAAGAATTGCACGAAGTCGCGGCCATGGCCTTGATGAGTTGGCCAGCCGGCAGCGGCAAGCCGGCGAGGGCCAGGAAAAAAGCCCCCGCCGACGCCTGATCAGGCGGCCAGTGCGCTGTGGGCTTCGCCATCCAGCGTGGCCGCCACCGCATGCACCACCGCGGCGATGCGCACGGCGGCCTGGATTTGCTCCGCCGAGAAACCAGCGTCGCGCAAGATCTTTTCATGGCTATCGATGCAGACGCCGCAGCCATTGATGGCAGAAACCGCCAGGCACCAAAGCTCGAAATCGGCTTTGTCCACGCCGGGTTTGCCGATCACATTCATGCGCAGCCGCGCCGGCAGAGTTTTATAATCCTCAGCCGACGCCAGATGGGTGAACCGGTAATAGATATTGTTCATGCCCATGATGCTGGCCGCGGCCTTGGCGGCTGCCAGCGCTTCAGGCGACAGCGCGGGCGCGAAACTTGCCAGCACGGCGCGGGTGGTGGCTTCATTGCGGGCGGCCAATGCACAGGCGACGAAGGTCCCTGCCCGCTGTTGTTCGGTAAGTACCGGCTCCGCCGCCAGGCTGGAGAGATTGAGCTTCAGGTCCTTGGCGTAGTCCGGTAACGCGTCTTTCAGGGCTTCAATAGTCATGGGATGCATCTCTTTCGATGATGGCCCCCATCTGTCCTCCACGCGGGCAAGCCCGCTAGAGGACATCTTCTCCCGCTAACGGGCTCCGCCGTGCGGGGGAAGAAAGTCGGGGCCAAGTTCAAACAGGATTAGGCGGCGGTCTTGATCACCTCTTCGCCCTTCTGCCAGTTGCAGGGGCAAAGCTCGTCGGTCTGCAGCGCATCCAGAACCCGCAGCACTTCTTGCGGATTGCGGCCCACGCTCATGTCGGTGACATAGACAAAGCGGATGATGCCATCAGGATCGACCAGATAGGTCGCACGCTTGGCGACACCGGCGTCCACATCGAGAATGCCCAGTGCGGTGGAGAGACGGCGATTGGTATCCGCCAGCATGGCGAAGGGCAGAGTCTTGAGGTCCGCATGGTTCTGCCGCCAGGCGAGATGGACGAACTCGCTATCGGTGGAGACGCCATAGATCACCGTGTCGCGATCATTGAAATCGCCATTGAGCTTGCCGAAACCGGCGATCTCGGTGGGGCAGACAAAGGTGAAGTCCTTCGGCCAGAAGAAGACCAGCTTCCACTTGCCCTTGTCGCTCTCTTGGGTGAAGTCGCGGAAGGCGGTGCGGGGGTCGGTCGAAACCACGCCTTGGACGGAAAAATCGGGGAATTTGTCGCCAATCGTCAGCATTTTCAGGCTACTCCAAGATTTAGATCTAGTTGCGACTAATAATTAGAAATATTCTAAACTGAAGTCAAGGGGCACAGATGCGCCTTCTGTCGCAGGGGCTTTAGCCAAGAAAGATCCGGCGCGCGCTACTTGGGCGTCACCCGGTACAGCCCGCCGGAATGGTCGTCTTCCAGCATCCACAAGGTGCCGTCAGGTCCGACCTCCACGTCACGGATACGGTGAGCCACACTCCAGCGTTCCGCCGGCTTGGCCCCGCCCTTCCCGTCGAAGGTGATGCGGTTGAGCGTTTGCGTATCCAGGCCGCCCATGAGGGCCGAGCCGTTCCACTGTGGAAACATCGCTCCTTTGTAGAAGACGAGATTTCCCGGCGCGACGATCGGCGTCCAATAAATGACGGGCTTGGTCAGATCGGGCCGCGTATCGGGGCTAGGAATTGGCACGCCGTTATAATTCACGGCATATGACACCAGCGGCCAGCCGTAATTCTTGCCCGGCTCGATCAGATTGAGTTCGTCGCCGCCGCGCGGACCATGTTCCACTTCCCACAACCGGCCGTCGGGCGCGAACGCCAAACCGTAAGGCGTGCGGTGGCCGCTGCTCCAGGTTTCGGATGGAGCGAGGTTTGGCTCGGTCATTGTGTAGGTACTGACGACCTTCGCGCTCTTGGCGGCTTCGGTGTCGGCCGGCGGATCGATCAAGGGCCGCGTCGTGGCGCCCTGCTTTCCGGCAAACGGATTTCCCGGCGCCGGCTTTCCGTCCAGAGTCAGGCGCAGGATCTTACCCAATTCGGTGTTGGGGTCTTGTGCCGGCGTCATGCGCTGACGCTCACCGACCGCGAGAAACAGATATTGGCCATCGGGAGAAAACGCGATCTGGGCGCCGAACTGGCCGCCCCTGCCGGGCGGCACGTCACGCCACAGCACCTGTAATCCTTCCAGGCTTGCGCCGTTCTGCGTCAGCGCCAGCCGCGCCCGCGCCAACGCCAGCGCCGAACCATAGGCACCCGGCTCCGAATAAGTGAGATAGACATTGTGGTCGGTCGCATAATGCGGCGAAAGAAAAACGCCCAACATGCCGCCCTGCCCGCCATAAAGAACGGCTGGCGCATTGGCGACCTGGACTTTGGCGCCGGCTTGCGTGACCAGCCATAGCGGGCCCACTTTCTCGGTGATCAGCATCCGCCCATCCGGCAGAAAGGCGAGCCGCCAAGGCAGATCGAAGGTGGCGACCCGGGCCATGACGAAGGGCACACTGGATTCAGGCTTCTGCGCCCCGGCATTCACTTGCGCATGGGTTGGCAGCGGTGCTGTTGCCATAAGCAACGCCACCAAAATCGCTTTTCTCATGAATGTCCTCCCGCGTGCGGAGGGAACTTTAGGGTTGCACCTCCCGTGCGACAAGCGAGCGGGCCGCTGCTGGAAGCGTCGCCAAGGCCGCATGATTCGCGCAGCCGCGCGCCGGTTCCTTAAGTTCCCTGTCTCGGTACGGTCACGGCCGTTGACCGTCGTCGAATATTCGTAGTAACTCCAGATAGTTACGACGTTCTTAACCATGCAACAGGCTCAAAATACACAATAAGTCTGATGCGGGCATAATGGTGTTTTGGACGAAGGGGGCAGCATTCTCAGCATCTTGTTCGCGCGCGTGAAGCGCCGCTTTGGACGCGATGAAGACGCGCCCGAGAGCGAGCCTGCGCCTGTCGGACGGCGCCGGAGATGGATGCGCACATTATTGCTGGTGCCTGTCCTGATCGCGCTCGTCTTTATATCTATCGCCGAGCTTGGCCATCCGGCCGCGGGCAAAGCGGGCCGGACCGGCATCATCGCCGCACTGGCGGATCCCCTCGCCCTTTTTGCGGCACGCTCGCCTGGTGAACGTGGAGCGGGCGCGCTGCTTTCCACAAAACCTGGTAGGCCGGCGGAGCGCGTGCTCTCCGAGGTGCGCGACCGGGACCCTGCAGCAGCTGGCGATCCACCGGCCGATCCTGTTGCTCCCGTCACGCCCGATGATGTTGCGGCGCTTGGCAATGGTCTGCCAAGCGATGGTGCTCTTCCCGGCGGTGCCGGTGGTCCAGGAGGCGCAGGCGGCCCGGGAGGTGTCTCGCCTTTCTTCGCACCCTTTACGCCCCCAAGCTTTGGCGGCGCCCCGTCCGATCCCCCAATTGTAGGATCACCACCGCCCGGCGACGGTCCGCCCGGTTTTCCACCTCCGCCGCTTGGCGGTGTTTCTGCCGTGCCCGAGCCTGCGACCTGGGCGATGCTGATCCTGGGCTTCTTCGGCGCTGGTGCGGCACTGCGGCGCGCGCGCAGGCCCAACCCGACATGCGCGCGATAGAGGCGCCGGACGCATGACACGCATCGCAAATGCGTTCTTGTTGCTGGCGGCGCTGGGCCTGATCTGGGTTCTGCTTGAACCGTCCAACCAAACTCAGGCGCAAAGCACCGTCGCGGCGAAAAACGCGATCACGTCTCCCATACGCAACCCGGCGGCGGGAACGCGGATCTGGTACAACGCCCGCAATTATCCCCACCTCACCCTGCCCGATGGCCGGCAAGAAATCGTACGCAGCGTCCTCAATATCAAAGCCCCGATGCAGTTCGGCGCTTATGCCTGGGACGAGGACCACATTCCAAATGGGCCCATTTGGGTGCGTATCGATCTGGGCCGGCAGCTTCTCTCCGTCTTCCGCGGCGGTCACGAGATCGGCTCGGCGGTTATTCTCTATGGCACCGACGGCAAGCCCACACCGACGGGAAGCTTCACGGTCCTGCAAAAAGCCGCCCATTATGTCTCGCACAGCTATGACGCGCCGATGCCTTACATGCTGCGCTTGACCGATGACGGTGTTGCCATCCATGGCAGCAATGTGCGCCAAGGCTGGGCCACCCATGGCTGTATCGGCATACCCTTGGATTTCGCGCGCCTTCTTTTTGCCGAAACCAATAAGGGCGATGCGGTCGTCATCCTTCCGGCACAAGGCGGAGCCAGCAAGACTGAGGTTAACCCGCGCAATTTTAATCAAATCGCGCCGCCTGCACTGCGCAATCCCTAACCAAACCTTTCCACGCGATAGAAACCCCGTGACCCGGACACTCCCGCCGAAGCGCAGGAGCTCCAGGTCCCATGACGCAGTCAAACTCGCGGTTGACGTCGCGGTTGATGGCAGGCGCGATCATTCTTCTCGCGCCTTTTGCGATGGGCGCGGCCAGTCAACAAGGAAGTGTCGATCAGCGCATTTTGATCGCGCACAACCAAGAGCGCATGAATCTCGGCCTCGAGCCGCTCAGTTGGAATCCCGTGCTTGCCCAGTCGGCGCGGCAATGGGCGGACTATCTGGCCACAACCGGACGCTTCGAGCATGCCCCGGAAAATCATCGCAATCCGGAAGGCGAAAATCTCTGGGCCGGCACCAAGGGCTATTTCCAGCCGGAAGCGATGGTGGACGCCTGGGTCCGGGAGAAGAAATTCTTCCGTCCGGGGCTATTTCCCGACAACAGCACCACCGGCCGCGTAGCAGATGTCGGTCACTATACGCAGCTGGTCTGGCGCGCCACCACGGAAGTGGGATGTGCCGAAGCCTCCAGCACGCGGGAAGACATTCTGGTCTGCCGCTATGCCGAGGCCGGCAATTACCGGGGCGAGCGGCCGTTCTAGATTAGGCGGCACGCCGGTTCAGGTAATCGGCGCGGAGCTGATCAAACCCTCTCCATCGCCAGCGCCGCACCTTGGCCGACGCCGACGCAGAGCGTCGCAAGCGCATAGCGGCCTTGCTTCTCTGCCAGCGCACGCATGGCGGTGAGCGCTAGCCGCGCGCCGGAAGCACCCAGCGGGTGACCCAGCGCGATGGCGCCGCCATTGGGATTGACGTGCGCCGCATCATCGGAAAGGCCCAATTGGCGGAGCACCGCCAGGGCTTGGGCGGCGAAGGCTTCGTTGAGTTCGATAATGTCGAAATCACCGAGCTTGAGCCCCGTTTTGTCCATCAGTTTTTGGGTCGCTGGGACTGGACCCATGCCCATCACCCGTGGCGGCACGCCCGCTGTGGCATAACCCAAGATTCTGGCGCGCGGTGTCAGGCCGTGTCTCTTCGCGGCATCTTCCGAGGCGATGATCAGCACTGCGGCGCCGTCATTCACCCCGGCGGCATTGCCCGCCGTCACCGTGCCATCTTCGCGCACCACAGGTTTGAGCTTGGCCAACGCGTCCAAAGTCGTATCCGCGCGGGGATGTTCGTCTTTTTCGACGATGACCGGACCCGTCTTGCCGCCCGGCACGGTCACCGGCGTGATCTCATCCGTGAAGAAACCCCGCACCTGTGCCGCCGCCGCGCGCTGTTGGCTGCGCAAACCGAAGGCATCCTGGTCGGCGCGACTGATCTGGTAATCGGTGGCGACATTCTCGCCCGTCTCCGGCATGGAATCGACGCCATAGGCTTTCACCATCGCGGGATTGATAAAGCGCCAGCCGATAGTGGTGTCTTCGATCTTGGCGCTGCGGGAGAACGCGGTGTCCGCCTTGCCCATGGCAAAAGGCGCTCGCGTCATGCTTTCGACGCCGCCAGCGAGCACAAGATCGGCTTGGCCGGAAAGGATGGCGCGGGCTGCCTGACCGACCGCGTCCAAGCCGGAAGCACAGAGCCGGTTTACCGTCACGCCCGGCACGGTGTCCGGCAGGCCTGCCAGCAGCGCGGCCATGCGCGCCACATTGCGGTTGTCTTCACCCGCCTGGTTGGCGCAGCCCAGGATCACTTCATCGATTGCTTTGGGATCGAGCTTTCCGTGGCGCGCCAGCAGCGCCTTCAAGGCGAGTGCTGCCAGATCGTCTGTACGGACTTTGGCGAGTGCGCCGTTATAGCGCCCGATGGGGGTGCGGATACCATCACATATATAAGCAGCAGGCATATTCACGACCCTTCCAACACACGCTTCGCGTCAACTCACATAATAAGGGTCAGCCCGCGCCACAATTGAAGCAAAAAAGAGGGGTCCAGCGGATTTTCACCGCTGGACCCTCAGTTATGCGCCGCCAATGCGGGGACACTGGGGCGATACACCGGCTAGAAGACAAACATCGCCGGCGGGAGACAAAAATCAACCAGGCTCATTTTATGGCGCAGGTGAAACTGGCGGCGGCATTGAGATCACCGGAGCCGGCATATTTCGGCCAGGCGGGATATTCGCAGAGTGGGCGTTGCCGCCCCTGACCGGTTGGGCCGGTATCGGTAACGACCTGCGATCCGGGCTCGGTGCCACGCTCCACCCAAGCATCCAGCGCGCCAAGAGAGTCCCAGCCCACGATGAAAGAGCCATAACCATGGCCGAAGCCGGGCGCGATATAGAAGCGCACGAATTTCTTCAGGCTGGCCTCGCCATAGCGCTTCTTCAGCCGGTCGTAATATTCGACACTGTTATAAGGTGACACCGCCATGTCGATGGTGCCATGCATGATCAGAAGCTTGCCGCCGCGCTTCTGGAAGGCGGTGATGTCGTCGCTGGACCCATCGATGATGCGCGAAACCTCTTCCAACGCCGCCGCATTGCGGCTCTGATCGAAGGTTAAGCTGTTGGACATGGGATCCTTCACCACCATGTCGCGCGCCATGGTATCGCCCATCATGTAGAGGAAGGAATTCTTGGGGGTGGCGGGGATGGCGGGCTTGGGCTCGGCGCCGAACGTATTGGCGCGGCCATTGAGATCGGCGCCGTCGAGTACGGGCCAGCCGGCAAAATGATTGATGCCTGACAGGGTCACAGCAAACGGCATGGGTGCCGCAAAAGTCTTGTAGGTGGCGATCTGTGCATCCGATAAGCAGGTTGGGCCTGTATCGGCGCCGCCGGCACAGCGCAAGGCGTCGATATGAAAAGCCATGTGACAGGCCGCCAGATTGCCGATCAGACCATCCTTCGCGCCATCCAGACCGTCGCAGGCATCGATCTGCGCCTTGGTGACGGCGGCGGCCTTGTCGGCTGAAACCCAGGCGCCAGGCTTGTTGTACAGCGCCTGGCCCAACAACACGCCGTCCAGCTGCAAGGCCGCGAAATCATAGACCGGATGGATCGCGATCACGCCGTCATAATCGGCGGGATAACGTTGCACCGCCTCGAAGCCTTCATGGCCGCCTTGGCTGTTGCCTTGGAAATACATGCGGCGCGGCGCCCGGCCGTATTGCTGCTTGATCAGGGCAAGCGCGACGTCATGGGTCTTCTTCAGCTGATCGCCGCCGAAATTTCGCAGCGCCTCAGCATTGGCGGTGAAAGCGGCCGCGTCTTCTCCGGGTTTGGTTTCATGGCCGCTGTCACTGCCGAAGGTGGCATAGCCCTGGCCCAGCGGCAGTGGTTTATGGGGATCGGGAAAGCGGCCATCTTCGCCCGTCACCAGTCGGCCATTATAGCCACCGCCGCCCATCTGCAGCGCCTTGCCGTTCCAGTTGGCCGGAAGGTTGAGCTGAAAGAGAATGTCCGGCGCCTGGGGATCGACCGGATGGATCGCACCCAGCACTTTGCAAAACGCACCATTGGCCGTTGTCGTATCCGCAGCCGATGTTACCGACGCGCCAGCCGTCGGAAGACCGATAGTATTTGCCGCAATCACGACGCCAGCCAGATTGGCGCAAGGTTGAACCGCTTGCGCCGCCGCGGGCAAGGTGAAAGCGAACGACAGGCACGACAAGCCAAGCAGCGTTCTCATGCTCATCTCTCCGACTCCGCGGGCTGGCCCAGGCCCCAATTCCATTGCCAAATATCGATATGCGCGAAAATATCCTCTCCCATATAGGGATCGTTCCCGACGAAACGCTCGACCGCTAGGCGATCCCGCGCCTCGAAAATCAAAAGCGTGCCGTTCATGCGGCCCCCACCTTCATCCATCAACGGACCACCTGCCACGCAGCGACAGCCGTCCTGTGCGATGCGGATATAGGCCCGGTGCTGCTCACGGACCTTCGCCCTGGCCTCGCCCATGCCGGGTTTGTCATGCGCGCAGAAGACGAAATAGGGCATGACCGTTTCAGGCGCGGGACGTCTGACCTTGCTGCATATGGATTTCGGTAATGGCGATGCGTTCTTCGGGATGCGGATCGACCACGAGCTTGCATTCATCGTTGAAGAGCATCACCGCCCGGTCCGACGCCGAATAGGGTCGCCAGTGCGGCAGGCCTTTGACGTTGGGATCACCGGTACGCGCGAACTGTGTCCAAGCTCGGCTCATCCTGTCGGCCATCGGGTAGCGATCCTTACCGGTACCGGTTATGGCATTCTCGGTCGGCACATCCAGATTGTCGAACACATAAGTGATCTCGACGGTGTGCGGCACACCCAGCTTGCCGTCATGAACCGGCGTGGGTTTCTCGAAGTGATAGACATACGCCGCCCCCTGTCCTTGTGCGGCCTTGCGTTCCGCCACCAGCGCCACATTGGCGGTCAGCCAATTGTCCGTGGCGATCAACTGGAACAGGCGAGTGTTGTCGGCCTGCGGGAAATCACGCTTATAGAGGGTGATTAGCTTCTCCGTTTCGTCATCCACCCGCAAGGCGCGCTTGAGATCGGCGCGCAAAGTGGCGTCGTCGATCGCGTCGAGCGGCGTGGTCTTCATGAAGGTGATTTCGGTCAAGGTCGAGCCCAGGATCATGGGCACCTTGGCCGACAGCGCGGGCGCCACTGGGTCGAAAGGGCCATTGCCGGAGACCAGACTGCGCCCATCCATGACGGGGCCAAAGCGGTTGCCTGCCGGTCCCAACTTCGCCATGGCTGCGAGGATCTGTTCGTAAGGAATCTGCTGCAGCTGGTCGACCTGGCCGGGTTGGAGATTGAGCTGCGTCATGATCTTGGCGGCGACGTCCGTGGCCTCATCCGATGTGACGGCTTTCAGCGCCAAGCCACTCTCGGCAATGACGCGATGGAATTTTCCCGCCGCCTGCGGCATCGCCATGGCCGTGGTGACCTTGCCACCGCCACCTGACTGGCCGAAGATAGTGACACGGCCGGGATCACCGCCAAACTCTTCGATATTGTATTTCACCCAATTGAGAGCCGCGACGATGTCGAGCATGCCGGCATTGCCGCTGTCGGCATATTTCTCGCCGCCCATCTTGGCGAGATAGAGAAAACCAAAAGCATTGAGCCGGTGATTGACCGTTACCAGCACCACATCATGCTTGCGCGCGAGATTGGTGCCGTCATAGCGGACATTGCCGCCCGAGCCGCCGGAGAAGCCGCCGCCATGAAACCAGACCATGACCGGCCGCTTCTTGCCGTCCTTGAGTCCTGCGGTCCAGACATTGAGCCTCAGGCAATCCTCGCTCATGGGGGAATGGTCGAGCGAGACGACCTCCTCTTCCATGAAGCCTGCCGCGTCCGATTGCGGCGAGCGATCGCCATAGGCGATGGTGTCGCGCACATCGCTCCAGGGCTCAGGCTCCTTCGGCGGCATGAAACGGTTGGCGCCCGCGGTCGAAGCGCCGTACGGCACGCCCTTGAACACTTTCACGGAGCCATTGGCGCTGCCGCGGATCTTTCCATATTTGGTGTTGGCAATGGGTGCCGTGTCAGCGGCCAGCGCGCCCGGCATCTCCAATGTCAGGCTCGCCGCCGCAGCCCCACCCGCCGCCAAAATTTGGCGGCGGCTGAGGCTTTCCGTTTCCCTGTGCTCAGACATGACCCAACCTACTGGCGATAGGCAAGTTCGATGCCGATGGTCCGCGGCTGAGGCGCATTGACGTTGAAGACGGGATTGTATACGGCAAAACCCGCCGCCCCGCCTGTGCCCGACGTGACCGAGCAAGCCGCATTGGCGCAGCCCGACCGACCGCCCGTGGTGATGCCATTGTCGTAGTTGGTAGCGTTCAAGATAAACAGATTGACGTCATACTGATTGAATTCCACGCCAAGTCTCAGATTGAGATTCTGGGTGGCCGCGACATGGTTGGTGTCGGGCGCGTAAGTGCCGAGTCCGAAGACGGACTGGTTATAAGCCGCCGCCAGCCGCAGATCGGCGCGTACATAGGGCAGCCAGTCCCCGCCGGTGGGAAGACTGTAACGTGCGCCGAGATTGAGGGTCCATGGCGGGATGGCGAAATGCTGGCCCTTCAGCGCCACATTCAGGTCTTTCAGCGGGCCGTGAATGGCGGCAGCGGTGGACGTATATTCGGTATCGTCATACTCGAAACCCAGATTGGCCGTCATGCCTTCGAATAGGATCGCTTGCGACTCCAGTTCCACGCCTTGGCTACGAGCGCCACCGGCATTGGTGGTGAAGACGATGCCGCAGCCGAAGCCGGGGCTCTGGGTGGCCTGCACATTTTTCCAGTCAATGCGATAGACGTCGCCATTGAGCTGAACGGTACCGTCGAACAGCCGCGCCTTGGCGCCCGCTTCGTAGGACCACACCGTGTCCGACTTGTAAGTCTTCGGCAAATCGGTGACGTTCAAACCATACTGCAGCGCGGCCGGGCCGCAGATATTCTGTGATAATTGCGCGTTAACGCCGCCCGGCCGGAAGCCCTTGGCCGCGGTGGCGTAGGCCATCACATCCTCGTCGAACTGATATTTGACGCCGAATTTGGGCGTGAAGGGTTTTTCGTCGGTATTGCCCAGGCTTTCGAGCTGATTGGCGAGGGTGGGAATATTGTTGGAATTCACCGGCCCGAAGAAGCTCTGGTGATAATGGAAGCCGACTTCGGACTGGCGCAGGCCCACCGTCAATTGCAGTTCGTCCGTGACGTTATAGTTCACCTCCGCATAAGCAGCAATTTCTTTATCCCGCAGTTCCTGGTCCTTGTGATCGAAGATGTCCGCGCCATATTGGCTGCGGGTATTGCCGGGATAATCCGGATCATAAGTGAGCGCCACGGGCGGGACGCCATAACGCTGCATCTCGGTGAAGCCGAACAGCTTCTGCGCTTCACCCTCCAGGCTGCCGGTGACCTCAGTATAGCCGGCATGGGTCCAATATTCATTGAAATAAAGGCCCGCCACCCAGTTGAAGCGGCTGGAGGTATCCGTGTTGGAGAAGCGCAATTCCTCCGTCACACCCTGCCGCTTGTTGAACGAGACGAAATGGCCGGCGTAGTTGACATCGGTATTACCCGGCTGATTGAGATTGCCGATGAAGAAGGGGAAGCCCTGCGGGATAGGAATGCCGCCCACCAAACCATTCTGCTTGATGCTGGTGACTTGCGAGGTTTCGTCCGTGACGGTGCGTTCCACGTCGTTGACGTATGAATTGATCAGTTTCGCTGAAAAGCCGTCAAAATCTTTTTCCAGACTTAAAGCCGCGACATTGAGGTTGGTGGAGGCCGGCGCACCGTCCACACCCAGAACCTGGTATTTCTGGAGGTTGTAGGGACCATAGCTTTGTGCCGGACGGGTGTAGGTTACGCCGGCCGAGCCGCATGGCACGGGTGTCGGATTGGTATTATGCGGCAACGGCGTACCGTTATAGGCCGCCAAGGTTGTACCCGCCAATGAAGTGCCCGGGCCGCCAGGAACAGCGGGCGGACCTGCGGTGTTGGAGTTAAAGCAAGCCTGCGGAAAGGTAACCGCGCTATTGATGGGCTTGGTGTAGAAATTCTGCGAGTCCGGTGTGGACTCGCCCGAGGTCAGATAGCTGGCGGTTACCCGGAAATCGTCGGCAGGCGCCCACAGCAACGCTCCGCGGAAGACGCGGGTGTCGTCATAGTTTACATTCTTGCCGCGGCTTTCACCGGTAAAAGGATCGACGATGTCGGTCCAGCCGCCGCGATGATAATCGTAATAGCTCATGCGGAAGCCGAGCTGACCCTCGACGATCGGGCCGCCGATGGCAAAGCCCGCGTCCCAGGACGGTGAACCATCCTGGATAAGGCCTACAGAGGTTTTTGCGTACACGCCGAATTTGTTGAGGTCGGGATCAGGCGTGATGTAGCGCACCGTACCACCTTCCGAACCGGAGCCGTAGAGGGTGCCTTGCGGACCGCGCAGCACTTCCACGCGTTGCAGATCGAACAGGGGCGGCAACGGCGTACCGTTCGACGTGGCGACGCCACCGCCGACGTTGCGTTTGCTGATTGGCGTGTCGTCCAGATAGAAGCCGGTGGTGGCTGCCCCTTGGCTGCCTTGCGCAATGCCGCGGATTTCGACATTGGCAAGACCGGTGCCCAGCGACTGGTTGATGAACAGGCCCGGCACATTGCCGATCAGATCCTTGAATTGCAGGGTGCCCTGCTGGTCGAGATCGCGCTGGCTCTGCGCCGTCACCGACAACGCCACTTTGTTGACGGTCGAGGATTGGCGCGTCGCGGTCACCACCACCTGCTCCAAGCCGGTGCTGGCGCTTTGATTCTGCGCCGTCTGGTCTGCCGGCGCATTGGCTTGCTGTGCCAAGGCCTGGCCTGCGAACAAAGCTGCCGCCGCCGTCCCCATCAGTACCAGACCACGCCGCGACCATTTACTCTTCGTCGTCATCGCTCACTCCCTCCGCAGGCCCGCCGGTGGCCAAGCCTGATTATGTTGTGCGGCCCAGCCCCCGGCCGCGTAGGTCAGTTGATCTCGTCGCCGAATGCCTTCTTCTGCGCGTCGGTCAGATAGAATGTGTCGGGATCGCGATAGCTGCGCTTCACATCGACCGTCTCACCCGGAAGAATGAACTGAGACGAGCCTGTCTTGGTGCGCACCACATTGTTGTTTTGTTCGCACGACCATTGATCGATGCGAGAGCCCGGCACCAATACCCGGGTGTAATAGTCCACAACGTGCCAAGGCTCTTTGAGCCCCTTGGGATCCCAGACCGTCACATCATATTGAATGAGATTGGGGTTCACCATGCGGATGCGCTCCACCGTACTGGTGGCCTGGCTGTAATCCGGATTCTGGCGCTGGTACTGACCGTGCGTGACGCGGATGGTGTGAACCACCAGCGTGTCGCCGTCCCAGAAGCCGATCGAATCGCCAGTCCATAGAGGCTTGGCTTCATCTTCCGGCACATGGCCGCGGCCGTCGGTATAGATGCGGCGGACTTCGCTCTGCTGCTCGTTGATCAGCCAGGTCTCGCCGGGAGTCACGATATATTCACGCAGGAATGGCTCAGTCAGCCAGCGCGGGAAGCCGGATGGCAGGCAATCGCTGAGCTGGTCCCACTCGTTGCCCTGCTTCACCTGCTTAAGCTTTTCGCGATACGCCTCTTCGAATTTCGGCGTCAGCTTGGCGGTCACCTGCCCTTGCGAGAGATCGCCGGGCTGGTCCGGATCGAATTTCAGGCCGGGGTTTTTCTTGCCCGGCGCGGCGCCGCGGGTCCAGATACCAGACCAGTCCGGCATCTTGCCATAATCGCCGCGGCCATAGCGGGTGCCGCCGTGGGCCGCCGCCTTCATCTTCAGATAGACATTGTAGGAATCCTGAAATTGCTTCGGGATCGCCGTGTTGGGGCCAGGGACGTTAAGACAAGACGCATCTTTTACCGACGAGCAGATCTTGAAATTGTTGGCATCGGGAGGATTGCCGCCTGCCTGTCCGACCGCCTGGGGCGAGGCGGTCGTCAAAGCCAGCAGCAATGCGCCTGCCGCTGCGGTCGAGCCAAAAGTCCCAATCCGACCCTTCGCGCCAATGCCGTTCTTCAGAAAATCCCTCATTGCTTCCTCATGAATTTATGTTCCGGTGTAGAAGATGCATGGAATGGGCGCGGCCGCGTAGCAGCAATCACGCAGACGGCCTTTGCAGCCGACCCGACAGACAGATGTCGCGAATCCAGACAGCCCTCCCTCTTAAGCGCATCACACCGGATGCTTGCAGACACGCTAGAGCCGGGTCTGTACGCACGTCTTGCATGAAGCCCGCGCGCTTCTGCACGAAAAGACCAAGCGCCGCAGGGCGCCCACGGGCTGCGTGTGCAATGCAAAAAGGCCGGCGTCACGGGGAAAAATTAACGCCTTTGTCGGCGCGGGGGACTAGAAGCTCCGGCCTGTGGTCAACCGGAACGCGATGGGTTCCAGCGGATGGATATGGCGGTCGGCGACGCCACCTGCCGGCTCACCCGGCAGACGATCGACATACCAGAATTCCGCTGCATTGGCCCGCGTGTTGAGAATGTTGTAGATGCCCGCCTCGAATTTCCAGCCGCTTTCCAAATTGTAGCTGACTTCGCCATTCCATTCGCCATAGCCGCTAGCCCTGACCGCATTGTCAGGCGTGAGTGGATAAGAGCCAAGATAGCGATATTCCAATCCCGCCCCCCAAGGACCCAGATGTTTCACATAGGCCGCGAAGTTGCCGATGGCCGTAGGCGCCGCCGGGATATAGCGGCCGACATGGCCGGTGCCGTCATCATTCTCCTCGGTATAGCGCGAGTGGCTGGTGGCGAAGCTGCCATAGAATTCCAGCCAGTCCAGCGCCTGCCAGGTGGCGTTCAGTTCGACGCCCTGGCGCCGGCTGGGCGGACCGGCGGAGGTCTGGCCGGCATCGGGGTCGTACGTCAGCTCTGACTGAAACGTCATTTGGAACAGAGTCAGCGTTGCCGACAAATTGGGCAGGAATTCTTCTCGCACCCCAATCTCTTCGCCGGTCGCACGCGCCAGAAGCGGCGCGCCGGAAAGGCCCTGAGACGCCGCCTGTGTCACGCCACGGGCATCATCGCTATGAAAGCCCCGGCCAGCCGAAAGATAGACCTCCGTCTTAGGCGATAGCGTGAAGATCAAGCTGCCCTTGGGCTGGACCATATCCTGGGAGACGTCGCCGGAACTGGTGCCGCTGTCGTTGGCGGTGAAATAATCCTCCCGCAGACCGACGACGCTGCGCAACCAGGGCGTCCAATGCGTGGTCGCTTGTATATAGGCGCCGATACCGGTCTCGCCGACTCGATCGTCCTCCGCCACACCCAGGAAGCGCCGCGCCTTGGTGAAATTGCGGAAGACGTGATTGTCGTCATAGCGGCTGTCGAGACCGGCCAGAAAATCATTGTCGATGCCGAACAGCGAGCTGGAAACCAGATAGCTGGCGCCACCGCCCAAGGTGAGACGATTTTCGTTCTGCCCTTCCTGGTCGCCATTGACTGGGTCTTCCAGGAAATGGGTGAAGTTGTTCCATAGCGTGAGCCGGTTTCCGATGGCATAGGCGTGCACCTCGAGCGCCCCCTCGCCTAACGCCTGATGGTGTTGCCCCGACAGGCTGTAACGCTGGGCCTGGCCGCCATCGCTGGGGTCGAGCGTGCCGAACCGGCTGATCGAGCCCTGAGTGATCGCGCGTTCGAGTTGATCGGTGGTCGCATTCCACAGGCTGCCATAATACATGGCGGTGAGCGAATAGCCTCGATCAGCGTCGCCCGACGAATAGCGCAACACCGCGTTCAATTTGCGCTGGTCGTCCGCATTGTCCCAAGGCCCGTCATAATGTTGCAACTCCAACGCGCCCAGTGCCGTCCCGTTGGCCAGCTCCTGCGATCCTGCGGCAAAGATGTGCTCGAACCCCATATTGCCGCCGGTGATCTCGACCTGATCGCCGATATGGTCGAGATAGCTGATATCGACCGAGCCTACGGAAGCGAAATCGCCCTTGGCCGCGAAATAAGGGCCCTTGGTGTATTGGATGTTGGTGGCAAGCTCGGTGACCATGAAATTGAGATCGGTATAGCCCTGGCCGTGCGCATGATTGCGCTCGTTGATCGGCATGCCATCGACGCTCACCGCCAGGTCTGTGCCGTGATCCAGGCTGAAACCGCGCAGGAGATATTCATTGGCCTTGCCCTCGCCGCTATGCGCGGTAACCACCAGCCCCGGCACGGTCTCCAGCATCTGGCCGGCGCGGTAGGCCGGCGTCAGCGCCAATTCGTCATCGACCACCACACCTTGGCTTGAGGTCGTGGCCGTGCCCATGAGCTGACGGCGCTCGGCGGTGACGGTCACGGTCTCAGGACGCGAACCAGCGATTTGTGCCTGGGTTGCACCGGGAAGCAGCAAAAGGCCAGCAAACGTGACAACAGAAATAGAGCCGTCGAACGGCGGCTTGAGGCATGGCATCCGATATCTTCCGGAAAACGTCATACCGCTGTACGGACGAGGCCCCGCGATCCCTCAATGCCTACCAGGTGATGGAATCGATCGGACGGAACAAGGGCGCCGGCGTGCGGCGATTGGTGACCTGAGGTCGGTCAAGCT
>Ga0207695_10003166_pt1 | contig 23465 bp, 20 predicted proteins | sample KBSC54metaG_FD_184354 | JGI IMG/M metagenome (GOLD analysis project Ga0207695, IMG submission 184354) | Corn rhizosphere microbial communities from Kellogg Biological Station, Michigan, USA - KBS C5-4 metaG (SPAdes) (version 2) | ecosystem: Host-associated > Plants > Roots > Rhizosphere > Soil...
GAGGACGAGGTCGCCCTCCCGCACGCGCCCGCGCAGGTAGGCGGCGGCGTCCGCCAGTCCCGGCATGTAGGCGAGCGGCATCCCCGGTCGCCGCTCCGCCAGGGCGTCGACGACGAGCTTCGCGGTCACCCCCGGCTGCGGCCGCTCGCGCGCGGCATAGATCTCGGTGACCACCACCTCGTCGGCGCCGGCGAGCGCGCCGCCGAAGTCGTGCGCCGACGCTGCGGTGCGCGAGTAGAGGTGGGGCTGGAAGCAGACCACCACGCGCGCCGGCGCGTGCGTGCGGGCGGCGTCGATGACGGCGGCAACCTTGGCCGGGTTGTGCGCGTAGTCGTCGACCACGGTCGCCCCGGCGACCCGCCCGCGCACCTCGAATCGGCGGCCGACGCCGGCGAACTCGGCCAGCGCCGCGGCCGCGTCGGCCGCGTTCGCCCCGGCCGCAGCCAGCGCGGCGATCGCGCCGGCGGCGTTGCGGGCGTTGTGGGCGCCGGGCACGCGCAGGGTGACGTCGACCGGGAGCTCGCCGGGCACCGACAACCAGAACCGCGACCCCTCGGGTCCACTGTGGAAGCCACTGATGTGCCAATTGGCGCCCTCGGCGAAGCCGAACCGCGCCACGGGCGCGGACCCGGCCGGCAGGGCGACGCCGTCGCCGAGCACCACCGCCCCGTCCGCGGGCACGTGCGCGACCCATTCGGCGAACAGGCGCTCGACGTCGTGCACCGACGCGTAGCGAGCGTGGTGGTCGAGGTCGACGTTCGTGACCACGGCGACGCGGGGGCGCAGGAGCGCGCAGCTGCCGTCGGACTCGTCGCCCTCGGCGATCAGCAGGTCTCCCCCGCCCGGCCCGGCGTTGCCGCCGAGCTGCGGCACCTCGCCGCCGACGAGCCAGGTCGGGTCGAGTCCGATCCGGTCGGCGGCGAAGGCGAGCATCGCCGTCGTCGTCGTCTTCCCGTGCGCGCCCGCAACGCAGATCGAGCGCCGCTCCGCGACCAGCTCGGCCAGCAGCTCGCCCCGGTGCAGCACGCGCAGCCCGAGCTCGGACGCCGCGGCCAGCTCGTCCAGCTCGTCGGGCACCGCCGAGGAGACGACGACCTCCATGCCCGGCTCGAGGTGGCCGCGGTCGTGCCCCTCGGAGACGTCGATGCCGAACCGGCGCAGGCGCAGCGAGTACTCCGACGGCGTGCGGTCGCACCCCGAGACGTCGGCGCCCCAGGCGTAGGCCACGACGGCCAGCGCCGACATGCCGGCCCCGCCGATCCCGATCATGTGCAGCCTCCGGTCGGCCAGCGTCATCGGGTCAGCGCCAGGAGCTCGGTCGCTATGCGCTCGCCGGCGTCGGGCCGCGCCAGCCGGCGGGCGGCCTCCGACATCCCGGTCAGCCGGTCGGGGTCGGCCAGCAGCCTGTCGACCTCGGTGGCGAGCCGCACGGCGGTCAGCTCGCTGTCGGCGATGACGATGGCGGCCCCGCCGTCGGCGATGAACTCGGCGTTGCGCGACTGGTGGTCGGCGGTCACGTTCGGCGAGGGGACGAGGATCGCAGGCCGGCCGGCGGCGGCGATCTCGAACACCGACCCGCCCGCGCGCGACACGACCAGGTCGGCGGCGGCCAGCAGCGGCCCCAGGCTCGACGTGTACGGCAGCACCCGGTAGTGCGCCGCCGCCCGCCCGGACGAGAGGGCGAACTCGCGCTCGCCGGTGATGTGCACGACCGTGAAGCCGGGATCGTCGGCCGCCCAGGCGGCGGTGGCGGCCCGGTTCAGGGTGGTCGAGCCGAGGCTGCCGCCGAAGACGAGCACGACCCGGCGGTCGGCCGGCAGGTCGAACTCGCGCCGGCCCTGCTCGGCCGTCGCGTCGAGCACCGCCCGCGGCACGGGCCGGCCGGTGAGCTGGTAGCGGGGCGGGCCGAGGTCGCCGATCGGGAACGAGAGGAACACCCGCCGCGCGAACGGCGCGGCCATCCGGTTCGCGAGGCCGAGGTGGGCGTCCACCTCCATCAGCGCTGCCGGGACACGCAAGCCGGCGGCTGCGGCCAGCATCGGCCCCGCCACGTACCCGCCGCCGCCGAAGACGACGTCCGGCCGCACGCTGCGCAGGATGCGCGTACACGCCGCCGGCGCGACGGCGGCCAGGCCGAGCCCGCGGATGAGGCCGAGCGACGGCCTCCGGGGGAAGCCGGTGACGTGGTAGGTGTGCAGCGGGTAGCCGGCGGCGGGGACGAGCCGGGACTCGATCCGGTCGGCGGTGCCGGCGAACACGACGTCGGCGCCCCTAGCCGTGAGCTCGGCGGCCACCGCCAGCGACGGCACGACGTGGCCTGCGGTTCCTCCGGCGGCGATCAGCACCCGCGGGTTGCGGCCGGGGTCGCTTGCGGCTGGCGGCGGTGTCATCGGCGGGCACTGCCTTGCGGGCGACTGCCCGCTCGCTGTCGGCGACGTTCAGGAGCGTCCCGATCAGGGTGAGGAACACGATCAGGCTGGATCCGCCTGAGCTTATCAGCGGCAATGGGACGCCCGTGAGAGGAAGGAAGCCGAGGACGGCGCCCAGGTTCACGACGGCCTGGCCGGTCACGAGGCAGGTGATCCCGGTGGCGAGGAACTTGCCGAACGGGTCCTTCGTGCGCATCGCGATCCGGAAGCCGAGCACCGCGAAGGCGGCGAACGCAAGCACCGTGACCAGGATCCCGATCAGGCCCAGCTCCTCGCCGATGACGGCGGCGATCATGTCGCTCGGCGCCTCCGGCAGATACCCGTTCTTGACGGTGCCCTGGCCGAGGCCCTTGCCCCAGATCCCGCCCGATCCGAGCGAGAGCAGGGCCTGCACGTTCTGGTAGCCGCTGCCGCCGGCGTCCTGCCAGGGGTGCATGAACGCGAGCAGGCGGGCGTGCATGTAGGCGTTCTGGGAGATGACGAGCGCGGCGCCGGCCGAGACGATTCCCGCCGTGCCGACCAGCAGCCGGAACGGCGTGCCGGCGACGATCAGGACGCCCGTGACCATGACGGCGATCGCGATCGTCGTGCCCAGATCGGGCTCGAGCGCGACCAGGCCGCACACGATCAGGGCGGCCAGCCCGACCGGGTTCACGAGCTCCTTGATCGTCCGCGGCGGGCGCTTGCGCGCGGTGAGGACGGCGGCGCAGAAGACCACCATCGCGAGCTTCGCAAACTCGGAGGGTTGCAACGTCAGCGGCCCGGCCACGATCCAGCGCTCGGCGCCGTTGATGCGCACGCCGATCCCCGGCACCTTCACCATCACGAGCCCGATCAGCGCCATCAGCATGAGCAGCGGCGCGAGCATCCGCAGCCGCTTGTAGCGGAACCGGGCGGCGCCGACCATGCAGCCGACGCCGAGCACGGCGTAGATGCCCTGGCGCATCAGCGGCGAGAGCGGGTTGGCGCCGTTCACGACGGCGATGCCGCTCGACGCGCTGTACACCATGATCAGGCCGAAGGCGACCAGCCCGAGGGTGAGCAGGAGCAGCAGGTGGTACTCGATCTGGTGGGAGCTCGAGCTGCGCCGTCGGGCCTGCGCCCGCCGTTCCGCGGCCTCTCCGCTCGCCCCGCTGTTCTGGATCGTGTGCAACCTCGCCACAGGCACCCCCAAGGAACCCATGGACGTGTTCGCCGCGCGGCCGCGGTCACCTGCATGGATAAACGGGGTCTGAGCCCGTTATTCAGCGGCGGCGCGGGCGAGCTCGGCGAAGCGCCGGCCGCGCTGCTCGTAGTCGCGGAACTGGTCGAAGCTGGCGCAGGCCGGCGAGAGCAGGACGGTGTCCCCGGCGGCGGCCGCGGCGGAGGCTTCGGCGACGGCCCGCTCGAGCGTCCCGCACTGCACGTAGCCGGCGCCGGCCGCGTCGAGGGCGGCGGCGATGGCGTCGGCGGACGCGCCGATCAGGTACGAGCGCGCCACCGGCCCGGCCGCGATCGCCGCGGCCATCCCGGCGAACGATCCGCCCTTGAGCGAGCCGCCCAGGATGAGGTGGACGCCGTGGTCGAAGGCCGTCAGCGCCTTCACCGTCGCGTCGGGGTTGGTGGCCTTCGAGTCGTTCACCCACTCGACGCCGCGGGCCGCGGCCACCGGCTGGAGCCGGTGCGGCGGCGGATCGAAGTCGCGCAGCGCCGCGTTCACGGCCGCGTCGCTCGCCCCGGCCGCGCGGGCGGCGGCCGCGGCGGCGACCGCGTTCTCGAGGTTGTGCTGCCCGCGCAGGCGGGCGTGCTCCCAGTCGAGCGGGCCCGGCTCGCTGGCCGAGAACCACGCGCGCGTCCCGGCGCCGGGGAGATCCGCCCGGCGCAGCACGGGGTCGTCGCCGTTCAGGACGGCGGTGTCGCCGGGGACCTGGTTCTCGAGGATGCGCAGCTTGCAGCGCACGTACTCCTCCATGCTGCCGTGGCGGTCGAGGTGGTCGGGCGTCACGTTCAGGATCACGGCGGCCCGGCAGCGGAAGCGGTCGATGTCCTCGAGCTGGAAGCTCGAGAGCTCGCAGGCGATCCACGTCCCCGGCGCGACGCGGCCGGGCAGCTCGGTCAGCGCCCGGCCGACGTTGCCCGCCACCTCCGTCTCGATCCCGCCGGCCCGCATCATCGCGCCGAGCAGCTGTGTGGTCGTCGTCTTGCCGTTCGTCCCGGTGACCCCGGCGATCGGGTTCTCCGGCATCATCCGGGCCGCCAGCTCGACCTCGCTCCACACCGGCACGCCGGCCGCCCGCGCCGCCGCCACCTGGGCCGCCTCGCCGGGCACGCCCGGGCTCTTCACGAGCGCCGTGAGCCCGTCGACCGGCGCGAGCTCGCCGCCCAGCCGCGGCTCGATGCCGAGCGCGGAGAGCCGGGAGACGTCGAGGTCGGTGCCGCTGTCTGCCGCCAGGATGTCGGCGCCGGGCCAGACCCGCACGATCGCCTCGCACGCCGCGATCCCGGAACGGCGCAGCCCGACGACCAGGTAGCGCCCGCTCACCGGTAGTTCGAGAAGAAGAGGTAGTAGAGGACGAAGCCGCTCGCCCCGAAGATGGCCGCGGTGATCCAGAAGCGGACGATGATCTTGTTCTCGGTCCACTCCATCATCTCGAAGTGATGGTGCAGCGGCGCCATCAGGAACACCCGCTTCCCGAAGACCCGGAACGAGACGACCTGGATCGCGACCGACAGCGCCTCGATCACGAAGACCCCGCCGACGACCACGAGCAGCGCCTCGGTCTTCGTGAAGATCGCGAGCGCCGCGAGGCCCCCGCCCAGCCCGAACGACCCCGTGTCGCCCATGAACACGTCGGCCGGGTAGGCGTTGTACCAGAGGAAGCCCACGCAGCCGCCGACGAGCGCCGCCGCGATGATCGCCAGGTCGAGGGCACGGGGGTTGCCGACGTAGACGCCGTCGACGGTGTGGCCCGGGTAGACGCCGTTGTGGGCCAGGAACGCGACGACCATCATCGCCGCATAGGTGAGCGCCGCGATCGTGACGGTGCCGGCCGCCAGGCCGTCGAGCCCGTCCGTCAGGTTGACCGCGTTCGCCGCCCCGGCGACGACGAGGAAGATGAACACGTAGTAGAACGGCCCGAGCGCGATGTAGGTGTTCAGGAGCGGCAGGTAGAGGTCGGTCGAGAGGTGCTCGCGGTGCGCCACGACGCCGACGCCCGCGACGACCGCCGCCAGCAGCAGCAGCTTCCACCGCCCCGACAGGCCCAGCGACCGCTTCCGGGTCAGCTTCAGGTAGTCGTCGAGGAAGCCGATCCCGGCGCACGCGAGCGCCGTCCCGGCGACGGCCAGGCCGGGCCCGGTGTGCTCGGTGAAGATCAGGAACGCGAGCAGCGCGCATCCGAGCATGCCCAGGCCGCCCATGGTGGGCGTGCCCTGCTTGGAGGCGTGGCCGGCCGGGCCGTCCTCGCGGATGTGCTGGCCGAACTCGTGCCGGCGCAGGAAGGCGATCAGCGCCGGCCCCGACACGATCCCGAGCAGCATGGCGACAACGCCGGAGGCGAGGACCAGCTTCACGTGAGCGCCTCGACGACCGCCTCGAGGCCCGCCGACCGGCTGCCCTTGACGAGCACCGCGTCGCCCGGCTCGAGGAGGCCAGGCACGCCGGCCGCCGCGGCGGCCGCGTCGGCGAACCACTCCCCGCCGTACGCCCGGCTGAGCGGGCCGACGGCGACGACCAGGTCGACGCCGATCTCCGCGGCCTCCCGTCCGATCTCCTCGTGCAGCGCCGGCCCGGCGGGCCCGAGCTCGGCCATCTCCCCCATCACCGCCACGGTGCGGCGGCCGCCGGCGGCGGAGGCCATGTGGCGCAGCGCCGCCCGCATCGAGACCGGGTTCGCGTTGTAGCAGTCGGCGATCACGAAGCCGCCGCCCGGAAGCGCGATCCGCTCGCCCCGCCAGCGCGAGAACTCGGCCTCGCCGGCGCCGGCCAGGAGCTCCGGATCGGCCGGGTCGAGGCCGAGCGCGGCGCAGGCCGCGACGGCGGCCGTCAGGTTCAGGCCGTTGTGGTGCTGATCGAAGTTCACCGGCACCGTGATGGTTCGACCATCGACCGCGATCTCCGCCCTGCCCGCCGTGAAGCTCGCCAGGCGCACATCGGCGCCGTCCGCCTCGCCGAAGGTGGTGACGCGCGCGCGTGAGACATCAAGGTAGGGGGCGAGCAGCGGCTCCGCGTAGGGGACGACGGCGGTCTCGCGCGGCCCGAGCGGCTCGAGGATCTCGGCCTTGGCCTCGGCGACGCCCTCGATGCTCCCCACCTGCTCGAGGTGGACGGGGCCGATGGACGTGATGACGGCGACGTCGGGCCGGGCGATCTCGGCCAGGTAGCTGACCTGGCCCATCCCCCGCATCGCCAGCTCGCAGACGACGGCCTCGGTGTCGTCCTCGATCCGACAGAGCGTGAGCGGCAGGCCGATCTCGGTGTTGAAGTTGGCGTGGCTTGCGACCGTGCGCAGGCGCCGGCGCAGCAACGCCGCGAGCAGATCCTTGGTCGACGTCTTCCCGGTCGAGCCGGTGATGCCGACGACGCGGGCGCCGGAGCGGCGGCGCACCTCCGCGGCCAGCCGGCCGAGGCCGATCAGGGGATCGGGGACGGCGATGGTGCGGTCGTCCGGCGGCGGCTGGCCCGGCGTCGCCGCGACCATCACCGCCCCCGCGCCGGCGTCGAGGGCGGCGGCGGCGTAGCGAGCGCCGTCGGTGCGCTCGCCGGGCAGGGCGACGAAGAGGTCGCCCAGCGCCACCGCCCGCGAGTCGATCGTGACCCCGGTGATGGTCGCCCCCGACTCCGTGCGCCCGCCGCACGCCTTGGCGATCTCGCGCGCCGAGAGCGCGATCATGCGGCCGGCAGGCCGGCGAGCGCCTCGCGCGCCACCGTGCGGTCGTCGAAGGGGAGCGTGCGGTCGGCGAACTGCTGGCCCTGCTCGTGGCCCTTGCCCGCGATCACGACGACGTCGCCGGGCCGGGCCAGGCCGACGGCGCGCTCGATCGCGGCCCGGCGGTCGGGCTCGGACTCCATCGGGATGCCGTCCATGATCTCGGCGATGATCGCCTCGGGATCCTCGCTGCGGGGGTTGTCGGAGGTGACCAGGGCGACGTCGGCCAGCCGCCGCGCCACCCGGCCCATCAGCGGCCGCTTACCCCGATCGCGGTCGCCGCCGCACCCGAACACGCAGATCAGCCGCCCCGCCGTGATCTCGCGCGCCGAGTGGAGCACGTTCTCGAGACCGTCGGGCGTGTGCGCGTAGTCGACGAGCACGGTGAACGGCTGGCCGGCCTCGACCGCCTCGAAGCGGCCGGGCACCCCCGGCACGGCCGAGATCCCGGCGCGGACGGCGGCGTGCGGCAGCTCGAGCAGCTCGGAGAGGGTGACGGCGCAGAGCACGTTCTCGACGTTGAAGCCGCCGCGCAGGCGCACGTCGAGCGGGATCGGGCCGCGCGGCGTCGAGACGATCAGCGCGATCGCCCCGCCCGCCCCCACCTCGACCGCGTGCGGGCGCACGTCGGCGTCGGCGTCCGGCCGGGCCGCGTAGGTGAGCACCGGCCCGCCCGCCATCCCGGCCAGCCGGCGGCCGTACTCGTCCCCCACGTTGATCGCCCCCGGCGCCTCGCGGAAGAGCCGCGCCTTGGCGGCGAAGTAGGCCTCCATGTCGGGATGGAAGTCGAGGTGGTCCTGGGTCAGGTTCGTGAACCCGGCCGCGGCGAAGCGCACGCCCGCCACCCGCTCGAGCTCGAGGGCGTGGGACGAGACCTCCATCGCGCAGGCCCGGTCGCCGGCGTCGGCCATCCGCCGCAGGATCGCCTGCAGGTCGACGCTCTCCGGCGTCGTCCGTGCCACCTGCTCGACCACGCCGCCGATGCGCGACTCGATCGTGCCCAGGAGCCCGGCCTGCCCGACCGCCGCCTCGAGCACCGCGTGCATCAGGAAGGCCGTCGTCGTCTTGCCGTTCGTGCCGGTGATGCCGACCACGTCGAGGTCGCGGCTGGGATGGCCGTAGAACGCGTCTGCGGCCGCCGCCATGGCCGCCCGCGAGGACGCGACGACCAGCTGGGGCACGTCGAGGCCGAGCTCGTGCTCGACGACGAGCGCGGCGGCGCCGTTCGCGACGGCGGCGCCGGCGAAGTCGTGCCCGTCGGCCACAAAGCCGGGCACGCACACGTGCAGCGCCCCGGGGACGGCGGCCTCCGCGCGGTAGGTGACGGCGGTGATGTCGGTGTCGGCCCGGCCGCGCACCGAGCGTGGCCCGACTGCCTCGATCAGCGTCGAGAGCTCCATTTCGCGGGAACGCTAGCCCTTCTTGGTCCCGCACACTCGTGACGTCGTGACAGGGTTTCTTGCTCCAGGTCGGCGGCGGCCGCGCGTGACGGTGATCGGTGCCTGTCCACTCTCCGAGTTGGAGGACGGGGCCCTCCAGGGCGGAGGCGAGACCGCGTTCTCGCCGGAGCGCCACCGGCGATCCGCCCCGCCGCCGAAGGAGTGGGCTCGTGGGGGAACCATGGGTTCCCCCACGTTAGTGAACCGGACGGTCGGGCCGGATACCCGCGTGGTTTGCGTACCACGAGCCGATCTGCTCGAAGGCCGGCGCGGCGACGTCGCCGCCGAAGTGACTCGTCTGCGGCGAGTCGACCACGATCATGATCTCGACCTGAGGATCCTCGGCCGGCAGGAAGCCGACGAACGAGGCGTCGTACTGGTTCGAGTAGCCGCCGTCCTTCGGCTTCTGGGCGGTGCCCGTCTTGCCGGCCACCGTGTAGCCGGGGATCGTGGCCTGGACGCCGGTGCCGCCGTCGACGACGCCCTCGAGCATCGAGACCATCTGGCTGTCGACGCCCGGCGAGAGGATCCGCCGCGCCCACGGCGCCTGCACCTTCTGGCCCTGGATGTGCGAGACCAGGTGCGGCTCGCGCATGACGCCGCCGTTCGCGATCGCCTGGTACATCGAGGCCATCTGCATCGCGGTCACGCCGATGCCCTGGCCGATCGGGATGGTGCCGATCGAGGACGTCGTCCAGCTGCGCCCGGGCAGGACGATGCCGCTGGCCTCGCCGGGGAAGTCGAGCGCGGTCTTCGTGCCGAAGCCGTACCGGCGGATCCACCGCATCAGGTCTTCCTTGCCGACCATCTGGGCGATCTCGTCGGTGCCGATGTTGGACGAGATCTTGAGGATGTGGCGCACCGAGATGTCCCACGGCTTGTGCGGGATGTCGTCGCGGATGATCTTGGTCCCGAAGGCGAGGTGGTCGGGGACGTTGTGGAGCACCTCGCCCGGCCACACGAGACCGGCGGTGAGCGCGGCCGAGAAGGTGACGACCTTGAACGTCGACCCCGGCTCGTACACCGTCTGCAGCGCCTGGTTGCTCCAGTGCGGCTGGTTCTTGGCCAGGTGGGCCTGGTTGTTGTCGTAGCCCGGGGCGGTCGCCATGGCGATGATCGCGCCCGTCCGCGGATCCATGACGATGCCCGTCGCCCACTTCGCCCGCGTGGTGCGCACCGTCGCCGCGAGCACGTCCTGCACCTTGGCCTGCGTCGCGGCGCTCAGCGTGAGGGTGATGTTGCGGCCGTTCTCGGGCTTCTGCACGTCGACGGTGTCGAGCACCATGCCGCCCGGGTCGGTGATCGTGACCTGCTTGCCAGGCCGGCCGGCCAGGACGTGGTTGTACTGGTGCTCGAGCCCGGCGCCCTCGCCCGCGCCGGCGCTGCCCTCGATGCCGGTGAAGCCGAGCAGCTGCGACCCGACGGCGCCGTCGGGGTACCAGCGCTGCATCTCGGGGAAGGTCGAGATCCCGGGCAGGTGGTGGCGCATGATCTTCGCGGCGACGTCGATCGGGAGCTGGCGGATGACGTAGCCGCCGTGCCGGATCGCGGCCTCGAGCGCGGTCAGCTCTGCCGCCCAGGCCGGGTTCGGGCGCAGCTTGGGCTTCTTGGCGTGGGCCTGGCCCGAGGTCGTCGCCTTCTTCGCCTGCCCCTTCCCTGCCTGCTGCGCATGGTGGTGGCCGACGTGCTTGAACGGGTGGAAGCCCATCGCGCGGGCGATGACCGTCGCCGCCAGCGACACGTTCTTGACCTGCTTGGGGTCGGAGACGATCGTCTTCGCCGGCTGCGTCTGCGCGAGCACCTGGCCGTCGGCGCTCATGATCGTGCCGCGCAACCCCGGCAGGGTCGTCTCGCCGCGCTGCTGCGACACGGCCTTCCTGGAGAGGCTGGCCGCGTCGACGCCCTGGATCTGCACCGCCCGCCCGATCACGATCACGAACGCCCCCATCGACACGGCCAGCATCAGCCGGAGGCGGTGGTCGGACATGCGCCTCACGGCCGGGTCTGCACCTTGGGTCGGGGCCGGTGGAGGCGGACGTAGTGCGTCGTGTTGGGGTCGGCCGGCACCATGCCCAGCTTGGCGGCGGCCATGCCGATCGCGCTCGGCGACGACAGGTTGGTGGCGTCGTTTCGCAGCAGGCGGTTCTGGTTTTGGAGCTGCTGGGCGCGGGCCTGGAGCTTGTTCACCTCGATGCTGTCGCGGAGCGCGGCGACGTTCAGCGCCACGATGCCCCCGAGCAGCGTCGCCAGGATCACGACCCAGACCGCGCCCCCCGCGGTCATCCGCCGGGGGCGGACGCGCCGGCGCGGAACCGCCCGCGGGGCGGCGGGCTCGGGGGCGGTGCGCGACCGGGCGGGCGCCCGGGCCGAGACGGCGACGCTCACGGCGCGGGCGTCCTCTCGGCGGCCCGCAGCCGGGCCGAGGACGAGCGCGGGTTGGTGCAGCGCTCGTCGACGCTCGCCACCACCGCGCGCCGGGTCAGGCTGCGCAGCCGCGGCTCATGGCCGCACACGCACACCGGGAAGTCCGGCGGGCAGATGCAGCCGCGGGCCTGGTCGCGGATGAACTGCTTGGCGATCCGGTCCTCGAGCGAGTGGAAGCTGATGACGGCCAGCCGCCCGCCCGGGGCGAGCAGGTCGACGGCCAGCTCGAGGCCCTCCCGCAGCGACTCGAGCTCGCCGTTGGTGGCGATGCGCAGCGCCTGGAAGACGCGCCTGGCCGGGTGGCCCTGGCCGAAACGGGCCGGCGTCGGGATGGCCGACTTGATCACCTCGACCAGATCGCCGCTGCGCTCGAACGGCTCGAGCTTTCGGCGGCGCACGATTGCGCGGGCGATCTGGAACGAGTAGCGCTCCTCGCCGTACGTGCGCAGGACGCCGGCCAGGTCGCGCTCGTCCCATGTGTTCACGATCTCGGCGGCCGTCAGGTCGGCGGTCGCGTCCATGCGCATGTCGAGCGGCGCATCGTTCGCGTAGCTGAAGCCGCGGTGCGGTCGGTCGATCTGCATCGACGAGACGCCCAGGTCCATCAGGATCGCCTGGACGCGCGTGCCGCTCGCGACCATGTTGCGCAGGACGAGCGCGAAGTCGCCGTGGAGGAACCGGGTCTGGCTGGTCGCGTCGGCCGCGAAGCGGGCGAAGAACGGCTCCGCCTCGTGGTCGCGGTCGATGCCGATGTACGTGCCGCTGCCCCGCAGGTACGGCTCGAGGACGGCCGCGTGGCCGCCCGCGCCGAACGTGCAGTCGACGACGGTGTCGCCGGGCCGGGGCTCGAGCAGCTCGGCCACTTCCGGCGCCATGACGGGGACGTGCTCCACCCCCGGACTATTGCTGTGAGAGAGATTCGGCAACATCCTCAATGCTCCCCTCGGATTCGGCCTGCGTCCTGCGCCAGGTGGCGAGATCCCAGATCTCCAGCATGTCCCGCAGCCCCGCCACCACGATGTCCCGCTCGAGTCCCGCGTGCGCCAGCTGGGCCGGCGGCAGCATGATGCGCCCCTGCCGGTCGAGCTCGGTCTCCGACGCGCCCGCGTACAGGTGCCGGCTCATGGCCCGCGCCTGACGGCTGAACGGCGAGAGCGACCCCAGCTGCCGGTCGACGAACGCCTCGAACCCGGCCGGCGTGTAGACCGACAGGCACCTGTCGACGCCCTTCGCGACGATCACGCCGTCGGCGAAGTGCTGCCGCAGCTTCGCCGGAAGCGTCACGCGGTTCTTGGCATCGAGCTTTTGGACAGATTCGCCGAGCAGCAACGGTGCGGCCTCCCATTCCGCCCCACAATACCCCACTTTGCGCCACTTCGCAACGCATCCGGTCCACCCGAAGGGCAGCAAGGCCCGGACCGCGATTTGCGCCGGTCCCGGGTGCCCGACCGGCGCTGGCGGAAAATCCTTACAAAAACACCTGCGTTTGCGGGGCTTTCCGAGTGGTAAAGTCCGCGGCCATGTCGAGCCCGCCTCCGCAGCGGCACCGGCGCCGGCTCGGGCCGGTCGTTGCCGCCGTCGTCCTCGTGGCAGCGCTCGCCACCCTCTCCGCGGCCGGAACGGCCGGCGCGGATCAGATCTCGGCGAAGAAGGCCGAGGCCGCCCTCGCCGAGAAGCAGCTGAACGAGCTCTACGCGCGCGAGGACAGGGCGGTCGAGGCCTATGACAGGGCCCACGCCAAGCTCGCCGCGGTCAACCACGCCATCCTCACGAACGGGATCCAGCTGAAGGCCGCGAAGAAGAACCTCGCCCAGGCCCGCGCGCAGCTCGCCCAGCTCGTCGTCTCCGCCTACAAGGGCGGCGACCCGGACGCGGCCATGTACGTGCTCGCCGCCCAGTCGTTCACCGACCTCGTCGACCGCGTCGACGTCCTGAACCGGACGTCACACGACGAGTCGGCGATCCTGCACCGCGTCACGGTCGCCGAGCGCGAGGTGGCCACCCGCCAGGCGCTCCTGAAGAAGCAGCGGGTGCAGGCGCGCAAGCTCGTGAAGCAGGCCGCCGCCGCCAAGCGGGAGGCGGCCGCGCTGATCTCGAGCCAGCAGGCGAAGATCTCCCAGCTGCACTCGCAGATCAACCAGCTGATCGGCGAGCGCAACGCCCGGCTGGCCCGCGCGGCCGCCGCCCGTCGCGCCGCCGCGGCCGCCGCAGCAGCGGCCGCCCAGAACCCGGCGCCGACCACGACGACGACCGCGCCCGTCTCCTCCCCCACCTCGGGCGCGCCCGCCCCGCCGGCCAACTCGCTCGGCGAGCAGGCGGTGCAGATCGCGATGGGCGAGCTCGGCGTCCCCTACGTCTGGGGCGGCGCCAGCCCGTCCGGCTTCGACTGCTCGGGGCTCACGATGTGGGTCTACGCCCAGCTCGGCATCCACCTCGACCACTACACCGTGTCGCAGTTCAACGCGGGCCCGCACGTGGCGGAGAGCGACCTCGCGCCGGGCGACCTCGTCTTCTTCGAGCCGGGCATCGGCCACGTGGGCATCTACATCGGGAACGGGGAGTTCATCCACGCCCCGCACACCGGCACGGTCGTCCAGATCTCGAGCCTGTCCGACTCGTGGTACGAGGCCGAGTACCAGGGCGCCACCCGGGTCACCGGCTGACCGCGACGGTTGGGGTATCCAGCGCCCGGGGACACCGGTATAGTGGGCCTGCGGTCATCGTCACACGATGTGTGCCCTCGGGTTCGAGGTGTGTGGAGATGGCGGCGTGAAGGTCGCCGGCGGTTGGGGTCACCGACCGGGGAGAGATCAGTGCGGGTGCCAATCCGCAATCAACCAGCGTGGCGTAGAGAAAGCGTCAGGCGGGGAATAGCCTGTCTGCGGCGAACGTTATGCAGACGACGGATCCAGGGAACCTTCAGGGAGTCTGAGGAGTTGATGAGGAATGACTGACCAGCTCGTCATTGAGCCCGAAGCGCGGCTCTTGGTGGAGCTTGGACAGGAGCGGGGTCTTGTATACGAGGACGAGCTCCAGGGTCTCGCACTCGAGCTCGATCTCGAGGCCGACGACGTGCAGGCACTGCGCGACGAGCTGACCCAGCTCGGCGTGGACATCGTCGACCCGCCCGCGCCTGAGGAGCGCATCGAGGTCGTCGAGGTCGAGATCGCGACGACGAACAGCCTTGACCTCTTCCTGCGCCAGGCGGGCCGCTATCCGCTGCTGACGAAGGACGAGGAGGTCATGCTCGCGAAGCGCATCGAGGCCGGCGACCCCGTCGCGAAGCGGCGCATGATCGAGTCGAACCTGCGCCTGGTGGTCTCGATCGCGAAGCAGTACCGCGGCCAGGGCGTGCCCTTCCTCGATCTGATCCAGGAGGGCGTGCTGGGGCTGAATCGCGCCGTCGAGAAGTTCGACTGGCGCCGCGACCTCAAGTTCTCGACCTACGCGACCTGGTGGATCCGCCAGGCCGTCCAGCGCTCGATCGCGAACAGCGGCCGGACGATCCGGCTGCCCGTGCACGTCTCCGACCGCCTGCGGGCGATCGAGCGGGCGCGGCGCTCGCTGGAGGCCAGCCTGGGCCGCGAGCCGTCCGAGGACGAGATCGCGCGGGCCGCCGAGCTGACGTCGGACGCCGTGTCCGAGACGCTCGGCCTGGCCCGAAAGACGGTGTCGCTCCACGAGCCGGTCGGCGAGGACGGCGACTCCGAGCTCGGCGACATGATCGCCGACCCGGACGCCGGCAACCCCGAGGAGCTGGCCGAGACGCACCTGCGTCACGAGCGGCTGCGCGAGGGCCTCGCCCGCCTCGGCGAGCGCAAGCGCCTGATCCTCGAGCTGCGGTTCGGGCTCGACGGCCAGGATCCGCGCAACCTCGAGGAGATCGGCCGCATCGTCGGGCTGACGCGCGAGCGCGTCCGCCAGCTGGAGGCCGAGGCGCTGCGCGAGCTGGCCGCCTCCGCCGACATGCAGCCGCTGCGCGCCGCCTAGAACACCTTGGGGACTGTCCCCGCGTCGCGGGGACAGTCCCCTTCTTTTTCATGCCAGCGGGTAGGGCACCGTGTGCTTCCACGCGACCGACTCGGCCCGCGCCTTCACCCGCCGCACCACGTCCAGCTCGACGCCGGCGCGCCGCGCCGCGGCCTGCGGCGACATGCCGAGGTCGTACATGGCGACGAGCGCCCGGTCGGCGTCGGCGTAGGTGAAGCCGAGCTCGTCCTCGTCGGTCTGCCCGCCCCAGAGGCCGGCCGTGGGGTGCTTGTCGAGCAGCGCCTGCGGCTGTCCCAGCACGCGCGCCGCCGCCCGCACCTCGGTCTTGTAGAGGTCGGTGATCGGCTCGATGTCCGATGCGGCGTCGCCGAAGCGGGTGAAGTAGCCGAGCAGGTTCTCGGTGCGGTTCTCGGTGCCGATGACGAGCGCGTGCAGCTCCTGGGCGAGGTCGTAGATCACGATCATGCGCGCCCGGGCGCTGGCGTTGCCCTCGCGGACGTCCGACTCGTGCAGCGTCGGCCGGGCCGAGGCGAGCGCCTCGATCATCGGATCGATCGAGACGGTCAAGAGGTTCTCCCCGGGCAGGCCGGCCGCGACCGCCGAGGCGCCGGCGTCGTCGATGTGCACCTGCTCGGTGTGCCGCGACGGCAGCCGCACGGCGACGACGTGCTCGGGGCCGATCGTGCGGGCCGCGAACGCCATCGCCACCGCCGAGTCGATGCCGCCGGAGAGGCCGATCACGAGCTTCCCCCGCCCCGCGGAGTCCATCACCTCGCGCAGCCTCCCGGCCTTGCGCTCGAGGATGGGCTCGAGCGCCGCCTCGTCCCGCAGCAGGTCGAGCCGGTCGAGCGCGCCGCCCGCCGCCGCGATCTCGGCCAGGGCGCGGCGGCCGTCGCCGGGCGCGACCTCGACGGCCGCGACCGCGTCGGTCAGCACCGTCGTCTCGAAGCCCTCCTCGATCGCGGCCAGGGCGGTCGCCCGCACGCAGTAGTCGGTGGCGAGGCCGCCGATCACGACCCGCGTCACCCCCCGCTCGCGCAGGTAGTCGCCGAGGCCGGTGCCGTCGAAACCGGAGTACGTCTCGTGGTCGGGGTCGCTGCTCTTGTCCTGGACGCGGTCGAAGTGCATGCCGGCGACCGACGGGTGGAACTCGGCGCCCGGCGTCCCGACCACGCAGTGCGGCGGCCACGGCCCGCCCCGGTCGGTGAACGAGATGTGGTTGGCCGGGTGGCGGTCGCGGGTCGCGACGACCGTGCCGGCCCCCTCGGCGGCGCGCGCGAGCGCGGGCGCGAGCAGGTCGCCCCCGGCCACTCCCAGGGCGCCGCCGGGGCAGAAGTCGTTCTGCATGTCGACCACGATCAGCGCGGTGGTCGCGTCCGAGCCGGTCATGAGAGTTCCTCCTCGAGGGCTGCGAGCCGGGGCGAGTGCCGCGGCTGCTGGGTTTCGGGGTCGCGCAGGGCCCGTACCCGTTCGGGCAGCGCGGTGATCTGGGCGGCGGCCCGGTCGCGGATCTCGCCGAGCGACGGCAGCGGCGCCACCAGGGCGCCGTCGCGGATGATCGACTGGAGCAGTGGCCGGCCGACGACGTCCTCCCCCACCAGCCCGATGATGTCGCCGGCCACCGTGCGGAAGACCTGATGGCGGCCGGGCAGGTTCGACTTCGTCCCGGCCGCCTTCATCACCGGACGGCCGTCGCTCTCCACGAGCTTGTAGACGCCGCCGAGCGCGGCCGCGTCGTTCGAGGTCGTGAGCGCCGTGCCGACGCCGAACCCGTCGATTGGCGCACCGGCGGCGAGCAGCTTGGCGATGCGGTACTCGTCGAGGTCGCCGGAGCACACGATCTTCGTCTCGGTGCAGCCGCCCCCGTCCAGGATCCCGCGCACCGCCGTCGTCATCTCGACCAGGTCGCCGGAGTCGAGCCGCACCGCCTGGGGCACGATCCCGGTGATGTGGGCCGCCTGGCAGGCGGCGCGGGCGCCGGTGAGCGCGTCGTGGGTGTCGATCAGGAGCGTCGAGCGGTCGGGGTGGTCACGCATGAACGCGCAGAACGCCTCGACGTCGGTCGGGAACGAGAGCACGTAGCTGTGGGCCATCGTCCCCGACGTCGGGATGCCCCACAGGTAGCCGGCGGCGACCGTGGCGGTCGCCGAGCAGCCGCCGATGTAGGCCGAGCGGGCCGCGAGCAGCCCCGCGTCGGCGCCGTGGGCGCGGCGGAAGCCGAAGTCGATCACCGGCCGCCCGCCGGCGGCGCTGACGATGCGGGCCGCCTTCGTCGCGATCATGGTCTGGAAGTTCACCTGGTTCAGCAGGAACGTCTCGGCCAGCTGGCAGACCAGGCGGCCGCCCTCGACGCGCAGGAGCGGCTCGCCGGCGTACACGACCGTGCCCTCGGGGACGGCGTCGACGTTGCCCTCGAACCGCAAGGACGCCAGGTGGCGCAGCAGCGGGTCGCTGACCGTGCGCGAGCGGCGCAGGTAGTTCACCGCCTCCGTCCCGAAGTGGAAGCTCGTCAGGTACTCACACACGCGTTCGAGGCCGGCCGCGACCAGGAAGCCGCGGTCGGGCGGCATCGCCCGCACGAAGAGCTCGAACGCGACCTGGCCCTCGGCCTTGCCCTGGGCCAGGTACGAGTCGGCCATCGCCAGCTGGTACTCGTCGGTCATGAGCTCGACGGGCGGCCAGGCGATCATCCCGACCTCCGGTAGCGGGCGCTCTGGGCCAGGATCAGCGGCCGGGCGTCGGCGAAGCGGTAGGTGGCGGCGGGGCGCCCACCGGTGGGCCGCTCACCGGACTCGGCCAGCACGCCCCAGCCGAGGGCGATGCGGCGGAAGTTGTTCGGCTCGAACGCCCGGCCGATGCCGGCCTCGTACACGCGCCGCAGCTCCGAGAGCGTGAACGTCTCGGGGAGCAGGCTCCAGGCGACGTTCTGGTACTCGAGCTTGTAGGCCAGCCGCTGGCGGGCGTACGCCAGGATGCGGTCGTGGTCGAAGGCGAGCACGGTGCCCTCGTCCGTCTCGCGCAGCAGCGCCTCGAGCGGCCGCCAGGCCGCCTCGCGCGCGTCCGATCCGGGCCGCAGCCGCACCCGGGCGCCGTCGACGAGGGCCAGGTAGCAGCACGAGATCACCCGCCCGCGCGGATCGCGGTCGACCTGCGAGAAGGTGGCGAGCTGCTCCATGTAGGTGTCGGTGACGCCGGTCTCCTCGCGCAGCTCGCGCTCGGCCGCCTCCTCGAGCGTCTCGTCCGGCTCGAGCAGGCCGCCGGGCAGCGCCCAGTAGCTCTCGTACGGCTCGTAGCGCCGGCGGACGAGAAGGACGTTCATGGCGCCGTCCAGGAAGGCGAACACGGCGACATCTGCGGCGACGCGCGGATGTTGGGCCTCGGCCACTTATAGACCTCGTGACTACCCTAGCACGAGGGAGCGATCAGCACCGTGCGCAGGCTGGTGTAGAACTCGCGGGCGGCCTTGCCCTGCTCGCGCGGGCCGAGGCCGGATGCCTTCTCGCCGCCGAACGGCGTGTGCAGATCGACGCCGGACGTGGGCTGGTTGATGCGCACGAGGCCGGTGTCGAGCCGGTTGGCCAGGTCGAGGACGCGGTCGAGGTCGCGCGTGAAGACGGCGGTGACGAGGCCGTGGCGGACGCCGTTTGCGACCTGCACCGCCGCGTCGGCGCCGTCGGCGCGCATGACGGCGCAGACCGGCGCGAAGATCTCCTCCTGGGCCAGCTCGGCCGACCGGTCGTCGACCTCGACCAGGGCCGGCGCCAGGTAGTTGCCGGGGGCGTCGAGGGCGGCGCCGCCGGCGAGCAGCTTCCCGCCCGCCTCCACGCCGCGCCTCACCGCGGCTGCGGCGGCGTCGCGGGCGCCGGCCGAGATCAGCGGCCCGACCCGGCAGGCCTCGTCGGCCGGATCCTCGATGGCGAGGCCGTCGACAGCGGCCACCAGCGCGTCGCGCATCCCGGCGGCGATCGCGCCGTCGCAGATGACGCGGCTGGTCGCGGTGCACTTCTGGCCGGCGTACCCCATGGCGGCGGTCGCGATCGTCGCGGCGGCCGCCTCGAGGTCGGCGTCGGCGAGCACGATCGAGGCGTTCTGGCCGCCCATCTCGCACTGTGCGGCGGCGCCGCGCTCGACCGCCATCCGGGCGACGGTGTTCCCGGTCGCGACGGAGCCCGTGAACGAGATCGCGTGGACGCCGGGGTGGCCGACGAGGGCGGCGCCGGCGTCGGCGCGGCCCTGCACCATCTGCACGACCGGCGCGGGCAGCTCGGGCGCGAGGCACTCGAGCAGCGCCTCCGCGCAGGCGGGCGAGAACGGCGAGGGCTTCCACACGCACGCGTTGCCGTAGGCGAGCGCGGGCGCGAGCTTCCAGGCCGGGATGGCGATCGGGAAGTTCCAGGGCGTGATCAGGCCGACCACGCCGCGGGGGCGGCGCCGGGCCATGAGCAGGGAGCGGCCGTCGCCGGACGGGAAGGTGTCGCCGTCGGGGTCGAGGGCGGCCTGGGCGTGGTAGCGCAGGATGGCGGCGGTGCGGGCGACCTCGCCGCGGGCCTCGAGCACGGGCTTCCCCACCTCGCGGCGGACGAGCTCGGCCAGCTCCGCCGCCCGCGCCTCGACGCGGGCCGCGGCCCGGTGCAGGGCGTCGGCGCGGGCCTGTGCCGGCAGGGCCGCGTAGCCGGGCGCGGCGGCGGCCGCGGCGGAGACGGCCCTGTCGACGTCGATGCCACCGCCCGGCACGAACGTCCCGATGCGGTCGGCCGGGTCGGCGGGGTTCTCGCTGACGATGTCTGCGGAAGCTTCGGCCGCGGCCACGGCGGCTACTTGCTCACGTAGACGATCAGCACCAGCACCCCGACGAGCGCCAGCGTCATCACCAGCACCCACCAGCGCGACGTCGAAGTCGGAGGGCTCGTCATGGGCGCGGATGTTACCCGGCCGGGGCGCTGGACGGCGCGCCTTCGATCAGCGCCTCCCCCACGACCACCACGATGAACAGGGCGGTCGTGACGACATGCACGAGCGAGCACCACAGGCAGATGGCGTCGATCTCGAAGAGCTCGGCGTAGATCAGGTAGACGACCGTGACGACGCCGCCGATCGCCCAGGCCAGGCGGGCGTAGCGGACGAGCGGCTCCGGCGATCGCCAGGCGGCCGGCGTGCACAGGCCCGCGTAGACGACGAAGAAGACGAGGCCGAGCACCGCCACCGGGACGCCGAGGATGTGCGACTGCGGGCTCGTCGTCACCTTCTCACAGTCGATCGTGCCGCTCCCCGAACAGGCCAGGTGCACGGTGGTCGTGAAGTGGGTGATCGTCAGGTAGAGAGCGTCGGTCAGGCCGATCAGCACGAGGATCGCCGAGGCGGCGATCACCCAGCCGGGCACCGGACGGCCGGCCGGGCGGCGCGCGTCGCTCGCCGACGCCGCGATCACTTCGGCAGGTGCGCCGCCGCCGCTGTCACGCCGGGCGTCGAGCACACGTTCCCGGGCTGCCCGCCGGTCTGCGCGCACAGGGCGGCCGTGATCTGGTTCGCGGTGCCGAGGATGGCGATGCTCTGGTCGGTGTTCGTGTCCCGCATGGCGTGGGCCACCTGCTGCATCGACATCCCGGCCAGGATCTGCGGGTTGTAGCTCGCGTCCAGCTGCAGGTAGTTGCCCAGGTAGATGAACGGGATCGTGCCCTTCGGATCGTGCTTCTGGATGAGCGCGTTCTGCTGCGCCGTCGGCCGCTGCAGCGGCGGATACTTGCCGTTCACCGGCCGGTTGCCGTAGAGCTCGACCGTCTGCAGCGCAAGGTACTTGCTCGCGTACGTCGCGTTCTTGAACGAGAAGGTGGGCGTGTTCGGGTAGACGTCGTTCGTGGCGGAGTGGGTCGCGCCCAGGTGCGTGAAGGTGCCGAAGCGCGAGAGCGCCGCCACGAGCGGCCAGCGCTCGGCTGCGCAGAACGGGCAGTACTCGGCGCCGATGTAGAGCACGACCGGCTTCCCGCCCTGCTCGAGCGGCGTCCCACCGATCCTGCTCATCCCGCCGATGCCCTTGACCGCGCCGATCGTGTTGAACGTCGCGGCGGGCACCGTCGAGACGTCGTGGACGACCGACGCCGGCGCGAGGCCGGTCCGCTTGGCGGGCTTCGGCGAGCTTTGCAGCAGCTTCGCGCCGACGAGCGCCGCGATCACGACGAGCACGCCGACGATGCCACCGATCGCGAGCAGCATCGGGTTTTGCTGCTTCGCCTGTTTCGGGTTGGATGCGAGCCGCTCGCCGCGCTCGCGCTCGGCGGCACGGCGCTGCTGGCGCGTCTTCGAGTCCGCCATGTACCAAAGACTAGTTGGGCGGGCTAAGAGAACCTGAAGAGCGCGACCGCGCAGATCAGTAGAGCAGGTACGCGATCAGCATGCCGAGGCCGATCGACACCGGCACCGAGAGCACGCGAAGCCCTGTCACGGCGATGTGCCGGCGGTTGCGGCGGAGGTGCCCGTAGGCCCGGGGCGGACGCTCCGGCAGCCTGACGTGCGGCAGCGAGAGGTGCGGGCGCCTGCTCCCCCGCGGCGGCAGCGACCGGCGCGGTAGCCGGCGCACGCCGCGGACCGCGGGAAGCATCAGGATCCACGCGCACGCCGCGATGCCCCAGATCGCGATCGTGACGACGACGAGCCAGTAGAGCGCGCGTGACCCGCCGTGGGTGACGAGGGTGGCGATGATCGTCGCCGCCACACCTGCCGCCGGAAGCTTCGTCTGCAGCGGGACCGCGGAGCACGATGCCGCGGCAGCCGCGCTCTGGAAGCCGGCGACCGCCGGCAGCCGCGAGCCGCGAGTGAGGTCGGCGCCCGCGCCCAGGCGGCACTCGACGAGCCGGTGCGCGCGAAGCCGGCCGGCGACCAGCCCGAGCACCGGGTCGGTGGACAGGTCGGTCGTGAAGTTGCGCGAGATCGTGTGCCCCACGGCCGTGATCGCCGACGGCGTCGTCAGGTGCACCAGCTTGTCCGTCACGCCCCGGGTCACTGCCGCCTGGCGGACGTCGGGGGCGGTCGTGGCGGGACGCACGGTCGGGTCGAGGTACCACTGCACCGTGCGGCCGGTGAGCGCAACGCGGCCGGCCGGGAAGACGCCGCGGCCGCCGCTCACGTCGTAGGGCACCGGGACCGGGTTCGCGATCTCGATCCCGCCGAGCGAGCGCACGATCGACCCCGCCTGGGCGAGCTGCATCAGAAGGACATGGTTGACGGGCAGGCCCAGGTCGTGCTCGAGCAGCCCGATCACGCCCGGAACGCCGTCCGCCCGCGCCACGTCGCCGAGCTGCTCTCCACCGTCCAGCAGGACGGTGGAGGGTACGGTCAGAATCTCGACGGCGTGCCGGGTCGCGTCGATCCGGGTCAGGATCACCGCACCGGCGAGACGGCCGTTCGAGTCCATCCCGGCGACGAGCGTCGTCTGCCGCGGCGCCCCGGCCGGCGCCGGCGTGAGCGCCTGCTTCAGCGGCCTGCCGACGCGGCCGTTCGAGACCCGCAGCTCGTGCGAGAGGCGGCCGTACTGGTACCAGGCAAGGCCCACGCCGACGGTGATGAGCGTCCAGACCACCAGGAAGGCCATGAGCCACCGGCGGCGCCGGCGCTTGCTCGGGATGCGGTATCCGGGCCCGGACGGCGGCGCGCCCACGGCGTCCGGCTGGAGCGGGACCAGCGGCGCCGGCGACGGCGTGCTCCCGTCCTTCACTCCGCCATGGCCGCTCACGCGAACCTCACCATGCCCGACCTCCCCACAACCTGGTCGATGCGGATGTCAGATTAATTCCCTGGCGACGGCGACGTCAACCGGCCCACCTCCTCGGGTCGCGGACAGAGACACGGATGCGGCCGGCGGTGCACGGGCCCGTGCCCGTGGCCGCCGCCTCCGCCCTGCCGGTGCGGGAGCGCGTGGGTGATCGCGCGCGCCAGGAAGCGCACAGGCGTCTCGTAGCGGACGAGCACGCACAGGCCCACCATGAGCGCCGTCAGCAGGAGGACGTACTCGATGGTGGCCTGACCGCGATGCATGGTTCGAGGCTAGAGATGCAAGCGTCACGCGTGGGTGACGACGTGTGCGGCTTTCGTCAGAAACCCGACAACGAGCCCGCGACAGTCAGGAGCACGGCGGCCACGAGCGGCAGGAGCGCCGCCGGCACGAGCACGAACACCACGACGACGAGCACCCGCGGCCCGGCCTTCGCCGCCCGCTCCTGCACCGCGCGGGCGCGCTGCGTCCGCGCCCGATCGGCCTGCCGGTGCAGGGCCTCGGCCAGCGG
>Ga0207695_10003169_pt1 | contig 23443 bp, 18 predicted proteins | sample KBSC54metaG_FD_184354 | JGI IMG/M metagenome (GOLD analysis project Ga0207695, IMG submission 184354) | Corn rhizosphere microbial communities from Kellogg Biological Station, Michigan, USA - KBS C5-4 metaG (SPAdes) (version 2) | ecosystem: Host-associated > Plants > Roots > Rhizosphere > Soil...
CCGGCGTCTGCGCCGCCGGCGGCGCGGACGCCGGGCGGGCGCGGGCTCGCCCTTCAGCGCGGCCAGCGCCGCGAACGGCGAGTTGGGCGCGGCGATCGCCCGGTGCTCAAGGGCGAAGTCCCGCTCGGCGCGGCGGCGCCAGGCCGTGGCCTCGCCGGCCCGCTTGATGGCCGCAAAGCCCAGGCCCTTGAGGATCTCGCGGGCCTCGTCGGCGCTCCAGCCCAGCTCGTCACGGGCCTGGTCGGAGAGGACCACCCCGCCGCCCTGCTTGGCGCCGGCGCGCAGCAGCTCGTCCAGCCGTTCCAGCTGTTCCACGGGCACGGCCAGGCCGCGGACGGCGCGCAGGCCGAAGGCCGCCAGCGCGCGGGGCGAGGACGCGCCGGCGCCAAGAAGGGGGGCCGGCAGCCGGCTGGGCCTGTCGGCGGCCGGGCGCCAGCCGGGGACGTCGCGGGCGGCCAGCGCCTGGGTCAGCGCGCGGGCCTCGGGCCGCAACAGCGCCGGCATGAAGACCGAGAAGGCCCCGAGCCGCACGCCCAGGCCCCGCAGCATCCGCCGCTCGACCTGGCTGAGCGCGCGGGCCTCGGCGCGCACGGCCGCGCGGTCCAGCACCCCGCCGGCCTCGATCAGCCGGAAGGCGAGGCCGCGGGCCAGCCCCTTGATCCGGCCCTCGGCGACCGCGGCCTCCAGCTTGCGCAGGGCCGCGAGCCGGCGGCCCGCCTCGCTCGCCACGAAGGCCTCCAGCCGCTGCGCCGCCCGCTGCCGCGCGGGCTCGGGGCCCAGATCGCCCAGCAGGCGCACGCGGGGCCGGAACGGCTCGCCGCCGGCCAGCACGCCGGCCGCCTCGCCCTGCCACAGGACCACGCCGTCGGGCGTCAGCGTGAAGGCCGCATCCGCCTCGGCGGCCAGCCGGCCCAGCCGGCGCGCGATCTCCGGCCCCACCGCATGGGTCGCCGCGGCCCGGAGCGCCTTTTCCTCCAGCACGGAGGCGCCCTGGGCGGCCTCGAACTGCACGCCGGTCAGCTTGCCGACATAGTGCCCTTCGACCGTCACCGCGCCGTCGGCGGCGACGCCGGCCAGCATGTCCTCGCGCACCCTCAGGCCGCGCATCAGCGCGCTGGTCCGCCGGTCGACGAAGCGGGCCATCAGCTTCTCGTGCAGGGTGTCGGAGAGCCGGTCCTCCAGCCCGCGCATCCGGCCCTGCCAGCCGGCCGGGTCGGCCAGCCAGTCCGGGCGGTTGGCCACATAGGCCAGGGTTCGGACGCTGGAGAGCCGCGCGGCCAGGGTGTCGATCTCGCCGTCCGTGCGGTCCAGGTGGCCGAACTGCCTGGCGATCCAGTCCTCGGGAATGCGCTGCCGGCCGGTGGTCAGGTGCAGGAAGAATTCCTTGGCCAGGCCCGTGTGCTCCTCCAGCGCAAGCTTGCGGAAGTCGGGGGTCTGGCAGCATTCCCACAACCGCTCGATGGTCGCACGGCCCTTCGCCCGGTCGGCCACCGCCGGGTCCTGGGCCAGGACCCGCAGGGTGGTCTCGTCCAGGGCCTCGCCGGCCAAGTCCAGGCCCGGCCGGTCCGGCGTCTTGGCCAGCGACTTGAGAAGCGCGGGCAGGGAGCCGAAGTCGAGCCGGGAGTTGCGCCACTCCGCGCCCGTCACGGGCTCGAACTGGTGGTCCTCCACCGCGCGGACCAGGTCCTCGTCCATGTCCTCGGCCTCGCCGGTGACCCCGAAGGTCCCGTCGCGCTGATAGCGTCCGGCGCGCCCGGCGATCTGGCCGACCTCCTGCGGATGCAGCAGGCGCGTGCGCTTGCCGTCGAACTTGCGCAGGCCCGCGAAGGCCACGTGATCGACGTCCATGTTCAGGCCCATGCCGATGGCGTCGGTGGCCACCAGGAAGTCCACCTCGCCGGACTGGTAGAGGGCCACCTGGGCGTTGCGGGTGCGGGGGCTGAGCGAGCCCATCACCACCGCCGCCCCGCCCCGCTGGCGGCGGATCAGCTCGGCGATGGCGTAGACCTGGTCGGCGCTGAAGGCCACGACGGCGGAGCGCCGCGGCAGGCGGGTGAGCTTCTTGGGCCCCGCATAGGTCAGCGCGCTGAACCGCTCCCGGGTGACGATCTCGGCGTGCGGCAGCAGGCGGCGGACCAGGGGCGCCATGGTCCCGGCCCCCAGCAGCATGGTCTCGGCTGTCCCGCGCGCATGCAGCAGCCGATGGGTGAAGACGTGGCCCCTCTCCGGGTCGGCGCAGAGCTGGATCTCGTCCACCGCCAGGAACTCGACTTCGCGCGACAGCGGCATGGCCTCGACGGTGCAGACGAAATAGTGCGGCCGGGGCGGGACGATCTTCTCCTCGCCGGTGATCAGGGCCACCGCGCGCGGCCCGCGCAGTTTGACGATCCGGTCGTAGATCTCGCGGGCCAGCAGCCGCAGAGGCAGGCCGATCATGCCCGACGCGTGGCCCAGCATGCGCTCGACCGCCAGGTGCGTCTTGCCGGTGTTGGTGGGTCCCAGCACCGCCACCAGTCTTGGAGGGGCCACGCCTGTGGAGCGGTCGCTCATGATGTGAACTTGGGGTCCCGCGGGGAGTCGGGCAAGCGGCGCTTGGTCGCGGGGCCTAGTCGCCGAAGCCGACGAACACCGTCGCCTCGGCCACGGGCTTGCGTTCCGACACCACCGCATTGGCCGGGAAGCTCTCGTCCGGCCAGCCGAGCGCGATGCTCTTCATGATCACCTGATCGTCGGCGATGCCCGCGTGCTCGCGCACCACGGGCGATTGCATGATGCCCTGGCTGTTGATCACCGCGCCCAGCCCGCGCGACCAGGCGGCGTTGACCAGGGCGGTCGCCACGGCGCCGCAATCGAAGGGCGTGTCGTCGCTGTCGGCGAGCACCTTGTCATAGGTGATGATCACGCAGACCGGAGCGTCGAACTGGCGGAAGCCGCGCAGCACCCAGTCCTGGCGGCCCGCCGTGTCCTCGCGGGCTATGCCCATGGCCGAGAACAGTTGCTTTGCGACGCCGATCTGGCGCTCGCGATGCTGTCCGGCGAAGGCCTGGCCGGTGCGAAATTCGCGCGAGTGCGGCACGCCCGCCAGGTTCCGCTCCGTGTTGCCGGCGCGGATCCGATCCAGCGGTTCGCCGGTGATGATGTAGAAGTTCCAGGGCTGGGTGTTCATCGACGACGGCGCCCGCATCGCCAGGCCGATGACTTCCTCGATCAGCGCCCTGGGCACGGGATCTGGCTTGTAGCCCCGAATGCTCCGGCGGCCGAGGATGACGTCGTCGAACTTCATGGATTTGGCCCCGTCACAGCTGGCGCGATTGTAGTCGGTAGAGATCGGTCAGCCTACCTGGCGGCTGGCTCCGGGCTCCAGGCGGAAGCCCAGCGGCAGCAACGCCTCGATGGTGCGGCTGTCGGTGGCGCCGTCTGCGCCCACGCTGACCACCTCGCAGCCCGGGCCCGCCAGCTCGAAGATCTTCTGCCGGCAGCCGCCGCAGGGCCAGACCAGGCCCGGCAGGGACGAGGTCACATGGACCCGCGCCAGGCCCTTGGCGCCCCCGGTCACCGCCGCGCCGATCGCGCTCGCTTCGGCGCACTGGCCCAGCGGATAGGCGGCGTTCTCCACATTGACCCCGTAGTGGACCCGTCCATCGGCGTCCTCCACGGCGGCTGCGACATGGACGCCGGAGTAGGGCGCGTGCGCATGCGCCAGCAGCCGTCGAAGCTCGGCGGCGATCTCAGGCGTGTCGGTCATGGAGGGGTGCGTCCCGAAACGAACTTGAAGGGACGGATGACTTTAGGGAGCCGTGGCGCCGACGTCCACCTCGCGGAGCAGCGCCAGCAGGTCCAGTACGCAGAGCGCGGAGTTGTGCGCCGCCATCTGGGCCATCTGGGGATAGGTCAGGTGGCTCTCCTCGCCGGCCAGGTCGGAGAGGGTGCGGATGACGTAGAGGGGCGCGCCCCAGGCCATGGCCACCTGGTTCACCGCGCCGGATTCCATGTCGATCGCCTGGGCGCCGAAGCGGGCGTGCAGGTCCTGGCGGGTCTCGGCGCAGTTCAGGAAATAGTCGGCGGTGACGATGCCGCCCAGCCGGACCGGCGCTTCGACCTGGGTGCGCAGGATCGCGGCCAGACGCTCCAGGATCGCCGAGACCTCGGCGGGGACGGGCGCCAGCCTATCGAGCTCCGGCGCGCCGAGCGGCACGAGGCCGGATCGGGTGGCGGTCAGCCGGCCCGCGGCCATCACGCCGTAGTCGTGGATCGCCAGCCGGTCGGCCAGCAGCACCGCGCCCACCGGCAGGTCGGGGTCGAGCCCGCCGGCCACGCCGCAGAACACCAGCCGGGTCGCGCCGAACACGCCGAGCAAAAGGGTCGCGGCGGCCGCGGCGTTGACCTTGCCGATGCCGGCCTGCGCCAGCACCAGCGGCGCGTCGCCGAACCGGCCGCGCCAGACCCGCGTCGGCCCATGCCGCTCCGTCCCCGGCGCGACGTCCAGCCGCGCGCGCAAGGCGGCGATCTCCTCGACCGTGGCGCAGAGAATCCCGAACACGACTGGGAAGACTACTCCTCCACCCGGCGGAATGCGCTCTCCGCCCGCGTGGCCACCGCGACGGCCGCGATGGTCGAGAGCAGCAGGCCCAGCGTCATGAACAAAGGTCGCCACAGGGTGGTCATCGCCTTCGGCCACCGGCCATGGCATCCCGCTGTCGGCGTGACCTTCCAGGCCTTGTTGCTGTCGATGTCGTAGAACGGCAGCACCAGATCGGCGGCATACCAGAGCGGCTCGAAGCGCGGCCCGGGCTCGGACTTACCGGTTTTCACCGCTTCGGCGGAGAGCTCGGCCTTGTAGGTCAGCGCCCCGCAATGCTCCGCCGCGCTGGCGGTCATGGCGGCCAGCACGATGACGAAGGCCAGCGCCGTCACTGTGCGTGACACGCCAAACCCGTATCGCGCGAGGAGCTGCACGGACAGCATTCCGGCCTTGGCCAGGAGATGATGCCGCCACGACAGCATGTTGGTCCTTTGCCTCAGCCGCTCGGCTTCCAGGAGGTTCGCGGAGATCGCCCGGCCTTCCTCGCGCAGGGCGGTGGCGGCCCGCACATAGGGGTCGAGCGACCAATAGATGCTGCCGGGCAGGCGATAGCGGTTCCGCTCGCTGCGCTGCCGCGCCAGGTAGTCGATGGCCATCGGCGCCGACTGCGGCAGGCGCGGATCGAAGGCCCACCGCGTGACGTGCAGCGCCAGGACCAGGGCGCTCAGGCCCACAAGCCACCAGTGAACGTCCCCGCTGAAATCCCAGACCAGTTGGATGGGCTCCCAGCCGCTGAGCCACCAGGTCCTCACGGCGGGGCTGAACAGCGTCGCGCCCACGGCCACGACGAGGATCAAGCTGAGGCTCCAGGCGAGAAAGGGCTGCAGCTCGAAGGCGCGGCCCATCCAGAGCAAGGCTTCATCCCGCCAGAAGCCGGCGACCTCGCGCCTGCGCCTCGCGCGACGCTCACGCGGGACGGGCCGGGAAAGGCCGGGGTTCGGGTAAGGCGCCAAGGGACCCTTGGGGTGTGACCGCTCGTAGGCGAACCCCTCGATGCTCAGCTTGTCCTGGTCCGGCCAGGCCGGCGGCGGGTGACAGAAGACGGCCGCCCGCGCGTTGCGAAGGTCGATGAACTCGCCCGTCCCAGGGGCTCCGCGCTCCTTTCGCGGAGCGCCGTCCTGCGTCTTCTTGCGCCAGCTTTCCGGCCATTTCGGCCGCCGCCGCGGTTTCGGGTCTGCCGGCGCCTGGCGTTTGCCCTGCCGACGCAGCTTCTCCTGGAGCTGCAGGTCGCCGCGCGTCCCGCGCGCCTCGGAATTGCTGCGGCGATAGTCCTGATAGTCCATGGGAAAAGTAGCTTCGGCGATCGCGCGGGCCTTGTCGCTCGGCCGGGGATCGCCCTTCGCAGCGCCCCCGATCGCATCGATCTGCGGATAGATGTCCAGGCGGCCGCTGACCTTCGCGAACTCGGCTTTGATCTTCGGTCCGCGCTTTGGCGAGAACACCAGGATGGCGTCGCCCTCGATCTCGGCGTTGCGCAGGGTGATCGAGTGACTGACGTTTCTCGCGCGCCGCGCGACCGTCACCAGCCTGACATAGGGGTCGTCTTCCGGCGGACCGGCGGCCTTGGCGGACGCGCCGGAGTTGAGAGCCTTCGCCTGGGGATCGCCGGCCGCGGCGGCTGGCGGAGGCGGCGTCGGCGAGGTTTCGGTCGGCGCCGCGGGGTCCTCCGCCGGCGGCTTTTCCTCGCCGATCTTGTCGGCGAACAGCAGGCTGCCGCCGACCTTGGCGTTTTCCAGGTCGATGCCGCAGACGTCGACGGTTTCGCGAAGATCGACGTCGCCGGCGACCTTGGCCTGGAACAGACGGATCGAGGTCGGGTCGCGCCCGCCCCAGTTGAGATCGACGTCCTGCAGGTTCTCGTGGTCCTTGCGCGCCTCCCAGTCCGCGGCCATCGCCAGTTGTTCGTCAGGGCTGAGGTTTTCGCGCGCCGTGTCGTCGTAAGATTTCTTGGGCGGGAAGCTCACCCTCATCTGGACCATCTGCAGATCGCCGTGGATCTCGCAGTGGTCGGCCGCGATCACGCCATCGACCCGCGTCGGCGAGGGGGGAGGCCTGACGAACCTGGTTCCGTCGGCTTTCGATCCTGCGGCGTCACCGGCGCGCGCAGCGGGCGCGTCATTGTCGAGAGCCGCGGCGGCGGATGCGCCGACGCCGTCTGCTGGCGTCGGCGGAATGGGAGGTCCCGCGGACGTCGCCTCGCCGGCGCTCGATCCAGCGGTGTCAGCCGCGCGCGCGGCCGGGGCGTCCGGGTCGCCAGGCGCGGCGGTGGGCGCTCCGACCTTTTTCGGCCCGCCGTTCTTCGCGTCCTTGATGTGGCTGCTGACGATGACGCTGCCGCCGAATACCGCCTCGCGGAGATCCAGGGCGAAGTCGTCGTCCTTCTGATGCTCCCGTCCCCGCGCGGCTTCGCGGGTATCGACCCTGACCTGGTGATACTCGGCCAGGGTTTTCTTGATTCCGGGGAATCGCCGGCGGGCCTCACGTTCAGCCGCCAGTCGCCTCCTTGCCTTGGCTCGCCGCTCTTCCGCCGGGTCGCCGGCGTCATCGTCGTCCGAGGCTGGCGAGGGGGCGAGGTCTTCGACCTTCTGCTCGGATATCCAATAGAGCGCGTCCAGGACGCGGCCCACGGCGGCGACCGACCTCAGCCGGGCCCCTTCTAGGTGCAGTCCATCGGACACATCGGCGTAGTTGAGTCTGACGCGGCCCATGGCGGCGATGCGGCGGGCGAAGATATTGCCACGGACGATCAGGCCGTCACCGCGGATGGCCGAGGTCCTGGCCCGCATCGATTCAGCGAGCAACTGGCGCAAGGGGTGAGGAAATGTCTCCGGCCAGCCCGCAACCCCGATGGTCTCGGCCGCCTGCAGGGGGCTCAGTCCCCTGGCGTTCGAACCGACGCCTTGCAGGCCGGTATGCAGGACTTGGGTCAGCTGCTTGTTGGCCCCGATCAGGGACTTCAGTTCCGCGAGGACCTCAGCCTGCATGACTTTGACCGAGTCGCCCTTCACGTACGGCTCGATGTGTTCGCAACCGAGGCGCTCCAGCACCGCCACCGGCGAACGGATCACCGCCTCGTTCAGGAACAAGGAGCGCTCCATGACGGCCCCGCGCAGGGTCAGGCCGCCCCAGATCCGCGCCCGGTTCAGGTAGACGTCGTTTTCGAAACGCCCCTGGCCGAGGTTCAGCATGCCGCGTTCGGCGGCGAAGGCCTCGCCGCGCGGCTGCTCCAGCCTGGGCTGCATCACGCAATCGCTGGCGTCGAACACGCCCTCCACGTGGGCCCCGCCGAAATTGGCCGGGGAGAGTACGGTCGACCGCCGCAGCCGCACGTTGCCGCGGGTATGCAGCGACGCGCCGTCGAGCCCCGCCACCGCCGATCCGGAAAGGTCCAGCGTCTGCATTTCGCAGTGGTTGGCGATGATCGGGCTGTCGATCACGCAGCCGATGAATCGCAGCGAGAACGGAATGCGCAGGTTCGCCAGCCGCAGGGGCAGTTCGTCCCCGACCAGCTTGCCCCGTTTCACCGCCCGGCCGGTGATGCGGCAGCCGATGATCTGGACGCCGTTGCGCAGGCCCGCGCGTACCTGCGGGATCACGTCCTGCCCGCCGCCTTCGATCTCCTCGACAGCCAGGGCGATGGCCTTGAGGAGCACTTCGGTGTTGAGCACCGGAAACAGCGGCGCGAGCGCCTGGCCGGAGTCGGCGCGGAGGGAAATGCCGGCGCAGGGCGTCTGCGCCATCACCGCGCGCGCTGCGAGGCTCAGGCGCTCGAACTGCTCGAGCGTCAGTCGGTCCGGAGGTGGCGTGGCGGGCTTCTTGGGAGCTTCAGCTTGAAAGGCCGCCTGCTCGAACGGAGCGAGGATCGGCGGCGTCCCGAGGCGCGAACTGGTCGCCGGAATCGTCCGGTCGCTCAGGACGTGGCTGCTGCCGTCGACGCACAGCCCTTTGCGCAACGCCTCGCCAAGCGTCGCCTCGCTCACTTCGATCATCGCGCCCCCCAAGCTCCACTATGGCGCGAGCGAGCGAGGGCATGCAACCGCTGTTCGGCGAGGTGCGGTCGCTCAGTCCAAGGTCCGCCGATAGCGCGCCATGGCGAGCGCCGTCACCACGCAGACGAAGGCCAGGAGCGCGGCCAGTTCGCGCCACATGTCGCCCAGGGTCTGGCCCTTCAGCAGGGCGCCGCGCACCACCCGCAGGAAGTGGGTCACCGGGATCGCCTCGCCGACCACCTGGGCCCAGACCGGCATGCCGCGGAACGGGAACATGAAGCCGGAGAGCAGGATCGAGGGGAAGATGTAGAAGACGCTCATCTGCATGGCCTGGAGCTGCGAGCGCGCCGCGGTCGAGATCAGGAAGCCCAGGGCCAGAGAGCCCACGATGAAGAGGCCCACCCCGATCGACAGGCCCGCCCAGCCCCCCTGCATCGGCACCCCGAACAGGAACCGCGCCAGGATCAGGATGATCACCGTCTGCACCAGGCCGATCACCACATAGGGCGCGAGCTTGCCGGCCATCACCTCCAGCGGCTCCACCGGCGTGGCCAGCAGGCTCTCCATGGTGCCGCGCTCGGTCTCGCGGGTGACGCTGAGGGCGGTCATCATCACCAGGGTCAGGGAGAGGATCACGCCCAGGAGGCCCGGCACGATGTTGTAGGCGGTGATGGCCTCGGGATTGTAGCGAGCGTGGACCACCACCTCGAACGGCGCAACGCCCTGGCCGCGGGGCGCCAGCGCGCCCTTCAGGTCGTGGACGAGCGCCTGGGTCGGCAGGGCCGCCAGCGCCGCCACCGCCCCGCCGGTGGCCGAGGGGTCGGTGGCGTCGGCCTCCACCAGCACCTGGGCCCCGGTCCCGGCGGCGGGATCGCCGCGGGCCACCCGGCGGGTGAAGTCGCCCGGGATGGTCACCGCGAACTGCACGCGGCCCTGGCGGATCATCTCATCGAGCTCGGCCGGTGAGCGGGCCTGGGCGGCCAGGTCGAAATAGGCCGAATGGGCCAGCGCGCTGACCATCGAGCGGGCCATGACGCTGTCCTCCTGCACCAGGACGGCGGTCGGCAGGTGGCGCGGCTCGGTGTTGATGGCGTAGCCGAACAGCAGGAGCTGGATCACCGGCAGGCCCAGCATCATGGCGTAGGTCAGCCGGTCCCGGGTCAGCTGCTTGAACTCCTTGATCATCACCGCGGCGACACGGCCCCAGGAGAAGCCCTTCATCCCGGCCCCTCCGAACCTGGCGAGCCATCTTGGCGAAGACGGATCATGCGAAGTTGTCCTCGGCCTGGCCCATCAGCTTGATGAACACGTCCTCCAGCGTCGGCTCGACCTCGCTCCAGCGGTAAGGGGCCTTGCGCCAGGGGGCGATGGCGGCCTCGAGCGCGCGGCGGTCGGTGCCGCTGACGTGCACCGCCGCGCCGAACGGGGCGACCGTCTCGACGCCGGGCTTGCCCTCGAGCTGGTGGGCGAGCTTGCCGACGTCCGGGCCCTCGCCGTGGAAGGTGATCAGGTGCGAGCCCTTGACCACGTCCTGCGCCGTGCCGCGCGCGATCAGCTTGCCGTAGCTGATGTAGGCGATCTCGTGGCACCGCTCGGCCTCGTCCATGTAGTGGGTGGAAACCAGCACGGTCAGGCCCTGGCCGGCGAGCTCGTGGATCTCGTCCCAGAAGTCGCGGCGGGCCTTGGGGTCGACGCCGGCGGTGGGCTCGTCGAGCAGCAGCAGCTTCGGCTCGTGCAGGGTGGCCGAGGCCAGCGCCAGGCGCTGCTTCCAGCCGCCGGAGAGCTCGCCGGCCAGCTGGCCGCGGCGGTTGGCGAGCCCCAGGCGATCCAGCGCGCGGTCCACCCGCTCCGCGCGCCGGTCGAGGCCGTAGACCCGGGCGGTGAACTGCAGGTTCTCGGCGATGGTCAGGTCCTCGTAGAGCGAGAACCGCTGGGTCATGTAGCCGGTCTGGCGCTTGATCTGCTCGGCCTGGCGGATGATGTCGAAGCCCAGGCAGGTCCCCGACCCGGAATCCGGGGTCAGGAGGCCGCAGAGCATCCGCAGCGTCGTGGTCTTGCCCGAGCCGTTGGGGCCCAGGAAGCCGCAGATCCGGCCCTCCGCCACCTGGATGGAAAGGTCCTGCACGACGTGCTTGTCGCCGAAGCTCTTGTTCAGCCCGGTCACGTCGATGGCGAGGGACGGGGCGTCCGTCACTTGCGCGGCTCCCCGAGCGGCTGCACGTCCACGGGCTGTCCGGGGTTGAGCCGGACGGCCGGGTGGGCCTCGACCAGATAGACCAGCCGGTCGCGGGCCTCGCGGCTGTAGATCACCGGCGGGGTGAACTCCGGCCTGGGCGAGATGTAGGCGATCTTCGCCGTCAGCCCCTTGGCGCAGCCGTCGCAGGCGAAGCGCACGACGCCGCCGACCCGATAGGCGCTGAGCGCCGCCTCGGGGACGAAGAACCGCACCTTGATGCGCGCGTCCGGCAGCAGGGAGAGGATCGGCTGGTTGGCCGGGGCCCATTCCCCCTGCTGGAAGAAGACGTCCTCGACGCGGGCCGCGGCCGGCGCGGCCGGGGCCACGTCGGAGAGCCGGGCGGCCGCGCCGGCCAGGGTCGCCTGGGCCTCGCTCACCCGGGCGTCGGCGGCGCGGACCTGGTCGGCCCGGGACCCCAGGGTGGCGGCGTCGCGCTGCTTGCGCGCGGCCCTGGTCTGGGCGTCGGCGGCCTGGGCGTTGGCCTTGGCGTCGTCGAGGGCGGCCTTGGATTCATAGCCCTTGGCCGCGAGGATCGAGACCCGGCGCAGCGCCGCCTCGGCGTCGCGCGCCTTGGCTTCGGCCGCGGCGATGTTGGCGTCCAGCACCGCCAGCTCCAGCGGCCGCTGGCCCTTGCGGGCGTCCACCGCCTGGGCCTGGGCCTGGGCCAGCTGGGCGGCGGCCTGGTCGCGCGACGAGATCGGCTGCTGCGGGTCGACGACGAACAGCTTCGCGCCCGCCGCCACGTCCTGGCCGCGGACGACGTACATCGCCCGCACCGTGCCGGCGATGGGCGAGGCGAGGTAGAGCGGCTCGCCCTCGACATAGCCCGACAGCACCGCCGGCCGGCCGAGCCGCGGGACGAGCAGCAGGCCCGCGACCACCGCCACGGCGACCAGCAGCAGGACGACGACCAAGAGCCTCTGACGGGTCATGCGCCGACCTCCCGCAACTTCAGGCCCTCGATCATGGTCTCGACGTGCTGGCGGGCCAGGGCCGGCAGGTCGAAGGGCAGGGCGCCCACCGGCACGAAGGTCTCGCGCCAGATGAGGCCCAGCAGCATCGGGGCGATGACCTCGAGCGCATACATGCGCGGATCGCCGGGCCTGACCTCGCCGCGCGCCTGGGCCGCGGCGATGGCGTCGGTCATGGCGCCCAGGATGTGGGTCACCAGGTCGTCATGCCAGACGCGGGCGAGTTCGGGGAAATTGGCGGCTTCGGCGATCACCATCTTGAGCACGCCGCCGACCGGCAGGGTCTCGATCAGCACGCCCATCCGCTCGGCCACCAGCCGCAGCAGGTCCGCCAGCGGTCCTGGATGGGCGGCGACCAGGGCGCGGATCGTCTGCATGTTGGGCGCGATGGCCTGGTCGACCACGGCCCGGAAGATCTCTTCCTTGGTCTCGAAATAGAGATAGAGCGCGCCCTTGGAGACCCCGGCGCGGCGGGCGATATCGTCCAGCTTGGCCGCGGCGAAGCCCCGCTCGGCGAACACCGCCAGCGCCGCCTCGACGATCTCGCCGGGCCGGTCGGCCTTGCGCCGGCGGAATTTTGGCTCGCCAGGATCGAGCATGCTCGCCTCTATATGTAACTGACTGGTCAGTTATTAGCAGAACCCGGAGCCGGCCTCAAGGTTCCGCGGGGCGCGGCGGGCGCGGATTAATGGGGCTTGGTGAATCGCCGGAACGCGGGCGCAACGAATCGGGACCGAATCAGCGACCTCGCCTGATTCGGGATTTGTTCACCGCAACATATTGTATCTCAACGGGCTTCAGCCACAAGCCGCATGGCTCAGCCGCGCAGGTTCTGGGCCAGGGCCGCGAACTCGGCGGCCTTCTGGGCCTGGCCGATGGTTTCGTAGAAGACCGCCAGGTTGTGCGCGGCCATAAAGCCGCCGCGGCCGGCCACGGCGCCGTCCAGGTCCGGCCGCTCGCCGATCTCCAGGCAGCGCCGCCAGGCCTGCTCCACCACCGGCAGGTAGTGGTCCATCGCCCGGTCGGGCTCGCGCGAGGCGGCTTCCAGATAGAGGTCGCCGATCACGAAGTAGAAGTCCGGCGAGGCCGGCCAGTGGGCGACCTCGGCGTCGGCCAGCGCCAGCGCCTCGGCGATCCGGCCGTCGGCCTTCAGCGCGATCAGGGCGCGCACCACCAGGGCGTGGCGCCAGGCGACGTCGGCCGGCGCCAGCGCCAGGGCGCGGGTGAACGCCGCCGCCGCCTCGGCCGCGCGGCCGCGGGCCTGGTGTTCCTTGGCGAGCTGGAACCAGAGGTAGGCGTCCGCCGGGTCCGCCTCGAGCTCCCGCGCCAGCAAGGTCTCGTTCCGCGCGCCTTTCCGCGCCAGGCTTTCGGCCGTGTAGCCGTCGTGGCCGACCACCAGCGGCAGGCGCACCGCCGGCAGGTCGCTCACCGGCTGCTCGTGGATGCGTCCGGCGTAGCGGACCCCGCGCGGCAGGATGCGAGGCAGCCACGACTGGGCCAGGCCCTCGGCGCCCGGCTGGTCCATGCGGCTTTCGATGCGGATCTCGCCCAGGAACCCGCCGCCGCCGGCAGGCAGGGTCCGCGGGCCCAGGGCCTCGGCGCCGGCCTCGATCCATTCGTCGGCGTCCAGCACCAGGTTCCAGTCGGCGTCGGAGCGCGCCAGGGCGGCGTTGCGGGCCGCGGCGAAGTCGTCGACCCAGGGGAACTCGTGCACCTGCGCCCCGCAGGCCCGCGCGATCTCGCGGGTCGCGTCGGTCGAGCCGGTGTCCAGCACGATCATCCGTTCGACGTGGGCCTTGGCGCTCTCCAGCGTCCTGGCGATCGCGCGCGCCTCGTCCCTCGCGATCATCACCAAGGCCAGCCGGGTCACTGCAGTCTGTCCTCCGCGCCGCCCTACCCGTGGGCGCCGGGCGCAGTGTATAGGGCGCGGCCTTCGTCGCCAGCGGCGTGCGAGGAAACTTCGCCGCGGGGCCGCCGGATCGGCCGCCTTACCTTGACGCGGAGGCCGCCCTTCGCCTATATCGCCCGCTCTCGCGCGGGCCCGGCCTGCGGCGTCCCTGTTCTCGCGAAGGTTTTCGTCCCATGTCGCGTCGTTGCGAACTCACCGGGGTCGGCCCCATGGTCGGCCACAATGTGAGCCACTCGAACATCAAGACCAAGCGCCGGTTCCTGCCTGCGCTGTCGCCCGCCAGCCTGCAGTCCGAGGCGCTCGGCCAGACCTTCCGCCTGCGCATCACCAATGCGGCGCTGCGCACGCTCGACTTCCGCGGCGGCCTCGACGCCTTCCTGGTCAAGGCCAAGGACGAGGAGCTGTCGCCCAAGGCCCTGAAGATCAAGCGCCAGGTGAAGGCCAAGCTCGCCGAGCAGCCGGCCGCCTGATCCGCTTCAAGCCTGTCGTTCCGAAAAGGGCCGCTGGAAACAGCGGCCCTTTTTCTTGGCTACTTCAGCACCTCGTCGAACAGCGCGACCAGCTCCGTCCAGTGGCGTTCGGCGTGCGCCGGGTCGTGGACCGGCATGTCGGTGGGCACCCAGCCGTGCCTGGCGCCCTGCCAGATCGTCACCTTGGCGTCGAGACCGGCGTCGCCCAGCGCCTTGTCCAGCCGCTCGCACTGGGCCGCGTCGAAGCTGCGGTCCTCGTCGGCGCCGGCCACCAGGATCTTGGCCTTCATCTTCGGCGCCAGCAGGTGCGGGCTGTCCTCGGCGTCCGTCGCCATGCCGCCGCCGTGGAACGAGGCCGCCACCGCGATCCGGTCCGGGAAGGTCCCGGCGGCCCTGAGCGCGATCGAGCCCCCCATGCAGTAGCCGGTGACGCCCACCCGCTCGGCCGAGGCCTTGGGCTGCTTGTCCAGCCAGTCGAGGAAGGCCCGAGTGTCGGCCATGGCGCGGCTGGCGTCGGTCGAGGCGCGCAGCTTCGTGAACAGCGCCACCATCTCCGGGTCGCCGCCGCGCGCCTTGACGATGTCCAGCGGCGGATAGGGCCCGGCGCGCCAGAAGAGGTCGGGCAGCAGCACGTAGTAGCCGGCCCGCGCCAGCCGCTCGCCCATCTCGAACATCGCCGGCCGGATGGCGGGGGCGTCCATGTAGAGGATCGCCGCCGGCCAGGGTCCGTCGCCCTCGTCCGGCGTGAAGACGAAGGCGCGGGCGTCGCCTTCCGGGGTCGGGATCGAAACGTCGGTCTTCATGCCAGGGCCTCGCAGATCATTCCCGGGGCATCTTCCAGTCGAAGGCGAGCAGGAGGGTGCGCTGGGCGCTTGAAAAGTTGTCGTCGGAAATCAGGTAGAAGCGGACCGCGCCGTCCTTGCCGGGAACCGCCGCCAGGCCCTCGAAATTGTCCACTGTCAGCGGCCCGCGCAGCTGCATCATGTCGATGATATTGCCGGTCGGGTCGGTGATCTCCAGCTGGATGACGCTCCTGGTCACCGGGTTGAAGGCCCGCAGCAGCCAGGCGGTGCGGCCCTGTGGCATCCGGCGCGCGGCCACCAGGCCGAAGCCGACGCCCAGGCCGACCTTGGGCCCCTCGACGCAGGGCGTGGTCAGCGTGCACGACCAGGTCCGCCCGGTGGTCTCCCCGCCGGTGAAATAGGCGTCCGGCCCGCGGTCGGGGTCGGGCGCCAGGGCCTCCATGCCCTCGTTGAACGGAAACTGCACGGCGGGCGAGGGGACGGCGCGGGGCGCCCCGCCATCCTTGGGATAGAGCCAGATGCGGTCGCGGCGCTCGAAGCTGATCAGGAGGTCGCCGCCGGGCATCAGCGCCAGGCCCTCGGAGTCGCGGTTGTCCTTGCCCTGCAGCGGCTTGCCGTCGAGGCCGACCAGGTCGGTCAGGCGCGCGTCGGACACGCCGGTCAGGCGGCCGCCGGCGTCCAGCGCCACCTTGGCCCGCAGCAGGTCGCCCTCGTCGCCCACGGCGATCAGCGACCCGTCGGGCTGCACGTCCAGGTCCGAGAGCCCGTGCAGGCGCGAGGTCTGGGCCGAGGTCAGCCTGACCCCGCCCGCGTAGACGAAGTCGCCCACGAAGGTCTGCTTGGGGTCGGCCGGATTGAGCGGCACGGCCTGCGCCTCGATGGTGATCCCGGATCCGGCCCGGACCGGCGCCTTCGGCAGTTGGGCGATATCCCGGCCGCACGCCGCCAAAATCAATCCGCTCATCCCCGCGAAGGCGGGGACCCAGGCTTTTTTCGTCGCTGCGATGAAGCGGCCGAGGGCGGTGGATAGGGTAGGCTCAGAAACGCCAAAACACCTGGGTCCCCGCCTTCGCGAGGATGAGCGGGTGTTTGAGATCAAGCCACCGCCCTCCGAACTTCCTTGAAGGTGGAGCGCTTGGCGGGCCCCGAGGGGCCCTGCGTGTTGGGCGGCGGCTGCAGGAGGCCGGCGTTGCGCCGCGTCATCCGCCGGGGCTCCTCCTCGAAGAGCTCGGCGAGTTGGTCGGTGATCGCGCCGGCCAGCTGCTCCACGTCGACGATGGTGACGGCCCGGCGATAGTAGCGGGTGACGTCGTGGCCGATGCCGATGGCGATCAGCTGCACCGGGCTCTTGGTCTCGATCTCGCCGATCACCTCGCGCAGGTGGCGCTCCAGGTAGTGGCCGGAGTTCACCGAGAGCGTGGAATCGTCCACCGGCGCCCCGTCGGAGATCACCATCAGGATGCGCCGCGATTCCTGCCGCCCGATCAGCCGCTGGTGGGCCCACATCAGCGCCTCGCCGTCGATGTTCTCCTTCAAGAGTCCCTCGCGCATCATCAGGCCGAGGTTGCGCCGGGCGCGCCGCCAGGGGGCGTCGGCAGCCTTGTAGATGATGTGGCGCAGGTCGTTCAGCCGGCCGGGCTGGGGGGGCTTTCCGGCCTTCAGCCAGTCCTCCCGCGCCGAGCCGCCCTTCCAGGCGCGCGTCGTGAACCCCAGGATCTCGGTCTTCACCCCGCACCGCTCGAGCGTGCGCGCCAGGATGTCGGCGCAGACCGCGGCCACCATGATCGGCCGGCCCCGCATGGAGCCGGAGTTGTCGATCAGGATCGAGACCACCGTGTCGCGGAACTCGGTGTCCTTCTCCTCCTTGAACGAGAGCGGCGCGGTCGGGTCGACGATCACCCGCGTCAGGCGCGCGACGTCGAGCAGGCCTTCCTCCAGGTCGAAGCTCCAGGAGCGGTTCTGCTGGGCGAGCAGCTTGCGTTGGAGCCGGTTGGCCAGCCGGCTGACCACGTTCGACAGACTCGCCAGCTGCTGGTCGAGATAGGCGCGCAGCCGGGTCAGCTCCTCGGCGTCGCACAGCTCCTCGGCGGCCACGATCTCGTCGTGGGCGGTGGTGAAGACCTTGTAGGTGACGAGCTTGCCCTCGCCCTTCAGGTCGGGGCGCGCCGGCTGGTCGCCCTCGCCCATGTCGGGGGGCTCGTCGCTCTCGTCGGCGTCGGGATCGTCCTCGGCCTGCATCATCTGGCTGTCGGCGTCCTCGCTCTCGCGGTGGCTCGCCTCGTTCTCGTCCATGGACGACTGCTGCGGGGACTTGCCCTCGCCGTCGCCCTCGTCGTTGTCGTCGCTGGCTTCGGGCTCGCCGTCCTCGCCGCTGTCCTCGTCGCTGTCCGGCTGGTCGGGGGCGTCGGAGAGGTCGTCGCCCATCTTCAGGTCGCGGATGATGGCGCGCGCGATCCGGGCGAAGGCCTTCTGGTCGGCCACCGCCTCGGTCAGCCGGTCGAGGTCGGGGCCGGCCTTGGTCTCGATCTCGTCGCGGAACAGGTTCACCAGGGGCTGGGCCATGGCCGGCGGTTTCTCGCCGGTCAGCCGCTCGCGGACCATCAGCGACACCACGTCGGCCAGGGGCGGGTTGGCCAGGGCCTCGATCTGGTTGAACGCCCGCTTGGCCCAGGCCTGCTCGTGCACGGCCTTCAGGTTCTCGCGCACGCCGCCCAAGGCATTGGCGCCGATGGCCTCCAGCCTCGCCTGCTCGATGCCGTCGTAGATCGGCTGGCCCTGCACGGTGGCGGGCCGGGTCTTGGCGTGGGCGACCGGATCGTGGTGGGCGATGCGCAGGGCCATCTGGTCGGCGAACCCGCGGATCCGCGCCGCGTCGACGCTGGTCAGGTCGCGCGGCGGATGCGGCAGCACCGCGCGGTTGCCGGAAAGCTGCGGCCCCTCGCCCGAATAGACGATCTCCAGGTCCGGCGACTCGGCCAGCGAGCGCGTCGCATTGACCAGCGCGCGCTTGAAGGGCTCCAGCGGACTTTCCGGGTTCTTGGCCATTGGCGTGGTCTTAGATCAGCTTACCTCCCCCGCAAAGCGGGGGAGGTAGGGAACGCTACGGCCAAGCCTGACGTTAACCGCGCCAGTCCCGCATGGCGCGGGCGTTTTCCGGGAGAGAGCGACATGCTCAAGTGGGCTTTGATTTTCGCGGTGGTCGCCCTGATCGCCGGCGGCCTGGGCTTCGGCGGCGTGGCCGGCGCGGCGGCGGGCGTGGCCAAGATCCTGTTCTTCCTGTTCGTGGTCGGCTTCCTGGTCTTCCTGGCGCTCGGCCTGATGGCCGGCAAGAAGATCGCCGGCGACTGACGGACCCTCGCACGGCCCTTCTCCCCTTGTGGGAGAAGGTGGCCTGCGGAGCAGGTCGGATGAGGGGTCTATAGCCCTGTCCGATCTGACCGCCGGATCGCGCGGCGAGCGGAGCGAGACCCCTCATCCGTCGCCCTTCGGACGACACCTTCTCCCGCAAGGGGAGAAGGCGCGCGCCGCCTACTTCTTCTTCGCCGCCCAGGCCTTGGACTCGGCGCCCACGATGTCGACCAGGTTGCCCATGGCCAGGTTCGCGTCGATCAGGTGCAGGCCCCAGTCCTCGCTGATCTTGCCGTCGGCCCCGACCACGTCGCCCTCGATGGTGTCGGTGCGCGGGTCGGCCGCGACCGCGTTCACGTGCACCTCCAGGTAGGAGAAGCCGTTCTTGTCGACGCATTGCGCCTGCAGCAGGCCCGGGACCGAGATGAACGGCGTCGTCGGGTTGGCCTTGCCCTTCGCCCAGACGGTCTTCGGCGCCGCCGCGCCGGAGATGGCCGGCGCGTTCGACAGGTAGGCGTGCAGCTCGCCCGATCCGCCGCCCAGGTTCGCTGGGTTGGCGCAGGCCGCGACCTGGCTGTCGCTGGGGGCCTTGCCGAAGCGGCTGTTGGCCGGCGGCGGGATGGTGTCGCGGAAGCTCGCATAGGCGATCACGCAGCCGGTCTGGCTCGGCGACTTGCACAGCGGGATCGACTTGAAGAGGCCGGTGTCCTTGCCCTTGTCGATCGGCAGGCGCGTGCCCATCAGGATGGCCGAGACCAGCTTGGCCTGCACCGGCTTGCCGTCGATCTCCTTGGCGATCACCTGGGTCAGCACGCCCGAGCCCTGGGAGTGGCCGATCAGCACCACGCCGCGGCCGTGGTTCTCGTTGGCCAGGTAGTAGTTCCAGGCGTCGACCACGTCGTTGTAGCCCACCTGGCGCACCGCCGGGTCGGCCGAGCCGGGCAGGGGCTTGCCGGCGATCCCGGCGCGAAGGGCGGTGAGCGTGAACTGGCGGTACATCGGCGCGAAGATCCGGCACTTCGACCCGAACCGCGCCAGCTGCGCCTTGACCACGTTCAGCTCCTCGGGCCCCGGGTTCATGTCGGAGACCACGCCCGGGTCGTTGGAGACCGTCGGATAGACGTAGAAGCAGTCGATGGGCGCCTTGGGGTTGGGGGTGAACTTCTCGACGCTCTCGGAGCCGTCGGCCTTCACCACGGTCGTGGTCATGTCGATGGCGCAGGCGTCGCCGGGCTTGCCGGTCCAGCACAGCCAGTTGGCCTTGTTGGCGTAGTCGTTCTTGGGCATCGCCGTCTGGGCCTGCGCCATCGCCCCAAACACCGTCGCGACCGCGCCGATCGCCAGCGCGCCGAACATCTTCCCGCTCATCGAATCCCCCCATCTATCGTTGGTCAGCCGTGCCTAGAGGATCGCGCGCGGGGCGGGCGCGGTCCAGCCCTTCCTTTCCCGCAAAGCGGGACAGGGCGAGCCTCAGGCTGTGCGCACCGGACACCCGATCGCGCTATACTCTCCCCAGGGGCCTCGCGCGGCGACGACGAAGGCCCTGGGGGACAAGAGGGATGAGGACGGCCAGCTGGAACGCCGATCCCGAGAAGGAGCAGCCTCGCGGCCTGTTCCGCGATGCGCTGGCCGACTGGACAAACGACGACCTCCTTGAGACCGAGGCGGCGCGGGCGGCCCTGAGCGCAAGACACCCGGCGGCGCTGCGCGTGCTGGACTGGCCGGAACTGCGAGCTCTGTTCGTCAAGTACGATCCGCCGGCCACCCGGCGCGGCCGGCGCGACCGCCGCCTGGGCGTGCTGTCCGTCGGCGTGGCGACACTGGGCCTGCTGCTGGCGATCGCGTCGCCGCTGGTGGTCGGCGCGGAGCGGGTGATCGAGATGGTCGCGGCCGCCCTGGTTGTTGCGGGCCTGGCGATCGTGGGCGTTCACAGGCTCGGGGCGGGATCGAAGGCTCGCTCGCTGGCCCATCGGTTCGGGGCTGAACGGGTCAGGGCGCTGTACTTCCAGGCCGTAGTCAACAACCTGGACCTGGTGGCGCGCGCCATGGCTGACGATGCGGCCCTGGGCGTTTGGAAGTCGGCGCGGGCGAGGGCGCTCCGCGACCTGCCTGAGCCCGAGGACCTGCCGGGGCAGATTCCGAAGCTGGCCGAAGCTGTCGAGGACGACGCCGAGACCTGGGTGTCGCCGGCGTGGTCGACGTCGCCGGAACCGCCGGAGCCGTCCGCGGAGCTGAAGCTGCTGCTGTTGCTGCTGCGCGGGCGTCGGCTGGATGGGCAGATCGACTACCTGCAGCGCAAGCTCAGCGACTCGCTGGGGGCGCCTGGCCAGCGGGCGGGGCTGGTCAGGGGGTTGAGCCGGCTGCTGCTCGGCGCCGCGGTAGTCACCGGCCTGATGGCCGCGGTGCTGGTCGTCGCGATGGGCCGGAAGTTGGGGGGCGCTGACGTGAGGCTCGCCCTCGAAGTGGCGGTGGGCGCCATCGTCGCTTCCGTGGCCCTGGGGGTGGTCAACGACGATCAGCTGCTGGCAGGGGACGCCAAGCGGTACGCCGCCTATTTCGCCGCCCTCTCCGAGGCCAGGTTCCGGTTCGACACGGGCGGCCCGGCCGAGAAGCTGGCCGCGCTGCGCCAGGCGGAGGTCGTCTCCTATCGCGATCTGCGCGAGTTCGTCGGCAGTCACTGGCGGTCGCGATAGCGGGTCGGGTGCGCTGCGGGGCTAGGGTGGCACGCAACCCCACGGTCTTCCCGCCAAAGTTCGCTCCGTCGCAATAGACTCCCCACCCCTCCTGAAGGGCCCGCGCTGCGGCGCGCGGGACAGATCCGGACTTGAGAAAGACCACGACCCGCGAGCGTAGAGCCCATGGGTCCAACCGCGCAGGATAAGCCCGGCGCCCGCCAAGGCCAAAAATCGGGTGTTCACGAATTGTGTCGCCGCGGCCGGAGCAGCCCGAGGGTCAAGAATCCGGGTTACGGTGACGCTGTAGGGCATAGCCACGCCGAACGCAGCGTTGCGGCGACGGAGCGCGGGCCCAAGTCCCGGGTCAGCACGGCGAAGCCGCCGATGGGCCTATTTCATACAGTGTCACCGTAACCCCCCGCGGGCCCCGGGCTCGGGGCCGCGCCGGATGGGGAGCCGCCACCCGGGCCCGTCCACCCCGAACCGGCCTACGTCGCGGACTGGGCCGACCCACCCTAGGCCGGATCGGCGTTGATCCCCCAGGGCGGCGGCTTGACACGCCGGCTGGACGGTTGAGTGTGTGGGTCGGGCGCAACCCAGAGTTCGCCGAGGGCGTCGCGCCGCGGGTCATTCCGACAGCCTCGCAAGGTGTGGGCCCATGCGAAGACCGCTGTTCCGTTCGATCGCCATCGCCTCGATCCTGGCGGCCGGGGTCGACGGCGCCGCGCGGGCGGCGCAGGACCTTGCGGCCCTGAAGGTCCCGGACGGCCTCTCGTTCTCGGAGTTCAAGGGCTACGACGGGTGGCAGGCGGTGGCCGTCAGCCAGACCGCGACGAGCCTGAAACTGATCTCGGCCAACCCGGTGATGATGCGGGCCTACCGGGCCGGCCTCCCGGCGGCGGGGAAGCGGTTCCCCGAGGGCTCGAAGATCGTGAAGATCGAGTGGTCGGCCCGGCGCAATACCGTCTCGCCCTACTTCGAGCCCTCGGGGAACCGCTTCCAATCCCTGTCGTTCATCGAGAAGGACTCCCGCCGGTTTCCGAAGACCAACGGCTGGGGCTACGCCAAGTTCGTGTTCGACCCGGCGTCGGGCGCGCTCACGCCCAGCGGGGCCGGGACCGACTGCGGGCACGCCTGCCACACCGCGGCGGTCGCCGCGCAGGACTTCATTTTCACCGCGTATCCCCACCGGTGACGGTCAGATCGGCGAGGAATTGGGCCACCCACGGGACCGAGGAGTGGATCAGTCATGCGAAAGCTCACCCTTGCGATCGCCGCCGGCGCGCTCGCGGCCCTGGGCGCGGCGTCCCTGCATGCGCAGGAGAAGTACGCCCTGGTCTCGCCGGGCGGGATCAAGTTCGCCGACTTCAAGGGCTACGAGGACTGGTCGGTGGTGTCGTCGGCCCGGCAGGAGGATGTGCTGAAGGTGATCGTCGCCAACCCGGCGATGATCGCGGCCTACAAGTCCGGCGTGCCCGGCAACGGCAAGCCCTTCCCGGAGGGCGCCAAGATCGCCAAGCTGCAGTGGAAGCCCAAGAAGAGCACCGAGGCGCCGTTCGTCGTCGACGTGCCCGACGTCTTCGCCCAGGCCTTCCTCATGGAAAAGGACTCCAAGCGGTTCCCGAAGACCGGGGGCTGGGGCTACGCGGTGTTCAACTATGCGCCGGCGTCCGCCAGGTTCACGCCCGATGCGGCCCTCGCCGACTGCGGACAGTCGTGCCACGTGGCCGTGAAGGCGAAGGACTACATCTTCCATCCGTACCAGGTGCGGTGAGGCGGGCGGCGGTCCTTGCGGGCCGCCCTAAGCCACCCGCACCCGCGCCGTGCTCTCCGGCAGATCCGTCCCGAACGCCCTCTGGAAGAACTCGGCCACCGTGCCGCGTTCCAGCTCGTCGCACTTGTTGAGGAAGGTCATCCGGAAGGCGAGCGCGATGTCGCCGTCGAAGATCTCGGCGTTCTGGGCCCAGGTGATCACCGTGCGCGGGCTCATGACCGTGGAGATGTCGCCGTTCATGAAGGCGTTGCGGGTCATGTCGGCGACGCGGACCATGGCCGCGATCGTGCGCTTGCCGTCGGCGGTGTTGTAGGTCGGCGCCTTGGCCAGCACGATCTCGGCTTCCACGTCGTGGGCCAGGTAATTGAGCGTGGTGACGATCGACCAGCGGTCCATCTGGCCTTGGTTGATCTGCTGGGTGCCGTGGTAGAGGCCGGTGGTGTCGCCCAGGCCGATGGTGTTGGTGGTGGCGAACAGACGGAACCAGGGGTTCGGGCGGATCACCCGATTCTGGTCCAAGAGGGTCAGCTTGCCCGCCGCCTCCAGCACCCGCTGGATCACGAACATCACGTCCGGGCGGCCGGCGTCGTATTCGTCGAACACCAGCGCGATCGGCCGCTGGATGGCCCAGGGCAGCATGCCTTCGCGGAATTCGGTGACCTGCTTGCCGTCCTTCAGGACGATGG
>Ga0207695_10003170_pt1 | contig 23437 bp, 19 predicted proteins | sample KBSC54metaG_FD_184354 | JGI IMG/M metagenome (GOLD analysis project Ga0207695, IMG submission 184354) | Corn rhizosphere microbial communities from Kellogg Biological Station, Michigan, USA - KBS C5-4 metaG (SPAdes) (version 2) | ecosystem: Host-associated > Plants > Roots > Rhizosphere > Soil...
AAGCGGAGAAAATTTGAATCAAATCACTGGTCGGGGTGACAGGATTTGAACCTGCGACACCTACGTCCCGAACGTAGTGCTCTACCAGGCTGAGCTACACCCCGAGGTCGGCGAGAGCCGCGGCGTCGGGGAGGGGGCGGATGCCCAAAAGTCCCTCACGCTGCGGGCCGCGCAGTGTACTGGACCCCTCCGGTCCCTTCAACGCTTGTTCCACATCAAGGGGTTACGCAGGAGCTGCGGCCGGCCCTGAACGTCGATGCCGGCGTGCCGATTGGCCCGGCGTCGTGCTGTGCCCGGATGCGCCGTTCACGGAGAGCCGAACGCGCTTTCGCCCGATCGAGGACATCCCCGCGCGGGTGCCGCTATGTCGTGTGCTCGACTGCAAACCGAGCCAGCGACGCCAGCCCGTGCTTGTACGGCGACTCCGGAAGCACCTCTATAGATGCAAGTGCGTGCTGCGACTCCAGGCGAGCCTTACCGGCGGTGTACTCGAGGCCGCCGGTCGACTCGATGGCAGCGATGATGGGGTCGAGCTCCTCGAGGCCGCCGTGCTCGATCGCCCGCCGTATGGTTGCGCGCTGCGCGTCGCTTCCGTTCTTCAGTGCATGAATGAGAGGCAGCGTCGGCTTGCCCTCGGCCAGATCGTCGCCGAGGTTCTTGCCGCGCTCGGTCGGATTCGAGCGGTAGTCGAGCACGTCGTCGACGAGTTGGTAGGCGGTGCCGAGGTGCCGGCCGTAGGCGGCCAGGCCCAGGCGCACGGGCGGCGGTGCGCCGGAGAGCACGGCGGCCACTTCGGCGCCGGCCTGGAACAGCCGCGCGGTCTTGCGATAGATGACTTCCAGGTAGCGGTGCTCGGTCGTCTCGGGGTCGTGCGCATTCATCAGTTGCAGCACTTCCCCCTCGGCGATCGTGTTGGTCGCCTCCGCCATGATCTCCATCACCGGTTGCGAGGTGAGAGCGGCCATCATCTGGAAAGCGCGCGAATAGACAAAGTCCCCGACAAGCACGCTCGCCTGGTTGCCAAACACCTCGTTAGCGGTATCCCTGCCGCGGCGCATGGAAGAGCCGTCGACGACATCGTCGTGCAGAAGCGTGGCCGTATGGATGAACTCGATGAAAGCGGCGGCCTCGATGTGAGAGGTCCCCTCGTGCCCGCAGGCACGGCCGGCCAGGACCACGAGCAGGGGACGCAGTCGTTTGCCGCCCCCGGAGATAATGTGCTCGGCGACCTGATCGACCAGGGGAACGGAGCTCTTCAGGCGTGCGCGTATGACCCGGTCGACCGAAGCGAGGTCTGCGCGGACGAGGGCGCGTATGTCTTCCAGAGTCATCGACTTGTGTAGCCCTTGGAATGGCCATGGCTGGGCCGGAAAATACGAGTGCATCCTAGCCGACCGGGGCCTGCCAGGAGAATGGCGCCTGCCCAGTGGACCCCAGGGCCTAAGTTCCCGTCCTTCTTGGGGATTGTGGCGTTTGACCCGTGCCGGGAGCGCCAGTAGAATGCCCGCCCTTTCGTAACCCCCTCCGCAACGGTCGGAAAAGACCTCACCATGTACGCAGTCATCGCCACCGGCGGCAAGCAGTATCGTGTCACCAAAGACGGCGTGCTGCGCGTTGAGAAATTGGACGCCGAGCCCGGCGCAACCGTCGAGTTCGGCGAAGTGCTGCTCGTCGGCCAGGGAGCCGAGGTGAAGCTCGGCAAGCCCCATGTGCCGGGCGGCAAGGTCGTGGGTACCGTCGTGCGCCACGGGCAGGGGGCGAAGGTGTCCATCGTGAAGTTCCGCCGTCGCAAGCATTATCTGCGACAGAAGGCCCATCGGCAGAAGTTCACCGAAGTCAAGATCACCGACATCAGCGCCGGCTAGTCCAGCTTTTCGCAGGTATTCAAGTCATGGCACACAAAAAGGCAGGCGGCAGTACCAAGAACGGCCGCGATTCCCATTCCAAGCGTCTGGGCGTGAAGCGCTTCGGCGGCGAGCACGTGCTGGCCGGCAACATCATCGTGCGGCAGCGCGGGACGCAGATGCATCCGGGTGCGAACGTCGGGATCGGTACCGATCACACCTTGTTTGCCCTGGTCTCCGGCCAGGTTCGCTTCCAGAAGAAGGGCACCGCCCAGAAGCAGTACGTCAGCATCGAGCCTGCGGAGGCTGAGGCCAAAACGGCCTGAAGGCGCTGGCGGGTGTAAATGAATCGCAAATCCCCGGCGCAAGCCGGGGTTTTTGTTTCTACCCATGAAATTCGTCGACGAAGCTCGATTGAAAGTGAATGCCGGCACCGGTGGCCGCGGCAGTACCAGCTTTCGGCGCGAGAAATTCGTGCCTTTTGGCGGTCCTGACGGGGGCGACGGCGGCAATGGGGGCAGTGTGTTCCTGCGCGCCGCCCCGGGCATCAACACCCTCGTGGACTTTCGCATCGAGCGGACCTTCAAGGGGGAGCACGGGGAGCCCGGCGGGAGCAACGACTGCTCGGGCCGCGGCGGCGAGGATCTCTACGTTCCGGTGCCGATTGGCACGACCGTCCGTGATGCCGAGACCCAGGAAGTGCTGGGGGACCTGGTGAGCGAGGGTCAGACTCTTCTGGTCGCGCGCGGCGGCAAGGGTGGCTGGGGTAACCAGCGTTTCAAATCGAGTACCAACCGGTCGCCGCGGCAGTTCGGTCCGGGGCTGCCTGGGGAGAAACGGATCCTCGAGCTCGAGCTGAAGCTGATCGCGGATGTGGGGTTGCTCGGGCTGCCCAATGCCGGCAAATCGACCCTCATACGCGCAGTCTCCGCGGCCCGTCCGAAGGTGGCGGACTACCCCTTCACCACGCTCATCCCCAATCTCGGAGTGGTCGATGTGGGGCAGAGCCGCAGCTTCGTGATGGCGGATATCCCCGGGCTCATCGAAGGGGCTGCGGAGGGGGCCGGCCTGGGAATCCGCTTCCTCAAGCACCTGCAGCGCACCCGGGTCCTGCTGCACCTCGTGGACATTGCCCCGCTCGAGCCGGATGCCGATCCTGTGCGCGATGTACGCTCGATCGTCGCCGAATTGAAGAAATTCAGTAAGGAACTAGCCGCGAAACCGCGCTGGCTGGTGCTGAACAAGCGCGATCTGCTGACCGACGCCGAGGCGCAGAAGCGCGCCCGCGCCATCGTGCGGAGCCTGCGATTTCGTGGCCCGCACTTCCTCATCTCCGGAGCGACCGGACAGGGAACGAAGGAGCTGACCGAAGCCGTTATGGCGTTTTTGGAGGAGCGGGCTCGCGAGGAACGCGGCTGCGCAGCACCTGCAGCAGATACTGTCGACGCGCCGCCGGCTTCAACTTGAGGCTGGTGGGTGCGGGAGCCGGGGGAACGCCCCAGCGGGTCCTTGGATCGGCGTTCATCACAACCTCTACTGCATCGCGCGAATACGTGCAGCCAGACGGCTCTTGTGTCGCGCGGCCTTGTTGCGGTGGATGATCTGCTTGTTCACCAGATTGTCGATCACGGGGACCGCATCTTTGTAGCTGGCGGCAGCCGCATCCTTGTTTCCGCCGGTGATTGCGGCGGTGACGTTGCGAACGGCGGTGCGCATGCGTGAGCGCAGTGCAACGTTGCGAGCTCGGTGCTTCTCTGCCTGGCGAGCCGCCTTCTCGGCGGACTTGGTGTTGGCCACTATCTAGGGTCTCCGTTGAAACGATCCCCGCCTTCGCGGGGCCCGGTAGTCTGCTGATGGCCCTCAGGAAAGTCAACGCTGGGCGGGGTCGTGGCTGAGTCCGCGCTGTCCGCCAATAGTGGTGACATAAGCGGGACCCTCCGTGGCGCATTTACAGGCCTTCTGTGCGCCCCGCCCGAGAGGTGCCTGCGGAGAAGGGGCCCGCCCGCGAAAGCGGCAGTTCCGTATAATTCAAATCTTTGCCGTCAACTGGCTTGAAGCAGCCCATGGAGCTGATTCGCGGACTCACGAACCTGGGCGACGGTCAGCGCGGCTCGGTCGTCACCATCGGGACTTTCGACGGCCTCCATCTGGGCCACCAGGGGCTGTTTCAGTGCCTGAAAGGCCATGCCGCCCGGGTCGGGCGGCCGGCCATGCTGCTGACGTTCGAGCCCATGCCCCGGGAATACCTGGCGCCACGGGACCCCCCGGCGAGGCTGACCTCCTGGCGGGAGCGCTGGCGAATCCTTTGCGGTAGCGGGCTGGATTCGGTGTGCCTGCTGCGATTCGGGGAAAGCCTGCGTAATCTGTCGGGCGAGGAGTTCGCGAACCTGCTTGCGCGGGAGCTGCAGGCGCCGACCGTGGTGGTCGGTCACGATTTCCGGTTTGGCCGCCATGGCGAGGCGACCGCTCCGAGGCTGGTCGCTTCCGGGGAGCGGTTGGGATTCGCCGTGGACGTCGTCTCTCCTGTGACGATCGACGGGGAGAGGGTCAGCAGCAGCGGCATCCGAGCTGCGCTGGCGCGTGGTGACTTTGAGTTCGCGCGCAAGTGGCTGGGCAGGGCGTACTCCATGAGGGGCCGCGTCGTGCGCGGCAACCAGTTGGGAAGAACGCTTGGCTTTCCAACTGCGAATCTGCGTCTCGAGCGCCGTCGCGCACCCCTGGCGGGGATTTTTGCCGTCAGGGTGCGGGGTGACGCGGCCGTCGGACTGTCGGTCGGATTGCCCGGGGTTGCGAGTCTGGGAACCCGCCCCACTGTGAATGGAGTGGAGACGCTGCTCGAGGCGCACGTATTCGACTTTGCCCGCGAGCTCTACGGACGAGAAATCGAGGTCGAGTTCGTCGCGAAGCTGCGCGACGAGGAGCGCTTCGCCGACCTCGACGCGCTGACGGCGCAGATGCAACGCGACGCAGCGCAAGCACGAGAGATATTGAAGTGAATAGTTACAAGAACACGATCAACCTGCCGCAGACCGACTTCCCGATGAAGGCGGATCTGGCGCAGCGCGAACCCGCCATGGCCAGAGCATGGGAGGAGCGTGCGATCTATGCAAAGCAGCGCGAGGCGATGCGGGGACGGCCGCGGTTCGTGCTGCACGATGGTCCGCCTTACGCGAACGGCGCGATTCACATCGGCCACGCGGTCAACAAGATCCTGAAAGACATCATTGTCAAGTCGCGCACGCTGGATGGCTTCGACGCGCCTTACATTCCCGGATGGGACTGCCATGGGCTGCCGATCGAGCTGCAGGTGGAGAAAAAATACGGACGTCCCGGCCAGAAGCTCGACGCGGCCGCCTTTCGGGAAGAATGCCGCGCCTACGCGCAGCAGCAGATCGAGCTGCAGCGCGCGGATTTCAAGCGCCTCGGCGTGCTCGGCGACTGGGACCATCCCTACCGCACGATGGCACCTGAGTACGAGGCGCAGCAGCTGCGCGCCTTCGGACGAGTGATCCGCAACGGCCACCTTTATAAGGGCGCAAAGCCGGTGCACTGGTGCATCGACTGCCGCTCGGCGCTCGCCGAGGCGGAGGTGGAGTACGAGGAAAGGACTTCTCCGGCCGTGGACGTGGCCTTCCAGGTCGTGGAGCCCCACGATCTCGAGAAGCGCATCGGCTTGCCCACCGGACAGTTGGGAAGCGCCCCTGTCGATGTCGTCATCTGGACCACGACGCCCTGGACGTTGCCTGCCAACCAGGCCGTCGCGGTGCGCGATGAGTTTCTGTACGTGCTGGTGGATGCACGCAAGGACGGTGAGGCGCGCCGGCTGATCCTGGCTGCCGATCTGCTTGCGGCGTGCATGCAGCGCTTCGATCGGGTTGCCGGTGCTCCGCTGGCGCAGTTCGAAGGACGCGTGCTCGAGGGCCTGAAGCTCCAGCATCCCTTCGAGCAGCGTCAGGTGCCCGTCATCCTGGGCGAGCATGTGACGCTCGATGCCGGCACGGGTGCCGTTCACACCGCACCCGGGCACGGTCAGGAGGACTTTGTCGTCGGCCAGCGCTACGGCCTGCCCGTGACCAGCCCGGTCGGCAACGACGGCCGGTTCTATCGCGACATCCCCCTCGTGGGCGGCCTGAAGGTCGATGAGGCGAATCCGGTCATCATCGAGGCGCTGCGCGAGCGTGGCCGTCTGCTGCACAACGAGCCATATCGCCACAGCTACCCGCATTGCTGGCGACACAAATCGCCGGTCATCTTTCGCGCCACTCCCCAGTGGTTCGTCAGCATGGAGCGTGCGAACCTGCGGGCCAACACTTTGCGCGATATCCCCCACGTTCAGTGGACGCCGCAGTGGGGCGAGCAGCGCATCACCGGAATGATCCAGAACCGTCCCGACTGGTGCATCTCGCGCCAGCGCACCTGGGGTGTGCCGATCCCCTTGTTCGTTCACAAGCGCAGCGGCGAGTTGCATCCGCGAACGCAGGAGCTGATCGAGCAAGTGGCGACACGAGTGGAGCGCGGCGGTGGCATTGCGGCCTGGTTCGCGCTGGATCCGGCGGAAGTCCTGGGTGCGGAGGCGGCCGATTACGAGAAAGTTCCGGACGTCATGGACGTCTGGGCGGACTCGGGCGTGTCCTTCGAGTGCGTGGGCGCCACGCGTCCGGAAATCGTGGCGCCGGTCGATCTGTATCTGGAAGGCTCGGACCAGCATCGCGGTTGGTTCCAGAGCTCGCTCCTGATGTCGGAAGCGATGTACGAGCGGCCCCCTTACCGTGGCGTCCTGACCCATGGTTTTACGGTGGACGAGAAGGGACGCAAGATGTCGAAGTCACTCGGCAACGTAGTGGCGCCGCAGAAGATCATGAGCACACTCGGCGCCGACGTGCTGCGGCTGTGGGTGTCCTCCACCGACTACGGCAATGAGATCAGCGTCTCGGACGAGATCCTGAGGCGCATGGCCGATTCCTACCGCCGGATGCGCAACACCGTGCGCTTCCTGCTGGGAAATCTGCATGGCTTCGATCCTGAGCGGCATCTGCTGCGGCCGGATCAGATGATTGCACTGGATCGCTGGGCCCTGCAGCGCACCCGCCAGCTCGAGCAGGAAGTGGAGGAGGCCTATCGCGCCTACACCTTCCACACCATCTACCAGAGCATTCACAACTTCTGCATCGTCGATCTCGGCGGCTTCTACATCGAAGTCGTCAGAGATCGGCTGTATACCACTGCGCAGGACAGTATCGCGCGACGCTCGGCGCAGACCGCGATGTACCACATCGCCGAGGCGATGGTTCGTTGGCTGGCACCCGTGCTGTCCTTCACAGCCGAGGAGATCTGGTCGTTGCTGCCGGGGAAACGGCCGGAGTCGGTATTCCTGGCTACCTGGCATGCGGTTCCGGAGAGCGATACGGGCGGCGTCGACTGGGAAGTGCTGCAGAAGCTGCGCGCCGACGTGACGCACAAGCTGGAGAAGCTGCGCGAAGGCGGCGCTATCGGAGCGCCGCTGGATGCGGAAGTCGACATCTACTGCACGGGCGATGCAGCCCAGGCCTGCGCAACGTTCGAGTCACTGGGCGAGGAACTGCGCTTCTTCCTCGTGACCTCGGCCGCGCGGGTGCATCGGGCTCAATCCGTACTCGAAGGTGCCGAGCCGGCCACTGGCACCGGGCCGGGTGTTTTTCTCAGGATAGCGCCTTCGATGCATGCGAAGTGCGTGCGGTGCTGGCATCATCGGCCCGATGTGGGCGCGAATGCAACGCATCCCGAGCTGTGCGGACGTTGTGTCAGCAATGTCGACGGGCCGGGAGAGCTGAGAAAATACGTATGAGCGATGCGAACGATCCAGGGGCTGCCGCTTTGAGCCCGACGAGCTCTCGCGAAGGCAGCGGCCTGCGCTGGCTGCCCGTCGCCGGGGCGGTGATCGTGCTGGATCAGATCGTCAAGGCGTGGGTCGTCGCGGAGCTCGAGCCCTACCAGCCCCACCATATCCTGCCGGTGCTGGATTTCAACCTGATGTTCAATACCGGTGCGGCGTGGAGTTTCCTGGCTGATGCTTCCGGTTGGCAGCGCGGGGCCTTCATCGCACTGGCCTCATTCGTCAGCATCGCGATCGTGGTGTGGATGTCGCGCCTGAAGTCCCGCTCGCAAGGGCTGCTCGCCTGCAGCCTGGCCTTCATCGTCGGGGGAGCGCTGGGCAACATGATCGATCGCGTGCGGCTCGGCCACGTGGTCGATTTCATCTTTCCGCACTGGAACAACCACTTCTTTCCGGCTTTCAACGTAGCCGATTCCTCGATTACCATCGGCGCGGCGCTGTTGCTGCTCGATGCTTTACGCGACAGCCGCAGAGGCTCCTCAAACACATGAAAGTCCTACTCGCCAATCCGCGTGGATTCTGTGCAGGCGTCGACCGGGCGATCGACATCGTCGAGCGGGCGATCGAGCTGTTCGGCCGGCCGATCTACGTGCGCCACGAGGTCGTCCACAATCATCACGTCGTCGAGCGTCTGCGCACTCTGGGGGCGGTGTTCGTGGAGGAGCTCTCGGAAGTGCCCGGGAAGAGCACGGTCATCTTCTCCGCGCACGGAGTATCGAGCGCGGTCGAGCGGGAGGCGAAGGAACGAGGCCTGACCGTATTCGATGCGACCTGCCCGCTGGTGACCAAGGTTCACATGGAAGTGCAGCGCTACGCGCGCGAGGGGCGCGATGTCATCCTGATCGGGCATTCCGGGCATCCGGAGGTCGAGGGGACGATGGGGCGCTTCGACACCTCCCATGGCGGCCAGATGCACCTCATCCAGAGCATCGAGGATGCCCGCAACGTCGTGGTCCGCGATGCGGCGAACCTCGCCTTCGTGACTCAGACGACCCTTTCGGTGGACGACACGGCCGACATCGTTGCCGCGCTGCGAGAGCGCTTTCCGCAGTTGTCCACGCCCCGCAAGGAAGACATCTGCTACGCGACACAGAATCGCCAGGACGCCGTGAAAAAACTCCTGGAGGAATGCGACGTCCTCATCGTCGTCGGCTCCCGATCGAGCTCCAACTCGAACCGGCTGCGCGAGCTCGCCGATCGCACCAAGACGCAGGGGTACCTCGTGGACGGCCCCGACGATATGCATCGTGAGTGGTTCGACAAGGCGCGTGTCGTCGGTGTCACGGCCGGAGCGTCAGCGCCGGAAGTGCTCGTGAGGCAAGTCATCGAGAGGCTGCGATCGTGGGGCGCGGAAGTGCCTCAGGAGGTCGTCGGCCGCGAGGAGAAAGTGTACTTCGCGCTGCCGCGTGAGCTGCGGCGCGCGGGAGCCGGTTAGCGCCAGCGGCGTCCCTCAGCGCTTCCCGTACACGTTGCGCTTCAACTTCCAGCGCTTGTGCGACCAGGGCCAGTCTGGCGGTGAGGCGAGGATCTGGGCCTCGACGAGCCGCGCGTAACGCTCGGTCAGATCGCCGCTGCGCAACGTCTCACCCGCCTCGCTCAGCGTCTGCAGCTCCATTTCATAGCAGCCGCGCTGCGTGCGCCGCATCTTGATGAAGAAGGCCGGGAGCCGGGTCACGCGCGCGATCTCCTCGGGCCCCATGTAAAACGCCGTGTCGCGGTTGAGAAATTGCGTCCAGTGCTTGCGCTCGCTCGTCGTGGGCTCCTGATCGGCGACCATGGCGATCGCGCGCACGACCTCGCGGCGCTTGAGAATGTCTGGTAGCAGCTCCTTGGCGGGAATGAGCCGGCCGCCGAAGCGGCTGCGCAGCTTCTTCATCTCGCGCTCGGCCCAGCTGTCCACCAACGGTTTGTACGCGGCCTCGACCGGGAAGCCGAGCTCCAGAGACAGGCTGAGCAGCATCCACTCCCAGTTGCACTGGTGGGCCGCCACCAGCAGCACGGATTTCCCCTGGCTCAGCAGGGCGCGCGCCAGCTCGAGGTTGACGATCCGTACGCGCCGGCGGATCTCCTCGGGCTCGAGGGTGACCGCCTTGATGACCTCGACCAGCACGTCCGCAAAGCCCTGGTAGTAGCGGCGCCGTACCGACGCCAGCGCGGCCTCATCGAGGTCAGGGAACGCTTTGGAGAGATTCTCCCGCACCACGTGCTCGCGATACGGAAACACGCGAAAGGCGAGCCAACCCAGTACGTTTGCGATGCCGTACAGAAAGCTCAGCGGCAGGGCAGAGATGAGCCGCACCCACCAGGCCGAACGGCTCTCGGCTGCCTCAGGGGCAGCTGCGGGGACAGTCGCGCTTTCCGACGGGACCTCTCTCGCCATTGCCTCAAGGGGCCGGATGAGAGGGCGCCGCCGCCGGCGCGGCCGCGCCGGACTGCGGCGGCTGCGCGGTGATCACGCGCCCGAACTTTGGGGCGAGCCAGCGCTCGACATCGTCGATGAGTGTGAACGCAGCCGGCACCACGACCAGCGTGAGCGCGGTCGAGGTGATCAGCCCGCCGATGACGGCAATGGCCATCGGGCCGCGAAACGCTTCGTCGCCGCCGAATCCGGTCGCGACCGGAAGCATGCCCGCGACCATGGCCACCGTCGTCATCACGATCGGGCGGGCGCGCTTGTGGCCCGCCTCGAGAATAGCGGTGAGCCGGCTCTTGCCGGCGCGCATCTCTTCGATCGCGAAGTCGACGAGCAGGATGGAGTTTTTGGCCACGATACCCATGAGCATCAGGAAGCCTATCATCACGCCCAGAGAAAGCGAGTGCCCGGTGATCGCCAGCGCCGCCACCGCCCCGCCGATCGACAAGGGGAGCGAGGAAAGAATTGTAATCGGCTGTAGCACGCGCGCGAACAGCAGCACCAGCACGGCGAACACCATCAGCACGCCGGTCGTCATGGCGATCGCGAAGTTCGAGTACAGCTCTTTCATCACTTCCGCATCGCCGACCTCCACCAGGCGCACGCCCGAGGGCAAGTGCTGGATGGCGGGCAGGGCACGGATCCTGTCCATCGCCGTCCCCAGCTCGACGCCGTTGAGATCCGCCTCCAGGGCGACGCGGCGGCTCTGATTGTAACGGCGGATCTTCGTCGGCCCCTGTCCGAAGCCGATGTCCGCCACGGATTTCAGCGGCACCGTGCCGCCGGCTGCAGTCGGCACCGGTAGATTCTCGAGGGTGTTCAGATCGCGGCGCGTGTCCTCGCGGAGGCTCACCCGGATCGGGACCTGGCGGTCGGAGAGGGAGAACTTGGCGCTGTTCTGGTCGAGGTCGCCGAGTGTTGCAATGCGGATGGTCTGGCTGATGCTGGTGACCGTCACGCCCAGCTGCGCTGCGAGATCGAACCGCGGACGGATGAGAATCTCCGGCCGCTCATAGTCGCCGTTGATGCGCGCATCCCGCAGCTCCGGCATCTGCTGCATCTCATGAATGACTTTCTGCGAGGCGCTGTCGACGAGCGCCGGATCGTCGCCGGTGATGTAGATCGTGATGTCGCGGCCCATGCCCGCGCCGGAGTTCCTCTGGAAGTGCATCTGCACGTCGGGAATCTTCTTCAGCTCCGGCAGGACTCGATCCTCCCACTGCTTCTGCGTCACATGGCGCTGGTTCTGAGGCACGAGCGAGATGTACAGATTGGCCATCCGCACTTCGCCGGAGTCGTCCTCGCCGATCGACTCGACGACGCTGCTCACTTCGGGTTGGCGCGCGACGATGCGGTAGGCGGAGGCGGAGACAGCTGACGTTTCCGCCAGGCGCACCCCCGGAGGCAGCTCCAGTTGCAGATTGGAGGAGCCGATGTCCGCGTCCGGTACGAATGACTGCGGCATGAGCATCAGGCCGCCGATCGAGGCGGCGAAGAACACTGTGCCCGCCCCGAGGGTGATCCATCGATGCCGGACCGAGAGGCGCAGCACCCTCTGGTACCAGGCCATCACCGGGCCCTCGAGGTGCGCTTCGACCTTTCCGGACTTGAGCGTGTAGGCGGCGATCACCGGGGTGATCAGGCGCGCCACCAGCAGCGAGAAGAACACGGCCGCCGCCACGGTCAGTCCGAACTGGATGAAGTATTGCCCAGTGATTCCGGGCATGAAGCTCACGGGCAGGAATACGGCGATGATGGTCGCCGAGGTCGCCACAACGGCCAGGCCGATCTGGTCGGCGGCGTCCAGCGCTGCCTGATAGCCGGATTTGCCCATGCGCATGTGCCGCACGATATTTTCGATCTCGACGATGGCGTCGTCGACCAGGACCCCCGCGACCAGCGACAGCGCCAGCAGGCTGATGGAGTTCAGCGAGAAGCCCATGAAATGCATGAACGCAAAAGCGGGAATCGCCGACAGCGGAATGGCCAGCGCGGAGATCGCCGTGGCGCGAAAGTCGGTAAGGAAGAACCACACCACGATGACGGCGAGGATCGACCCCTCGATCAGGGCGCTCATGGCCGAGTGGTAGGTACGCTTCGTGTAGTCGACGGTCGTGAACACCTTGGTGATGCTCACGTCCGGGTTTTCCTTGCGGATATTCGTCAGCTCGTCTTCGGTGCTCTGCAGCACGGTGACGTCGGACGAGCCCTTGGCCTTATAGACACCGAACGTCGTGGCAGGGCGTCCGTTCAACCGTGAGATCGAGCGGATCTCGCCGACGCCATCGCGCACCGTGGCGATGTCGCGCAACCGTGCAAACCTGCCGCCCGAGAGCATGATTCGCGTATCGCCGAGCGCGGCCGCGGTACGTGCTCCGCCCAGCACACGAACGGCCTGCTCTCCGCCGCCGACCTGCGTACGTCCGCCGGGAGAGTCGATGTTGAGCTGTCGCAGCTGCTGATTGACTTCGACTGCCGTGATCCCCAGCGCCTGCATGCGGGCGGGGTCCAGCTCCACGCGGATTTCCCGATTCACGCCTCCGCCGCGCGAGATCTGTGCGACACCGGCGACCGCCAGCAGCCGCTTGGTGACGCTGTTGTCGACGAACCAGGAGATCTCCTCCTCGGTCAACTTGGGCGAGCTGACGGCGTAGTAGGCGATGGCCCCGCCGTCGACATCGACGCGGCGCACCTGCGGCTCCAGAATCCCTTCCGGGAGCTCCGGGCGCACCTTGGAGACGGCATCGCGCACATCCGTCACGGCCCGATCGATGGGGGTGCCGATCTGGAACTCGATGAAGATGTTGGCGTCGCCCTCGATGGCAAGGGAATTGATGTTGTGGATGTTGCCGACCCCGGCGACGGCGCCCTCGACCTTCTGAATGATCTGCGTCTCGATCTCCTGCGGGGCGGCGCCGGGTTGCGAGATGTTGACCGTGACCAGCGGGAAGGCGATGTCCGGGTTCAGCGTGACGGGTAAGCGCACGAACGCCACGATGCCCGCGAACACGAGCACCACGAACAGCACGATCGGGGAGATCGGGTGCCTGATCGCCCAGGCGGAAATATTTCTCATGACCGGGCTTCCGGCTCGACTGCCGGGGCGACCGAAACGCTTTCTCCGGCGCGCAGGAATGCACCGGCCGTTGCCACGATGCGCTCGCTACCGGTCAGGCCGCTGGAGATGATGACACCCTCGGGAGTGGTCCCGCCGATGTGCACACCGCGGCGCTGTATCTTGCTATCTCCCGAAACGACGTACACGTACGTGCCTTCGTCGTCCGACAGCACCGCCGTCTGCGGAAGGATAGGGCGCTCAACCTGCGCGGTCGTAACGGAGCCTCGTGCGAACGCGCCAGGTCTAAGCGCCGGGTCCGGCTTCAAGGAGACGCGAATGTCGCCCAGGCGCGTCTGAGGATCGATGACGGCGCCGAGCAGCCGGACGCGTCCTTCGAAGGGCTTCGACAGCCCCGTCAGATACACGGACGCCGGCTGCCCCACCTTGAGAGCCGGGAGGTCCTGCTCCGCGACCTGCCCACGCATCTCGATTTCGCCGCCGCTGGCCAGACGGAAGAGGGCGTCCCCACCCGCACTGGCTGTCTGGCCTACTTCGGCCCTGCGTGTGAGGACGATTCCGTCGGTCGGTGCGATGATGCGTGTTCGCGCGAGGCGGGCTTGCGCCTCTGCGAGCATCGCAGCGGCCACCTTCACGCTCGCATCGTCTGTCACGGCTGCGGCGCGACGCTTTTCGATGTCTTCAGCCGAAAGGGCTCCGGCCTGCTCTACACCCTTCGCTCGCCGATATTCCGCGGCGGACAGTGCAGCTTGTGCGCGCGCCTGCTCGAGCGAGGCTGCGAGACGATTCACCTGTGGTTCGAGGACCGAGGTGTCGAGCTGCGCCAGCACCTGCCCTTTCTTGACGTGGTCCCCGGCTTCCGCTTTGACCGCCACGATTCTTCCGGCATCCCCGTCGATTCCGATCGGCATGTCATAGCGAGCCGCGACGGTCCCAGTGAACGTCACGTCCGTCGTGACGGGCTTGAGCGTGGGAACGACTACAGTGATCAGCGGGATCGAATCGCGGCTCGCCAGGCTCGTTGGCGCCGCCGAACCCGAGCGCATCTTCCAGTAGGCCGCGCCCGCTGCAAGCGCGATGACCAGAAGTGCCACGGCGGCGATCCACTTTGTCCGGGTCTCCGGCTGCCCACCGTCGACCCCATGGGCGGGGGGCTCTTGCACGGTGACCCGGTCCAGGGGAATGGCATCGCGGCCAATCCACCTGATCGGGTCACTGGGCTCGTTCGCCGGGTCCAGTTTCGGTTCGGGATTCGCGCCCACGGGGATCTCCCTGTCGTCATGCTCGGAGCGTTGACCGGTTCTGGCCTTTGAGGGCTATCCGGGCGGAAAGTTTACAGTTTCTTACGGCCTTCCCGGGCCCTCGAAGCGCCCAGCCGACGGGTTGCGGCGACCGGCCGACCGGCTCGCCCCTGCAATTGACAATCATTCTTATTTGCAATTAGGATATGCCTACGGACCCAATCGTGGGCCGTTTGGAGAGGACTTGATCATGTACGTCTGCGTCTGCCATGCCGTCACCGATCGCGATATTCGCGAGGAGGTCGAGCGTGGGGCGTCTTCTCTCTTCGACGTACAGTGTCGCTTGCCCATCGGCAGCTGCTGCGGCCGCTGCGAAGAGACCGCCCGCCAGGTCATCGACGAGCAAGTCGCCAGCGCGCCCTGCCGGCCCCAGCTGAAGAGCGCCGCCTGAGCGGCGGCGGCACCTGCCGCCGGACTGCGCCCTCCCGCTGACTACGCCCATGTCCCCTGATGCGCACCGATGCGGCCAGGCCCCCGCCGTGGGGCAGGTTGCCACTCGTCATCCATTCGCCCAAGATCCTGGGCCTCCAACTACACTGCGGGGGTCGCGCGAAGCGCGATCCCCCTGAGAAGGTTGGGCCGGAGGCCCTAGCTCATGAAAGGCAATCCCCAGATCCTCAAGCACCTGAACGTCGTGCTCAAGAACGAGCTGACGGCGATCAACCAGTATTTCCTGCATGCGCGGATGTTCGGCAACTGGGGCCTGGAGCGCCTGGAGGAGTACGAGAAGAAGGAGTCGATCGATGAGATGAAGCACGCCGATCGCCTCATCGAGCGCATCCTGTTCCTGGACGGCCTGCCCAACCTGCAGGACCTGGGGAAGTTGCTGATCGGTGAGAACGTCCAGGAGTGCCTGGAATGCGACCTGAAGCTGGAGATGCAGGCGCACGGTGAGCTGAAGACCGCGATCGCCGACAGCGAGGCCCAGGGGGACTTCGTCTCCCGCGAGCTGTTCGAGTCCATCCTCGAGTCCGAGGAGGAGCACATCGACTTCCTGGAGACCCAGCTCGACCTCATCAAGCGGGTCGGCATCCAGAACTACACGCAATCGCAGATTCGTGAAGAGGACGACTGAAGTTGCGGGGCGGATCGGGTACTGTAGAATTCGCGCGCCCCGCGACCGGGGCTCTCCGGACCCCACACCCGGAGCCTTCATCGAAGCCGGCTTAGCTCAGTTGGTAGAGCGGCGCATTCGTAATGCGTAGGTCGGGGGTTCGACTCCCTCAGCCGGCATATCCCGATAGTCGCTCCGACTGGGCTGAACTGACTTCTCTCAGAAAAGCACTGATTCAGCGACCTTGCGATCGCAGCCGTGAAATCCGATGAGGGGACCGAGGCTCTCGCGCGAGCGTTTCGACGATATGGACGCGCGAGCATGCCCGACTCCCGACTCTCGCGCACCTCGCCGGTTCTGTGCTGATGACCTTCGCCGGCATCGGTACGGTGACCTGGCTGCGTGGTTGACGAACACCCGCGACACGCCTTAATCAGACGGTCCGATCGTCGAGGAGAATGATCATGCAAGGCTGTTTCCTCAGGTTCTACGTGCACGAAGGGCATCGTCATCGAGGCACGCTGGTCTGGGAGTGGTTGCTGCAGCAGGCCAATGGCCTCGGAATCCGCGGCGGCTCTGCGTTCCGCGCGATGGCCGGCTTCGGGCGCCACCATCTGCTGCACGAAGCTCATTTCTTCGAGCTGGCGGGAACGCTCACCGTCGAGGTCGAGTTCATCGTCACCGAGGATGAGTCGCGACAGTTGCTCGAGGTTCTCTCTCGCGAGAACGTCCGGCTCTTCTACGCACAGGTCCCCGCCAGCTTCGGGGTCATCAACCCGGACTCGGGCGATTGAAGTTCCCACCCGACTCGTCACGCTCATTGCCGCTGTGGGCTCGCCGCTTCCGCGACGACCATCGAAGCGATGGACGCAACGGCAACCCCGCGATGGTCAGCCTCGCCCGAAGGATCTCCTGTAGCAACCCCGTGCAAGGGTTACTTCCAGATGCTCGCGCGTCTTCGTCGTCGTCGATGGACGGCAACTGCAGGGGGTCTCGCGCGGGCAGCTCGCCGGCTCGCCTGCCGGTATGACGGACTCGGACCGGGCTGTACAACTCGCCCGACTGATGTGCTCAACCGCCTCAGGCGAGCACGCCGGCCGGCCCGTCCCGCGCAAACCCCTCGAAGCGCTCCTCCGGCCGCATCGCATACGTGAAGATGACACCCGCTCCCATCAGCACCATGCTGGCGATGAACGGCAGCTCCCAGTTGCCGAACCGGTCGATCAAAAATCCCGACACCACAGGGCTGACGATCGCCGCCAGCGCCGAGCCGGTGTTCATGATGCCGCACGCGGTTCCGGCATAGTCGGGTGCAATATCCATCGGCACGGCCCACATGGGACCGATGGTCATCTCGGCGAAAAAGAACCCCAGGGACAGGCACACGACGGCAACCGTCGCCTCATGCAGGAAGAGCAGCGGAACGAGCGAGAGCAGCGAAGCAGCCATGCAGAGGCAGACCATCCGGCTGCGCGCCAGGCGCAGACTGTCGGTTCGCCGCAGCAGCCGGTCGGTCACTACGCCGCCCAGCGTGTCGCCGATGACTCCCGCGAAAAATACGCTGGAGGAGAACAGAGCGGACTGTTTGAGGTTGAGGCCGTAGCTGTGCAGAAAGTATTGCGGTAGCCAGCTCAGAAACAACCACAATGTCCAGCCGTAGCAGAAGTACACCAGAGTGACCGGCGCCATGCGCTTCAGCAGCCGCCGCCAGGGGATCTGCTGTTGAGCCGCGGCTCCCTCGTCAGCACCGGACAGCTCCGCCAGCTCGTTCGCCGTGATGCGCGGATGATCCTTGGGATACTCGGTGAACGCCAATGCCCACACGATGACCCACAGAAAACTGATACCAGCACAGACGTAGAATGACTCCCGCCAGCCGCGCGCCGTCATGATCGCTACGACCACTGCAGGGGCCGCGGCGTTACCGATTCGCGCAGCCGCGTGGGTGATGCCCTGCGCGTAGCCCCGTTTCCCCCTGGGTACCCAACGTGACATCGCAGTCGAAGCCGCCGGGAGTGTGGCCCCTTCGCCGAGCCCGAGCAGGAGGCGCGCGGCAAGCAGCGAAGCCAGCCCACCTGCCATTCCTGTCAGAACGGTGGCCGTCGCCCACACCAGCCCACAGACAATGAGGGTGCGCCGTGCGCCGAAGCGATCGCTGAGCCAGCCGCCCATGATCTGGAAGACCAGGTAGGGATAGGCAAACGCCGAGAACACCAGGCCGATCTGCGTGCTGCTGAGATGAAATTCCTTGCCGAAGCCGGCGGCCGCGGAGCTGACGTTCACGCGATCCAGATAGGTCATGAAGTACATGCAGCACAGCAGCACCATCACGACCCGGGTCGCACGCAAGGCTTTGGTGGCCATCGTTGAGAGCGCGCGACTAGGCCGCTTTCCCGGCAGGCGCCGCGTGGCTGGCAAAATAGTCCATCGCCGCCTGCACTCCACTGCCGGCGAGTGCGACTCCGGAGAGTCGCAAACCCATCTCGCAGCCGGCAATGGCGGCGAGCAGAGTCAAGTCATTGCTGTCGCCGATGTGCCCGATACGAAACATGCGGCCGCGCACCTTCCCCAGGCCCATCCCGAGCGACAGGTCGAATCGCTCGAGGATGAGTCGTCGCAGCGCGTCGGCATCCGTTCCGGGCGGCGTCATGACTCCGGTCACCACGGGCGAGTAGGCGGAAGGGTCCGCACACTGAATCGGCAGCCCCCATTGCTCCACCGCTGCGCGCACTCCCGCGCCCCAACGCTCGTGGCGCCTGAATACGTTGTCGAGTCCTTCGGCGAGCAGCATGTCGATGCACTCGGCTAGCGCGTACAGCAGGTTGGTATTGGGCGTGTAGGGGAAGTAGCCGTTGCGATTGGATTCGAGCATCTCATCCCACGACCAGTACGATCGCGGCAGCTTCGCCGTCCGCGTCGCTTCCAGTGCTCGCTGTGAGATGGCGTTGAATGCGATCCCGGGCGGAAGCATCAGGCCTTTCTGCGAGCCGCCCACCGAGACGTCGACACCCCACTCATCGTGCCTGTAGTCGGCGCTCGCCAAGCCCGAGATCGTGTCGACCATCAGCAGGGCGGGGTGTTGGGCGGATTGCATCGCGGCCCGGACGGACGGAATGGAGGAGGTCACGCCCGTAGAGGTCTCGTTGTGCACTACGCACACGGCCTTGATGTTGTGTGCGCTGTCCCGGCGCAGGCGCTGCTCGATCTGCTGCGCGTCCACCGCTCGCCGCCATCCGGGCGCGTCCGGCAGGTGCACGTCGGTGCCGCCCGAGCTCAGCAGCTCCACTTCCAGACCCAGTTTCCCTGCAAGCTTTGCCCACAGGGAGGCGAAGTGTCCCGTCTCATACATCAACACGTGGTCGCCGGGGCTGAGGGTGTTGACCAGGGCGGCTTCCCACGCACCGGTGCCCGAGGTGGGATAGACGATCACCGGTTGGGAAGTCTTGAAGATCTTGCGCAGGCCCTCGAGCACCTGCAGGCCCAGCACGCCGAATTCCGGCCCGCGGTGATCGATGGTGGGAAGGCTGAGCGCGCGCAGCAGCCGGTCGGGTACGGGGCTGGGGCCCGGAATCTGCAGGAAGTGACGGCCCCGGGGGTGAGAATCGAGCTGCAGCATCGGCGGCCACCTGGGCGGTTGAGGTCCAGCGAGTCTTTCAAAGATGCATGCAAAATTCAAATCCGGGCCTCCCGGACCTCATGCAGGCCCTGAAATTGACCTCAGCCCCAAAACGCATTCAAAATTGCCCTGAATGGCACAGCTCCTCGAGATCCCCCGTCTGGCACTGCACGAGCAGGTGGCCGCGCGGCTGCGCACCCTCCTGGTCGAGGGCACGATCCCTCCGGGGGGAAAGCTCAATGAGCGCGAGCTGTGCGAGTTGCTGCGCGTATCGCGCACCCCGTTACGAGAAGCCATCAAGCTGCTGGCCGCGGAAGGGCTCGTCGACCTGCTTCCCAACCGGGGCGCGGTCGCAGTGAGGCTGAGCGAGGTCGATATCCTGCATGCGTTCGAGCTGCTCGCGGAGCTCGAGGGAATCTCCGGTGGGTTGGCGGCCGAGCGCATGACCGAGGGCGAGTTGGCGGAGCTGCGGGCGCTGCACTACGAGATGCTGGCCTGTCATGCGCGAGGGGACCTGTCCGGCTACTACCGCTCGAATGCCCTGATCCACACCGCCATCAACGACGCGGCGAAGAATCCGCTGTTGTCGAAGATCTATCGTGAGATCAACGCGCGCGTGCAGTCGCTGCGCTTCCGCACGAATCAGGACAGCGCCAAATGGCAGCGCGCCGTGCAGGAGCACGAGGCCATGCTGCAGGCCCTGGTTGCGCGCGATGGGGGTCGCTTGCGCGCGATTCTGGTCGAGCACCTCCTGCGCAAGCGCGATGCGGTCCTCGAGCTGATGCGCTCGGGAAGCGCACCTGCGGCCCGCAAAGCCTGACCGGAGAGCTCGCCTGATCTCCTCACGGGCGATCGCCACTCTCAAACGCCGCCTGCAGCGTGAAACCGGCGGAAGCGTGCTGTTCGACGACGCCTCGCGGGGGCGCTACTCCACCGATGCTTCCATCTATCAGATCCTGCCGGTAGGCGTGTTTGTCCCCGCCGCCGAGCAGGACATCGCCCGTGCGATCGGGATCGCGCGTGAGCTGGAGATTCCCGTGCTGGCGCGCGGTGCGGGCACGAGTCAGTGCGGCCAGACGACCGGTGCCGCCCTGGTCATCGACGTCAGTCGGCATTTCAGGCGGATCGTACACGTCGATCCCGTGACGCGAACCGCGGTCGTCGAGCCTGGCGTCGTCCTCGATCATCTCAACGCCCAGCTCAAACAACACAACCTCTGGTTCCCTGTCGATGTGTCCACGAGTGCACAGGCAACCCTCGGCGGCATGGCCGGCAACAACTCCTGCGGCTCACGCTCCATCGCCTACGGCAACATGGTGCACAACGTCCTGGGCATCAGCGCGTGGTTGTCGGACGGAACCGAGATCGAGTTCGGCCCCGTCCGCTCGCTCGAGGGCCGCGCCGCACAGGTCGCTGAGTTCGTGCGTAGCCTGGCTGCACAGAATCGCGCGGCTCTGGATGAGCGCTGGCCGAAAGTCCTGCGGCGTGTCGGTGGATACAACCTCGATCTGTTCGGTGCCCGTGGCCCCAGGCCCTACACCGACGACGGCTCGGTCAATCTGGCTCACCTGCTGGTGGGCTCCGAGGGCACGCTGGCGTTCACGCGGCGCCTGCAGCTGAAGCTGTCGCCCCTGCCGCGCGCCAAGGTGCTTGGCGCCGCCAATTTCGCGAGCTTCCGCGCAGCGATGGAGGCCGCTCAGCACATCGTCAGGCTGCAGCCTGTGGCGGTGGAGCTCCTGGACCGCAACATCATCGAGCTGAGCCGCGCCAACCCTGCATTCCGCGCCACCATCGAGAGCGCACTCGTGGGCGCGCCCGAAGCGGTATTGCTGGTGGAGTTCGCCGGCGATGACGCGCAGGCGTTGCTGCCCCGGCTCACCGCTCTCGATGAGCTGGTGCAGGATCTGCGTCTCCCCGGCCGTCTCATCAGAATGACGGACCCCCGGGAACAAAGCCGCCTGTGGGAAGTGCGCAAGGCCGGGCTCAACATCATGATGAGCCTGAAAGGCGACGGCAAGCCGGTCAGTTTCATCGAGGACTGCGCGGTTCCGCTGGAGCATCTTGCGGAGTACACCAGTGCTCTGACGGACGTGTTTTCCAGATACGGCACGCGTGGGACGTGGTACGCGCACGCCTCCGTGGGTACGTTGCACGTCCGACCCATTTTGGACATGCGCGTTGGCGGACCGCAGGGAGGCGCCGCAAAGATGCGCGCCATTGCGCAAGAAGCCGCGGCGCTGGTCCGCCGCTACAAAGGCGCCTACAGCGGCGAGCACGGCGATGGGCTGTGCCGCGGTGAATGGATCGAATGGCAGTTCGGTCCGGCGCTCAATCAGGCCTTCCGTGCGATCAAGCAGCACCTGGATCCCACCGGTACGCTCAATCCGGGCAAGATCATCGACCCGCCGCGAATGGATGACCTGGCGTTGCTGCGCTTTCCGCCGCCATCCGCTCCGCATCCCTATCGGACCGTGCCCATGGAGTCGGCCTTGGACTGGTCGGCCTGGGACGTGCAGAACGATCCGGCCACCGAACAGATCACTGCGCCGGGAACCGGCGGAGACAATACGGGCGGCTTCGCCAAGGCCGTCGAGATGTGCAACAACAACGGCCATTGCCGCAAATTCGACGCGGGAACGATGTGCCCCAGCTACCGCGTTACCCTCGACGAGCAGCATCTGACACGCGGGCGCGCCAACACATTGCGCCTCGCACTCTCGGGTCAGCTTGGGAAGAGCGCGTTGACCGGCGAAGCCGTGCGCGAGGCGCTGGACCTGTGCGTGAGCTGCAAGGGGTGCCGCCGCGAATGTCCCACGGGAGTGGACATGGCGCGGATGAAAGTGGAGTTTCTTGCTCATTACAAGGCCGAGCGGGGCTATGGGCTCAGAGATCGCCTGATTGCGCATCTGCCCGACTATGCCGCCAGGGCAAGCCGTCTGGCATGGCTGCTCAACTTGCGCGATCGGCTCCCCGGTGCGGCGTGGTTGAGCGAGAAATGCGTCGGGCTTGCCGCACGGCGCCCGTTGCCCAAGTGGCGCAAGGACACGTTCTTCAGTGCCGCCGATGGATCTTTGTTCGCGAGCGCGGCACAAACGCTTGCTGCGCAGGCACAGCACGGGAAAGCGGCCATTCTGTTCGTCGACACCTTCAATGGCGTGTTCGAGGTGGAGATCGCTCACGCAGCAGCTCGTGTCTTGAGATCCGCCGGCTACGTCGTGCATACCCTGCGCCGGGATCGAGGACACTACTGCTGCGGCCGCACCTTCCTCAGTGTGGGCATGGTGCGCGAAGCCAAAGCCAGAGCGTCCGAGCTCATCGACGCACTGGCTCCGTTCGCCCGTGCCGGTGTGCCGATCGTCGGCCTCGAGCCCTCCTGCCTGCTGGGGTTGCGAGACGAGGCGCTGGTCATGCGACTCGGCGAGCCGGCTACGATCGTTGCCCGACAAGCCATGCTCTTCGAAGAATTCATCGCTCGCGAGCTACGCGCCGGGCGTTTCGCCCTGGAGCTCAACCCGGCCGCCGCGCCCATCCTGGTTCACGGCCACTGTCATCAGAAGGCTTTCGGCGCGATGGAATCCGTTCTGGGCGTGCTGGCCCTGATCCCGGGGGCGAGCCCCCGCGCAATCGAGGGCTCATGTTGCGGGATGGCGGGTGCGTTCGGCTACGAAGCCGAGCACTACGACATGTCTGTGCGGATGGGCGAGGTGAGTCTGCTTCCAGCCGTCCGCGCGGACAGCGGTGCAACCGTAGTTGCCGACGGCACGAGCTGCCGTCGGCAGATATTCGATGGAACCGGACGCGAGGCGACGCATGTCGCCGTGCTGTTGGATCGGCTGCTGGCGCGCGCGAGCTGAACGCGCTCCGCAGCTAAGCATGCGCAAGCATGGTCGGCCGCGGTGCAGCGCCCTCGGCCGACCGTCGTGCGCTCTCAGCCCTTCTTCTTGTGCGCGTCGAAGAAATCGAAGGTCTGCTCGAGTATCTCAGGCTGAGCCCAAGCATCGATGTGCGTACCGCCGATCACCGGCAACCAGGTGGCATCGACGCCCTTCGCTTTGGCGTGGTCGACCATCGCCTTGCTAGCGGCGAACACCATCGTAGTGTCCTTATCGCCATGGACCACGAGCACGGGCACGTTTTTGAGCTTCTCGTACGGAAAGTTCGCATCCTCGAGCGGTCCCGCACTCGGGGAGATGGCTGCCCAGCGCTGTGGATGTTTGACCGCGTAGGTCCAAACCGCGCTGCCGCCTGACGAGTTGCCCAT
>Ga0207695_10003171_pt1 | contig 23424 bp, 25 predicted proteins | sample KBSC54metaG_FD_184354 | JGI IMG/M metagenome (GOLD analysis project Ga0207695, IMG submission 184354) | Corn rhizosphere microbial communities from Kellogg Biological Station, Michigan, USA - KBS C5-4 metaG (SPAdes) (version 2) | ecosystem: Host-associated > Plants > Roots > Rhizosphere > Soil...
TGGGCGTGCAGGAAAATCGCCGAGCTGCGCGTCACCATGTAGACGCCGGCGGTCACCATGGTTGCGGCGTGGATCAGGGCGCTCACCGGCGTTGGACCCGCCATGGCATCGGGCAGCCATACATATAAAGGTATCTGCGCTGATTTTCCGGTAGCTCCGACAAACAGCAGTAGAGCGATCGCCGTCATCCAACCGGCGCTGGATTCAACCGGCATCCCCTGAATTTTGCCGAATACGGTGGCGAAATCCAGCGACCCGAAATGCATTACTATAAGGAACACTGCCAGCGAAAAACCGAAATCGCCGATGCGGTTCACGATGAACGCTTTATTGCCGGCGTCGGTGGCGAACTTTTCAGTGAAATAGAAACCCACCAGCAAGTAGCTGCACAGGCCCACGCCTTCCCATCCGACAAACAGCAGCAGGTAGTTGGCGGCCAGCACCAGCACCAGCATGAAGAACATGAACAGATTCAGGTAGGCGAAGAAACGGTAGTAGCCGCCTTCGTGCGCCATGTAGCCTACTGAGTAAACGTGAATGAGAAAGCCGACGCCGGTGACGATCATTAGCATCACTGCCGTCAATCGGTCAATGGCGAAATCCACGCCTATGTTTAACGTACCGGATTGAATCCAGGTGTAGTAGTGCTCGATGTAGGCCTGTTCCAACGGATTGCCGCCACCGAATACACCCAGCGCGCTTAGCGTCTTCAGTACCCACAAAAAGCTGAGCAGCACAGAGCCGACCGCGACCGCGTTAATCGCAGCCTTCGGCAAGCGCCGGCCGAACAGACCGTTCACGGCAAAACCGGCTAGCGGTAAGAGAGGTATCAACCAAAGTTGCATCTTAGTTTTTGAGCGAGCTTAGTTCGTCGATTTCGAGCGTCTGGCGGTTCTTGAACACGGTCAGGATGATCGCGAGGCCGACCGCGGCTTCGGCTGCCGCCACCACCATGACGAAGAAGGCAAAAATGTGTCCGTCTACCTGCTTCAGTTTGTAAGAGAACGTGATGAAGCTAAGGTTCACAGCGTTGAGCATCAGCTCTATCGACATGAATACGGTGATGATGTTGCGGCGGAATAAAAATCCGGCGATTCCCAGCACGAATAAAATCAGGCTGAGCGTAAGGTACCAGGAAAGCGGCACGCTCGGAGGCAACGCAGGCACTAGTCGATCTCCTTTTTCGCCAGAACGACTGCGCCGAGGATGGCGATCAGGATCAGGACGCTGGTCACTTCAAACGGCAGCAGGTAGGTAGTGAACAGGGCGCGACCGAATTCCAGCGGCGAGCCTTTGGTGAACTGGCCGAACATCACGTTTTCCGAAGCCGGCAGGTGGTGCGTGATCCCAATCGCGATCAGCCCCAGAAATACCAGCAACAGAGGGACACCCGCATACGTGGCCCACGTCCCGCGACCCTTGTGCTCGGTCCCGGCGTTCAGCAACATGATGACGAATACGAACAGCACCATAATGGCGCCCGCGTATACCACCAGTTGCGCAGCGGCGATGAACTCGCCCCCCAGCAGCAGATAGAGCGCCGCCAGCGCGCCCATCACGCCCACCAGCGAAAGAGCGCTCGAAATCGGGTGCGTCTGCACCACCAGGTTGATGCCGCAGATCACGGCAATCGCGGCAAAGATCATGAAGAGGAGTGCATCCATATTTTGTGCGCGAGTCCTTAGGACAAGGCCACCACCAGGCCGGTGAGAAACAGGTTGGTCACGGCCACCGGGAACATGAAGGTCCAGGCGAAGCGCATGAGTTGGTCATAGCGGAAGCGCGGAAGCGTGCCGCGAACCCAAATGTACACGAAGAGAATAAGCAGGGCCTTGGCGGAGAACCAGATGATGGGCATGAGCGGAAGCGCCACCGCGGGAATCAGGAACACGGCGGCTAGCCCGAAGAAAGCGACGCCGACAACCGGCAGCGTGATGCGATCGAACGGACGGGCGGGGCTCATCGCGTGCAGGAAACACAGCACGCCGGCGCCGGCCATCGCGAGCGACGGCAGGATATTCGAACCATACTGAGTAGGAAACGGCGGATGCCAACCGCCCAGAAATAACAGCGTCGCCACGCAGGAGACCGTTACCATGTTGCAATACTCGGCCATGAAAAACGCGGCGAACTTCATGCTGCCGTATTCAGTATGGAAGCCGGCTACCAATTCGTTTTCCGCTTCCGGGAGATCAAAGGGCACGCGATTGGTTTCGGCGAAGGCCGCGATGATGAATAGCACGAAGCTGATGATGTTGAAGGGGAACACCTGGAAGATGGTCCACTTGGGAAGGAACCCGAAGAAGAACCCGGCCTGCGCGTCGACGATGCCGCGGAAGCTCAGCGTGTTTAGCGCCAGTAGCGGAGCGGCGATCGCCAATGCCATCGGCAACTCGTAGCTGATCATTTGCGCGGAGCTGCGAAGGCCGCCCAGCAGCGAATATTTATTGTTCGAGGACCATCCCGCGAGCGCCACGCCATAGACGCCTAAACCGGAGATGCCGAGAATGAAGAGCACGCCGATATTGAGATCGGTCAACTGCATCGCGGTCGTGATCGCCGGAATGTGGATCGGGCCGAGATTGATCGCCGGGAGGGCGAGTTCGGTTCCAAAGGGAATCACGGCGATAGGGATGAGCGCAAACAGGACGGCGATAAACGGCGCCATGAACCAAAAAACTTTGTTCACGTGGGAAGGCATCATGTCTTCCTTGGTGATCAGCTTGATGACGTCCGCGAGCGGCTGCAGCAATCCGTGCGGACCCACGCGCCGAGGACCGACACGCAACTGGATGTGTGCCAGTACCTTGCGCTCAAGCCATTGCAGGTAGGCCAGGGCAGTCAGCAGGACGAAGGCCACGACCGCAGCTTTGATGATGCTCAGAATAAAAAAGTTCATCGTCGCCTATTGCCCTTGCCCGCCGTAGAGACGGCCAGGAGCTTCCATCACGTTGTTGAGTATTTCGGAATATGGAGTCAGCGATCCGGAAGTGAACAGCGTGTCGCCCGAAGATTGGATGGCGCCGGGCAGCGCGGCCACGTGACCGTTGAGCGGCATGGTCGGCACCGGGCCCATCGCCAGCAGCGCCGGCGACACTCCGTAACCGTGAACGTTCTTGCGGATTTCCTCAAATACTTTGTCGGGGAGCCAGATGCCAAGATTCAAACCCATCTCCTTGGCGATTTGCCCGAAAATTTCGAGATCCGTTTTGGTGCCCATTACCTTGATCGCCTGCTTCAGCCGCTGCACTTCGCCGCACACGTTGGTCACGGTGCCGCTCTTTTCGTACGCGGACGCGGCGGGGAGAACGATGTCGGCCTGCTTCGCGGTCGCGGTCATGAAGAGGTCTTGTACCACCACGAAAGCGCTCTTCGAGGCCAGCTCAGCGCCCTTGAGTGGATTCGCACCGACCACCCACAGGACGTCCAGGTCGGTCGCCGCCAGCATCTGCTCGCGGGAGAGCCCGCCATCGCGCGGCAAGACACCCATGTCGAACGCGCCTCGCGAATTCGAGTAGTCAACCAGGCAGACATACTTGACTGGGATACCGAGTGAATCGCCGAAGGCCACCAACTTACGCAGGGACTCGCCTTGGACGGAATCGCCAAACACGATGACCAGATCGCCTTCGGCCTTCAGCTTTTCGCGCAGCGATTCGACGCCGGCAACTTCCCCGCCCTTTTCGATGCGAACGCTCGCCACGGCCTGATTGTCTTCGCGAACGGGACCCGTAGTCACCGCGTAAATATGAGCCTGGTGATGGCGGAAATTGGCGCGCGCCTGGAAAGAGAGGAATGGGTGCTGCTGCGCCAGATCCGCTCCCACTACTAAGACCGCTTTCGCCGAGTAGACATCTCCGGTGGTGGCAAGTGCCCCAGTCTTGCCAGACAGCGCGTCGAAGAATGCGGCCAGATCTCCGGTCCGATGATGATCGATGTTGTTAGTGCCGAGGCCCTGTCGCGCGAACTTCGCCAGAAAGAAATTCTCTTCGTTGGTGGTATGATTCGAGCCGATCACACCAAACTTGCCGCCGCGGGCTTTGACGCTCGCAAACCTGCCGGCCACGACTTCAAGAGCCTTCGACCAGGAGATCGGCTCGTAGCCTTTTTCGGTTCGCATCATGGGCGACTGCAGGCGCTCGGGATGCTTGGTGAAGTCGAAAGCGTAACGGCCCTTCACACACAAAAACTCGTTATTGATGCCACTGCGATCGCGATTATTCCCGCGGATGATCTCGTCGTTGCGGACGCCCAGCGTAGTCTTGCAGCCATCGGCGCAGTGAGTGCAGATCGTTCCGACATGCTCCATTTCCCAGGGCCGCGTCTGATAGCGATAGGCGCCGCTGGTGAGCGCGCCCACCGGACAAATATCGATGCAGAGTCCGCACTCGTCACATTCCAGGTGATCCCCATGATTGGGAACAATTTCTGAAATCGCACCGCGATTGCCTACGCCCAGGGCTCCGACGCCCATGCCTTCATTGCACGCGCGCACGCAGCGATAGCACAGAATGCAGCGTGGCGCGTCGAAGTACACCACCGGCGACCACTGCTTTTCGTCGGTGTGAATTTTACGTTCCACAAAACGGCTCTCGCCGGCGCCATAGCGGAACGTCATATCCTGCAATTCGCATTCGCCGCCCTTATCGCACACCGGGCAATCCAGCGGATGATTGGTCAGCAGAAACTCGACCATCCCTTTGCGCGACTTCCTCACGAGGTCGGAATCGGTGCGCACCACCATGCCCTCCGCTACCGGTGTGGTGCAGCCCACTTGCAGCTTCGGAGTCTTTTCGATCTCGACTAAACACATGCGGCAGGCAGCCTGCAGCGTGTAGTCTTCGTGATAGCAGAAGGCCGGCACTTCGATGCCGTTCTGGCGCGCCACTTCGATCAGCAGCTTGCCCTTCTCCGCCTGGATCTCGCGTCCGTCGATAGTCAGTTTTACAAGGTCAGCCACAGTTATACCAGCACCTCTTGACGCGCCAGATACGCTTCAAAATCTTCGGTGAACTTTTCGACGATGGAGATGGTCGGCAGCGCCGCGGCGTCGCCCAGCGCACAGAAGGTACGGCCGAGCATGTTTTTCGAGAGCTCGCCCAACATGGAAATATCTTCGCGCCGGCCTTGGCCCTCATAGAATCGCTGCAGGATCTTCTTCAGCCACGTGGTGCCCTCGCGGCACGGAATGCACCAGCCGCAGCTCTCATGCGCGTAAAACTTCATAATGCGCAGGGCGAAACGGACCATATCGGTGGTCTCATCCAGCACCACCATGCCGCCCGAGCCCAGCATGCTGCCGACTTTCGCGAGCGTGTCGTAGTCCATCGGAATGTCGCACTCTTCGGCGCGCAGAATGGGACATGACGAACCGCCCGGCACGACGGCTTTCAGCTTCTTCCCGCCCGGAATTCCGCCGGCGACTTCGTAGATCGCCTTCAGCATTGGGAAACCCAGCGGCAATTCATATACGCCGGGCTTGTTGACATGTCCAGAGATACACACCAGGCGCGTGCCCCCGTTCTTGGGAGTCCCAAGGGCCGCGAACGCCGGGCCGCCATCGCGAATAATCGGCGGAATGGCGCTGAAGGTCTCAACATTGTTTAATAGCGTCGGCAACGCCCACGCGCCGGCTACAGCCGGAAACGGAGGCTTCATGCGCGGGATGCCACGCTTCCCTTCGATCGAATCGAGCAGCGCGGTCTCTTCGCCGCACTCATAGGCGCCCGCGCCGCTGTGAGTGCAGAGATCGAACTGGAATCCGGTGCCGGCAACGTTGTTACCGAGATAACCCTTGGCATAGGCTTCGTCGATGGCGCGATCCATCGAGTCGATCAGGTAACGATACTCGCCGCGTATATAGATGTAGCCTTTGTGCGCATCGACGGCCAGACCGGCGATCAGGATACCTTCGATCAACTGGTGCGGATCGTACTCCATCAAGAGCCGGTCTTTACAGGTGCCGGGCTCACTCTCATCGGCATTGACGACGATCACGCGCGGCTTGGGCGAAGTGCGCGGGACGAAGCTCCACTTGAGTCCGGTGGGGAAGCCGGCGCCGCCGCGCCCGCGCAATCCCGACGTCTTCACTTCCTCGATGATCGCCTCGGGCGTCATCTCTTTCGCTTTGCGAAACGCCTTGTAGCCGTCGTTCGCGAGGTAGACATCGAGCGTCTCGGAACCTTCAATCACAAAGTTCTTGCTGACGACACGAGTCTCGAGCGGGCTGGGCTGATTGTAAAGTTGCTTCGCCATTACTGCGCCTTCCTCAGACCGTCTATCAATTGATCCAACTTCTCGGGCGTCACAAAATGATGGAAGTCGTAATTAATCTCGACCGCGGGGGCCCAGGAGCACGCGCCCATGCATTCGACTTCTTCCAGCGAAAACTGGCCATCGGCGGTGGTTTGCTTATTTCCGACGCCCAGCTTTTTCTTGGCGTGCTCATACAACTCTTCGCCGCCCACTAATAGACAACTGATGTTGGTGCACACCTGCACGTGAAATTTCCCCTGCGGCTTGCGGTGCAGCATGGAGTAGTAGCCGACGACTTCGTCCACCTGCAGCGGCGTCACCTTGCAGCGCCGGGCCACTTCTTCGATCAATTCCTTGGTCACCGCGCCGACTTCATCCTGCGCGTACATCAGCATCGGAACCACCGCCGAGCGCGTGCGTCCTTCCGGATAGCGCGTGAGCATCTTCGCGAAGCGTTCTTCGAGTTGCGGCGAGAAGGTCATTAGCGGTCGGTATCTCCCAGCACGAAATCCATGCTGCCCAGCGACGCGATGGAGTCGGCGATCAGCGTCCCTTCGAGCAGCGGCGGCAGCGCCATCAGGTTGGCGAAGCTCGGCGTGCGCATGTGCACCCGGTAAGGCTTCGATGTTCCGTCGCTCACGATGTAGTACGCGATTTCGCCGCGCGGCGATTCGACAGCCTGGTAAGCCTCGCCCGCCGGCACGCGGAAGCCCTCCGTCACGATCTTGAAATGATAGATGAGCGCTTCCATCTGGGTCTTCATCTTTTCGCGATCCGGCAGGACCACATGCGGATCATCGGCCTGGAATGGACCTTCCGGCATCCCCTCCATGGCTTGCACGATGATGCGCGCACTCTGCCGCATTTCTTCCAGACGCACCCGGTACCGGGCGTACACGTCATTTTCAGTGCGCGTCGGAACCGTGAAGTCGAATTTCTCGTAACTGGAATAGGGCTCAGTCTTACGCACGTCGAGCGGAATTCCGGCGGCGCGCAGCATGGGTCCGGTCACGCCCAGATCCAGCATGTCCTCAATTGAAATAAAACCGACGCCCTGTGTGCGGATCTTCCAGATCGGGTTCGAGTCGAGCAGATTTTCGTACTCGTCCACCTTGCTCGGGAACTGGCGAATGAACTTGCCAAGCGCCTTCTCCCAGCCGCGCGGGGGCTCCAGCGCGACGCCGCCCGGCCGGATGTAGCTGGTCATCATGCGCTGCCCGGAGAACATCTCTTTTATGCGCAGGACGTCTTCGCGCTCGCGGAAGCAATAGAAGAACATGCTCATCGCGCCGATGTCGAGAGCGTGGGTCCCCAGCCAGACCAGGTGGCTGTTCAGCCGGTCGAGCTCCACCAGCATCACGCGCAGCCATTGCGCTTTGGGGGGAATCTCCAGTTGCAAGAGCTTCTCCACCGTCAGCGCGTACACCAAATTGTTCGCCAGGTTCGACAGGTAATCCACGCGATCGGTAAGCGTGACCACTTGCGCCCAGTTGATCGCTTCGCACTGCTTCTCGATGCCGGTGTGCAGGAAGCCGATGTCCGGCTCCGCTTTCATGATGGTCTCGCCTTCGAGCTCGATCACAATGCGCAGAACGCCGTGAGTGGAGGGGTGCTGCGGCCCCATGTTGAGCGTCATCCGCCGCGGGGCGGCAGGACCGGCCGGCGTTTCCTGGGTCGCGGCGATGGTTGCTACGTGATCTTCGAAGGAGTGTTTCATATACGCCGTCTATTCTTTCGCGTACCCGTACTTGTAACCGTGAACCGGATAATCCTTGCGGAGCGGATGGCCTTCCCAATCGAGCGGCATCAGGATGCGGACCAGGTTCGGATGATTGCGGAAGCCGATGCCGAACAAGTCGAAAATTTCGCGCTCATACCAATCGGCCGCGCGCCACACACTGTAAACCGAATCGATCTCAGGGTTGGTCCCACTTACACGGCATTTTATGCGCACGCGGCGGATCGGCTCAATCGAGTGCAAATGGTAGACAACTTCAAAGCGCGGCTCAGCCGGATGCCAATCGACGGCGGTGATGGAACTCAACCGCACGAATTTTTCGTTGTCCTTGAAATGGCGGCACAAATCCACAATCTGCGTGGGGTCGGCGATCAGCGTGGTTTCGCCCAGCGCCACCTTGGTCTCGAGAATCGCGGGGTGGGATAGTTCGCTCATTGGTCCAGGTCGCTCATCTTCATTGCCTTCAACGCCCCTCGCTTGACCTCAGGGCCCCACTCCAGCACGCCCTTCTTATAGACGTAGAAAAATCCCACCAGGACCAGCACCACGAAGACAAACATCTCGGCGAGTCCGAACAGCTTCAGCTCGCGGAACACCACTACCCAGGGGAACAGGAACACGGCTTCGATATCGAACAGGATGAAAATCATCCCCACCAGATAGAATTTGACGCTAAAGCGTTCCCGCGCCGAACCGACCGGCGCCATGCCGGATTCGTAGGGCGTGTCCTTCAACGGACTGTGCCCGTGCTTGCCCAGGAGCGTGGAGGCGCCGATCAGTCCCGCTGCAACCGCGATGGCAATGATGATCTGCACCACTACGGGGAAGTAAAGTTCGGGATAAGTGGTCGGCATGTTTTCGTTGGCGTGCAGCGGGAGCGCGGGCTGCCACCGGAGCGCTTCAGGTTTGGGTTCTAAACATTCCAATATAATGAGGAGCGAAAGGGAGTGTCAATCTCGCCGGATGGAAACCTCGGAAACAAAGACAATTGAAATTGTTTTAAATGGCGAGCGGCGGACCGTTCCGGCGGGTCTGACAGTAGATCGCCTGCTCGCATTCCTGGAGATGAACGCTTCGCGCGTGGCCGTCGAACTCGATCGCGCCATTGTCCGCAAATCGGATTGGCCCGCAGCCGAAGTTCGCGACGGCGCGCAGCTTGAAGTAGTGTGGTTTGTCGGGGGCGGCTAGCCATCACGGAACTTTCCGAATCGAAGAATTCGCCAGCAAATTTGCAACGCGAAAGTGACCCTATTGACACACCCCTGAAGTTGAGTACAATCGAAAAGTCGCCTCCAAATGCTCAAACCCCGCAAAAGCCGTCCTGAACCTGCGAACCCGAACCGTACATACTCTTCCGTTGAAGTTTCGACCCTCGCGAGCGTGAGCCTGCGGCAACTCCAATGGTGGGATGAGCGCAAGGTAGTATCGCCGCGACACGAAGGTCACCGCCGGGTTTATTTTCCGGCGGAAGTCATCGAGATCACCGTCATCGCCGAACTTCGCCGCAAGGGATTTTCGCTGCAAAAAATCCGCCGCGTGCTCCGCTTCCTGCAAAAGGAAATGGGCAAGCGGCTCGCCGATCTTACCCAGGCCGGATCGGACCTGCACCTGGTTACCGATGGGAAAGCCATCTACCTCGAAGACCGCCACGAGCGAATTATCGATCTGCTGAAGAACGCCCACCAGCCAATGTTCCTGGTCTGCGTCAGCGATCAGGCCCGCCGGCTGGATGAAGTGACGCGCAAGCCGGTGCGCGTCGACAACGGACTGCCAGCGCGGCGCTACCGCGCCGGATAGCTCGCAACCCAGTACATGAGAGCCAAGCCCTGGAACGCCCGGCTTCCACGCCGCCGTTCACGGACTTGATCGCTCCCCGCCAAACGTATTCCGATCTGAAGCGCTTCGCGACATCTTATTGAAAATGTGGGACCTGCGCTCGTAGGCCATGAATGCGCTGAATGCACGGGGCCCTGCAAATCAGTGCGAAACCCGCAGTCCGAGAGCACACTCGTCGAGGGAGTACCAGGTACCTAGAAAAACGAAAAGTATTGAATTATCGCACGAGGAGGCTATATACTTAGCGTGTCATCTAAGGGAAAGGACTGGGGTATCTTATATGGAACACTTAGCCCAACCTCAGATGTACCGGAGGATTCGTGTCACGTAAGATTCTTACAGCCTTGTTTTTAGTGGGGGGCGCTTCTGCGCTATATGCCGGGCCGGTTTATAGCTGCGGTGGCGGCTCCGCCTGCGACGGCAACTTATACGCGGTTTGGGTCGTTAGTCAGACGGCAACTTCGTATGTGCTAGATGTTGGCGTCGAAGTAACCAATAATTATCTTACGACCAATGGGGGACCTGGAAGCACCAGCGACTTCATTAACGGACTGGCAATCATCCCTGATAACAGCGGCTCCATGACAGGTGCGAGCCTCACGGGGCACCCCGCCGGAACGTGGAACTTACTGAATGGCGGATTGAACACTTCGGGCTGTAGCGGCAGCGGGGCGCCGTACATTTGCGCCGGTGCGACAGGAATGGGCTCGAATCTATTCACCTACTCGAGCGGCACATATATTCCGAAAACGCTCATCTTTCAGTTCACGATCACCGGGACTCCGCCGTCTTTGGGAGATACCGCCCACATAAAGTATCACTACATCAACAACCTCGGCACTAATGTAGGGTCGCTTGGATCCTTCGACGTCGCCATTCAATGTATTGGCGGTAACGGTTGCCCAACAGATCCATCCTCCGGTGTGCCTGAACCAGTAACTTCTGCACTGGTGGGCAGTGGATTGGTAGGACTGTACTTTATTCGCCGCCACCTTCCGGGTTCGCGTTAAGAATTCGAGACATCATCGCGGATGCCAGCGAATTGCCTGGGCGTCAGCCCCTGCTGCTCGGTATTTGCTAGCCCAGTTCCCCTACGTAATCTTCCCTCTTAGAGTGATCCTTCATCGTGCTTGCCGGCAGCATAAGATCTTCTAGTACCCTTATCGGCAATAGTACTAAGGGCGCTTTCCATATCGGGTTTTGTCTTGACTTACATCTATCGGGTATCCATACTAGGTACATCTAAGGGGAAGAACGTAGGACAGCCTCAATTCCACCTTAGGCACACGAAAGGCACGAATGGAGGAGAGATTAAAGATGATTTTTAGAGCAAGATTAATAAATATCGGCATTCCCCTATTGGGGCTCGCTATGGCGGCGCATGCGGGCACCTTTACCTTTGAGACTGCAGCGGGCGCGACTGAATCGGGCGGTAACGCTGTGGATGCCAAGGCGATTGTTACAACGGGTGCCGGGACCGTGACAGTTCAGTTGTTCAACTTACTGGTTAACCCCACGACAGTGGCGCAGAATCTTAGCGACTTTGATTTCGCTTTAAGCGGCACAACTTCGCTTGGATCGTTGGCTTCGTCGTCCGGCCAGGAAATCACGGTAGCTTCAAACGGCACGTTTACGCTCGGCAGTACGGTGGCTACCGGCTGGGCTTTCACTTCGCCGACGGCTGGGTCTTATTTATTGAATGTCCTTGGCACCGCAATCGGACCTGCACATACAATTCTTGGCGCACCCGGTGCCGGTGGAACCTATAGCAATGCCGGCGGATCAATTGCCGGCAACGACCCGCACAATCCGTTTCTTAATCAGTCTGCTACCTTCACTCTGAACATCACCGGGGTAACAGCGAACACCACGGTTAGCAGCACTGTATTCTCGTTCGGAACCGCTGCGGGCGATAACGTCCCCGGAGGTTCCGGCCCGAATAGCACTGTTCCTGAGCCGGTGTCCTTGTCACTGGTTGGGAGCGGACTGCTGGCATTGGGCCTTCTCCGCAAGCGTTTGCCCCGGAAGTAGTCGAGAATCGCGGACGCCAACTTTCGCAGCATAACATCGAGTCTGTCCTGATCTTGGGGGGAAGCTTTCCAGAGCTTCCCTCTTTTACTTTTTGACGGCTTCCCTTCCCCCGAAATGGGAGCCCCCTCCTCCACCTTTTTCCATCCCGTCCCGAACCTCGGAGTCTTCGTCCGCCTTAGCCGCGCTCCACAAAGATCGCCGGGGATGCGGTTATGGCTAAACATTCTCCCAACGATCTGCCAAACGCCGCATCCCCGGGCGAAAACAACTTGATATACTGAATGCGGAGGACTGGATGCTATCTCGTCGCCGCTCTTACTTCTTGGTTCCGCTTTTTGTGGCACTGTGTGCCTTTGGTGTTAGCCTGCTCACGGGCAATCATGTTTCAGCGGCGTCTCCCAATGACGATGCCGTGGGACAGAGCATGAAGTCCTTCACCTCGGTCTACGACGTGGTGGAACAGAATTTCGCCGATAAGGTCGATGCCGATAAAGCGATCTACAACGGCGCCATCCCGGGCATGTTGCGCACGCTTGACCCTCATTCCAATTTCTTTGACCCGAAAGCCTATGCTGCGCTGCGCGAAGATCAGCGCGGCCAGTATTACGGCGTGGGCATGCAGGTAGGTCCGCGCGCGGGCAAGACCATGGTGATGTGGCCGTTTGAAAGTTCACCGGCCTATCGCGCGGGTCTCCGCCCCGGCGACATGATCGTCCAGGTGAACGACAAGAAGACGGACGGCCTCAATACTTCCGAGATCGCGGATCTCCTCAAGGGACCGCGGGGCACCAAAGTAGAGGTCACGGTCAGCCGCGAGGGCAACGCCAAGCCCCTCAGCTTCGACATCACTCGCGACGCGATCGCGCGGCCTAGCGTCCCGGAAGCCATCTGGCTCAAGCCGGGCATCGCATACATTGACGTGACTCAGTTCGGCGAAAACACCAGCAAGGAGTTCGAAGAGCAGTTTAAGAAGCTCGGCGAGAACAACATTAAAGGTCTGGTGCTCGATCTCCGTGGCAACCCCGGCGGCCTGCTCAATGAGGGCGTCGAGGTCGCGGGCCACTTCCTGAAGAAGAACGATCTGGTGGTGAGCCATCGCGGCCGCGCCCAGCCCAACAAAAATTACTATGCCCGTTCCGATAACGGCGGCAAGAGCTATCCGGTGGTGGTGGTGGTGAATCGCTCATCCGCATCGGCGGCCGAGATTGTTACCGGCGCGCTGCAGGACCACGACCGCGCTTGGGTGTTGGGCGAGCCGACTTTCGGCAAGGGCTTAGTACAGACCGTTTTCCCGCTGAGCGAGAATACTGGACTTGCGCTCACGACGGCGCACTACTACACGCCGAGCGGCCGCCTGATTCAGCGCGACTACTCCAACATTTCGTTTCTGGATTACTACTACCGCACGCGTACTGAGCAGAAGGACATGTCTGACGTGAAGATGACCGACAGCGGCCGCACCGTTTACGGGGGCGGCGGCATCACGCCAGATGAAAAGTACGTGGCCGCCAAACTGAATAAGTTCCAGATTGAAGTGCTGCGCAAGTTTGGCTTCTTCAATTTCTCCGCCGCCTACTTCGGCCCCAAGGCGGATGCTCATCTGCCCAAGGGCTGGGAGCCGGATGAAGCCTTGGTCAACCAGTTTCACCAATACCTGATGAAGAATGGCTTCCAGTTCAGCGAGGCCGATTTCACGGCGAATCATCAGTGGGTAAAGGACCAGCTCAAGCGCGAAATGTACATAACGGCGTTTAGCTGGGAACAGTCGGTGCGCGTGGGCATTCAGCAGGATCCGGAAATCGCTCAGGCCATCGATGCCATGCCCAAAGCGGTTTCGCTGATCGAAACCGCCAAAAAGCTGCTGGTACAGCGCGTCACCCAGCAGGAACGCCTGCCGCGTTAAGGCCCTCATAGTGATCGAGTGTGGCGGGGCTCCGGCCCCGCTCGCTTCCTACACGTACAGGCATCGCAACCGCCTTCACGCGCCGCGCTAAGATAATATTTGCCCCCCCAGATCACGGTCCTCGACGCCGGAGGACAATACTGTCATCTCATCGCCCGCAAGGTCCGTGAACTCGGTATCTATGCCGAAGTCGCGCCCAGCGAAACGCCGGCGGCCGCGCTGGCAGGACGCAAAGGTGTCATTATCTCCGGCGGTCCATCGAGCGTATATGACCCCGGCAGCCCCACTATCGATCCGGAACTGCTCGCTTCCGGCACCCCGGTCTTAGGTATTTGCTATGGCCAGCAGCTCATCGCACACCTCTTGCACGGCTCGGTACAAAAAGGGAGCAAGGGCGAGTATGGATTCGCCCAACTCGATCTGACTGGCTCGGGACTTAGCTTCGATACCATTTTTCATGGCGTCTCCGGTCGCCAGCCGGTCTGGATGAGCCACCGCGATCTGGTCGTCTCTCCTCCGGAGGGATTCGACGTGCTTGCTACCACCTCCACCTGCCCGGTGGCGGCGATGGGATCTCACGCGCGCCGCCTGTACGGAGTCCAGTTTCATCCGGAAGTGGCCCATACACCGTGCGGCAAGACCATCCTTGCTAACTTCCTGTTTGATGTCTGCGGATGCGTCAAGGACTGGGACCCGGCAGGTCAGGTGCGCTCGCTCGAAGAACACATCCGCAAAGTCGCCGCCGGCCGTAACATTTTCTTCTTCGTTAGCGGCGGCGTCGATTCCACAGTCGCCTATACGCTATGCCTCCGCGCGCTCGGCCCGGAGCGCGTTCACGGCACCTATGTCGACACCGGCATGATGCGCGAAGGCGAAACCGAATTCGTGCGGCGGTACTTCGCGGATTTGGGCGCACGCGCCTTTTTCGTCGAAGACGCCCGCGAGTTGTTCCTCACTGCCCTGGCGGGCGTTACCGATCCCGAGCAGAAGCGTCACGTCATCGGCGAGAAGTTTGTCGAGGTGCAGCAGCGTATTCTCGAAAGCGAGCACTACCTCGACGGGCGCTGGATTCTCGGCCAAGGCACGATCTACCCCGACACCATCGAATCGGGCGGCAGCGCTAAGGCCGACCTGATAAAGACCCACCACAACCGCGTCGCCGGGATTCAAAAGCTGATCGATGAAGGTCGCATCATCGAACCACTCTCGTCGTTTTATAAGGATGAAGTCCGCGCCATTGGCCGCGAGCTTTCGCTCGCGCCGGAGCTGTTGGAACGGCATCCCTTCCCCGGCCCCGGACTCGCGATCCGCTGCTTATGCTCCGACAGCGAGGCGGAGCTGCAAAAAGTGGACGAGGGCTGGATCCTTCCCGTCCGCTCCGTTGGCGTGCAAGGCGACTCGCGAACTTACCGGCCGGTGCTGGCTTTGCAATCCGTCCCCGCGTCGGATGAAGAAACCGCTGACGTTATCAACCGCCGCACGGATGTCAACCGCATCGTCGGCATCGCCTACACTTGCAGGCCGATCGAAAGCCTCAAGGTGATGCCGGCGTACCTGACCGCCCAGCGGCTCGACCGCCTGCGCCGCGCCGACGCCCTTGTGCGCCGGCTCTCGTTAGCCTCCGGTTTCGACGCGGCCATCTGGCAATTTCCAGTGGTGCTGATTCCCGTGGGCAACGCTGCGCGGCCCGATTCGGTGGTGCTGAGGCCAATTGACTCGGTGGATGGAATGACCGCGAGCGCGGTGAGAATATCCGCGGATTTGTTGGCAGAAATAGTGCGGGAGGTGATGGAAGTGGAAGGTGTGGCCGGCGTGTTCTACGACCTCACGAACAAGCCGCCGGCCACCATCGAGTGGGAATAAACTATTCCTTCTTCTTGCCCATGCCGCGCATGCTGGACGGCGGAACTTTGTCCTTGGCGCGTAAATATACCGCCAGGGTCCCGTACATTTCGTTGTCGTGAACCACGCCCATATTGAGCGCGCCGAACATGGTGCGGTCGCGCCCAAACAGCTTCACCATTTTGGTGGCGTCGGCATCGGTAGCGGATTCATAGATCGGATCGCAAAAATCGAACGCCGTCTTGAGAGCCGCCTGCGCATCCGCCTTGGAAGTCTTGCTGCCGTCAATCTTGGGAGCCGCTTCGCCTTTCGCCGCCCCGCACATGGCCGCCTGAGCCTCGGCGATATGCACCACCGCCGCGCCAAAGGTCCGGCTTCCTGGTCCCGGCATGAAACCGTAGTCGCTCTCCGGCATCTCATCCGCCGCCTTCATTACGTTGCCCTTGATCTGGGTGTAGCTCTGCTTTAACTCCGTGGTCAATGGATTCTGCCCATAGAGAGCAGTGGCGCCCGCCAACGCCGCGAGCATCATCATCTTGGATTTCATGTTTCGGTCTCTCCCGTGTCTCTTTTGGATAGCCTGCATCGGCCTGTCCCATTCTACCGGAACCAAACGTTAGAATCGGGCATGAGCCACGCCAAAGGCCTGCTCAAGGGATCGAAATTCAACGGGCGCCACTCGACCGTGATCCCCAGCGCGATTCCGGCGGTCGAAGCCGCCAAGGCCAGCCCGCACGTGACCAAGATCGGCCTGGGCATTATCACGCCTACTAAAAACGGCGAGGAGCGCCTGAAATTTACCAAGGCCAGTGGCGCGCTCAAGATGCAGGTGCGGGGCACCAATGCGGTTCAGCTGTTCTGGCTGTACACCAATCGCCCGGATGAAGTGATCGAGGAGATCACGCGCCAGTGGGATGAGCGATAAACCCGGCGCGGCGAACGAGCCTCCGCGGAACGTAGTAGAATCGTGGCATGAAACCGCTACTTGGAGCCCTTCTGCTTATGTCAAGCGCCGCTTTCGCCGCATCCAGCGTCCATGAATTCACGATGGACGCGATTAATGGAACACCCACGCCGCTGGCCAATTTCAAGGGCAAGGTGCTGCTGGTGGTGAACGTCGCGAGCCAATGCGGCTACACCTATCAGTACGAAGGCTTGCAGGCGCTTTACATGAAATATAAGGACCAAGGCCTGGTAGTCGCCGGATTCCCAGCCAACAATTTCGGCGCGCAGGAGCCCGGATCGAACGCCGAGATCGGCGCTTTCTGCAAATCTAAATTCGGCGTGACCTTTCCGATGTTCTCGAAGATCTCGGTAAAGGGCAGCGACAAGGCTCCGCTGTATCAGTTTCTGACGGATCCCAAAGCCAATCCCAAGACCGGCGGCGAAATTCCGTGGAACTTCACCAAGTACCTGGTGGATCGTGACGGTAAGGTGCTGGCGCGGTTCGACGCGCCGGTTGAGCCGGAGTCTAAAGAGCTGACCTCCGCGATCGAAGCCGCACTGAAGAACAAGTAGCTCCGCGGAGCAAACTCTACATCGTAATCAGGGCCGACATCAGCTCGATGCCGTCCCACAAGTTTTGCAGACGCAGGTTTTCGTTATAGCTGTGCTGATTGTTGTCGTGGTTGCCGATGGGGATCACGATGGTCCGCGTGCCGAGCGGCCTTTCGACACTGGTCAGCGGCAAGCCCCCGCCCATATTCGGAAGCTTCACGGACGGCCCACGCGCGCTCTCCACCACCCGGATCACCTCCTGCGAAATAGGCAAGTCCATGGAAGTACGGGTCGCGGCTTCGTAGCGGCCCGCGACCACCATCGCGACCTTCGGGTGAGATAATCGCATCTCGCGCGTGGGCTCCTGATCCACCACGAAAAATCCTTGCTTGCGGATGTGCTCGATCACACGCTCCGCCGTAGTGCGAGGGTCCATGCCCTTTACTAAACGAATATCCATACTGGCAGTGGCAGTAGCGGGAATAACGTTCGAGGCCTGCGCGCCGATACGTGAACTGGCCATGCCGCGGATGTTGAGCGAAGGCAAAGTGATCAGCTCAGTGAGTTTCTTCCCCCCGCCTTCCGTTGAACCCAGCCAGAACTCGCGCATGAGGTCTGCGTCGATATCCGGAGCTTCTGCGATGGCACGCTTCTCAATATCGCTTAGCGGGGCGATGTCGTCGTAAAAATGATCCACCAGAACGTGTCCGTTCTCGTCCTTCATCGACACCAGCAGGCGGGCCAGTAGCAGCGCTGGATTGGGAGCCCAGTTGCCATAGTGGCCGCTATGCAGCTCGCCGCGCGCGCCATAAACGGTTACGTCGACACGTATGGCGCCTCGCGCGCCGAAAGCGATGAGCTGCCGGCGGGTTTGATGCACCGGACCGTCGCACATCAGCCATAGATCGCCCGAAAAGAGCTCCTTGTTGGCGGCCAGCGTTTTCTCGAGGTTCGGCGAGCCGGCTTCTTCTTCGCCTTCGAAGGCAAACTTGATGTTGGATTTGGTCTTGATTCCCGACGCGCGGATGGCATCCACAGCCGTCATCATCGCGATGATGGGAGCTTTGTCATCCGCCGCGCCGCGCGCGTACATGCGCCACTCAGGATCAAATGGCTGGCCGGCCGCGGGCAGCGGAATCACCTGCCCGTCACGTTCGATCTGCTTGTCGCGCAACGACGGCGTGAACGGTGGCGTAGCCCATTCCTTAGGGTCGAGCGGCTGCCCGTCATAATGGGCGTACAGGACAATCGTGCGGGTGGCGCCGGGAGTTTTGATTTCGCCGAACACTATAGGATTCCCGCCGGGGACCGACACGAGCTTGGCGGCAATCCCACGCTTCTCCATCATCTGGGCAATGGCTTCCGCGTTGCGCTGGATGTTGGCGTGATCGGCGGCGATATTCGGTATCGCCAGCAGCCCGACGAATTCGTCCATGATGGCGCGCTCATGCTGTTGCCGCCAGTGGCGCGCCGCTTGCGCCGCAGGATTCGTGGGAGTTTGGCCGAATGTCGTTATCGCGATCAAAAAAGCGGAGAAAACGTAGCGCTTCATGCGAACCTCTTGCTCAGTCTACAGTTTTTCCGCGATAGACTTGGCCTGCAAAAACTGTAACAGGTAGTCGGGGCCACCCGCCTTAGAATCGGTACCGGACATATTAAATCCGCCGAAGGGGTGCGCGCCCACCATGGCTCCAGTGCACTTGCGATTGATGTAGAGGTTGCCCACGAAGAATTCCTGGCGAGCGCGGTGAATGGTTTCAGGGTTGCGCGAATATACGGCTCCGGTGAGGCCGTATTCGGTGTCGTTCGCCAGTTCCAGCGCATGGCTGAAATCGCGCGCGCGGGAAACCGTCAGCACCGGACCAAATATCTCCTCCTGAAAAATACGCGCTTTGGACTCGACGCCCGCGAACACCGTTGGCTGCACGAAATAGCCGTCGCCCGGGAGGACGCCGCCGCCCGCGATCAGCCGCCCTTCGCCGCGCCCGACTTCGATGTAGTTGAGAATGGTCTGGCGCGCGCCCGCGCTAATCACCGGACCCATGAAATTAGAACGGTCTTCGGGAGCGCCGACTTTGAGAGCCGAGACTTTGGCTTCCAGTTTTTCGATGAACTCCTCATAGACCGGATCATCCACAATCACGCGCGAGCAGGCGGAGCACTTCTGCCCCTGGTAGCCGAACGCCGACTGCACCACGCCCGCGACGGCGCTGTCCAAATCGGCCTCGCGATCCACGATGATGGCATCTTTACCGCCCATCTCGGCCACCACGCGCTTGATCCAGATCTGGCCCTTGCGCGGCTTCGCGGCCAATTCATTGATGCGCAGGCCCACCTCACGCGAGCCGGTGAAGGAAACGAAGCGGGTCTTGGGATGCTCGACGAGAAGATCTCCGATGACGGCTCCGCTTCCGGTGCAGAGCGAAAGGCTGCGCGGCGGGAACCCGGCTTCGTGCAGCACCTCGACAAACTTCGCGGCAACGGTCGGCGTCTCGCTCGACGGCTTGATCACGACGGTATTGCCCGCCACCAGCGCGGCCACCGTCATGCCCGCCAGAATCGCCAGCGGAAAATTCCACGGCGGGATAATGACGCCCGCGCCCAGCGGCAAGTAAACCAAGTCATCGCGCTCGCCCGGCATTTGCACCACGGATTCCGGAGCGGCGAAGCGCACCATCTGGCGCGCGTAATATTCGCAGAAGTCGATAGCTTCGGCGATTTCGGCCTCCGCTTCCGGCCAGGTCTTGCCGGCTTCCAACACCAGCCAAGCGTCGAACTCCAACTTACGATCCCGAAGCAGCGCGGCAGCGCCGGTAAGCAAGCGTGCCCGTTCCACCGCCGAAGTCCGGCCCCATACGGGCGCATAGGCGTGGGCATCTTCGATGGCGCGATTCGCCAGCTCCGCAGTGGCCTTGTGATGCCGGCCTACGACTTCAGAGGGCCGCGACGGATTGACGCTGATCAGCAGATCGCCGGTGCTGTGCGCGGCCCCAGCGACCCACAGTTCATAGTCGCGCCCCAGTTGCGAACGCACAAGCCTGAGCGCGTCCTCAGCCTTCGCCCACACTTCGGGCGCAGAAAAGTCCGCATAGACTTCGTTGACGAAAGGTGTCAAGCTGCCCGTTCTGCCGGTTAGCCCTTCACCATGCTGCGGCCCTTTTCAAACAGCTCAGCCGCATCGTCGGCCACCTTGCGGCCCTTCTCGAACAGTTCCCGGCTTTTTTCGAGCAGATCGTTTCCCTGGTCCTCCAGGGCTTCCCGGCCTTCGGCCAGCTTGCGGCCGAGCAAACGCCGGGTTCGATCGCCCGATTGCGGGGCATACAACAGCGCAACACTGGCGCCAGCCGCCGCGCCGATCAGAAACCAAACTAAACCCTCTCCATTGTTTCTAGCCATAACTCCATTCTACGGAGTATGCTCAGGGAATGGTATCTGACAACAACCCAAACGAACCTGGACTGGTGACGGTCTTCCGTCTGGCGGGCGGCGGCATCGAAGAAATGGAAGTACTGACGGTGCGGCAATTGCTCGAATCGAATGGCATCGACACCGTGCTGGTGGGAGACAGCCCGCTGCCGAATCTCGCGGAGGAAATCCGCGTGACCGAAGAAGACGCCGAGCGCGCCAAGCAATTGATCGCCGACGCTCTTTCCGCGGGACCCGCGGGAGCTGCCGAGGCGGAGGCGGAATCGGAGCGTTAGTTTCTGTATGCAGCCCGGGTGGCGTGAAAGGCGCGGTGAATCTGGTAATCTGGTCCACCGTAGGCTTTGGATTGGGGAAGCTGAATTCAAGCCGCCGGTCACGGCGCGGAAAGTTTGAGTAGAAGAAGCATGAACAAGATGCCACTCGTCGGAATGCTGCTGGGATTCGCTTTCGCAGCGGCGGCGCAAAACGCGCCCAAGTTTGCAGTCGATCCCTCCTGGCCCAAACCATTGCCGGCGGGCTGGATCGTAGGCCAACTGGGAGGCGTGTGCGTGGACTCGCACGATCACATAGTCGTGGTTAATCGCCGCAACATCACCGACGAAGAGAAAGAAACGTCGCAACAGGCTCCGCCAATACTGATGTTTGACACCGCCGGCACTCTGATCAAGTCATTCGGCGATCCCGCCGTGGTACCCAATTCCATCCATGGCTGCGCGTTTGATCGCGAAGACAACGTGTGGGTGGGCGGAAACCTCGACGGCATCATTCAAAAATACAGCCACGACGGCAAGATGTTGATGCAGATCGGCACGCGAGGGCTGGTCGATTCGACCGATGGCACCGAAAAAGGCAAGCCGCTGAACGCGGCCCACGACCGGCTGTATAATCCAGCCGGCATCGTCGTCGATCCCGGCAACGGCGATATTTATGTGTCCGACGGCTACGGCAACCGGCGGGTGGTGGTGTTCGACAAGACCGGCAAGTTCCTGCGCCAGTGGGGCCGGCAAGCGACCGCGCAGGAGGCTGAAGACGGCGTCCCCAGCGTGTTTTCGCACTACGTGCATTGCATCAACATGAGTCGCAGCGGGCTGCTATATGTTTGCGACCGCTCCGGCGACCGCGTTGAGGTCTTCGACAAAGAGGGCAAGTTCCTGCGCAACATCTGGATCAGGACTGGCACTCCCAAGCTTCCTGATCCGCGCGGCACGGTGTGGTGGGTGGCGTTTTCGCGCGACCCGCAGGAGAAATACTTATACGTGATGAATGGCCGCAACGAGGTGGTGACCATCGTGGATAACGAAAGCGGCAAGATCCTTTCGACTTTCGGCCGCCCGGGACACCAGATCGGGGACTTCACGCACGGCCATACCATCGCCGTCGATTCCAAGGGCAATCTCTACGTGGCGGAGACCGACTACGGCCGCCGCGTGCAGCGTTTCAAGCCAGTGAATTGAGAAGAGCCTGAGAGCTCGAAGGCGGTCACTTCGCCAAAGCTTGGAGCACCTCGGCGGCGTGCCCGGCGGGCTTGACCTTAGCAAAAATCTTGGCGATCTTGCCCTTCTCGTCGATGATGAAGGTCGTCCGCTCAATGCCCATATATTTGCGGCCGTACATGCTCTTTTCCTTCCACACGCCGTAGGCTTCGGCGATAGCGTGGTCGGGGTCGGGGACCAGAGTGTAGGGCAGACTATATTTTTCCGCGAACTTGGCGTGTGCCGCGGGCTTATCGGGCGAGATACCGACAATGGCCGCGTTCTTCCTGGTGAAAGTCTTCTGGGCGTCGCGGAACTCGCAGGCTTCCGTGGTGCATCCCGGCGTATCCGCCTTGGGAAAGAAAAACAGCACCACCTGCCGGCCCTTTGCGTCCGCCAACGAAAATTCAGAAGTTTTAATATTGGGGGCCCGGTCACCCACTTGGATCGGCATACGTCAAGATTGTAGACTAGGGAGTATGAAAAAGGGAATTCTGACTCTTGCGAGTTTAGGCCTGCTGCTGGCGGCAAGCCTCTCACTGACTGCCGCCGACGGTGACGCCAAGAAGGGCGAGACCGTCTTCCAGAACTGCGCAGGTTGCCACAACTCCGACTCCGACGAGACCAAAGTCGGGCCGGGCCTGAAGAATTTGTTCAAGCGCGAGAAACTGGTGAACGGCAAGCCGGTGACCGATGAGAACGTCATTGCACTCATCACCAGTGGCAGCGGCGCCATGCCTCCCTTTGGCGATTCCCTCAGCGCAGATGACAAGAACAATGTCGTAGCTTATCTCAAGACGCTTCCAACCGCGGGTAGCGCTCCCGCCGCCGGTGCCGCGACTGCCGGCGCCGCAACTGCCGGTGCCGCGACCACCGGCGGCGATGCCAAGAAGGGCGAAGCAGCCTTCAGCAGTTGCGCGCCGTGCCACAACACCGACTCCACCGACGTCAAGGTCGGGCCCGGCTTGAAGGGCCTCTTCACGCGCGACAAACTGGTCAACGGCAAGCCGGTGAATGAGACGAACGTGAAGGCGCTGATCACCGAAGGCAGCGGCGCGATGCCGCCGTTCGGCGACGCGATCAGTTCCGACGACAAGGACAACATCATCGCGTACCTGAAGACGCTGTAAGCGGAGAGAGCGTACAGACTCGACTAACGCTGGTTCGCGTTGGTGCGTGATCTACCCGTGCGGGAGCATTGGTGTCAATGCTAAAGTAGTTTCAGTCCTTCCCAAGCGTGTCCCCATCGTCTAGTCGGCCTAGGACATCGCCCTTTCACGGCGGTAACGAGGGTTCGAATCCCTCTGGGGACGCCAGTTTATTTCTTGTCCGGACCGGACACATAGGTAACAGATTGTACCTAAGACATAGGTAACACTTTTGGCCCGAAGGGATTGTTGAGGGGCTGCAAAGTTTTTTCCTCC
>Ga0207695_10003175_pt1 | contig 23422 bp, 21 predicted proteins | sample KBSC54metaG_FD_184354 | JGI IMG/M metagenome (GOLD analysis project Ga0207695, IMG submission 184354) | Corn rhizosphere microbial communities from Kellogg Biological Station, Michigan, USA - KBS C5-4 metaG (SPAdes) (version 2) | ecosystem: Host-associated > Plants > Roots > Rhizosphere > Soil...
GCTACTCCCTGGGACCCAATCAGGGGGTGAAGCCCGGAGCCGATCTTGAGCCGTACGTGCAGGAAGCCCTTGAAGAGATCGAGTATGTGACCGGCGGACCGGAAACCAAATGGGGCGCTGTGCGCGCTCGCAACGGACATCCCGAGCCCTTTCCTCTTCGGTACGTGGAGGTAGGTAATGAGGATTCGTTCGACCGCGCCAAAACCTATGACGCCCGCTTCGCACAGTTCTTCAAGGCCATCAAAGCGAAGTATCCGAAGCTTCAGATCATTGCGACAATCCCCGTAAAGGGCACCATGCCCGATGTAGTGGACGATCACTATTACAAGCGCGAACAGGGCATGTTCGAACTCACCAAGCATTACGATACGGTCGACCGCAACGGCCCGAAAATCTTCGTTGGGGAATGGGCCACGCGCGAAGGCACGCCAACCCCGAACATGGGAGGAGCACTGGGCGACGCCGCGTTCATGACGAGTATGGAGCGAAACAGCGATCTGATCGTAATGGCTTCGTACGCGCCATTGCTCGTGAACGTGAACCCCGGCGGAATGCAGTGGGCTTCCGACCTGATCGGTTACGATTCCATGGGGAGCTACGGCTCGCCAAGCTACTATGCACAGGTCATGTTCGCGTCCTGCCTGGGAGACCATACGGTGGATTCCACGGTGTCGGACGGCGGCGAGAAATTCTTCTATTCGATAACCGCTTCGTCGAAATCGAACAAGGCATGCCTGAAGTTGGTGAATGCCTCATCGACCCCACTATCTCTCTCGCTGAACCTGACCGGACTGGGAACTGCCGTTCACCAGGCTCGTGTTTCCACCCTGAAGGGCAACACCATCTGGGCCACGAACTCCATCGAACGCCCGGACCAGATTGTCCCTGTGACTTCAAAGCTCGCTGTCAAAGGCGAACACGTGAGTCACACTGTACCGGGATACTCGATCCAGGTACTGGAGTTCGATCTGAAGTAAAGCAGCATGATGGAGGCACTGCGTTCTACCGTGAAACACGCGCCATCGCCGCGTGGCGATGCCCAGGTGCCCGCGCTAAAGAGTAGGAAGTCGTGCCAGAATTCGGCTCAGATAAGGCTCCACAGGCCTGGCACGTTACGGACAAACGAGTAAATGGTGGGCGCGCAGGGACTCGAACCCCGGGCCTCCTGCGTGTGAATTGGCCGGCTGGGATGTGAGGCGGTGCGCGGCCATGATTGCGAGTGCCGGCGAAGCGCTTGAAATTGAGAAGCTTCGCTGGCATTCGCGCTTTTATTGGGCTGCGTCAAGCGGCAGCGAGCACTGGCGCAAAATCGGTCCATGTCGACGATTCTCAGTAGGGTTACGTCACAATCCACGTCACAAGTCGGCCTGTACCGCAGTGCGGTATACTCTTTGGTAGTGGATGATGCGCCTGAGATCACAGTCCTGCAACTGCCGAAGTTCAAAGCCGAGGCTATGGAGCTGATCGGAGCGGACGGCATTGAGGAACTGGCAGTCTACTTGATTGACCATCCCAATGCCGGCGATGTGATACAGGGATCGGGCGGAGTCCGGAAACTGCGATGGGCAGCGAAGGGCAAAGGGAAGCGCGGCGGTGCTCGGGTCATCTACGTGTACGTCGTGGTTGCCGCCCGCATTTACCTGATGCGGTGCTACGCGAAGAACGTAAAAACGGATTTGACCGCTGACGAGAAGAAGCAACTGCGGCAAGTCGCAGCTCATCTGAAGGGAGCGCAATAGAATGCCCAAGAAAACCGACGCGAAGGAGACGACGTTCGGCGCAGACTTGATCGAGGGAATGAAACTTGTCCTAACGCACCAACGGGGCAAGGCGGAGCTGGAGCAGGTCTGGCCGAAGCCGATCGACGTCAAAGCGATTCGCAAGCGAGTGAAGATGTCCCAATCCGAATTCTCACGAACCTACGGCATTAGCAAGCGCGCCTTGCAGGAATGGGAACAGGGCGGGCGGCAGCCCGATTCGGCGGCGCGGGCCTACCTGACGGTCATCGCAAAGGAGCCCGCCGTAGTACGCCGGGCGTTGGCCAGCGAATGAGCGAGCCCAATTCGAAGCAAAGGGCTCGGCTACGGCAGCTCGTCACAAGCGATCCAGAAATCATGCGCGGAACGCTAGTGTTCAAAGGGACGCGGATTCCGGTGGACTTGGTTGCCGATATGCTGGCCCAGGGCGCGATGGTGGAAGAAATTCTTGAGGGCTATCCGACCCTGAATACGGAGATGGTCTCGCTCGCACCGATCATGCGTGGGCACGCCGAACAGCCGCACGCCATAGCAACGAAAAACCGGTGAGTGTCATGCTGGTGCGGAATGGCTAACGTAATCGTGGCAATACAGGGGCTAGTAGCTGTCTTCAAACCAAATTGTGTCGAATGCAGCGCGCTAAACGAACTGGCTAAAATCGTCGCGGATCGTTCTCAGTGGCGGAAGTGCCACAACCTTTTTGACCGCATAAGAAAGAAGACCCTGTCCGCAGAGCGAACCGGTGACCAGATCCTTGGAGCTCAATATCTCTTCGAGGAGTCATGTGCAAAGACCCTTTACAACCTCAGCGGTGAGCCTGCACCCTTCGATCGGGAAGTTTCGTTTAACATCGTTCCAAATGCGCTCGCTCTGGCGCGCGGCCTGAATATCAGCGACGCAGAGATCGTGCAGGTAATCATGTCCTAGAGTCCGACCAAACTGCCCAACGGAATCAAACGCCGAGTTTGTTAGGGAAGCTTTCAACGAGGATGCTCAAGACATGCCCAATTCTACCCGCCGATTTGAAACAGAACGTACGCGCCGCTTTCGTGAAGGCAGTTTGAGCGAGAGAGATGAACGGACGATCACCAATGTCGAAACATTCGGCTGCGAAGTTGTTCAGGTGAAGCGAAGCTCCGCAGGCCCCGGATGGTCATACTCGCTGGGCGTCCATGACACCTGCGGGCAGCCTGAAGTGATTACCGTCGGACTCCGAGAGGAGACAGCTCACTTCTTGCTCAACGAAGCCGCAGACCGGTTACGCAATGGGGTCAATCTTGCTGAGGGACGACACCGCGATATCGTGGGCGAGGTCGAATGCGAATTCCGTCCGGTGGACCCGAAGTGGGTGCGGCATCTGATGGGTTGGGCGATTTGGTATTACGACGGGAGCGCGTTCCCGGTTCTTCAAGCGGTATACCCCGATCGCGACAATCGTTTCCCTGAGCATCCGGACTTTGATAGCAACTTCCGGCAACCACTCCTCCAGCCAGATGCGCCAGAGACGGTCGTAGAGCGCGACTTCTGGGCATCGGCAGACCCGGATAGCAGCCTCTTCAATTGGAAGTTTCCTGACCCTCCACACACATCAGTATTCTTGTCGAAGCGTGTTCAAAGCGATGCCGAACCGATCACATACGTTTCTCACGACATCGAAGATGGGGCTTGGCAGTTCCTTGGCCCCAGCATGTCCGGTGGTGATAAACCGGTCATCTCCTGTTTCCACCATCCAATCGACAAAGACCCCAGCCTTAAGGAACTCGCGGATTTGCCGCTGGGTTGGTATGCCGAGCGCGCGGAGCGCGACGCGCCTTGGGTTCGTCGCAAACACGAAGAAGAGTCGGCGTGAGGACCTATAACCGCTCGACGTTCGACAGTTTACGACACTCTACGACAACGTTCGACAATTTTCGACACTTTTCGACAACACAGCGCCACACACTCGGGTCAAGAGCAGCGAAAAGCTGGTAGTGGAACATAAAGGAAACGGGATACGCGCGACGCGTTTTTCGGGGTTATGTTCCAGCACCTCAGTCATTTCGGCCGCATCCCATTTTCAAGGCGCCGTATCCCATCTGGAATACGCTCGAATTCCACGCTTTTGCTAGAGAGCGTCCCCGAAGAACTCGGGCAATCACATAGTACTTAGGGGCTCTGTCGAGCAGTAGTGCTCCGATTCTCGCTCAGAGGTCAAACCTATGCAGAGCTTTCTCACCGAACAAGAAGTTTCGAAACGTCTGAACGTCAGCGTTGCAACCCTGCGGCGCTGGCGACTAGAGAAACGCGGACCGGTGTTCGTCAAGGTTGGTTCGCTTGTGCGCTATCGCCCCGAAGATCTCGACGCGTGGGTGGCCGCGCTCCCAACCGGCGGCGCGGTTGCCGTCATGACCACTGGTGCGGCAAGCTGATCGTCAAGGCGAAGGAGAAAAATCCCGCCGAGAAAGGAGCAGCATATCTACAAACGCACCGGACATTGGCACCTCGACGTAACGATCCACGGCGTTCGTTATCGCGAGGCGCTGAACACAACTGACAAACGGCAAGCGAAAGAGCTCGAAAAGAATCGCATTGCCGAAATCAAGCAGGGCAAGAATGCTTCGAAGACGGGGCGCGAATTCGCGCGCAAGTCGTTCCAAGAAGCTGTGAAGGTGTACCTCGAAGAACGCGAGCCGCACGTTTCCGAAAGGACTATGCAGTTCGAAACGGAGCGGCTTGGGCCGCTTATGAAACATTTCGGCGAGAAACCGTTGCTTCGGTTCAAAGCCGAGGACGTTTCCAGTTTTCAGAAAGGGCGGCTGGATGCCGGCGTTTCCGGTCGCACCGTAAACATGGAAACCGGCGTCCTTCGCCGGATGCTGAAGCGAGCCAAGGTCTGGAATGCCATTTCCGAGGACGTAAAGGCACTCCCGGAGCAGCAGGGCGCAGTGGCCAAGGTTCTGCCGCCCGACCTGAAGCGTAAACTGTTCGAGACCGCCGCAAGCCGACCGGAATGGCTGGTCGCGCATTGTGCGGCAGTGCTCGCGGTTTCCACCACGTGTCGCGGCGTCGAGATCAAGAACCTGCGCTGGCAGGACGTGGATCTCTTCAACCGAGTCGCGACGATCCGCCGGAGCAAGACCGCAGCCGGCCATCGGACGATTCCTCTAAACGGAGATGCGATGGCGGCGTTGGCTCGACTGCTCGAACGCGCAAGCGCACTCGGCAGCAACGAGCCTGAGTACTACGTTTTCCCCGCTTGTGAGGTGCGGATTATCGATCCCTCACGTCCGCAGAAGAGTTGGCGCACAGCATGGCGCAAACTCGTCGGCGAAACCGCCAGGCGCGTCGGCAGAGAAGCCGCGCAAGAGGCCCTCGAATCCGGGAAAGGTCTTCGCGGCGCAATCGCCGCCTGGAAACGAGCCGCCGCGCCAATCCGCGGCCTACGCTTCCATGACCTCCGCCACCAAGCCATCACCGAAATGGCCGAAGCCGGCGCATCCGATGCCACGCTGATGGCCGTCGCCGGCCACATGTCCCGCCGGATGCTCGAGCATTACAGCCACGTGCGCATGGCCGCCAAGCGCACGGCGCTGGAAAAACTGGAAAGCGGTCTGATGGGTGGGCCCTCGGCAACGAGCCAGCCCGAGTCAAGGAAGGCGAATTGAGACTTTACGTCACAATCCACGTCACAACCACTCCCTCCAACTCTTCCCTCTGTTTGTATCTTGAAATGAATGGTGGGCGCGCAGGGACTCGAACCCCGGACCTCCTGCGTGTGAAGCAGGCGCTCTAACCAACTGAGCTACGCGCCCTTACGTCCCTTCAGAATACACCAGAGCCCCGCACGCGCCCCCAGCCTTTCACACCGTCCTGCCAAACTAAAACATGGACATCACACCCTATCACCCCAAACATCGCGCCGCCTGCCTCGAAATCCTAAACTCCCTCACGCCCCGCCTCATAAATTCCGCCCAGGAATCTCAGTTCAAAATCTTCCTCGACACCCTCAGCCAGCCGTTCTTCCTCATGGAACACGACGGCGAAATCGCAGCCTGTGGCGGCTATGCAATAAGGCCCCGCTCCGACATTGCCGAACTCAAATGGGGAATGGTCCGCGACAACCTCCGAAAAAAAGGCCTCGGTCGATTCCTGCTGCTCTATCGAATCCGCGAAATCGCAAAGACGAACACCATCACTACGGTCGCCGTCGAAACCTCACTAACCACAGCGCCTTTTTTCCAGAAAGAAGGTTTCCGAATCGCCAACTCTGATAATGTATCCATCCGCCTAACCAAGCGGCTCGCCGTCTGCCCCTAACACCTCCCGTCGACCGAATATAATAGCGACTTGCAGCGCGCCATCAAGACTTCAATGCTCGCAGGCATCGGCTTGGTCGCCCTCGGCAGCGCCCTTGCCGTGCAGATGCCCTGGCGCGAATATCCCGGCCAGAACAACGCTCCCATCCCTCCCGATTATCAGGAAAAAACCGAGTGGGTCTTCGCCCGCCTCATGTATCCCCCCTACTCCGGAATCGTCGATGGTCGTGGTCCGCGCGGCGGCTTTCGCGGCGGCAACTGGAAAAACGGTCGCTCGAGCTGGACCACGGATTACAGCGCTGCCGACCGGCACGTCTCCACCGCACTCCGGCGACTCACCCGCATCCACGTTCGCTCCGTCGAACAACCGGTGGACCTCGACGATGGCGATGACGTCTTCAACTACCCCTGGCTTTACGCGGTCGAAGTCGGCCACTGGCAACTCACCGACAGTCAGGTGAAACAAATGCGCGAGTTCCTCGACCGCGGCGGATTCTTCATGTGCGACGACTTCCACGGCACCCAGGAATGGGCCGTCTTTATGGGGACCATGCAACGGGTTTTTCCCGACCGGCCTGTCGAAGACATTCCCGACACAGACTCCATCTTCCACACCATCTCAGACCTCAATCAGCGCTTTCAGGTCCCGGGTGCGCAGTACCTCAGGAGCGGTCGAACCTTCGAAAAAGATGGCTATGAACCGCACTGGCGCGGCATCTACGACACCAGGGGCCGCCTCATGGTCGCAATCTGCCACGACATGGATCTGGGCGACGCCTGGGAATGGGCGGACTCCCCGGATTACGACGAAAAATTCTCGTCGCTGGCCTTCCGCATCGTAACCAACTACGTAGTCTATTCAATGACTCACTGAGCACTGCTCAATGCGGGCGGCAGGCCGCGTCCCCGCAATCATCTGTTGTATGCCACGGCGGCAGCGGCTTCGCTAAAACGAACAATATTCCCAAAGTCAATACGCTCAGAACCACCGCTGTAGCGAGCCCCTCGCGCGATCCCAATTGAAGCTTGTAAGTCGTATATCCAAAGGCGTTCCCAAAAAAATCTGAACAATCACATGCGGAATCCACAAGCTGGTATGCACCATAAAATCCAGACTTCGAAAGGATTCGTCGGCCTCGTAAATACGATGAATCAGATCGAGCGTCTCCTTGGCAATCGCATCCACGCACTCTATACGAATGGCCTCGCCGCGAACATTCGAGAGCAGCACGTAGAGCAGCATCACCGCCGCGATTCCCGAGACCATCGCCGAGAAAATAAACACCACCGGCATCAGCGGGCTCGACCACCACGGATTCGCCTTGATCGATCCAAAAATGAATCCCACATAGCCATGCAGAAGAAACGCGGACGGGATCCGCTGAGGCTCATGGCGAAGATGTTGTTTTCGATGGCGCGGGCGCGGTGCAGGCGCCAGTGATCTTCCGCGATGGAGATCGCGAGAGTCATTTCGAGGTAGGACTGCGGGTTGAAGTCGGCCAGGAGGCCGTTGCAGTGGACTTCATAGGCGATTTGGTCTTCTTCGGAGAAGGCGTGGAACTGCCCGGTTAGTCCGTGGCGGACTGCATTGATGGCGCTGGTTGTTTTGCCGGATTCGGTTTTTGGTCCAGTGGACTTTAAAGCATTTTCACGATTGGCTGTTTGCTGCGCTTCTGAGATTGACATAGGATCTTCCTCAGCCGATTTGTAGCATGTGGATTTGGGGCTGGCGGCGGATCGGTGAAAATCAACCCCGGGTGCGGGGGGGGCACTCAGAAAGGTACTGCAGTGTGGAAAAGTATATCGGTTGCGACAGCCATGCGGGATCGGCGCGACAAAGGCGCAACCTCGCCAAGAAGGGATTGCGGGTGATGTCGCTCCACAACTACCAGGAGTGCCGGTACTCTCTACGTTAAATAGAAGAACACCACCTGCTACTGGTGTTTTCGACTCGGAAAAAGGCATTCCCGCAGGGGCGTGTCAAGCTTTCGGGGGGGAAAACGCGGAAAGCAAGGGTCAAACCGGTGTAGACGGGGGTTGACACTATAGATTTCAGGACCATATTCGTGCGCTTTCAGACGGAAGTCGGGCCATTTCATACCAAAAATAGAATCGCCACAATGTAAACGACAGATTTTAGAGAACTTAATAATTGGCTTGGAATCTGCACATTCAGGGTCCATGAGCTCGTTCAAATCCATACGAAGGCCGCTGCCCGTACTGTTGGTAGCTCTGGCCGTTCCCGCGCTATGGTCTCAGGACATTACCAAAGGGTCCATAGCAGGCGTAATCAGCGATCCAACCGGCGCGCGTATTTCCGATGCCAGAGTGGCTCTTTCCGGCCCCTTCGGCGACAGGTCAACGACGAGCGATTCCGCGGGCGCTTACTCATTTTCGAACTTATCGGTAGGCTCGGGGTATTCGATCACGGTGACCCATGAAGGGTTCACGCCCGCCAAGACAAATGACATACAGGTGCTGGTCAATCAGCGCACCACTGTTGATTTCACACTTCAGGTTGGCTCTACAACGTCATCCGTCGTCGTGACCGACACGTCGGGCAGCGCAATCGATCTGGCCACCACCACCATCGGCGCGAATATCGATGAAGGCCTCTACAAGAGTATCGCGGTGGGCCGAAATATTTCGTCGGTGATCTCGCTTGCTCCCGGAGTTACCAGCAGCGGCGGTGCCGGCGCGGCGAACCCATCCATTAACGGCGCATCGGGTCTCGAAAATGAATATGTCATCAACGGAGCCAACGTGACGGACCCCGGCTATGGCGGTTTTGGTAATTACACCGCCGTCTTTGGATCGCTCGGATCGGGAATCACTTTCGATTTCATTCAAGAGGTCCAGGTGAAGTCGGGTGGTTTTGAAGCGCAGTATGGCGAAGCGCTCGGTGGCGTGGTGAACATTATCACCAAGGGTGGGTCCAACAAATTTCATGGCGATCTCTACGGATATTTCCAGCCGGACGTCTTCAGTAAAGATAATCCGAATGCAAACACGCTGACCACCTCGAAAACAACCTACTTCAACAAGACTGGCCGATATGATTTCGGCGGCGATCTTGGCGGCTACATCATCAAGGACAAGCTATTTTTCTACGGCGGATTCAACCCGACGTACAGCCAAAGCTTCCGCGAGGCGGACAAGCTTTACGCGAACTCGTCACTCGGGCTGATCAACGTGCAAACCCGCACCCTCAACTATGCGGGCAAGATCAACTGGGCTATTTCAGGCAGTCATCAGGTGGAAGGGTCTGTGTTCGGCGATCCCGCCAACGTGCCAACCAATTTCGTTCGCACAACCTCGCTTTCCTCGAACAACAACCTTTCCACCAGCAGTCTGGATTACGGCGGCCGTACCTGGACTGGCCGTTACAATGGCGCTTTCTCGCCTACCTGGCTGCTGACGGTGACGTATAGCGAATACAACAGCACTTTCACCGAAACCCCGCAGTTCAACGGTTATCAGATCAGCGATATCACGGGTACTCAGGAGAAGACTGGTTCCAACCAGACGTACAACGGACTTGGTCTTCTGCAAAATACCCGGGCGAACAATCATGAGCTAAATGTCACTGGCACTCACCTGTTTAATCTCGCGGGCGGGCACGCGGTCGATTTGGGTTATCAATACGAAAATGTCCCCTACTCGCTGATCTCGCGCTATACCGGAGCCGATTTCGCGCTCCCAACAGATCCGGTTCTGGGCGCGGCGTCGGGCAAGACTGTCTTTGGCGCCATTTTCCGCCGAACCCATCGGGTCCCCAGCGATCCGAGCAGCCCCATCGTACTCAGCCTGCTGCGCGGCAATTATTCGTCGCCGAATATCGCCACTGTTACGAGATACAACGCCGGTTTCATCCAGGACAGCTGGAACCTGGGCAAACGCCTCACCATTAAGCCGGGTTTGCGATTCGAGCAGCAGGAAATGGCGGGAGGCGCAATCCGCTATGTATTCGCTCACAACTGGGCGCCGCGCATTGGCTTCATTCTCGACCCGAGCGGCAATCGCAGACAGAAGTTTTTCGCGAATTGGGGCCGGTTCTACGAAAAGATCCCGTCGGATATCTCAGTCCGCTCCTTCTCATTTGAATCCAGCGTCCGGGGAGTTCTGTACAAAGACCCGGGTTTCGGAAATCCGGCGGTTCCCAGCCCCGCTAACTACATTCCGGGCGGCACAATTTCAGCATCGGGCGGTCCGGGCAATCTGACGTCTGTCGCCGGCGGCACCGCGGCTCAGTATCAGGATGAGATTGTGGCCGGATACGAGCAGGATTACAAAGGTTTCACCTTTACGGGCAGATTCGTCTATCGCGAACTCAAACGCATTCTGGAAGACATTTCCGGTATCAACGTGACTCAGAATCTCGCGGGTGTGAATCAGGCGTATGTGGTGGCCAATCCTTCGGCAAGTCTCGATATCTTCAAGAATGCCGATCCGTGCACAGGGGGCCCGACCTGCGACCTCACCACCGGATTCACGGCGGGCGGCGGCGATTTGGGCTCAGACGGCAAGAAGGACGGCTTTAGTAATCCGTCGCGCGTTTACAAAGCGATGGAGTTGATCGTGTCCAGGCGGCTTTCGAGTAACTTCCAGGTCTACACGAGCTATCGCCTCTCGAAGCTGTACGGCAACTTTGAAGGTTCGTTCCGGAATGACAACAACCAGAGCGATCCGAACATCAGTTCCCTTTTCGATTTCACCAATACAGATGGGTTGTTGGGCTTCCAGCAGGCGGCCGGCGTGCTTCCGAATAACCGCACGCACCAGCTTAAGTTTTTCGGAAACTACCAATGGAAGAACTTTAATTTGGGCGCCTCGCTGGTTGCGCAGTCCGGCACTCCGCTCACTCCGCTGGCCGCTCACCCGGCCTATGACAACGCGGGTGAAATCCCGATTATGCCACGGGGGAGCCTGGGTAATACGCCCGTCACATTCCCGCTCGATCTGCACGGAGATTATACCTACAAAATGGGTGAATCGCGCCGCATCAAACTGATTGCGGATCTGTTCAACATTGGTAATCAGACGCGGCTCACGGCCATAAACACGTGGACGGAATCGGCTCCGGGCAGCCCGAATCCGGATTACCTCAAACCAGGTACAAACCTCATCGCCAACCCCTATCAGACGCCGTTCTTTGCCCGTCTGTCGGTTCGCTTCGAGTTCTAATCGGGTTCTAATATCAGGGCGGCTTTCGGGCCGCCCCTTTTTTGCTCTACGGGAAAATCAAATTATGCTTCGCAGCTTCTGCGTGCTCGTGCTGGGCGCCATTGCTTTCTCAGTGTGTGCGAGTGCCGCGCCACCCAGGGCCGCCCTCCCGGCTCAGTACGAGAAATGGATCAAGCAGGACGTTCTCTACATCATTACCGACGAAGAGAAGAAGGCATTTCTTAAGCTGACGACGGACGCCGAGCGGGACCGTTTTATTGACGACTTTTGGGCTGCGCGCAATCCAATTCCCGGCAGCGCCGCCAACAGCTTCAAAGAAGAGCACTATCGCCGGCTGCAGTATGCCACGGCCACCTTCGGCCGGCGGTCCAACACACCCGGCTGGATGACCGACATGGGCCGCGCGTACATTCTTTTTGGAAAGCCGGTTTCCCGCGCGCCGTTTCCTGGCTATGGACAACTTTATCCGTGCGAGCTTTGGTTCTATGAAAATAAAGCGAGCGGCCCTTCCATTCCGGGTTTCTTCACGCTGCTGTTCTTCATGCCTGAAGACATCGGCGAATACCGCTTCTACCGCCCCAGCCTTGACACACCGCTCAAGCTGGTGCGGGGTAGCCAGTTCAATTCCAACGCGGACGTGTACAAGTTTTTAAGAACACTGGACGGCGGACTGGCCAAAGCCGCATTTACGCTGATTCCCGGCGATCCGATCGATACGCAAAATTTCACCGTCGATATGACAAGCGACATGCTGGTCAGCCGAATTCAGAACTTCGCCAACGATCCATTCAATGTCCGCAAACTCCGTGAGGCGCGTTCGATGCGCACGCACGTCGAATCCAGACTGCTGGTTAACGAAGAGGTTCCGTTGCCGATCGATTCGCTAATCCTGACCGATCCGATTGGCCAGCCCTGGCTCGACTACAGCGTGCTGATTCGCGATGCCTCTTTGGGCGAAGTAACGGGGGGCGAAGTAACGGGCACCGCGGAAGGCAAGCAGCTTTCCATTCTGAGCGGGTTTCGGCTTCTCACCGAATCCGGCGACCTTATTATCGAAGACGAAGAAACGCGCAGCTACAAAGCGTTCGGACCCGACGGGATTTTCCATTCATTCCAGCTTGCGGGTCGCCTGCCTGTGATGCCTGGCAGCTACATTCTCGAATTCCACATCGTGGATCACCAGAAGAATAGAATCTTTCACGGACAGAAGAACTTTACGGTAGCGGCGGCGGGCGCCGTTGCCCTGAACGGTCCTCTGTTGTTTTCCGGGGTAAAGACCACGACAAAAGGCGACCCGACTGCGCCGTTTCAGTACTTCGGAGTGCAATTTCAACCGTTGTCAGATGGAGACCTGGTTCGTACCGACCCCCTCCGCATTCTGTATGCGCTGCAGATTCCAGGCACGCCCGCTTCCGAGTATTCCGTCGAATATCTGATCGCGCATTTGCAGGACCGCGAAGCGCGGCGCATTGTGAAGGACGCTGTGCCCGCTTCCGAGTTTCGCGAAGGGCGTTTGCTGAAATCGAAGACGCTTCCGCTGGCCGATTTACCTGCCGGATCTTACCGCGTAGTCATCACTGTTCGCGAAGCCGGAAATCAGCAAATTCTGGCGTCCTCGTCTGTTCCCGTTCGGCTTGTGGATAGCGATCAACCGCCGCCGCTTTTCTTTCTGCAAAGCGTGCTTAAGACCGCCACACCCGCCGGCGCATCGTACATCCGGGCGCTCGAAGCGATATCAATGAGGGATAAGCCATCGGCCATCCGATATATGAAGCAGGCTCTCGACCTGAACGCGGCGAACGATTCAGCAGCCCGCTACCTTGTGGAAGCTTATTTTGAACAGAAGGATTTTGGAAATATTGCGGGGCTCTATCGAAAACTGGGGATGAAACCGTTCGAATCGAGCGCGGAATCGTTAGCGCAAATTTCCCTGAGCTTCGCAAGGACGGGGGATCGCAAACAAGCGCAGGAAATTTTGGGAACGGCGCGCACACTGTTCCCGGAAAATGCGGCGCTGGTGGCAACGGCTAAAAGTCTGCGGTAATTAGCCGCCCCTTCCACAGGGGTTCTGTAACGACTGCCATGGGCCGCGCAGGATTGGGCCGCCGCCTAACTTTTGGCCGGGAGGCGCAGGGCTGCACAGACCGCTTTTGTGACTTGTTCGGTATTGGCAGTGCCACCGAGGTCGGGCGGGTGCAGGGCTGAATTCGCGGTTACGGTCTCGATGGCACTCATCAGGTGATCGGCCGCGGCGTTTTCACCCAGGTGGCGCAGCATCATTTCACCGCTCCAAAACGTCCCGATCGGGTTCGCGATGCCTTTGCCCGTAATGTCAAACGCGGAGCCGTGAATCGGTTCAAACATCGACGGAAATTGACGTTCGGGGTTGAGGTTTGCGGTGGGCGCGATTCCCATGGAGCCGGCCAGCGCGGCGGCAAGGTCGGAAAGAATGTCGGCGTGAAGATTGGTGGCGACTATCGTGTCGATGGATTTCGGCTTCATGGTCATGCGAACGGTCATGGCGTCCACCAGCATTTTGTCCCATGTGACGTCGGGATATTCGAGAGCTATCTCGCTCGCGATTTCGTCCCACATCACAAGGCCATTGCGCTGCGCGTTCGATTTCGTCACAACAGTGAGGAGTTTGCGCGGACGCGAACGGGCGACTTCGAACGCAAAGCGCATGATACGCGTGACGCCGGCGCGAGTAAAGATCGCGACTTCCGTGGCGACTTCTTCGGGCAGGCCGCGATGGGATCGGCCGCCCTGACCCGCATATTCGCCTTCCGAATTTTCGCGCACGATCACCCAATCGAGATCGGAAGCGGCAACATCGCGAAGGGGGCTTTGAATACCGGGCAGAATGCGGGTGGGGCGCACGTTGGCGTATTGATCGAATGGCTGGCAGATGGCGAGGCGAAGACCCCAGAGCGTGATGTGGTCCGGCACGTCGGGAGCCCCGACGGCTCCGAAATATATGGCATCGAAGAGCTTCAGAGTGGTGAGCCCGTCGAGGGGCATCATGACGCCGTGTTGTTTGTAGTAATCCGAGCCCCAGTCGAAGTGCTCGAATTCAAAGCTGAAGCCGGAATCGTTCGCGGCCAGTTCTTCGAGGACTCTTACGCCCGCCGCAATAACCTCTTTGCCGATGCCGTCGCCGGGGATGGCCGCGATCCTGTGAATTCGCATGTATTCGATGATAGCGGCCTATAATCGAGGGTGGTGTCGAGTGTCGAAATCGCCGACGCGGGCGAGGTAAATTCGCGCGTTGTAAAGGCGCTGCTCCCTTCGCTGCCCAACAGAGAAGAGACCCTGCTGTTCTATCGGAAACTGGTGGAAGCAGCGGCTGTAACGCCGCGGAATGCAGCGCTGGCGCGGGTTTTGGAAGACCAGACTTCTCTTCGGTACGCGCTGACGATTTTTTCGTACAGTCGTTTTTTGGCGGAAGCGGTGATCCGATATCCGGAGTGGCTGCTTGAAATTGCGGCGGCCCGCGATCTGCATCGTGGATATCTGGAAGAAGAATACGAAGACCTTCTGCGGGCCGCGCTGCCGGCGGAGGGGCTGCCGCGAGCGGTGGACTTTGCGCTTTTTCGGCGGCGGCAGATACTCCGCATTGTGTTGCGCGATGTTTTGAAGTTCGCCGATTTATCGGAGACGGCGGAGGATCTTTCCAATCTTGCCGACGCGATATTAAACGTCACGCTGGCGGCTGTAAGAAAAGATCTGGCACAAATACATGGCGACCTTTCGAGTAAGTTCAGCGTAATCGCGCTGGGCAAGCTGGGCGGCAGGGAACTGAACTACAGTTCCGATATCGATCTGATGTTCGTCTGTTCGGGCGAGGAGAGCGCCGGCGGACTTTCCACCAAAGAGTTTTTCAAGCTGCTGGCGAACCGGATGACCGAGATGCTTTCGACGTACACTCCCGAAGGCATGTGCTATCGGGTGGATCTGCGTCTGCGGCCCGACGGCAGACTGGGTGAGGTTGTGCAGTCGCTTGAAGGCGCGAAGAGGTATTACGAAACGCGCGGACGCGACTGGGAACTGCAGATGCTGATTAAGGCGCGCGTAGCAGCCGGCGATGCGGGGCCTGGGCAGGAACTGCTGGCATTCGCGGAGCTTCTGATTTACAAGACCACGACTGACTTTCACACGGTGGAAGCGGTTTCGGAAACGCGCGCGCGAATTCACGAAAAGCAGGCGCGGCTTAGTCGCCAAAACACTGTGGATGTGAAGCTGGCGAAGGGTGGCATTCGGGATATCGAATTCCTGGTGCAATGCCTGCAGCGGCTGCACGGAGGGCGTGAGGCCTGGGTGAGGCACGGCGGTACACTGCTGGCGCTTTCGCGACTTCGGGATAAGGAGCTGCTGTCGGGCGCCGAGTATTCGCGGCTGGCGTCGGCGTACCAGTTCCTGCGGCATCTGGAGCATCGACTGCAGTTCGCGGAGGACCGCCAAACACACACCCTGCCGCGCGAGACCGAGCAACTCGACCTGCTTGCGCGAAAGATGCCAGGCTTGCCGGGCGACCCGAAGGCGGGGACCCTGCAGCGGGAACTTGACAGGCACTTTTCGAACGTGCAGGATCTGTACGACCGCGTGATCCATCTGCAGTTGCCGATGTTTTATAGCGAGCCTTACAGCGAAGCCGAGCCACGACCGGAAGTTGCCGCAGCCGACAGCCCCGCGCGCGGTGAATTTCCGTCGAAAAATCTGAGCCGGTTTCTTGAAGTTCGCGCGCCACTGCTTTCGCGGTTTATCGCCGGGGCGGGAATTGTTCGAAGCCAGGAAAGTATGGAGTCTTTTCTGGAAAAGATTGTGGCGCGGCGAACACGATTGCGGATGCTGGAAGAGAGTCTTCGGGACAACGAAGAACTGGTGTCATGCACGGTGGATGTGTTCGAGCACAGCCAGTACTTCGCGGATCAGATGGTGCGGCATCCTGGCTTGCTGAAGGAAGTGCGCGAGGCCTGCGGCACGCGACAGGGCCGTAAGGGTTTTGAAGCGCCGCGCGACCCCATCCGGCTTCGGCTGTTTTTCCGCGAGCAGATGGTTCGGATTCAGAGCGACAGTGTGTATCATCGGGTGCCCGTATTCAAGACGCTAAAGCGCACTTCGGATCTTGCGGAATCGATTATTGCGGCGGCGTACGAGATTGCTTTGAACGAGGCTTCGGGCAAGCCGGGGAATCCGGAGTATGTCCCGAAAGGGCAGATGATGGTGATCGCGCTGGGGCGGCTGGGAATGCGGGAATTCGATCTGGCGTCGGATGCGGATCTGAACTTCGTGATACCCGACGCGGATGCATCGGAAATTCCATATTGGACAGGCGTGGCTGAACGCCTGATCAATGTTGTGAGCGCATATACGGGCGATGGCGTGGTCTTCACGATCGATACGCGACTGCGCCCGAACGGGCGTGCGGGCGCACTGGTTCAGACCGCGGGAACGTATAAGGAATATTTCGAGAACAGGGCCGAAGCATGGGAAGGCATCTCTTATATGAAGGCCCGCTGTGTGGCGGGTGATGTGGAGGCGGGCACGGCTTTTCTGCATGAGTTGCAGCAAGTGGACTGGCGGCGCTATGGCCAGGGAGGACGCTCGCGGACCGAGCTGATTCACATGCGCCTGCGGCTGGAACGGGAGCAGGGTCCGCGGAACCCTCTGAAAGCGGGACCGGGCGGCTATTTCGATATCGACTTCGTGCTGATGTATCTGAGGCTGCGGGGCGCGGGTAGTTTCTATAAGGTGCTGAACACTCCCGCGCGTATCGAAGTGATCGCAAAGGCCGGTGATTTATCGGCGGAACACGCGCTGTTTCTGAATGAGGCGGCGACTTTTTTCCGCGCAGTGGATCATGGGATGCGCGTTTCCACCGGCCACGCAGAGGGGCGTCTGCCGACCAATCCCGCGCAGGTGGCTATTCTCACGGATTTGGTGCGGCGATGGATGCCGGAAGGCTTTGTTGCGCCTGCACCGGACGGCACTATGAACGGCGCACTGGAACGGACCATGCGGCGGGTTCGGCGGGAGACACGGGCGTTGTTCCAGAAGGTGTTTGGACACGCTTAAATCCGGTGAAAAAAGGACAGGCAGGGTAGTTAGGGCTGCGCGGTTTAGCGCCGGGCAGATGTAATTCCGCGCGGACTGGCGCACCCTGTAACGCGGTTCGCTGTGAAACCCCAATAAATAGAGGTGTCGCGAGCTGGCGGGGCAGGTGCAACTCTTCCCGCACGATATGGATCGCTTCAAAGACGCGGAGCACCTCGTGCGGGTTCTCGCCGTCTTTCTTGTGGGGATTGCCCTGTTCGTGTGCCTCCGCGCCTGGTTTGTGCCGGAGCTTCGGGAAATACGGTCACTACCGCGCTGATTTGATCGCTGAAGTCGCAGCTCTTCCAATTATTCATGCCGGGCACGAGGCTTGTGAAGCGTGCCACGCCGACGTTCTTCAGGTGAAGAGCGCGGGAAAACATGCAGGCGTGAATTGCGAGGCCTGGCACGGACCCCAGGCGAAACACGCGGAAGATCCTGGATCGGTGAAGCCTCCCTTGCCCGATACGAGCGTGCTTTGCGCGCGCTGCCATGAGGCGAATTCAGCCAAGCCGAAGTGGTTCCCGGCGGTGGTTACAGCAGAGCACTCGCAGGGGCTGCCGTGCAATACCATACGCCGCACAGCCCTCAGATCAGCGATCCACCCAAAACAGGAGCTGCCAAATGAGCATGAATCGCCGGTTCTTTATTACGCTGATGGGCGTAGCGACTCTTGCATGGGAACACGTGCAGGCCGGCACCCCGGAGGCCGCCCCGAACTACAATGCAGCCGATCACTGGTGGGCCATGCTGATCGACGTGGATAAGTGTATTGGTTGCGGTGATTGTGTGCGAGCCTGCGCGAGAACGAGGTCCCGGAAGGGTTCTTCCGAACGTGGGTGGAACGTTATCAGGTGGACGATCAGGATATGGAAGATCCGCTGGTTGATTCACCGAACGGTGGCAAGAACGGCTTTCCCGCGCTCGCCCCCGGCGGGGGACCGGCGGGATCATTCAAGGAGTTCTTCGTTCCGAAGCTTTGTAACCATTGCGCGGATTCGCCCTGCACGCAGGTTTGCCCGGTGGCGCGACTTTTACAACCCGTGACGGCGTGGTGCTTGTAGATGAGAAGTATTGTCTTGGTTGCCGGTATTGCGTGCAGGCGTGCCCATATATGAAGAAGCACCGGCGCTCTCGTTTTTGCTGGTGGCGCCTCTGCCGCTACAGCTTCACCTGGGTCATCCGGAGCGGTCGCTCGAAAATCCCGAGCCCGCAAAAAAACGTCTGCACATCTGGAAGGAAAAGTTCAAACCCGGCAACTGGTCCACCTCCGCAAATGGGTTCGTTTTTTCAAACGACGAAATCAGCCGCCGCCTCGACTTCGATAAGCGCGTAACCGCGGCCATCGTCCTCTCCAGAAACGGCTGGCAGCTCCCAAAACTCCATCGCACCGCCGATGCCGGTATGCCGAAAGCCGCCTAAAACCGTTATGTTCCAGGCCCTCCCCAAAGCCACTGGCCCAGACTTGCTCACGGCTTATCCCCGGATAATTCTGTGTTTGCCTGCGCCTCTGGTCAGGGCTCCGACCGACCGATCTTTCACAACCGAATATCCCGTCCTGCCCTCCGCAAACCCAAAGTGTGTTCCGGCAGGCTGTTCCAAAATGCGGGCGGCCAATCCTGCCTGCCGAGCGGGTTTCCGGCCGCTCGGGCGACTTCGTGCCGTCCGCCATCAGAATCGCCCACCCACTCACAGCAATGGACAGTCACTGTGGTCGGGTAACATCCCAAATTGATATCCTCGGATTCATGGCGGATTACCGGATGCCAGCGGCGGGCGGAACGCCGGGCGGCTTTGGCAAATTTCTGCTGGGCTTCGCGATGGCCTGCGTCGGCGGCTGGCTGCTCACCAATCAGGTGGTGGTCGGGGGTTCGTACTGGAGCTTTTACGGCGGCAACACCTTCGGCATCACACTGATTCCCATGCTGCTGGGAATCGCGCTGTTGTTCTGGAATGGGCGCAGCATCATCGGGTGGACACTAACCGCGGCGGGCGCACTATTTGTGCTGGCGGGAGTGATCGCCAACCTCCACATTTACTTCCGGCCGACCAGCCTGTTTAATACGCTTGTGATGCTAATCCTGCTGATCGGTGGCCTGGCAATGATTGCCCGTGCCGTCAGGCCTCACGCGCCTTAACGCCGGCATTTGAGAAACTGGTATTTAAGGACAGACAACCGATCGCGGCGCCTTCATGTCAGTTCGTCGCACGGGGCAGACGAAGGGCGCACCCTCGCCAGCCGCGCTATAATCAAGGATTCGTTCTACAACAGGAGATTTTCCCCAACATGTTTGACTTGTTCCGCAGCCGAGAAAAGTCCGTTCGCATCCTGCTCTCGGTGCTGCTGGGCTTGGTTGCCCTCTCGATGGTCACGTACCTGATTCCCGGCTCTGGCTCCGGTGTAGGGGGCGGCAGTACCGGCGACCAAACAGTCGTCGCGCAGGTCGGCAAAGAAGAAGTGACCGCGCAGGAGGTTTCGCGCACGATTCAGAATATGACCCGGAATCGGCAGTTGCCGCCGGAGTTGCTCTCGATTTATGTGCCGCAGATCATTCAGCAGATGATCAATGAGCGCGCTATGGCCTACGAAGCCAACCGCATTGGCCTCAAAGTATCGTCGGAAGAAGCGGAATCCGCTATCGTCGATACCCTGCCGCCTCAGCTCATTAAAGACGGCAAGGTGGACACCGCCACGCTCGCCGGCATGTTGCAGCAACAGGGCGTTACGCTGGCCGATCTGAAATCCTCTACCGCGCGCCAGTTGCTCATTTCCAAGCTCGAACAGATCATTGCGCAGGGCGTGATCATCGCGCCGGCGGACGTCGACGCCGAATATCGCAGGAAGAACGAAAAGGTCAAGCTCGAATACGCTCTTCTCACGCCCGCTAAGTTCGAGGCAGCCGCGGAGCCCACCGAAGCGGAAATTAAGGCCTATTACGATTCGCACAAGGCGGATTTCAGGGTTCCTGAAAAGCGCAGCTACGCGATCATCGTGCTTGACCCGGCGAAAATCGCGGCGGGCAAAGTGCCCACCGACGCCCAGATTCAAGCCGAATACAACAGCCGCCGTAACGATTTCATGTCGCCTGAACGGGTAAAGGCGCGTCACATTCTGATCAAATCGGATGCCTCGAACGATGCCGCCATGAAGGCGAAGGCCGAAGGGATTCTTAAACAGATCCAGGGCGGCGCCGATTTCGCGAAGCTCGCCAAGGAATACTCAGACGACCCCGGTTCAAAGGACCAGGGCGGTGAAGTGGGCTGGATGGTTCGAGGCCAAATGGTGCCCGAATTCGAAAAGGCCGCATTCTCGATGAAAGTTGGCGAAACCAGCGGATTGGTCAAGACCGCCTACGGATACCACATCCTGCAGGTGGAAGCGCACGAACAGGCACGCCTGCAACCTCTTGAGGAGGTTAAGGGCCAGCTTGCGGCCGAGATTTCAAAGCGCATGGCCAGCCAGGAGATGCAATCCCTGTCCGACAAGGTGACCGCCCAATTGCGCAAAGACCCGGCGCACCCGGAAGCCGCCGCGGCTCTCGCGGGGACGACGGTTATTGAGGCAAACAACATTCAGCCGAATGACCCAATTCCTGGCGTAGGCACCTCCAGGGAATTCACCGATGCCACAGCTTCCATGCGAAAGGGCGAAGTTATGGCCGGGCCGGTTGTTCTTCCCGACGGGAAAGCGGTCATCGCGGAAGTTACCGATGTTCAGCCGTCTCACGGGGCAACATTTGAGGAAGCGAAGGCCGAAGCGAAAACCAAGGCGGCTGCTGACAAGCTTCAGAAAATTCTTGCCGACAAGGCCAACGAACTCTACTCCAAGGCGCAGTCGATGGGCGGCGACCTGGCGAAAGCCGCAAAGGCGATGAACATCGAGGTGAAAACTTCCGCGGATGTCGATCGTCAGGGCGCGATTGAATCGGTGGGTACCGCTTCCACCATCACCGACGCTTTCACCAAACCTGTGGGCTCACTGCTTGGTCCACAAACCGTAACCGGCGGGCGCCTGGTGGCAAAAATCGTTTCGAAGACCCCGGCCAACATCGCGGAGATGGGCGCTCAGGCCGAAGCCCTGAAAAACGAAATCCGCCAGCAGCGGGCGCGCGACCGCGCTCAGTTGTTTCAGGACGGTCTCAAAGAGAGGCTGAAAGCCGAAGGCAAGCTGAAGATCTACCAGGATGTGATCAATCGCCTGGTTCAAAATTATCAGCGCAGCTAAGCGCAACCGGTAGGTACCGTGTAACACAAACTGCGGCTGCCGAGCCGCGCGCGCAAGCAAGCGGTGGAAGCAGCCAGTCAAAATGCATGAATTTCTTGAGTTCCTGAAGTCTCTTTACAACGCCGAGCGGCTCTTGAATCTCGTGAGACTTCTGCTGGCTAGTCCCTTGGGCTTGGCAGGCCTCCTCGGAATCGTATTTGCGGAAACCGGGCTGCTGGTAGGTTTTTTCCTTCCCGGTGATACCCTGCTTTTCAGCGTGGGCGTTGCCAGCGGCGCCGCCAGTATCAATATCTACGTACTGGCAGGATTGCTCATGTGCGCGGTGATCCTCGGCGATAATCTCGGCTATTTTCTCGGCAGGCAGACCGGCCCCCGGATTTTCAGTCGCCCGAAATCCCGGTTATTCCATCCGGATCACCTGAAACGAACTCAGGACTTTTACGACAAGTTCGGTGCCCGCGCCGTAGTCTACGCGCGCTTCATCCCAATCATCCGGACGTGTACGCCGTTCATTGCCGGAGCGGCCCGCATGAAATATCCGCGCTTTCTGTTCTTCAGTGTGTTGGGGGGAATATTCTGGATCGCATTCTTGACCACGCTCGGTTACAGACTTGGTCAGGTGCCACTGGTCCAGAGGAACTTCGAGAAGGTTCTTGTGGGGATTGTGCTGCTGTCCGTAGTGCCCGTCTTGCTTGAGGCGCGGAAGACCCGCGCCTCAGCCTAATTCAACAGGAATTTCCGACTACTCGCTATCGCGAGTGTCTGTTACTTTGAGCCGCCGACGAACTGATAACCGGTGCCGTCGCCTTCAACGAACATCTTGTCGAAGCGCCAGGTGTCGCCGTCCTGCGAGAACTGAATTTGTGTTTTGTCGTTCGTGTTCGCGGTGATCTTCATGGCCTGAATCGTTGCGACCGCGGCAGAATTAGCGCTTCGGATCACGAAGTATTCGCCATCGGCCATATCGAGATTTGAGATCGTGTAAGAGCCGGAGGGCAGCGTGGTGTTGCCAACCGTCACGGCATGGGGCAGCGTAACGGTGATTCTGTTCGGCGTGGCAGCCATCAGCGAACTGACCAGCAAAGCGCCAGTCACAACCACTCCGGAGACACACTTCATTCCAAAGCGCACAAATGCGTTGTTCATTTTCGTAATCTTCCTGTTTTTTAGATTTAGGCGTTTGCGGCGCTTGTTTTGTTTAAGCCCGCGCTTGCCTCTGCATAGACAAACGAAAAGTTACCCGCGGTAGTTACCGGGGCCAAGGTATGTTCACAAGGCTTTACATTGTAACGGCGCGTAAGGTTTTTTTGAGAATAAATTCAGCTGCGGCCACTACATAGCCGGAGAGAACAAAACAGATGCAAACGCTCTGCCTGCTGGCGCTGCTCGCGCAGGCGACCGATTTGGCATACGAGCCGCTGACGAAAGCTTTCGAGTCGCTGCGTAATCGCGACTACGATAACGCGATCGCGTCATTTGAGAAAGCGGCAGCGTTGTCTCCTTCCCGCGCGGATATCCGCAAAAATCTTGCTTACACGCTGCTGAAAACCGGCGATTCAGATGCCGCCCGCCTGCAATTCGGAGAGGCCATTCGGCTCGATCCCAAAGATGCCCACCTTGCCCTCGAATACGCCTTTCTGTGCTTCGAGGCGCGCGACGATGCGCCGGCGCGCAAGGCGGAGGCTCGCCGCATCTTCCTGCGCGTAAGGGACTCGGATGCCGACCCCGAAATTCGCGCCACTGCCGCTCAAGCCTTTCACAATATCGATACCCCTCTACAGACTGGCATTGCGCGCTGGCAGCAGGTGGTGGCCACATCCGCTCCCACCTTCAGCGCGCTTTACGAACTGGCGCAACTTGCCGAGCAA
>Ga0207695_10003179_pt1 | contig 23403 bp, 23 predicted proteins | sample KBSC54metaG_FD_184354 | JGI IMG/M metagenome (GOLD analysis project Ga0207695, IMG submission 184354) | Corn rhizosphere microbial communities from Kellogg Biological Station, Michigan, USA - KBS C5-4 metaG (SPAdes) (version 2) | ecosystem: Host-associated > Plants > Roots > Rhizosphere > Soil...
GTGAATCAGTTGTCATAAAAAATATAGGTTTTGCAGGTGTTAAAGGGTTCGGTGGCGGTTTTGACGAACACATGTTATCCATGTTTGGCGAATCGGCGATGAAAGCCTTTGTGCAGGAAGCGGTAAACGAGGCCTTATACTTAGACCGCGCTTTATCACAAATCAACCAGCAGCAGGCCGACATGAAAATTGTAGCCGTTACGCATTATTCGCCCATTAAGTCTACCATTATTGGTGAACCCGAGGTTATTTACCCCTTTTTGGGTTCATCCCGGCTAGCTGAACCATTTAACAAGAGAAAAGTGTCCGTTGCTTTTCACGGCCATGCACACGTGGGCACACTGGAAGGAACTACTGCCGATGGCGTAAAAGTATATAACGTCGCCTTACCGGTTTTATATAGACAAGGCATTGCAGCAGGATATTTTATTTATAGTATATGAAAACGAAAAATAACCATTTATAAACTATTAAAAATCAAACCGATGAAAAAGACAATCACTATGCTGATCCTGATCGGTATGTTCTCCGTTCACTTTTTGCGCGCGCAAACTACAGCGAATCAACCAGATACCGCTACCTTGAATTTTATTAAAACGGCCAGTGTAGCCGGGATGAAGGAAGTTAAAGCCGGTAAATTGGCGGCGAGTAAATCAAGCAGCACCGATGTCAAATCTTTTGCGAATAGAATGGTTACCGACCATACAAAGGCCAATGACCAGCTGACGCAGCTAATTAAATCAAAAAACTGGAATATTATGTCGCCTACAGATGCAGAAACAAACCCTGACGGTATGCTCACCGGGGCTTCAGGAGCTGCGTTCGACAAAGCCTATGTAAGCATGATGGTGCAAGACCATCAAAAAGCGGTTGCACTTTTTGAAAATGCAGCAAACACTGTACAAGACGCAGATATAAAAGCTTTTGCAAAACAAACACTGCCAACCTTGCAACAACATTTGGCGTCTATACAGTCTATAGCCACTAAAATGAACATCTCTGCCGCGCCTTTAAAACCTTAGTGAAAGGCTATTAGTCATTATGAGATTACCGGCTGTTTGGACATAGCCGGTAATTTTCTAATAACGTTGCCAACTTAAAATCTCTAAACCTTTCTGTAGCCTAACATGTTTATTAATTAAATCAGCTAATAATGAAAACAGCTAGGCTGTCATCACCGGAAACACGCGACGGTCAAAGGCCGGCCTTGTGGCAAAATGCGCTGCATATACCTTCTGACAGCCAATTGAATGAAGCTGTTATTTATGATGTATTGGTAATTGGTGGAGGAATAACAGGTCTTACTACGGCGTTATTGCTGGCTGAACAAGGTAAAAATGTAGTGCTCGCTGAGGCGCAAAATATAGGATTTGGCACGACAGGTGGTACCAGTGCTCACCTGAATACTTTTTTTGATGCAAGTTATCCGGAAATTGAAAGTGACTTTAGCGAAGAAGCAGCCAAGCTGGTAGCACAAGGGGGTAAACAAGCAATTCAGCTAATTGAAGAATTATCAAAGAAATATCACATAGATTGTGACTTTGAATACAAAGACGCTTATCTCTACTCACAGGAAAACGAGGAAAGCGATGAACTGGATAAAATATTATCGTCATCGCAAAAAGCAGGCATTGAGGTGACTGAAACAAAAAAGAACGGAATAGTTGTCCCTTTTAAAAAAGCGCTTTTATTTAAAAAACAGGCACAATTTCATCCGCTAAAATATCTGTCTGGTTTGGCTAAAGCACTCATAAATGCCGGCGGTACTTTATTGCAACATGTTTTTATTCATAACACAACCCTTGAGAATGATGTACACATTGCTAAAAGCGATGATCTTGAAATAAGAGCCAACCATATTATTTATGCTACTCATTTGCCACCGGGTATAAATATACTTGACTTTAAATGTGCTCCGTATCGTAGTTATGTGCTTGCTGTCCGGCTGGAAGATGAGAATTACCCCGATGCGTTGGCTTATGATATGAAAAAACCATATCACTATTTCAGGACGCATAAAATAGACGGGAAAAATTACCTGGTGATTGGCGGTGAGGATCATAAAACCGGGCACGGCGACCCTGAACAATCATTTAGGAATCTGGAAACGTATGTTAGTCAATATTATAATTTGGCTCAGGTAGCCTATCGCTGGTCGTCTCAATATTACGCTCCCGATGATGGGCTTCCTTACATCGGTGCTTTGCCGTTTGGTGATGATGGCGTTTATGTTGCTACCGGTTATAATGGTAATGGTATGATATTCGGTACGTTATCTGCTCAAATCTTGACCGATGTTATATGCGGTAAAAAAAATCCTTATGCCGGATTATTTAGCCCATCACGTATTAAACCGGTAGCTGGCTTTACAGAATTTGTTCGGGAAAATGCTGATGTGGCGTATCATTTCATCGCAGACCGGTTTGCGGCAGAAAAAATCGAATCATTAAAAGATATGGCAAATGATAGTGCTCTGCTGATCAAATATGAGGGACAACAATTAGCTGTTTATAAAGATATAAACGGACACATACACGCACTGGATCCGGTATGCACCCATGCCGGTTGTATTGTTAATTTTAATACAGCAGAAAAAAGTTGGGACTGTCCTTGTCACGGCGGCCGGTATGACATTGACGGCAACGTTTTGACAGGTCCGCCGCCGAAAAATCTTAAAAAAATAAATATCGACTAATCAATAAACAACACTAACCGAATGGGAGCGGTGAATTTCAATCGTTTCGGGCTCGCACATTTGAGACGTATGTTTTAATGAAAGTTGACTGATGATTATTTCATTGAATTAATCTTTAAGTTCTTCCAGTCGCCATCACTATCGGTCCACAGGCCAATCAAAGCTCCGTTGGTATGCACAAGCGGTTCAACCACCAATGATGGTGTTGTGCTCCCGTTCACATAAACTTTAATATTCTCGCGCTCAACCGTTATGCGCGCATGAACCCATTCATTCGGATCGGGTGCCGGAGAGATGGATTGTTCATACTGGCCCGGAAATTCGTCCCTGAGTTTTTCCCAACCAAATTTAGGCGAAGCAATATATTGTACCGCGTGCAACTTCCTGACAGGGTCAACAGACCGGAAATTAAACGGACGGAAATAAACGGCTTCAAAGATGGAGTCGTTTACTCCATGAAAAGCGATCCCAACAAAGCTTCCCTGTAGCTTGTCTTTTCCTTTAATATCAACCTCTATTGTTCCGTTAGTAAACTTTGTGTTGTTCAGCCAGGCATGGCCTTCACCTTCAGCATCGTTCATATGAATACTTCCTGTTTCTGCTCCGGCACTTATGGTTCGGTTGAAAACAATGTATTTCTTGAGTAATTCGTCATTGGATTGTGCAAAACAATTCAAGGTAGTGAGAAGTATAATTGCAACGATAAGACAGGTTGGATTTTTCATAGACAGATCAATAAATTGGATGAATAAATCTCCTGATAATAGTCGGCAATGTCAATTCATTTTCTGTTCAGTTTTTTTCAAATTGTTTATTTAATTGCGGCTCAATCTCACTTATGCAAAAAATAATCATAACCGGCGGAACAGGAACATTAGGCAGGCAAGTTGTTAACCAACTTCTGGCAAGAGACCGTGAAGTGTATCTTTTAAGTTCGCAGGACAATCCGGTAGCGCCGGATGGGGTAAAAGTGATTAAAGGAAACCTGGTCACAGGAGAGGGGCTGGAAAATTTACGGGATGCCAATATCGTTGTCCATTGCGCCAGCAATCCGAAAGATCCACAAAACACAGATGTCGCTGGTACGGGCAATTTGCTTAGAGCGCTTAACAAAGCGAAAATGCGCCATTTTATTAACGTCTCCATTGTTGGCATTGATAAAACCGACTATCCCTATTATAAAATAAAAACAACGGTGGAAAGGCTAGTATCAAAAAGCGTCTTCCCATTCACCACATTGCGTGCCACCCAGTTTCATGACTTTATTTTGAATTCGATCCATTCGTTTGAAATAAAGAATGGGAATATTTTAGTGCCTGCCGGAATGAAATTTCAATGTATTGACGTAAATGAAGTAGCGTTGCGATTAACAGAACTCACTGAAGAACAAGCATCGGGTTTGTTGCCAGACATAGGAGGGCCCGAAGTATTAACTATTGAAGAAATGGTGAATACCTGGTTGGATATTTCGGGTGAGAAGCATTTAATAAAGGCAGAGCCAATTGAAGGGCCGAGGTATGAACTTTTCCGATCGGGGGTTAACCTGTGTCCCGATCATAAATACGGATCAATTACATGGAAAGAATTTCTTGATTCGCAACTGTAGCTTACCAAATGCTTTACAAGGATGTCGCCAACGAAAATGATTTTGTATTAAAATGCCCGCCAATTGGCGGGCATTGTTTTATGTTATGTTTGCTATTATGAAAACGATCGTTTTGCAGTTCAATTATCTTGACAATGGCGTTTCCGCATTTTTATCCATCCTAATACCCGAATATCCATCTATTCCCATTTCAGGCAAATCTAAACCATACATTTCCACTTCGGGTTCTACCCTGTTTCCAACAATCAAATCAAGGAATTTAAACATTAGCCATCCAGCTAATCCTATGAATACTAAATTGGTAAGCGCACCAATAGCTTCAGCGATAAATTGACCCCATCCACCCCCGTAAAACAATCCGGTTACGGTCCCTTTTACGCCATTGAAGCCGTCACCATATTGCCCATCTGCAAATAATCCCAATGACAATACGCCCCAAAGACCATTAGCACCGTGTACGGCAACAGCGCCCACAGGATCGTCAATCCTTAATTTTCTTTCCATAAAGAAGGTGACTTCCACCACTATAATTCCTGAGATCAAGCCAATGATCAATCCACCGATTGGTGTTACATAGGCGCAAGGTGCGGTTATGGCTACTAACCCGGCCAGTAAACCATTACACATCATACTCACGTCCGGTTTACCTCCTCTTACAAACCAGATCCATAAAGTTGAAGCCAATATTCCACCGCATGAAGCAATCATTGTGTTGAAGGCCACAACAGTGAACCGAAAATCAGTTCCGGCGAATGTCGAGCCGGCATTGAATCCAAACCAACCGAAAGCCAATACAAGCGAGCCCAAAACAGCCATCGGAATATTATGCCCGGGAATCGCATTTGGTGTTTTATCTTTATTGTATTTCCCTAAACGCGGACCGATCATCCTTGCGCCAACAAATGCGAGTACCCCGCCCGATAAATGTACTACAGAAGATCCGGCAAAATCCAAATGCCCGTGACCCAATCCAAAGTTAACCCCTAATTGAGACAACCAGCCTCCGCCCCAAACCCAGTTCCCGTAAATAGGATAAATAAGACCGCCGATCAATACTCCGGATATTGCAAACGACGCAAATTTCCATCTTTCTGCCATTGCACCTGTCGGGATGGTCGCTGTTGCATCCATAAATACTGCCTGAAATACAAAGAAACCTAATACGCCTACATCGTATACACCGTTCATGAAAAATCCTTTTGTACCAAACAACCCAAACGCATGGCCAAATAGGCTGATGCTAAATTCCTGGTTTAAACCGTCAAATCCACCCAGGGTACCTAAAGCACCTACGCCACCAAACATTATAGCAAATCCGCAGATAAAAAAACCAAGTACTCCGGCAGGATAGACAAATAAGTTCATAGCCATGGTATGGGCGACGTTTTTGGCTCTTGTCAGTCCGGTTTCCACTAACGCAAAACCGGCTTGCATAAAGAAAACTAAAAATCCGGTAATCAGTAACCAGACAAGGTTAATAGCTACCTTGTTTTTCCCATCTGCATTAGCAACGGTAGAAACAGCCGTTGCCAATTTTTTTACTGAACTATTTACCGCAGCTAATGTAGTATCTTTTGTTTTGGCTATAGTATCAACCACTTTTAAGGAAGTCGGGTCGATATCGGTCGAAGTTCCGGTTGTTACACCGGCAGGATCAGGCTTCCTCGGGGTTTGAGCAAATGTGCTATTAAATGAAATAGCCAATATTGCAAACAATAGGAGAGTAAAGATTTTTCTATTCATTTTAAAAGTTTTTTGGGGTTTAAAGATTCTTTTTTTCATCACTGGGGCCTGCAGTAGAAGCACCGCCTCTTTCGCCTGTTCGAATTCGGATTGATTCTTCAATGTTATATGTAAAAATCATACCGTCTCCAATTTCGCCCGTGTAAGCCGCTTTTTCTATGCAAGCAACCGTTTTTTCGAGATTCTCATCTTTTAAAACGATGGAAATAAATAATCTGGAAATAAAATGGGTGTCATATACAGTACCACGATAACTGTGATGGTCCGATACTTGTTCGTTTCCCACTCCGTAGGCCTCCCAATAAGAGAAGAAATCGATCCCTACGCTTTTTAAAGCCTCTTTGACAACTTCAAACTTAGAAGTTCGAATAATTGCTTCAATTTTTTTCATGAAATGTTTATTTATATGGGGTTTATAATTTATTGCGACGGTTTATAATGGCAATTTAAGTGTAATATCGAATTGTTTGTAATATTTTTTAGGTCTTGCGAAATTTTTAATGCGTTTGAAAATAACATTGAAAAAAGGTCTTTTAATCTAAATATTGTAAACTATACGTCGCGCTTTTTTATTTCTTTTATTTGCGGGAGTTTATTTTTGCACACTCATGGCTAAGATGGAGTCGCCAAATGCAAATAAGATACTATAATATAAGGAGGGAGGTAGCTTCTTTGCTTTTTTTCTTCCGGAAAAGGATAGTGATGGATATTTTGTCTGTGGCTAATACTCTCTCTACAGATGGAAAGTCGGAATTGACTAAGAAAAGACTTAATCTACGATCGATATTCCATTCGCATCCGTCGTCAGCACCTCGCTCATATAATCAAAAAATGGACGCAGGCTTTTAAAAGAATCAGTCACCATAAATAAAAAACCAGGATCGATCACTTCGTCATCGGTAAACTCATGTCTGAACAAAAATTGTTTATGGCGCAAAAGGTCGATAGCGGGATGGTCTTTCGCATAACCACGCGGAGCCGACAACACTTTTTCGCCTCTCATTTTGCCAAATGTGTCCGTCAGCTTCGGGTTTGCGAGTACATTTTTCCAATCCTCGTAATTAGCATCTATATCCTGCCTTATCCGTTTCATATCATCCGGCACCGGACCGAAAAACCCACCGACTACCCTCGATATGCCTGGTTCAATTCTTAGATAATAACCACCGCGAAGCTTCCGGGTCGCCCGTTTTAAAGAACCGCTCCAATGAGTATTGTACGGGGTTTTATCTTTTGAAAAACGGACATCCTTGTATATTCGGAATATGCTATTCTTTCCGGATTTGGTTTCGATGTGATCATGCTTATTCATCTCAACAATAAGTGCATCAATGAAGACGACGATGTTACTTTGTGCTTCAATATAACGTTCTTTATGTTTATTGAACCATTCACGGTTATTGTTTTGGGATAGATCTTTTAAAAACTCAAGAGAATCCTTTTTTATACTGATTGCAGCCATTTTGCCGGATTGAGTTATAGGTCAAAAATAGAAAGCTAGTTTGAATATCCGGCAATGCTTTTCAACTCAAATGACGTTTCTGCGCGGCGTAACATTATTATTACCAACTTCGCTTTAGTCGACCTCGTATAACTAGGAAAGTAGTTAAATTAATTTGAACTGCCGGGCGCGAGGTCCGGCTTTTCTTGTTCTTAAACGCTGCCTTCTAAAATTAATTTAACGCCGGTCTAATAGTTATCCGGGTCAAAAGACATTCTAAACAAACAACATCGTCCATTTTAAGGTTTACTCATAGTCACCTTAATACAAATGCCATGAGAAGCTATGAAACTTTAGTGGACGCCACTAATGATCTGAATAAAAGAGGCTATACAGCGAATTTAAGTCTTGAAGGCGATACGCTGGATGATAAAGACAAAGACATCCGTATGGGTGCCGACGATTTTGAGATAAATGAGTTTTACCGGTTCGAAGGGGAGAGTAATCCGTCTGATATGTCGATAGTCTATGCTATCAGTTCGCCGAAGTATGGTCTAAAAGGTGTATTGATCAATGCCTTCGGTACCTACGCTGATAATAGCCAATCGGCAATAGAAGCTAAGTTACACCATTACCATGTAAGTAACCACTTGCACCGCGAAGATCAGCCTACTTCTGATAGTTAGCTTTGGCAGTTTGCAACATGCTGTTTGCGGTTGACACAATTTAAATCCCAGCTATGTGCAAACTGCAAACTCGGGACTGCAAACTCGGGACCGTCAGCTTTAAAGTTTGCCTAATAACTTCCTCCCCCGTGATTGAATGGCCGCGGTACCATCACGCATCAGGAAACGGATCTGGTTAGCCAGTTCTTCGGAAATCCATGGATATCGCTCACGGAGATTGAATAAAGCCTCAGCTGCAAATACTTTTACGGCGATTAATACTTTTGGATCGATCAGCCAGTCGAAGAGTTGTTCAACTACAGGTTCAAGATCAGTCTCCGCTAACCGCTGTTTTATGTTTGCTGGTGCTTTTGGCGCTGTGATATGCATAAGTATTTTTGCATAGTGTCTTTTGCAGCTTGGATTACCCACATCTTTAACTCTTGAATTCAGGTAGTTGAGTTGCTCAATGTAACTTTCAGGCTTTTGCAGAAGCAGATTTTCGAGTATCCAGGCAGCCCTGAACGCAATGTTTTTATCAGGATGAAAAGTAATGTCTATAAGATCTTTTATTGAGAATTGCTGCTTTTGGATAATCGCGCTCAATTTAACCACCTTGGTTTTGGTTAGGGTGGTACTAATTTCTTTTATCAGCTCTTCAGATGTAAGCATCTTTAACCTGATTGAGAGTAAAATTAATCTTCAGGGTGTAGGTAGCTCAGAACATAATTGCACTTGGCCAGCAAATTAGGTGTCGCGGTGCGTGTCATAAATTCAAGCTGTTTTGAAAGCTCTTCTGCAATCCATGGATAGCGGTGACGCAGATTGAATAATGCTTCCGCTGCATAAGAACGCACGCTGACCAGCATTTTAGGATCGATCATCCATTCAAAGCATAACTCCACCACGCGCTCCATTTCAATCTCTTTCATTTTTTCACGAACCTCTTTCGGAACTTCAGGTGAGGTGATATGCATTAATATTTTGGCATATGGTTTTTTGCGGCTAGCGCCTTGCACATCAAAAACACTGTCGATCAAATATTGAATGTCTTGATAGTAACTTTCCGGGAATTTAAACAACACGTGTTCCAGGAGATGGGACGATTTTATTGCAATTTCCCTATCCTCATGAAAAGTCATGTCAACCAGTTCCTTTAAAGAAAAGTTTTCTCTCTTTATTTGACGTCCCAGTTTAGCTACAGTGGTTCCCTTGCCGGGACCGGACATATGCTGAATTAATTGTGACTGCGTCATTGCGGTTAGGGTTTTCGTAATTACCTGTTCTCAGCCGTTTAAAAGTTATTAACAATTGTGATAAACGTATGTGGAAAGGCAAGGTAAATATAATATTAGTTTATACTTTCTCCAAGATTTTTTTAATTAAAAAAATATTTTTTATATTAAGCTGACATGACCTTCTATAGCTACTTAAGCTAAAAATTCTACCTTTGCTGTCCACCTATATTTTTTTTTGATGGTTAAATTCAATCGTTTTACCTTGGATAATGGGCTTCGTGTCATCGTTCACGAAGATCATACCACGCCGATGGCTGTGCTCAATATCCTATATGATGTTGGTGCACGCGATGAAGACCCGGATAAAACCGGCTTTGCACACTTGTTTGAACACCTGATGTTTGGCGGATCGGTTAACATTCCTGTATATGATGAGCCTTTGCAGCGTGTTGGGGGCGAGAATAATGCATTTACTACCAATGATATCACTAACTATTATATCACTCTGCCTGCTGCTAATATCGAAACGGCTTTCTGGCTGGAAAGCGATCGCATGCTGAGTCTTGCCTTTAGTAAAAAGAGCCTTGAAGTACAGCGTAATGTAGTAATCGAAGAGTTTAAACAGCGTTATCTGAATCAACCTTATGGTGACGTATGGCTGAAATTGCGCCCGTTGGTTTACAAAAAACATCCATACCAATGGGCCACTATTGGCAAGGAGATCAAGCATATAGAAGATGCACAGATGGAAGATGTAAGGGCATTCTTCACCAAGCACTATAACCCGCAAAATGCCATTATGGTGGTTGGGGGAGATGTAACAACCGAGCAGGTTAAGCAATTGACAGAGAAGTGGTTTGGTTCGATACCCGCCGGAGAAAAGTATCACCGCGATTTGCCGAAAGAGCCTGAGCAAAAAGAAGAGCGTAGGTTGACGGTAGCCGGTAAAGTGCCATTGAATGATGTATATATAGCATTCCACATGCCAGGCCGATTGGATGAAGGCTATTATGAAACCGACCTGATATCGGACATTTTATCAAGAGGTAATTCATCGCGTTTGTATAAAACACTGGTAAAAGACAAGCAATTGTTCAGTGAAATACATGCCTACAATATGGGTAGTTTTGACAGCGGGATGTTTGTAGTGGAAGGCAAGCCTTTGGAAAATGTAAGTATCGAAGCTGCTGAAGCCGCCATTTGGGAAGAACTGGAGATTATAAAAAATCAATTGGTTCCGGCGGATGAGCTGACCAAAGTAAAAAACAAAACGGAGTCGACCATGGTGTTTTCTGAAATGTCTCTGCTGGATAAGGCCATGAACCTCGCCCAGTTTGAATTGTTTGGAGATGCCGACAAATTAAACCACGAAACCGATAAATACCTGGCGGTAACAGCCGAACAAATACAAAAACAGGCTAAGGAAATTTTCCGCAAAGAAAATTCTTCGACATTGATTTACCTGGCTGCTTAAATATCAAAATGCAAATGAAATTAGAAAGGAAAACAGCACCTGAATCTAAATCAGTAGGACAAATAGAACTGATCAGGCCTGAAGAGATCAACCTGGATAACGGTTGTAAAATATTCTGTTTCAACTCAGGCGATCAGGACCTTGTCCGCATAGAGTGGATATTTGGCAACCTGCGTTTCGATCCGGCCAAGCCACTACTGAACGTCGCGGTAAATACCATGTTAACTGAGGGTACATCAAAACTGTCGGCGGCACAAATAGCAGACAAGATCGATTTTTATGGCGCTTTTTTGCAGGTAGATTACGGGTACGATCATTCTCAGGTGGTGCTTTATACATTAACCCGTCACCTGGCGTCTACTTTGCCGGTGATAAAAGAAATTATCACCGATTCTGTTTTCCCTGAAAAGGAACTGGCGACTTTCATCCGCAACCAGCAGCAAAAATTACAGGTAAGCTTGCAAAAGAATGATGTCGTCGCCCGTCGCAAGTTTAACAAAGCGATTTACGGTGATACCATTTACGGTTTAGGTGCCGACATGGAGGATTATAGAACCCTGTATCGTGAAGATATGCTGGAGCATTTTAAACAAATGTATCAGCCGTCAAACTGCACCATCCTGGTATCAGGCAAAATCGAACCATCGACGCTTGATCAGCTAAAAGAGTCTTTTGGGAAAGGGTGGTCAAATTATTCGATTAAAGCAGATACTTCGCAGCCAGAATTAAAACCAGCTGCTGATCATTTTTACTTTGTCGAAAAGCCGGAAGCACTACAATCAGCTATAAGGATGGGGCTGCCGTCAATTAACCGTACGCATCCCGATTTCCCTGCCTTACAGGTAATGAATACTGTTTTAGGCGGGTATTTTGGATCAAGATTGATGGCCAACATCCGCGAAGATAAAGGTTATACCTATGGCATCGGATCAGGATCAAGCTCATTATACAAAGGCGGAGCGTTCTTTATTGCCACCGAGGTTGGTGCTGATGTTTGCAAAGCAGCAGTTAATGAAATTGAGAAAGAAATCAATATTCTCAAAACCGTATTGGTGCCGGAAGGTGAATTGTCGCTCGTTAGAAATTACATGCTGGGTTCGCTCCTGGGCAGCCTTGAAAATATATTCTCGCATGCCGATAAGTTCAAGAACATTTATTTCTTCGGACTGGATTACAATTATTACGATCGGTATACCGAAGTGATTAAATCAATTTCTTCTGTTGATGTAATGCAGATGGCCAAAAAATATCTGGACACGGATAACTTTTACAAGGTTATTGTAGGAAAATATTGATGTGCAGATGAGTAGAGATGTGCAGATATGCAAATGTGTGGATGGGCAGATGTGCAGATGTTAAATTAAGATTTCAGACTCATTCGCTCATCTGCATATCCGCACATTAAGGAAGTGTCAACTTAAAGCAATCAAATGATTGTTTTTTTAAATCTGCACATCCACACATTTGCACATCCGCATATCTATTGCTATCTTTGCCCGGCAAATAATAAATCCAATAAAGTTATTTGCTATGCAGTTAGATCCCACCAAATTTGTCGCCGAAGGCTTAACTTACGACGACGTTTTACTACTCCCGGCTTATTCAGAAGTTTTACCGCGCGATGTAGATACCGGTTCATGGCTTACAAAAAAGATCAGGTTGAATATTCCTGTCCTTTCAGCGGCAATGGATACGGTAACTGAGTCTGCTTTGGCTATTGCCATTGCGCAAGCGGGTGGAATGGGCATCCTGCACAAAAACATGTCGATCCAAGCGCAGGCTGATGAAGTGCGTAAAGTAAAACGTTCTGAAAGCGGTATGATACAGGATCCCATAACTTTACACGAGGATTCAACCGTGTCCGATGCTGTAAAGATCATGCGCGAGTTCAGGATAGGCGGCATCCCGGTTGTCAATGGCGACCGCAAGCTGAGAGGCATCATCACTAACCGTGATCTTCGTTTTCAGAAAGAAATGAACCGCCCGGTGAGTGAAGTAATGACCAGCGCTAACCTGATCACGGCCCCTCAGGGTACCACCTTACTGCAAGCCGAAGAAATACTTCAAAATCATAAAATCGAAAAGCTGCCTGTTGTCGACCAGAGCGGTCACCTTCGCGGTTTGATCACTTTTAAAGATATTCAGAAATTCAAGAATTATCCAAGCGCTTGTAAGGATGAGTTCGGTCGTCTTCGCGTTGGCGCAGCCGTTGGCGTCGCCGCTGATAATATTGAGCGTGTAAAAGCATTAGTTCAGGCTGGTGTGGATGTTATCACCGTTGACACTGCCCATGGTCACTCAAAGGGCGTGATTGATATGGTTAAGGCAGTTAAATCCCAGTTCCCTGATCTGCAGGTGATAGCCGGTAATATCGCTACTGCTGATGCAGCAATTGCTCTTGCTGATGCTGGTGCCGACGCGGTTAAAGTAGGTATCGGTCCGGGCTCTATTTGTACCACGCGTATCGTAGCGGGCGTAGGCGTTCCCCAATTGTTCGCCGTTTACGAATGTGCTACAGCACTAAAAGGCCGCGGTATTCCTGTTATCGCTGATGGCGGTATCAAACAAACCGGTGACATTGTAAAAGCTATTGCTGCGGGTGCAAGCTCGATCATGGCAGGTTCGCTGTTCGCAGGTGTAGAAGAATCACCAGGCGAGACCATTATTTATGAAGGCCGTAAATTCAAATCATACCGAGGTATGGGGTCGATTGAGGCAATGGATAAAGGTTCAAAAGACCGTTACTTCCAGGATGAAACTGACGTGGTAACCAAGCTGGTTCCCGAAGGTATAGTAGGGCGTGTTCCTTATAAAGGTACCCTTGCAGAAGTGGTCTACCAGTACATCGGTGGACTGCGCGCAGGAATGCATTATTGCGGTGCAGCCAACATTGAACAATTACAGGAAGCCAAATTTGTACGGATCACCGCTGCCGGCATGCGCGAAAGCCATCCGCACGATATTACGATCACGAAGGAGGCTCCGAATTATACTAGTAAAGGTTGAGTGGTTGATTAGGTTGGATTGAGTTGATTAAGTTAAATTGTTGAGAAAAAATTAACAACGTTTTCTTTCGGACTTAACTGACTTTCCCAACTTTCGGACAATTCACTCATTCACTAACTCGGCTCATTCACTAATTATGACGTCCATCTGTATCTTCTGCGGTGCTAATTTCAACGGCGATCCTGTTTTAAGGGAAGCTGCCGAACAATTGATCGAGGTAATGTTCAACAGGAATATAAGCCTGATTTTTGGTGGTGGAAAAGTGGGTATGATGGGTTTGCTGGCGGATGAAATGATCAGTCGGGGTGGGAAGGCCATAGGAGTGATCCCACAGTTCCTGATGGACAAAGAGGTCGGCCATACCGGACTGACCGAATTACATATCGTCGAAACCATGCACCAGCGCAAACAATTGATGAATGACCTTTGCGATGGTATTATTATGCTTCCAGGCGGTTTTGGTACACTCGAAGAGTTTTTTGAAGTGCTGACCTGGCTGCAGCTTGGCCTTCACAATAAACCTATCGGCGTATTGAATGTCTGCGGCTTCTACGACAACTTGCTTAAGCAGATGGATGTAATGGTAGAACAGAAATTCCTGAAACCTGCCAATCGCAAGCTGGTACTTACTTCCGTCGACCCGATTGAGTTGGTCAGCCTGATGGAAAATTTCAATGCCGTTCCTGACGAGGTTTGGTTTAAGGATAGGAATTTAACCTAGATATTTCGTAGAGACGCGATGCATCGCGTCTCTACATTTTCGTAATTATTTTTCTCCGCCTTCTTTACCATAAAAAATCACCCAAGTCACAAAATCATCCGTGAAATTCTCAAAACGGTGCTTTACTCCGGCCTTTACAAAAAGCACATCGCCTTGCTTAAAAGTGGTGCGATCTTCACCATTTAAAAACACGCCATTTCCGCTGATAATTACATAAATTTCATCCTGTTTGTGCGGAGTTTGCGGATCATTCTTTATGGGCCGGTATATTTCGACAGACATGGTGCCGTGTTCCATTACTTTGGCGAATAATTGACCATGCCCCGCGTCCAATTTTTCTACAGCTTCAGCTATGCTTATTTTCATTATGAATAAATAACTTTTTGTTTATGTTTGTCGTAACAGCTACCTGAAAGATCACAATTAAGCCGCATAGCTCAGCTGGTAGAGCAACGCACTCGTAACGCGTAGGTCGCAGGTTCGAATCCCGTTGTCGGCTCCTTTTAACTCGCCTTCTTTATAAAATCCTGCAGAACGAGGGCATGGTTATGCTCTTCATCTTTTGCGGCATACAGCAGGGTAATGGTCTTGTGGTTTTTTATATCATCCAAAAGCTCGTCCACAGCAGTTGAATTCTTTAGTTCGCTATGGTACGCAATCTTGAATTTCTCCCATTTGTCAACCATGTGATTAAACTCTTTGCGTAATTCGGTTGATGGCGCGATTTCTTTGAGCCATTTATCGATGTGTGAGTTTTCTTTCTTTATACCACGCGGCCAAAGGCGGTCTACCAGTATGCGGTAACCGTCATCCTTTGAGTAAGATTCATATATTCTTTTGATTTTAACAGGCATGGATAATGATAATTGGTTTTGTGCTAATTAAGTCCCTAAATTTAAAAACATATTATCATTAAAATCATGCCTAAGGAAGAAGTTAATGACCTGGTAAAATTTCTTTTACCTTACCCCGATAAGGTAAAGGCTATAGCTTTGTGGCTGCGCGAATTTGTGTGGGACTTGTACCCCGATACCAACGAACTGATCTACGATAACTACAATGCCGTTGCCTTCGGTTGGTCGCCCTCAGATAAGGCCGGTGATGTGTTTTGCAGCATCGCTGTTTTTGCCGATCATGTGAATTTTGGCTTTAATCGTGGCGTGGATATCGATGATCCCGGGCATATGCTTTTGGGCGATGGAAATCAATACCGTTATATCAAAGTGAAGGATAGAGAAGATTTTCCCGAATGGCATATGAAACAATTGCTGGATGAAGCGTATCAAAACTCGTTGTCGGAGATGAAACCGGTTAAAAATCCCGTAAAGGGAGCTACTATAGTTAAATCTATCTCGCCGGTTAAGAAAAGACCGGGAGTTAAAGATTAGTGATCAGTTACCGGTTATCAGTGACTAGTTTGATAATCCTTACAATTATTACCTTTATCCTAATTCAGCTGATCACTGGTCACTGATTAACCAATCACTAACTCTATGGACATCGAATTCAATAAAAATGAAGATATAAATAAACAGCTAGCTTATGATCTGCAAGTACGGTTGAAGAAAGTGCATGCCGGTGGCGGAGAAAAAGCGGCGGCCAAACAAAAAGAAAAAGGGAAAATGCTTGCCCGCGAGCGGGTATCTTACCTGATTGATAAGGATAAAGCCTGGTTGGAGATTGGTGCTTTCGTGGGCGATGGTATGTATGCGGAGCATGGGGGATGCCCATCCGGCGGAGTGGTTTGTGGTATTGGTTACGTATCGGGACGTCAGTGTGTGATTGTTGCGAATGACGCTACAGTAAAAGCGGGTGCATGGTTCCCAATCACGGCAAAGAAGAACTTGCGTGCCCAGGAAATATCTATTGAAAACAGATTACCCATAATTTACCTGGTTGACTCTGCGGGAGTATACCTACCGCTTCAAGACGAGATATTCCCTGATAAAGAACATTTTGGGCGGATATTCCGCAATAATGCCATCATGAGTAGTTCAGGCATCATCCAGATTGCTGCAATTATGGGTTCGTGTGTGGCTGGAGGAGCTTATCTTCCTATTATGAGCGACGAGGCCATGATTGTTGATGGTACGGGTTCTGTTTTCTTGGCAGGATCTTATCTTGTAAAATCGGCCATTGGCGAAGATGTTGACAATGAAACCCTCGGCGGTGCTACCACGCATTGCGAAATCTCAGGTGTTACAGATTATAAACAACCCAACGACCAAGCCTGTCTCGACTCGATCCGCAACATCATGAGCATGGTAGGCGACTATGTCAAAGCAGGGTTTGACAGGGTAGAGCCAGCTGCCCCGAAACAGAATGAAAAAGATATCTATGGCATTTTGCCTGACAACCGCGAGAAGCCTTATGATATGAAGGAAATAATTGCCAGGCTTTTGGATAATTCTGATTTTGAGGAATATAAGGAAGGGTACGGGCAGTCGATTATTTGTGGTTTAGGTAGAGTAGATGGTTGGGCGGTAGGTATCGTGGCCAATCAGCGTAAGGTGATCAAGTCCAAAAAAGGTGAGATGCAGTTTGGCGGGGTGATTTATTCAGATTCGGCGGATAAAGCCACCAGATTTATCATGAACTGCAATCAAAAGAGGATTCCGCTTGTATTCCTGCAAGATGTGACGGGCTTTATGGTAGGCAGTCGCTCAGAGCAGGGAGGGATCATAAAGGATGGTGCAAAAATGGTTAATGTTGTAGCTAATTCTGTGGTACCCAAGTTTACATTTATTGTAGGTAATTCATACGGCGCGGGCAATTACGCAATGTGCGGCAAAGCCTACGACCCGCGGTTGCTCTATGCATGGCCATCAGCGAAAATTGCGGTTATGGGCGGCGCGCAAGCTGCCAAAACCTTATTACAAATTCAAGAGTCGGCGATGAAAGCAAAAGGCGAGGAGATCGACGCAAAGAAAGAAGAAGAATTATTAAAACAAATTACCGATCGTTATAACTCCCAAACTACGCCATACTACGCAGCAGCCCGGCTTTGGGTCGATGGCATCATTGATCCGCTTGAAACACGTAAGGTAATATCTATGGGTATTGAAGCCGCAAACCATGCGCCTATCGAAAAACAGTTTAATGTAGGGATTATTCAAACGTAGTTGATTAAGTTGGATTGAGTTGATTAAGTTAAATCAGGAATTTTTTTTAAATCCTTAAATCGTATCCTTGTAAAACTTTCGCTACACATCGAAATATCAGGTAGTTGATACAACAAAATAATATCAACTTCTGTTAGCAAGGTTAAAAGCAATAATTGCCCCGCATGTTTCATGAAGTTATTGCTGCCACGGGCGGCTTATTATTTATCGCATTAGGAATAACAAGGCAACGGGAACGAAAACAACTGATAACGGCCGGAGTAAAAGCCGAAAGCCCGTTGGTATGGGAAGTGTTCTTAATTTCAGGATTGTGCCTTGTACTTTTCTCGTTGGGATTGATCATATACGAACTCAATAAATAACACCGTAGAGGCGTAATACTTTGCGCCTCTATCCCCACATTGGAGATACAAGAGTTGTGCCTCTACATTCAAATCCATATCTTTCAGCTATGAAAAAACTGTTACTTCTTTTCTCATCACTGATAACTACCTGTGTGTATGCCCAGAATGCGCGCGAAATTCATGATAAAGCTATATTGGTTGATACCCACAATGATGTGATTTCCAATGAACTGATCACCAAACTCGATCTCTCCAAGCGTCAGTCTACCGGAAATTTCGACCTCGTGCGCGCAAAGGAAGGTGGTTTGGATGTGCAGGTTTTTTCAATCTGGTGCGGTGCAGAATATGGAAAAGGAACAGCTTTTAAATTTGCCAATAGGGAGATTGACTCGCTGGATGCCTTAATCAAACGCAATCCAGGCAAAATGATGTTAGTGCGAAACGCGGAAGAATTGCAAAAAGCCGTTGCCCAAAAGAAATTTGCTGCCATGATCGGCTTAGAAGGCGGGCATATGATCGAAGACAGGATGGATTACATTGATGCCCTTGCAAAAAGGGGTATGCGGTACCTTACCCTTACCTGGAACAACAGCACCTCTTGGGCAACATCAGCACATGATGAGACACATCACCGTGATTCATTAAAGCGCCTCGGTTTAACAGATTATGGCAGGCAGATCGTCCGTCATTTAAATGAACTAGGCGTTATGGTTGATGTGTCGCACGTGGGCGAACAAACTTTTTATGATGTGATCGCTACTTCAACCAAGCCTGTTATTGCTTCCCATAGCTGTGCCTATACGCTCAACCCGAATCAGCGGAATATGAAAGATGCCCAACTAAAAGCATTGGCCAAAAACGGCGGGGTAGTGTTTGTGAATTTTTACAGCGGGTTTGTGGATAGTTCCTATGCGAGAAAAGAATCCGGGTTTATACGCAAACATAAAACAGAGCTGGATTCGCTTGTAAAGATATATCACGACAACGATTTAGCTAAAATTAGACTGAACGCTATCTATCAATCAGAGTCAGACCAGGTCCGTCCGCGACTAAGTATGCTCATTAAACATATCGATTATATTGCTAAACTGATTGGTGCAGATCATATAGGCATTGGCTCTGATTTTGATGGCGCAGAATCCTATCCTTTAGGCATGGACGATGTAACCGATTATCCTAAAATAACCGAAGAGTTGCTGAAACTGAACTATTCACAAACTGATATTGATAAAATACTGGGCGGCAATTTCATACGCGTTTTAAAGGCCAATACAGGTAAGTAGTTGATTTTACGGCTGCCTGACTAATAGAATCCGCTTTTTTGTTAGATTTGTGTCCTTTAAAATAATCTGATGTCACAAGAGATTGAACATGTGAAATGCCTTATCATAGGCTCTGGTCCAGCCGGTTACACTGCTGCTATTTACGCTGCCCGTGCCGATCTGAAACCAGTTTTATATACAGGGTTATTAGCTGGTGGTCAGCTTACCCAAACTACCGAAGTAGAAAATTACCCGGGCTATCCTGATGGTATACAAGGTCCAGCCATGATGGAAAACTTCGAAAAACAGGCGTCACGTTTGGGGACCGATATCCGCTTTGGTTATGTGACCTCGGTTGATTTTTCAGGTCCTCAGCATAAAGTGATCGTTGACGAGACCAAAACCATCGTTGCTGATACCGTAATCATTTCGACAGGGGCTTCAGCAAAATGGCTGGGTTTGGAATCCGAACAAAAATACAATGGATTTGGCGTATCGGCCTGTGCTGTGTGCGATGGTTTCTTTTTCCGCGGGCAGGATGTAGCTATCGTTGGTGCCGGTGATACCGCTGCTGAAGAAGCAACGTACCTGGCTAAGCTATGCCGCAAAGTATATATGCTTGTAAGACGCGACGAGTTCCGCGCATCAAAAGCAATGATGCACAGAGTTTTGAATACGCACAATATTGAAGTGATCTATAATACTGAGGCTAAAGAGATTGTAGGTGACGGCCAGGTAGTTACCGGTGTCAAAGTATTTAATAACAAAACCACTGCAGAAACAACTTTGGATGTGACCGGGTTCTTCGTGGCTATCGGTCACCATCCAAATACAGAAATATTCAAAGGTTGGATCGATATGGATGAAACTGGTTATATCAAAACCGAACCAGGATCTACCAGGACAAACATTGAAGGTGTTTTCGCCTGCGGTGATGCACAGGATCACGTTTATCGCCAGGCTGTGACCGCAGCCGGAACAGGCTGTATGGCTGCTATTGATGCCGAACGTTATTTGGCATCGAAAGAGCACGAGGTAACTGCTTGATAGTGATCAGTTAACCGGTGCTAGTTGATTACGTAGATGCTGATGACTAGTCATTGATAACCAGTTGACTTATCACAGAATCCTTTGATCATCTGAAACAAAAAATGCGTATTATTGATTATCAGTTCATAAACATCATAATAACATGGGAAAAGGTGATCAAAAATCAAGAAAAGGAAAAATTGCAATAGGTTCATATGGCAAAAGGCGGCCACATAAACTCAAAAAGAAAGTAGAGGCAGCCGCGGCAGCAGAACCCAAACCTGCAAAGAAATAAATTGGAGCCATTCGTGTAAAAGCGAGTGGCTTTTTGTTTAGTTGTACGGGTTGAAGGTGTTATAATGGTTATAGTAGATTATAATAGTTGTCAGAGTTAAATAAATTAACTATTGCGGGTGTTCCACATCGCTCCGCCTGTACCAAAAGTGTTCACTGTTCCGCGGAACACCCTGACTCGTAAGGTATCCGAGACAACTTTACAACCTTAAACTTTACAACAAATTAAACTCCTATAACCTCTACAACACTTATAAACTTTATGACCAATCCAACCAACCTCAATCTATATCCACTTTTTTACATGTATTACTTACAGTATTATGCAAAATCTTTTAACTTCACCGCCTTATCTTTCCGTATAAGTGATTATGTATAAAAATATTGCGCTTTCTATCTCAATTCTTTTGGTTTGTTTAGGCTTAAATGCCAATGCCCAGGATACCGACCTATATATGGGTATTGTTCCGGCTCCGGTTTCTGTTAAAAAAGGGTCTGGCGAGTTCGTTTTAAGTCAGCAAACCTCCTTACTGGCTGATAGCCTGAATAACAAAGCTGTGAGTTTCTTCGCTGAATATCTGCACAGCAAACTGGGTATTCGCAACGAGGCGAAATTAAATACAGGCGGGAGCGTAGCCAACGGCATTGTTTTTACAGAAAAAGGCACTGAAGGATTACCAGATCAGGGCTATCGCCTCACGATCACTCCTAAACAAATCATTGTTGCAGGTAAAGGGGCTGGATTATTTTACGGGATACAAACTTTGTTGCAGTTAATTCCGGTAGATCATGGCGCAACTATTAAACTACCTTGTACGCAGATTGAAGATTATCCGCGTTTTGGTTACCGGGGGTTCATGTTGGACGTGTGCCGTCATTTTTTCTCTGTCGAATTTGTTAAAAAAACCATCGATATGATGGCTTACTATAAGTTGAACAATTTTCATTGGCACTTAACCGACGACCAGGGATGGCGCATCGAAATAAAGAAATATCCCCGTTTGACAGAAATAGGCAGCCAACGTGCACAAACCGTTATCGGCAATTATCATGATCGTACGCCGCAACAATTCGATAACACACCATACGGAGGCTTCTATACCCAGGATCAAATACGCGAGGTGGTAAAATATGCGGCTGACAGATACATCACTGTCATTCCCGAGATCGAAATGCCGGGTCATTCAATGGCTGCTTTAGCCGCATATCCCGAATTAAGCTGCGATCCGAGTAAAACTTATAAAACATACGAGACCTGGGGCGTGGTTAAAGATGTGTATTGCCCATCGGATAAAACTTTTGATTTCCTCGAGGATGTATTAACCGAAGTGATGGAACTCTTCCCAAGCAAATACATTCATATTGGCGGGGATGAGGTACCAAAAGATGCCTGGAAACAATCGGCATTTTGCCAGAAATTAATCAGGAAATTAAAGCTAAAGAATGAAGAAGAATTGCAAAGCTATTTCATTCAGCGGATTGAAAAATTTGTGAACTCAAAAGGCCGCAGCATTATCGGCTGGGATGAGATATTAGAGGGTGGTTTATCTCCTAACGCGACGGTAATGAGCTGGCGTGGAGAAGCGGGGGGGATCGCAGCAGCACGTCAAAGCCACGATGTGATCATGACCCCGAGCAGCGGCGGTTTATACCTGGATCACGCACAAAGCCGTGGTGGTGAACCGCTGAGTATTGGAGGTTATACGCCACTATCAGCTACATATAACTATAACCCAACTCCAGCGGTTTTAACACCTGATCAGCAGAAGTTCATTATGGGTGTACAGGCTAATTTATGGACAGAATATATTCCAACTGAACCCAAAGTTGAATATATGCTTTACCCACGTTTGCTGGCTTTATCAGAGGTAGCATGGACACCTTTGGCTAATAAGAACTTTAAAGACTTCTCAGAAGTTCGTTTACCGGATCAGTTAGCTTATCTGGATAAAAATAATTACAACTATCGCGTTCCTTTGGCAATAAACACCTCACCGGATACAATAATGTTTGGTGGTAATTTAAATGTGGCTTTGAAATCCCCGGTGGGTGGTGCCAAAATATATTATACTATTGATGGTTTTACGCCAAGTGAGACCGATATAGAATACCATAACCCAATGAACTATAACGTGCCACAGGATCAATATCGTGAGTTGAAGACTATTGTAATTACCCCGACAGGCAAACGAAGTCAGGTGACGCATACGATGATATACAACAAGGGTTTATTAGCTCCGGTAGCTTACCAGGGCACATCGCAAGGGTTAAAATACCAGTACATGCAGGGGACTTTTGATAATACCAACGATTTGTCGAAAGCAGCAGTGATTGATAGTGGTATTACAAAAAGCTTTAATCCGGCTATCTTGAAAAAGAATAATCCGGGCTTTGGCGTAATATACAATGGTTTTCTGCGTATTGATGCAGATGGTCTTTATCAGTTTTCGACGCGCTCGGACGATGGCTCAGTATTAGTCATTGACGATCAGCCGATTGTAAACAATGATGGCAAGCACCCGCTAGCCGAGCAAGGAGGCGCCGTGGCATTACAAAAAGGTTATCATAAGTTTACGCTAAAATATTTCGATATTGGCTCGGTGAGTGCGCTGAAAGTGTATATGACCATACCGGGCAGACCTAAAGGTGAATTATCACCTGATGCATTGTATAATTAATTAGTGAATTGGTGAATTAGCGAATGATTGATTGGGGAATACTCACTAACTTACTAATTCACTAAATGATTTTGATGAAACACAA
>Ga0207695_10003185_pt1 | contig 23381 bp, 49 predicted proteins | sample KBSC54metaG_FD_184354 | JGI IMG/M metagenome (GOLD analysis project Ga0207695, IMG submission 184354) | Corn rhizosphere microbial communities from Kellogg Biological Station, Michigan, USA - KBS C5-4 metaG (SPAdes) (version 2) | ecosystem: Host-associated > Plants > Roots > Rhizosphere > Soil...
TGGCGGCGCGGGCTTCTCGGCAAATACGCGCCAGCGCGCGAATGTCATCGTCGTCATACGCCTTAACTAAGCGACCAAGCACCTCAAGCAACTCTGCCCGCTGCTCGGCAAGCGCGTCGTATGCTTCCGCGTTGACGACTTCGCCGCCTTCATAGTTCGGGATGCTGACTCGATAAGTGGCATCGCCGTTTCTGTACGAAATGCGGAATCTGACAATGGACGGCATATCGCCATGCGCTGGCGCGAAAGGGCGCGGCATGTTGTCTGGCCTCATGACGACCTCCCAGCACGCTTGGCCTCGTACTCGGCCTGCTTGTAGGTCAGGTCCGGCAGTGCGTCCCACATGGCGTTGCACGGCTCATGCGGCGCGAACAGCTTGAGAATGGCGGCATGGATTTCGTCGGCACGGGCCTGAATCAGATCGTCAGTCCGATCCTCGGGGCGCTGCTGCGCAATCAGGGCGTTGACGGCACGGATGTTGACGGCGGCGTTCATGGCGCACCCCGCGTCATCAGAGACGCAACGCCATGCAGCCATGCGGAGACTTCGTGCGCGGCTACGTCAGCGACCAGCGCGATTGCGAACGCCACTGCGCCGTAGACAATCAGGCGGGGTAGGTCGAGGCGGGTCATGCCGATACCTTCACGTCAAAATAGATGACGTGGAACTTGTGTTCCGGGTTCAGCCGAACGAGGCGCGCCGCTTCTGCAAGCGCGCTATCGCGGTGACGGTAGAAAGCTTGCGGGCGATGGCCGCGCTTATTCCAGACGGCCCACTTTCCTTTGCGCGTGACGTTCAACCCAGCGACCGCACCATCTGTCGCGAGAACGCCGCCAAGACTTGCCGAAATCTGATTCATCTTCCCCTCCATCGGTGGTCGATGTGGGGATTAAACTCCTAGTTTAGGAAGTTGTCAACTAAAAGATGAGAAATATTTTCAACAATGTGCTACAATGTATTCGCCGACTGAAAAACGGCTTGTGAGGGCAGGGAAGAAGCGGTGAACAAAGGTCAGCATTGCGCCGTCCGGACGTGCTTTCGCATGCGTCTCATGTACGTTCCTATCGGGTGAAGCCGTCGGCACCGCCGTAGCCAGAAATGGCGCATTCCGGCCGTTGAAAACGCAACCCCGTCAGCACTGCTAATGCTATCGGGGATTTCTTTTCAATCCATTTTAAGCTCAGTGCCTTTCTTGCCTTGGCAATATTTATTCCAAGTTGCTTGGAATGCCAGCATCTCATCGACTAGCGTATTGCCGTCTGGGCGCATGACGGCGTATCCCCTGGAATAGCCGCCGAATCCGTTTTTCGCTCGATATGTAAGGCAACCAGATTTGTCATCCATAAGGAGCGCGCTTTCGAGGATGAAGGCGTCGGGATCGCGTGACGACCGCTTAATTGATACCGCTGATGCGGCGATCATCATTTTGGTCGCCTGTAACGGATCATCCTTTTCTTTGGGTTCCGCCTTTGCTGGCTGAGCTGCAGGTTTTGAGCCTGGCGTATGGCCCATACCAAAAACCAAGAATATGCCCCCCAAAACGATGCATGCGGCCACCAATCTTGCCATTGCCGACGGCGCTTTCTTCGTTGGCGCAGTCGCTCCACAACTAGGGCAGGTCTTCGCCTCGGTGCTAACCTTCGTTCCACACTCTCGACAATCTGCAATCGCCATGATGCTTCCCACGTCTGAACTTTTGAGATTCCCGGATGTTCAACTGCTACTCCACCTACGGGGGTAGAGTAGTCATGCAAAAGCTAATCGATGAGCTGATGGGAAAGATGGTCGAGGATGTTCAAGAGCTTCGCCGGAGAGCTAGGAATGGCGAGTCTTTGCTTTCTTCGACGCCTTATCAAACGCATCTAGAGTTAATTTCAGGTAGCCATTCTCTACAAATTTCTTCGGAACCTTGTCCCGAATTGTCCGAGCCACGTGGTCAGCTTCGTCTGGTCGCGAGGCGATCATGACTGCGACCAAGGCATTTAGAAGATAGCGCATTGAGTCAACGTCATTTTCGAGCTGGTGGATAGCCTTATCCGCCGCTCTTTTGTCCGCGCCGCCCTCTTCATGGGCGTATGAGTTCGGACCTTCCGGAAACGGATCACCATCGCCAGTAAGTAACCAGTTGAGGTTGACCCCGGTTACTGCCCGCAGTTTCGGGCCAAACGTCCCAATCGAATTCGTGTTGACCCACTTGTTGACGTTCTGTGGACTGGTTCCTATCGCGCGCGAGAACGCCGCAGGCGTCGGATAGCGACATTCTCGAATGATGTATTCGACTCTGCCGCCAACGGTTGAGAGATCGTAATTGTCTGCCATCCGCTGATAGTGAACTAAATCAATCGCTTAGTCGTTGGCAACAAGTGGTTGACAACTGCATCAACTGTTAGTGTATAATTGAGCCTCCCGAAGCTGGCCTGGGTTGTTCGATTATCCATGCGCACGCCACCCGCAATCCCGAATCCGTTGCAGGCAAGTCGCAACGATATCCGCCTCGCGCTCGGTGGTGGTGAAGGCGATGACTACGTAGTCAGTCCCACGCCGCTGCCCGAAGTTGACCCGGTTGATCGCGAGCATGTCGCGCACTGGTTCGACGTGGGTTGCCTGTTGGGAATGGCTCCAAAGCACGGCGAAATTTTGCTGTCTGTCCATGCTCAGAATTTTGCCCCCGAATCGTTCGTCAACGCGAGTCAATTGTCATGACCGATGTTGTTGTACAGGCGCAGTTGCCAATGATCGGACGTCGTGTGGACGTTGATCTTGATGAGGTTCGTCGCCAGCCAAGCGGCTCTGCGGCGCTTGCTCTGTGCGCAACAAAGGCTGGATTGCTAGACAAGATTGTGGCTGCGGATCTTGGGTTACAAGAGGCTGTTTGGTCGCGCATCAAGACCGGTCAGAACAGTCTGAGCCTTGATGGCATCGTGGCTTTGATTCAGCGCTGCGGCAACGATGCGCCGCTGAATTGGATGCTGCTCAAACTCAACTATGACCCACGTAGCTTGCGCCGGCTTGAGTCGGACACGGAACGTGAGTTGCGGGAAACGAAAGAGGAACTGACGCGCCTGAAAACTGAGCGCGAGGTTGAAATGCGTTTGCTCAGAGACATGAGGTCCGCATGAGTAATCAGATTAAACGGAAGATGCGGATAGCCCTCTACGAACGCCAGAGACATAAATGCGCCTATTGCGGACGCTATATGGAATTCAAGGAAAGCACTCTTGACCATGTGGTGCCGAAGAGTAAGGGCGGTCGATTGACTCGGGACAATCGAGTTGTGGCGTGCGCCAAATGCAATACCCGCAAAGGGAATCGAAGCGTTGGCTCGTTCGTATGCGAACTCGTAGTTAATCATTTCCTTGGAATAGCGGCATGAACAATAGCGAAGCAACGAGCTTCGGGGCGTCAAGCCAGAAAGTGATGCCCGGCATAAACAACACTGGCAGTGCGCGCTCCGGCGCCTTCTTGGCGGAGCGGGAATTTACGGAAGGCGAACTGGCGAACGCTGCGGCGGTTCTGGCGCAGCCGATCGATCCAAAGCAACCGGAACTGTTCGGGGGAAAGCATGGCGGGTGACTGGATCAAGATGCGCGTAGACCTTCAAACGCATCCGAAAATTGTCCGCATTTTGTCCGCAACCAAAGCGGACAAATTTCGGGTCATCGGCGGACTGCATGCGGTATGGAGTGTGTTCGATACGCATTCTGTTGATGGAACCCTGAACGGCTATACGCCAGATACGCTCGACCACATCATCGGATGGCCCGGGTTTTCTGAGGCGATGATTCGCGCAGAATGGCTATCTTTCGATGGCGCTGAAACCCTTGTTCTGCCTGAGTTTGACGAGCATAACGGCAAGTCAGGAAAGCGCCGCGCTGAGGATCAAAAGCGCAAAAGGGATGGTCGGAAATGTCCGCAAAATGTCCAGAATGAAAGCGGACAAAATGCGGACGAAAATAGGACTAGAGAAGAGAAGAGAAGAGAAGAGATAAAAGATACCCCTATATCCCCTAGCGGGGATTCGTCGGCATCGTCGATCTTGGAGCAGTACCACGCCAAGCTACCGAACTGCCAACGCATCGCAGTCCTGAACGATAAACGCAAGAAGCGACTCGTCGCCGCCGAAAAGCTGGCGAAGAAGATTTGCGCGGATCAGGGCTGGAAATACGACTCGCCTGTTTTCTGGGGTGCCTTCTTCGGCGAATGTGCCAGCGATGCATGGATGCGCGGTGACGTGCCGAATCCGAATAACCCGGCATGGAAGCAGAACATCGATGTCCTGCTCGCCGAGGATCGGATTGCATCCGTCATGGACAAGGCAATCGCAACGATGCGGGGTGCGCAATGAGCCGCTACGACGAACAGGTGCTACGCGTGCCGCCGCATTCAATCGACGCGGAGCAAAGCGTGCTCGGCGGCCTGATGCTCGACCCCGCATCGCTGGCGAAAATTTCGGATTGGCTCGCTGAGGATGATTTCTACCGCAAGGATCATCGGATGGTCTATCGTGCAATCGGCGAACTGGTCAAGGCTTCGCGTCCGTGCGATCCAGTGACTCTGGCCGACTGGTTTGAGCTAAACGGATTGTCTGATCTGGCCGGCGGTTCGAACTATGTGATCGAACTTGCCAACACGACCCCGAGCGCAGCGAACATCGTTGCATATGCGGAGATTGTTCGAGAAAAGTCAGTTCTGCGGAAGTTGATCGATGCAGGAACGACGATCGTTTCCGATTCCTTCTCGCCAAACGGTAAAGCGTCAGCCGATATCGTTGCTAACGCCTCGCATGCGCTGAGCGGACTTGCGGCGACGCCGAAGGGCGGACTGATGCCGGCGAAGGGAGCGTTCAAGGCGCTTGTCGCGCAGCAGATTGAACGCTACGAGGCAGGCCCGAAGCTTCTCGGCTTGCCTACGCCCTGGCATGAATTGAACAAAATCACTCATGGCTTGCGGCCTGGCGTGCTCTACATCCTCGGCGCTCGCCCAAGCATGGGGAAGTCAGTCTTCATCGAAAACCTTGCATTTTTCTCTGCTCTACGTGGAACAAACACCGCGATTTTCTCGGCGGAAATGACGGCGCAGGAATATGCGGCGCGCGCAACTGCATCGCATGGGGATATTCCGTTCACGTGGGTCGAGCAACCCAGCAATAGCAAGGAATGGCCTGACGCGGAAATCTACTGGTCACGCAATGGCGAAATTGTCAATCGCTTGATGCGGGCGCCAGTGCTGATCGATGACACGCCGGCCATCAATATCAATCAATTGCAGGCTCGCGCACGTCGCGCGCACACGCAGAAGCCTATCGAGTTGATCGTGGTCGATCACTTGCACGACATGGATCACGGCAGGAAGCCGGAAGCCATTCGCCATGAAATTGGCATCGCCGTTCAGGGCCTAAAGACGCTCGCAAAGGAATTTCACTGCCCCGTTGTCGTTGCCGCGCAGTTAAACCGTGGTGTTGCGAATAGAACAGACAAGCGACCAACGCTAACCGATCTTCGCGAGGCGGGCGAGATCGAGCAAAAGAGCGACGTAATCATGTTCCTGCATCGCGAGGACTACTACGACCCGAACAAGGAACCAGGATGCGTCCAACTGATCCCTGCCAAGGGTCGCAACATCAAGATCGGTGAGGCGATTTACCTAAAAAACAGTTTCGACCGCATGCGCTTGGATGACGGCGAAAGGCCCGCCAGTTCCGCGCGTGAACCTGTGCGATCCAGTCGCTTTGATGCGCAATCTGACCCCTGGGCCGCATGAAACCCCATGAAGAATTTCACCTACACCAAACCAACTATGCCGAATGGTGCCAATACGTCGCGCCACGATGGAAGGAGCTTTTGATGAACGCCACGAAAGAAGAAAAGCATCGGTTGTGGAACATCGCTCCGGCGCAGTTGCGCGAGGCGATTAAGGCGATTGCGAAGGAGGCGGCGTGAATCGCGGATTCTTCGAGATCGGCATCTATCGCAGCAAAACGTCCGCGAATGTAGGCACGCTATGGCGTTCTGCGTTTCAAATGGGCGCCGCAGGCATCTTCACGGTCGGGCGCCGCTATCCGCAGCAAGCTAGCGATACGGTCAAGGCGTACAAGCATGTCCCGTATCGCGAGTATACGGACTTCGATGCGCTTGTCGAAGGGCTGCCGTATTCCTGCCCGCTGGTCGCTGTTGAAATGGGTGGCAAGCCAATGCAGAACTTCGTCCATCCGGAACGAGCGATGTATTTGCTTGGCGCTGAGGATCACGGAATCCCGCCGACGCTGCTCGCTCGCTGCCATCACGTCATTTCGCTTCCGTCAATCCGCACGCAGTCCTACAACGTTGCGGTCGCTGGTTCGATGGTGATGTTTGACCGGCAGAGCAAGGCGGGATGGAGGGATGTCGCATGAAAACCTTCGCTGACGTGCTGCGAAATTTCCAGAAGCGCAAACGCCAAGTTCCGTCATGCCGCTATGCGCGCATCGTGGCGGAAATCGCCAAGGGCAATATGCAGGCCGAACAGATTGCACATGCGACGGGCGAATCGCTCAAGAACGTACAGAACCGCTTAGGCGAACTGCGCGAGGCTGGCGTGCTGCAAGTTAGATCGCTCGCGATGCCGTTTGATCGCACTGGTCGCTCGCGGATCGAATGGGGGATTGCGGCGTGAATTACGATGAATTCATCTCGCGAAAGCTTTCAATCGTTCCGCCCACTGGATTGCGTGACGTTGGCGAGATTGCGGGTCCGCTTTTCCCGCATCAAGACGTTTTGACGCGATGGGCGCTAAGTCGTGGACGTGCTGCGATCTTCGCAGATACCGGCCTTGGCAAAACGCGCATGCAACTGGCGTGGGCGGATGCGGTGCATCGTCTTGCCGGCCATGATGTTCTGATTCTCGCCCCGTTGGCCGTGGCCGCGCAAACGGTTCGCGAAGGCGCAGAAATGGGATTGACGATTACGCACTGCCGCGAACCGGAGGATGTGCGCGCGGGCGTAAATATCACGAACTACGACCGCATGCACAAAATCGATTGTGAACGGTTCGGCGCTGTCGTGTTGGACGAATCGAGCATCATTAAGCATCACACTTCAAAGACGTTGAAAGCACTACTCGTCGCTTTCCGTGACACCCCGTTCAAGCTGTGCGCGACGGCAACACCGGCGCCGAATGATTGGGCCGAGCTTGGCACACACGCGGAATTCCTCGGCATCTGCACGCAAGCGGAAATGCTTGCGGAGTATTTCATTCACGATGCGGCAAAAACCCAGGACTGGCGCTTGAAAGGCCATGCGCGCGAATTGTTCTGGAAATGGGTAGCGACTTGGGCGGCGATGGTTCGCAAGCCATCGGACCTGGGCTTTGACGATGGCCCCTATGTTTTGCCGCCGCTGGATATTTCCGAGCACCACGTCGAGACGGCCGCCCAAGCGGCAGATGGGATGCTGTTCGCGCTTGAGGCATCTAGCCTGAGTGAGCGCCGAGACGCCAAGCGCGCGAGTTTGGCTAACCGCGTAGCGGCCTGCGCTGAGATGGCGAATGCAGATAAGCAGCAATGGATTGTTTGGTGCGATCTGAATGACGAAGGCGACGCGCTGACTGCGGCGATTGACGGAGCAGTGCAGGTCGCAGGATCTGATGATCCGGAAGTCAAAGAACAGCGGATGATGGATTTTGCCGCCGGCAAGATTCGCGTACTCGTGACCAAGAGCCGTATAGCTGGGTGGGGAATGAATTGGCAAAACTGCGCCCGCGTCGCCTTCGTCGGCGCTACGGATTCGTGGGAATCGTATTACCAGGCAATCCGACGCTGCTGGCGGTTCGGACAAAAGCGCGAGGTTCATGCGCATATCTTTGCAAGCGAGCTTGAGGGCGCGATCGTCGCCAATCTCAAGCGTAAGGAAGCCGACGCCGCAACTATGGCTGATGCACTGGCCGCAGAGACTGGCGCGGCAATAAAACAATCCGTGCTCGGACTTATGCGCGAATCGAACGCATATAAGCCGGCTCGTCGAATCGTGGCACCCAATTGGCTTAGGAGTGAGGCGGCATGAATTGTCTGGATTCAACGACGGGCGAAAACTTCGCCCTGTATCACGGTGATTGCGTCGAGGTATTGCGCGGGCTGCCGGCGTCGAGTGTCGATTATTCGATCTTCTCGCCGCCGTTCGCGAGCTTGTACACGTACTCAAATAGCCCGCGCGACATGGGCAACGTGCGCAACGATGCGGAGTTTTTCGCGCATTTCGCGCACCTGATTGTAGAGCTTCGCCGAGTGATGAAGCCGGGGCGCAACGTTTCGTTTCACTGCATGTTGATGCCGACGAGCAAGGAGCGCGACGGCTATATCGGACTGAAAGACTTTCGCGGGGATCTGATTCGCGCATTTCAGGCGCAAGGATTCATCTATGCGAGCGAAGTCTGTATCTGGAAAGACCCGGTTACGGCAATGCAACGCACCAAGGCATTAGGACTGCTGCATAAGACCGTGCGCGGCAACGCGGCCATGTCGCGGCAGGGCATTCCTGACTATCTCGTGACGATGCGCGCGCCAGGTGAGCAGATCGACCGCGTGACGCATGGCGAAGATTACCCGGTAGACAAATGGCAGAAAGTCGCCTCGCCCGTTTGGACGGATATTGATCCCTCGGACACGCTGCAATATCGCAGCGCTCGCGAGCATGACGACGAAAGACACATATGCCTAGCCGCTGGCTCGCTGGTGCTGACGCGCGAGCATGGCTATTTGGAGATCGAGGAAGTTGAGCCAGGTGACCATGTGCTGACCCACATGGGGCGGTGGAAGCCTGTTCTGGCGAAACGTTGCAATGGGATCGCCGAGACAGTGCGAGTCTGTGCGCAAGGCGTTGCCGATCTTCGAGTGACGCCGGATCACAAACTATGGACACGCATCGCTGATGGTTCAAGGCCCAAAGAAAAGTCGAAACGAACTGACCCCGCATGGGCGGAGGCGCGGACTGTGCTCGGGTCATATTTGAATCAACAGTTGCCACCGGAAGAGGAAAGCGAACTCACCGAGGATGAATGGTGGATTGTTGGCCGATGGCTGGGCGACGGCCATAGGGGCGGTCACCGTCGAAGTGGGCTGCGTGGTGGGTTTGGGCAGTTCTATATTTCTTGTTCGCACACGGAAGCCCCCGAACTATTGGCAAGACTCGGCAAGTATGCGGGGTATGCCGCAAAAGTAACGGCGACTCAGATCGCGCTCGTTGGCCTGCGTGAAGTGGTCCGCGACGTTCTCAATCGCTGTGGTGAAGGTGCCTACAACAAGCGACTTCCCGGCGAAGCCGTCACGCTTTGCCCCGAAAAAGCAGAGGCGCTGCTCGCGGGGTATTTGTCGGCAGATGGTCACTACGTCGAATCACACGACAGGGTGATGGCGTCATCCGTGTCTCGCGGCCTTTTGCTCGGCATGTCAATGCTTGCGCAGCGCGCGAGGTCCGTTGTTGCAAGCGTCTATGCAGGGCGCCCAGGGCGTGACGGGGAGATTGAAGGCCGGGCAGTTGCGATGCGGCAAGACTGGATTTACAGCTTCAGAAACTCCGATGGCAAGAAGAAATCCGGATGGATTGACGCGCTCGGGGCTTGGAAAAAGGTTCGCAAGATTGAGGAAGTCGGCGAGGCCGAGGTCTGGGACTTGCAAGTTGAAGGGGATTCATCTTTCACAGCCGAAGGCGCGATCGTTCACAACTGCCCGTTGCAGCTTGAAGTAATCCGGCGCGGAATCGATCTATGGACGAATCCCGGCGACGTGGTGCTGTCGCCGTTCGCCGGCATCGGCTCTGAGCTTTACGTCGCGCTGCAAATGGGCCGCAAGGCTGTGGGCGCGGAACTGAAGGCGAGTTATTACCGGCAAGCCGCACTGAATCTCGCCGCCGCGAACAATCAATCCGACATGTTCGGAGCCGCCGCATGACCGACTTCGACACCTTGGAACGCGCGGCCAGGAAGCTATGCGAGCAACGCCACGGCGCAGGATCATGGAACACGAAGCATCGCAAGCGCGCAGCCTATCGGCGCATGGCGGATCGCATGCTATCGCTGGCGACAGCGGATGCGTTCATGGCGATCTTTGGACTCAAGCGGGTGACGAAATGACCTTCCGCCGCGCCATAGGAAATCCAACGGCTCGCCAGCAAGAGGAACAGGACCGGATTCGCGCAGTCGGTTGTATCGCGTGCCTCATGCGCCGAGTTAACGGCCAGAACGCGCCGCTTCATACGCCAGCCGAGATTCACCACATCACGCGCAACGGTATGCAGATGGGGCAGGACTTCGTGCTGCCGCTTTGCCAATTTCATCACCGCAGCCAAATCTTCACTGACACGCTCAGCACCGCCGAAGCATGCCGCCGCGAGCTTGGCCCATCGCTCGCCGAAGGATCGAAAGCATTCTTCGCGCACTTCGGCAGCGACCAGACGTTGCTTGACCTATCCAGGTGGATCGCGGGGTTGCCGCCTATCGCTATTCCTAACAAGGCGCAGCGCAAGCCAAGGGGCAGCACGCGCAGCCCGGCGAAGATGTTGGGGAGGGTGGCATGAGCACTTGTTTCTACCTCCACAAAAATGACACCAACAGACCGATGGTGCTCGCGACTGCTCACGAGTTCCTTGATCGACTCCCGGATACGAAATCGTGGGAAATCGAGGTCACAATTTTCAGGAAGCCGCGAACCGATAAGCAGCGCAAAGCGCTATTCGCCGCTGCGTATGGACCGATCATGGAGCACATGGGCTTGCGCGGCAATGACGACAAGGAAGACTTGCACGCCTTTTTCTGCGGAGAGTATTGGGGCTGGCATTCGCAACTGAAGAATAAACCGATACGGACGACAACCAAAAACGAGCGCGGAGTGCGTGACGAAATCAGTGTCTCGCAAGCGTTGGACTTTTACGCGTTCATTCAACAGCGCGCCATCGAGAACGGCGTTTTTGTTCCGGACCCGGACCCGTTCTGGCGTGAAACGGCACAAAACGAAGCGAGGAGAGCAGCATGACCATTAGCCGATATTTTGAATGGCTTCGCAGGGCAGCACTTCGCACGCAGAGCAAGGTAGTCAAGAGGAAAGCCTGATGGTAGATATTTCAAAATGCAATACGCAGTCTTGCCCATCGCGGCTGGAGTGTTACCGATTCACCGCGCCAGCTGGGCCGATGCGGCAATCCTATTCGGACTTCGATGCGGTGCGAAATGGCGCGAATGTGTGCGAGTACTTTATTCCCGTTTCGGCAGTGCTGGAACGGGACAGTGGAGGAAATTGAACATGGGAATGGCAGAACGCAGAAGGTTGCGGGAAGTCGTGGCCACGCTACGACAGAATCGCAGGACGCGCCTTGATCGCATGCCCGAGGAAACGGCGCAGGAGTACATCGACCATTACGACGCCTACGGATGGGAGCACTTCACGCGCGAACATTGCCCCGCGCATCTGTATACCGAGGTCGAGGCGCGGTTTATGGCGACGGCATACGTCGATTTCGCGCTATCTCAGAATGGGCTAAGGAGGGCGGCATGAGACGCGCAGCGCGACGAGATACCAATCATGCCTAGATCGTTGCTGCACTACGCAGCCTTGGCGTACTCGTGATCGACACCGCCAGTGCTGGCGATGGCATGACGGATTTGGTCTGTATCTGGCGAGGTCGCGTGGAGCTAGTGGAAATAAAGGATGGTGAAAAATCAGCGTCGCGTCGAAAGCTGACACCAGCGCAGGTATTGCTACATGGCGAGGCATTGCAAAGGGGATACAAGATGCATGTTGTCGAATCGGTGGAGCAGGCGCTTGCGGTGTTTGGCGCGAGGGTTGCGGTATGAGCTATTGCCGTTGGTCGAGTGATGATTTTCAATGTGATGTTTACGTCTACGAAGACTGCCGCGGCGGATTCACGACCCATGTTGCTGGGTCACGCCCGGTCTTCGCTGAGCCATTGCCTCCGAAAATTGATTCACGCACAGATTTCTCAGCGTGGTTTGCGCGTGGTGCTGTGGTGCGCAAGATGCTAAAAACTGCGGGACGGGAGTTCATCGATCTTCCCCATGATGGCGAAACATTCAACGACGCGACGGCGGCACTATGCGCTGATCGTCTCGAAACACTTCGGAGGATGGGCTACAACGTTCCGCAACGCGCGATCGATGCGCTGCGCGAGGAAGCCGCCGCATGATCTTCCTGCAAGACGGCCTGATCGAGTTCTGCATGTCCCAGGGCGCCAGCAGGGCGCTGGCGGCCGATTTGGCGAATGAGCTTGCCGATAAACTAGCGCGCGCGATTGAGACTGAGCGCCGAAATCAGAACATTGCCGATTTGTTCGCGCGGGGCAAAAGTTACGGCTATATCGCCAGAAAGGAGGGGTGCAGTAAATCGACTGCGCACGACGTAATCAAGAAAACGTTCGGAACTTAGATTCAATCCGAACGCCATACGCGATAACCTGAAATTATGGACAAACGTAAAAGTGGAAAATAGATCGGGATGCGCGGCGATATCTTGCCCGACGGCATTTGCCACGACCCGGACTGGATGGGCGGCTACGACGAGGCGCAGGAACTGAATTTCGGTGAAGCGCCGCGCGGCATCCGATTGGAACGGCGACAACTTGAGGCGCTTGTTGAATACGGCGACTAATGACAGAACACGCAGGTACAGCTTCAGGAGTTCCGGTGTATATGGAACACATATCCCAGCCAGACCCGGCCTGCGCCCCCGATTCGAAGTATCTGAGGTACAGAGAAGCAAATAGAGAGTTGCTGCGCGCCAAGTCTAGGCAGCGGTATGCCGAAAATCCCGAACGGCATCGCGCGTCAACTCTTGCATGGAAGATGGCAAATCTAGAGCGCCTGCGCAAGATAAAAAGCGCATACCAGAAAGCAAACAAAGAAAAATGCGCTGCTGCTACTGCCGGGCGTAAGGCAATTAAAATGCATGCGTGCCCGTCATGGGCTGAAGCCGAGATTATAGAACTGATCTACTCCGAAGCCGCACATCGTGGTATGCATGTAGATCACATAATTCCCTTGTAGGGCAAAACGGTGTGCGGCCTCCATGTCCATACCAATATGTAGCTCCTAACAAAAATGCAAAACATTAGTAAGGGGAACAGGTTCACGCCATATGCGGCGTAAACAAACATCGGCGGCAGCAGAACATTAACGGCCAAATGGGTAGCACCCTCTGGCGGGGTCGGGAGACTGGCGCAAAGCTAGACGTAACCCTGAAAACCCGATGCTGTAAAGGTGGCGCGTCATCGTCCCGCCGATTTGTATAGGAAAGTCGGGAATTTGCGACATATCGCCGAAATGTGTATCGAAAACGGCGAAAGTTGAGCATTTCCAACTTGTGAATCGCGGGCACTGATTGTGGCCCGCAAACCCTCCCCCGGTAGGGCTCGGACAACCGGAAACTGTGTCGTAACAGTCCTCGCCGGGAGCTGACCCCGGCAACAATCCAAAGCTGATCGTCCATGCGGCGAAACAGTTACGGCCTCGCGAAATGCGGGGCTAGGAATTTGCGGAGTGCGCGGTGCTGACGCGCCAATCATGTGAGCGAGACTGAAACGGGTGTCGGGTCAGGGCAGGTTTGCTGAGCGATGCGGTTCCGAATTTGTCGTTCTAGATAAGACATAGGCGGATAGCAGGACTCGCCGGTTCGATTCCGGTCTGATCCTACGTTCAATGTAAAACGCGGCGTTGATACCACGCCGATTGCCACAAAGCCGGAACTAACAGCACCGGCCCGCAAATAAATTCAACCTTTCGCGGAGACGGCGAAGTGAGTAACCCAATGAAGGGCCTTGTGATCGCGATTGCGACCGAATGCCTAGTGAGCATCTTCTTTGCAGTCCTCAAGCTGACCGGATTTGTCGATTGGGGCTGGGCCATCGTGACATTGCCAATTTGGATAGGGCCAGTCTTCGCAATCGCCTTCGTTATCGCGGCGCTGGCGTTCTATGGCATCCAGCATGCGCGGGGTGTGGATATCGATCGCGCATGACGGCACACGTTCGCAAGTTCGAGACTGGTGCAACGCGCGATCTCGATGCCAGCAAGCTAGATTTCGAGGGCTTCCTAAGCCCGCTAGTGCTGGCTCGGTACGCCGAATACATGCACGCCAACCGCATGACCGCAGAAGGACTGCGCGAGAGCGACAACTGGCAGCTTGGCATACCGAAATCGGCCTACATGAAGTCCGGCTGGCGCCATCATTTCGCATGGTGGTCAGCGCATCGCGGAGAGCCGACGCACGAGGACATCGAAACCGCCATCTGTGGAGTTCTGTTCAACGCAAGCGGCTACTTGCACGAGATTCTAAAGGCACGAGGCGCGAGCATTGGAACGCAGATCCACGATTCACAAATCGCGAAAGATTCTGCCGATGCTGCGGTCGCTGAATTGCTACCGCCGCAGCCTGCGACGATTGCGACGGATGACTAAGGTTTGAGCACCCACTACATCCTCCCGGACACGCAAGTGCGGCCGGGGGACATCACAGACCATCTCGACTGGATCGCGCAAGACATCGTGCGCCGCAAGCCTGATGTGCTCGTATGTCTCGGTGATTGGTGGGATTTACCGAGCCTTTCATCGCATGATGCGCCGGGCTCGGCGAAGAAAGAAAACGCGAGGTTCCGCGCTGATTTGGATGCGGGACATGCCGCGATGGCACGGTTGATGGAGCCCATCGAAAAGGAACTATCGCGAATCCAGCGCCGCAAGATCAAGCGCTGGCCGCTGCGCCAGGTTTTCATAACCGGAAATCACGAGAACCGAGCAGATCGAATTGCGGCGAATGACCCAGTACTGACAGGCGTAGTCGGTTCGCAGCTTTGCCGAGTCGAAGAGTTCGGTTTTGAGCGTCACGAGTTTCTAGCGCCCGTAGCAATTGATGGCGTGCATTACTCGCACTACTGGCAATCATCGCATAGCGCGCGACCAATCGGCGGAACGATCGACAATCGCTTGAACAAGCTCTGCGCAAGCTTCGTGTGCGGCCACGAGCAGGGTTTGAAGTACGGCAATCGACCATTGCCAATGGGCAAGACGGTTCACGGCATTGTTGCCGGATCGTGTTACCTGGGCGTTGAGGACTATCGCGGTCCACAAGCGCGCAACGAATGGCGCGGAACTGCGGTTCTGCATGACGTTCGCGAAGGTGACTTCGAGCCCATGTTCCTGACGCTGCGGTATTTGTGCAAGGAATATGCCGGTGAAGATCTGCATTCATACATGACGAGCCGCTATCCGGATCGAGACTGGGCACATCTGCAATGACCGAAGAAGCGGAAGCCGAGGAAGAGGGTCTGGGTGAGATCGAAATGTACGAACCCGTACTCGCGGAACTCCTCCCCGAAGGCGGCCTAATCTTCGACGTGATCGAATTCGCTGAACTGACAAACTCCATTGCAGCACAGATGCGCGATGGCCAAATTTTCGTACTGGACCGGGATTCGCGCACATGGCGAAGCGTTGAGCCAGAAAAAACCAAGGGCGCAAAGCTTGCCGCCGTGAAGAGGGAGTAACAGGGGAATGCAGTAGATTTCTGACCATCCGATGGCCGCCGATGCGGTGAAGATCGTCCCATTCGCGGGCATCTCTGCTGCAAATTTCTTCGGCATGAGTGTGCCGGATGCAATCAACTACGTGACCCTGTTTTGCGGTATCTGCTATGCGCTTTCTTGGTGCTGGCGAGGCTATGTTTTCGCCCGCGACAAGAAGTACCTGCCTGAGCACGAAGATTAAGCGCGTGTCATTCAACACCCGAATCGCAACCATCTTTGCCGGCGCCGCGCTCGCGATTGCGGGCACGATGGCGACGCAGCATGAGGGTACGCGCTACGAGGCGTATTAGGACGTTGGCGGCGTGTGGACGATCTGTGAGGGCGATACGCACGGCGTAAAGGCTGGCGATATAGCGACGCGCCAAGAGTGTGACCAAAGGCTGCGCGCCAATCTCGTCAATGCGAACGACGCTTTTGACCGCTGCGTATTTGAGCCGGTGAGTGTTTTCGAGAGAGCGGCTGGTATCGATTTTATTTTCAATGTCGGCTCGGGGAATTTCTGCAGATCCACGCTCGTCAAAAAACTCAATCTCGGCGACCACAAGGGCGCCTGCGACGAGCTGCTGAAATGGGTCTACGTGGACGGCAAGGACTGCCGCATCGCAGCCAGCAATTGCTACGGCATTGTGAAGCGCCGGCAGGCTGAGCACGACCTTTGCCTACAAGGCATCCAATGAAATGGTTCGCGCTACTGCTTGGCCTACTGCTCGCGGTTGCGATCTACACCATCGCTGAGCAAGACGAGCAATACGTACAGATGCGCAACTACGCGATCAAAGCAACGATCAAAAACAAGATCCAAGGTGACGCGCTGGCCACATGTCAGCGGTATACGTGGAAGAGTACGTGATGAGCGAATTCGCCTTTTGGCTGGCTGACCCGATCTTTCGCATCAATGCGGGTCTAGCGGCATGCTGGGACTTGTATCTTGACGCCCTATTGGAAGAGATGGAGGGCATGTTGAATCCGAATCTTCCCGCGCCGGAGGATGGCTGGTGCTGACCGCATTTCTCGTTAAGGCCAAAGGCTGGGCAATCGGCATCGGTGCCATTCTGTTGGCTGTGTTCATGGCGATCATCCTCGCCTTCCGCAAGGGATCGAACGCGGCAACCGCCAGCATCGAGGCGACCCAAACGCGCGCAGTGAATGACGCGCTGGTGAAGCAGACTGAGATTGTTGCCGAAACCCATAGCCTGCCATAGGGCGAGGCGCTCACGGAGTTGAAGAAGAAATGGGCGCGCGATTGAGAATCATCGTCAAAGCGGCAACGTTCGTTGCTCTGGCGGCAACACTCGCAGGATGCAATCTGTTGCCAGTGCGCACGGTCCATGATTATTGCCAATTGGCGCACCCTCTGCGTGTGTGCGAGTCGGATCAAATGTGCGACCCGCTGGCTAAGGACATCCTTGCGCACAACGAGACAGGCGAAAGGGTATGCGGGAAGAAGTGGAAATGAATCCCGAGATCGTCTACGGCGGCAGTTTCGTTCTTCACTGCGCAGGAAATAAGCCGCATATCAGGAAATTCGGCCCGTTTTGGTTGTGCTCGCTGGGGCTGGATTTTTGCATGGATTTCACACCAGCGACCGCATTCCGTTCTCTCATTACACTGATCCAGAAAGACGGTACGTGGTAAGCGCATAAACGGCAGATATTCGATTCACGCATGAGGGAGACAAATGCAAATCATCGCGGGATTCTTCGGAGTTATATCGTTCCTGTTCGCATACGCCGAGTTCCGGGGACTTAGCAGAACCTCCCCTTCGACGGTGGGGATTTTGTGGATTGTCAATGGACTGGCTCTGCTCTTGCCGATATTTGGGCCACAAGCGTGAGTGACAAAACGGGCTGGTAAATGAGTCGCACGAAACGCAGCGAGCCGACAAGCGGGTGCTGGATGCGAATTCCGAAGGGTAAGAAGTCCGAACGCAAGCGCCTAGAGCGCATCGCTGACGACTACGGCGACGAGGGGATTGTGCAGCATAGGCAGCGCAAGGCGCTCCCTCCCGATGCGTGGGACGACTTGCCGATCAGCTATACGCGCGGTCAGCCTTGGCAACGAGTGGTGAAGTCGAAATGGCAGAAGGTCAATTGAATGACAGCCACCGTTTTACTAATCGCCATTGGTGCCATGTTTCTACTTGAGACCGCGAAGCTGTACGTGAACGACAAGGACATTTCGGACGGCGCCGGTTGCCTTTGTATCGCCGCAGGTTTGCTGCTTGGCGCGTTGGAGATCATGGCTTGAGTTCCGAATAGATGCCAGATCCGCAGGAATCCGCCGAGATTGCAATCGAATCACTCGGCCATCGCGTCGCATCGATCTACGATCCGCAACGCGGCGTGCTCAAGCTGTTTATTGACCAGCCCGAGTGGATGACGCCGGCAAGCTTGGAAAGGGCGGATGACGATTATAGGGCACGCGCAGTGCGGCCAAGTGACGAGAAGCAAATACGCAAGGCGGCTCGATGGTTCACGCAATTGTACGCGCTCACGAATCCGCAGTTCAAGCGCGTCCTAACCGCCGGCGAGTGCCGCGAACAGTATGTCGACTATTACGCAAAGGTCGTCATGCACGGAATGCGGAAATGAATCCGCTACAGGTGATCGACGAACGCTAGGCCGACTTGTGCGGCCAGTACGCGAACGAAGGCGTAGCGGCATTCCTGATTCGCACGACCGAGGACGGGAACTGCCGAATCATCGGGCCACAGTTCGACCCGCAGACCATCGCGAACATGCTTAGAACGGCTGCGCAGGTCTACCTCGACCAGGTGCCGCCGATGAAGACGAATTGATAATTCGGGGCGCGCGTTGGGACGCAGAACTGCCCTGCAAGCAGATCGGTCAGGGTTCAATTCCCTGGTGCTCCACCATTCAGGGGTTAGCTCAGTCTGGCCAGAGTCCTCGCTTTGGAGGCGAGTTGTCGAAGGTTCGAATTCTTCACCCCTGACCATTTCAAACGCGCCGTTGGCGAAATTGGTAGACGCACCGTCCTTAGAAGTCGGCGCCTCACTGGCATGGGAGTTCAAGTCTCTCACGGCGTACCAAATATGGAAACGTGGCCGAGTGGCCGAAGGCGGCGGGTTGCTAACCCGTAGATCGGCAACGATCCGTAGGTTCGACTCCTAACGTTTCCGCAGAAAAATTGTTGCCCCGTGGCGTAACGGTAGCGTATCTGCCTCTACAGCAGAGGGTGTCAGTTCGATTCTAGACCGGGGCTGCCAAATCTTGCGACATCGCCAAGTGGTAAGGCATCGGTCTTTGACACCGACATCCGCAGGTTCGATCCCTGCTGTCGCTACCACATTTCGAGAGAAGACATGGAATGGAACGAAGCCATAGCGGGACGAAAAGTCGTTTCCGCATCAGATATTCCTGGCGATGGCGGCTTCAGTGTCAACGACACAATTGCTATCCGGTTCGATGATGGGTCGGTGCTTGAGATCGAATACGATTACGTCTACAGCATTGAGCTGAAAACTAAGCGCATGTTGCTTGAGCGTTGAATAGGGGCGCGAGGAACATGACATGCCAAGCATGCGCCAAGCGCAGATAGTGGATGCTGGATAAGGTCAAATAGGTTTGGAGGCTGATAAGTGACACGGAAATTACCCAATCCAATACCGCAAGGTCCGGGACCAGAACCGCCGCCATCACCGCCGCCCCGGCCGCTGCCGATATGGGATTTTCGATTCCGCAATCATCAAGCGCAGAAGCGCGATCAGGAAACCGCCCAAATGTGCGAGACGATAGAGGCCATTCTCAAGATGGCCGACGCAATGAACAGGCAGACAGAGAGCATCCTTAGGCTGACGGAAGTTCTCCTGAATCCACCCGAGAAGGATGAGCCAGATGAGCACGCATCTGGGTATCTGAGCGGATGAGCAAACAAGAATGAGTAAGTGGGGCAAAGGCAGAGGCGGTAGACCGTGGCGCAGGCTGGTCGATCAGGTAAAGGCCCGTGACAAATATATCTGCCAGTCATGCGGACGCCTCACGGAAGATGGTGATTGCGATCACGCAATACCAACGTCCAAGGGCGGCAAGACAGAGCTGGCTAATCTCCAATGGCTATGCAGAGAGCCATGCCATAGGCTGAAGACCGAGAAAGAGGCCGCTGAATCGCAAGGCCATAAACTCAAAGCGCGAATTGATGCGAATGGGTGGCCGACCGGGGCGGGCGGGTCGAAACTTTTGTGAACAAGGTTGGACACCGTGTCCGGCTTCTGTTTTTTCCCATCCACAATTGGTCGAATGACCGAAAAAGCAACAGATCATGGCAAGACCAAGACTTCCCCAGGCCAAGGCTGAGGCATCTGGCGCGATCCTGAAGAACGCAGGCCGATTCGCTGGCCGATCCGCCCAGAAACATGCCCGACCTATCGGCGAGCCATACGCCCGAATGACGGACGAGCAGAAGGCATGCTGGCATGAATTCGTCGGGGACATGCCATGGTTGAACGCAGCGCATCGCACGTTGTTGCGGCTTGCCTGCTACCACGCGGCTAGGTTAGATATAGATGCCGAATTCGGAGTATCGGCCACGCAGGCGCTGAGTTCGATCCTTTCAAAGCTCGGCGCAACTCCGGTGGACGAAACCAAGGTAACGCATGGTGGCGCAGACGACGACGAAGACCCGGCAGAAGAGTTCTTCTCTCGCGCGCATTAACGCCTATGCCGAAGGCGTGCTATCTGGATAGATCGTCGCCGGCCCGCATGTCCGCAATACTTGCCGGCGTCATTTCGATGATCTGAAAAGCGGCTCGGATCGCGGGTTATGGTTTGACGAGGAAGCCGCCGAACTTGTGTTCGGGTTCTTCGAGAACGTTCTGAGGCTATCCGAGGGCCAGTTTGAAGGATTGCCTTTTGAGCTTCAGCCGGCGCAGGCATTCATCGTGGGGAGTTTGTTCGGATGGAAGCGTGCAGATGGCACGCGTCGGTTTCGCCGGGCATATATTGAGCAGGGGAAGGGGAACGGAAAATCGCCGATGGCCGGCGGCATCGGACTATTCGGAATGCTTGGTGATGGCGAGGCGGGATCGCAGGTTTATGCGGCCGCCGCGAAGCGAGAGCAAGCCGGAATCCTATTCGCCGATGCTGTGAAGATGGTTCGCGCGTCGCCCGCGCTACTCAGGCGCGTCGAGTTCAGCGGCGGTGTAGGACGTGAATACAATATGGCGCATCACAAGTCCGGAAGCTTCTTCCGGCCGGTGTCGCGCGATACTGGCAAGTCGGGTTCCGGCCCGCGCCCGTACTTCGTTCTAGCGGACGAGGTGCATGAACTGCCAGACGGCAAGATTCTGGAAATGCTGGAACGCGGCTTCAAGTTCCGACGCCAGCCGCTCATGTTCATGATTACAAATAGCGGGTCAGATCGGAATTCGATTTGCTGGGCTGAACACGAATGGGCGATCAAGGTTGCGGCGGGAAATATCGATGCAGTGACCGACACAACCTATATTGGAGATGTGCTTGACGATTCGACCTTCTCCTATGTTTGTGCTTTAGATGAATCCGACGATCCGTTAAACGATCCGTCATGCTGGGCCAAGGCAAACCCCTTGCTCGGCGTGACGATCACCGAGGACTATCTTTCCAGTGTAGTCGCGCAGGCAAAGAACATCCCCGCGAAACAAAATGGAATTCTCCGGCTGCACTTCTGCATGTGGACGGATGCAGACGCGGCATGGATGAGCCGCGAAGTAGTGGAACCGCTTTTGACGGACTTCGATATTGCCGAGCATCATGGGAAAGATGTGTTTCTCGGACTTGACCTTTCGCAGAACCGCGATATCACGGCGATGGGTGCGGTGGTAAGGACTGGCGAGACGGCGGAAGGCAAGCCAACGTTTGACGCGTGGATTGAAGCTTGGACACCTGGTGACACTGTGCAGGCCAGAGCCGATCGCGACAAGATGGAATATCTTCCGGTATGGGTTAAGCAAGGCCACATCCACGCCCCGCCCGGAGAGTCGATCAGCTATCGTCATGTCGCGCAAACGATGGTCGAGTACGAACAGGATTACAGCGTGCGAATGGTGGCGTATGACCGTTACGCATTTCGCAGGTTCGAGGATGATGCAACTGAGCTTGGGCTGAGCGTCAATTTCGTCGAGCATCCACAGGGCGGCATACGTAAGGCAAAGCCAACGCAGGAAATGACCGATGCCGCAAAGCGGATTGGCAAAGAGGCAGAAGGGCTTTGGTTTCCTGGTTCGTTGCGCATGCTTGAGGATGCGATGCTTGAGGGCCGAATTCGGCTCAAGCGCAATCCGGTGCTGGTAAGCGCGATCATGTCGGCCGTTACCGAGAGCGACAAGTGGGATAACAAGTGGCTGGCGAAGCAAAAGTCAGTCAATAAGATCGATGCGGCAATAGCTCTAACGATGGCTTTCGGCGCGGCGAATGCACTTCAAGCCGAATCAAACAAGAAATTCCAGATGTTCATATTGTGAGAAAGACATGACAGATAATCTCCGCGCCTATTCGGTTTTCCAGGTCAAAGCCATTGATGCCGCGAAGCGCACGTTTACGGGCTTGGCGACAACGCCGGCCGTTGATCGCGTTGGCGATACCATCGATCCGCTTGGGGCGACCTTTCAAAATCCTGTCACGCTACTTCACCAGCATGAACATGACGAGCCGATTGGCTAGGCCATTTTTGGCAAGCCGACCGCGAAGGGTATTCCGTTCACTGCAACAATCCCGCAGACCGATACATTGCCGGATTGCGAGCTGAAGGATCGATTGGATACCGCATGGGGCGAAATTGAGCTAGGTATTGTTCGCGCCGTTAGCATCGGCTTCCGGCCGCTGAAGTATGCGTTCAACGATAACGGCGGCGTCGAATATCAAGAGTATGAGGTATATGAGCTTAGCCCTGTCTCTGTGCCATGCAACCAGGAAGCCATCATCACATCCATTAAAACAATGGACAAAGCTCTATCCCGCGATGTCGTAGATAAGCTGAAACAATTCGACAGCGCTCCGGCGAAAGTCCAGAAACACATCAAGCATGCAATCCCGTTAGTAACGGGTGCGCGAATTCCGAAGGGCGCGGTTTCGCTCAAGAAATAATTCATACGCGGACATCGCCCCCCTTTGCTGCGGGGGCCACAAGGCCGCAAACCAACTAAAAGGAAATTCAACATGGCAGGTAAGACGTTTGCAGAGCAGATTGCCGATCTCAAGGCGACTCGCGAGAGCAAGACCAATGAAATGAACGCCTTCGCTTAGAAGTCGTTGGATGAGAATCGTTCGATGGATGAGGCCGAGGCCGAGGCTTTCGACACTCTCGAAAATGAAATCAAGCGCATTGACGGCGATATCGCTCGCCTGACGCGTCTTGAGAAGATCAACGCCGAGAAGGCCGTGCCGGTTGCTGGCTTGAAACCGGAAGATGCGATCAAGGCCCGCGAGGGCGTGACGGTCAAGAATACGCAGAAGCTTGAGCCGGGCGTCGAGTTTGCCCGTTATGCGATGTGTCTGGCTGCGGCCAAGGGTGACGTCGGTCGCGCGTTCAACATCGCTAAGAGCCAGATCCCGCAAACCGATCGTGTCGTCAATGCGTTGAAGTTCCAGGCCGAAACAGGCCAGAGCTTTGAAGCGCTTATCAAGTCCAACGTCAACGCCGGCACGACCACGGATGCGACCTGGGCCTCGCCGCTCGTCAACTATCAGATTTTCACGGCTGACTTCGTCGAATATCTGCGTCCGCAAACCATCGTTGGCAAGTTCGGTCAGGGTGCGATTCCATCGCTGCGTAATATCCCGTTCAATGTCCGAATTGCTGGTCAGACTTCGGGCGGCGCGGGCTACTGGG
>Ga0207695_10003187_pt1 | contig 23374 bp, 18 predicted proteins | sample KBSC54metaG_FD_184354 | JGI IMG/M metagenome (GOLD analysis project Ga0207695, IMG submission 184354) | Corn rhizosphere microbial communities from Kellogg Biological Station, Michigan, USA - KBS C5-4 metaG (SPAdes) (version 2) | ecosystem: Host-associated > Plants > Roots > Rhizosphere > Soil...
ACGAGCAGGCCGCCAGTGTCGTCGCGATGAATGCAACCAACGATCGCTGGAACCGCATGGTCATCGATTGACGTTTGTCGCGCAGTCGGTGTTGCGCCTTCTCGGCCGGTTAGCTTTCGGCACATGGCAGGATCAGCTCGTCGCCTCCCTCCGGAACGGAGCACCACCCCGACGTGGGGTCAGCGCTTGGATGCGCTCCGGTATGTACCGCCGCTGCTGCGCATGGTGTGGGCCACCCATCGCGCGTTCACGGCAACCATGGCGGTGCTTCGCGTCGCGCGCGCCTTCATTCCCGTGGCGACGCTCTGGATCGGCAAGCTCATCATTGATTCGGTCATCGCGCTGCGGCGCGACCCGTCTCATCTGTCTTCACTGTGGAAGCTGGTGGCGTTGGAGATCGCGATTGTCGTCGCGGGCGAGGTGCTGGCTCGTGCGTCGGCGTTGGTGGAGAGTCTGTTGGGCGATCTCTTCTCCAACTACACGAGCGTGCGACTGATGGAGCACGCGGCGACGCTCGACCTGCAGCAGTTCGAGGATCCGGCGTTCTACGATCAACTCGAGCGGGCGCGCCGCCAGACCGTGGGCCGCATCGGGCTCCTGGCCGAGCTGCTCTCGATGTCGCAGGACACACTCACGCTGGCGTCGTTAGGCACTGCACTCCTGGTCTTCAGTCCGTGGCTCGTGCTGCTGCTCGCGGCGGCCGTCCTGCCGTCCTTCATTGGCGAGACGCACTACGCGTCGCTCGAGTATTCGCTGCTGTATCGCTGGACGCCTGAGCGACGACAGCTCGATTATCTGCGCTACCTGGCGGCGAGCGACACGAACGCCAAGGAAGTCCAGATGTTCGGGCTCGCGCAGTGGCTCACGGACCGCTATCGCGTGCTTTCCGACCGGTTTTACGAAGAGAACAAACGTCTCTCGATCCGCAAAGGCATCGTGAGCACAGCGCTCTCGGTGCTCGGGATGCTCGGCTACTATGGCGCGTACGTGATCATCCTGTTGCGAGCCGTGGGCGGGATCATCTCGATCGGCACCCTGACGTTCCTCGCCGGATCGTTCGGGCGCAGCCGCGACATCATCCAGCGCTTGCTCATTTCGGCGAGTGACATCTACGAGCAGAGTTTGTATCTCAAGGACATGTTCGACTTCTTCGACATGCGGCCGAACATGCTGTCGCGTCCGGGCGCGCCGACCGTGCCGGAGCCGATCCGTCAGGGCTTCGTGTTCGAGGACGTGGGCTTCCAGTATCCGGGCAGCGACCGGTGGGCCGTGAGGCACGTGAACTTCACGCTCCGCCCAGGCGAGCGCCTCGCATTCGTCGGCGAGAACGGCGCCGGGAAGACGACCGTGACCAAGCTCCTGGCGCGCTTGTACGACCCCACCGAGGGGCAGATCCTGCTCGATGGCCTCGATCTCAAGGAGTACGACCTGCAGTCGGTGCGGCGTGCGATTGGCGTGATCTTCCAGGACTTCGTGCGGTTCGACATGCGGTTCGACGAGAACATCGGCGTTGGGCACATCGATCGCGTGCGCGACTATCTCGATCGCGTCGGCTCGAACGACGTGGCGATCGAATCGGTGCCGCCCGAGTGGGCATTCGACTCGAGCCCCGCGACGCTGCGGCGGCCCCGCGAAAATGGACATACAGTCGAGCCGGTCCCCGATGTTCTGTCCACGGCCGCGGAACAATCGTTGGCGTCGGTGTTGTTGCCGCGATTCACCGAAGGATATCGGCAGATGCTCGGACGACGCTTCGACGGCGGCGTCGACTTGTCGGGTGGCGAGTGGCAAAAGGTCGCGCTGGCGCGCGCGTACATGCGGGACGCGAAGGTGCTCATTCTCGATGAGCCCACGGCGTCGCTCGATGCGCGTGCCGAATACGAAGTCTTCGTGCGATTCTCCGAGCTCGTCGCGGGTCGCATGGCCGTGCTCATTTCGCATCGGTTCTCGACCGTGCGAATGGCGGATCGCATCATCGTTTTTCAGCACGGGCAGATCGTCGAGGAAGGCTCGCACGCCGAGCTCGTGGCGCGCGGCGGACCCTACGCCGAACTGTTCCGCCTGCAAGCGGCGGGTTACCAGTGAGCGTCGGCGTGTGAGCTGAGCGGTTGCCGGGGGGCTGTCGGGCAGCGTTCTTGCGCACGTTGCCGGCCATGCATCGCCACGAGCACGACGAAAACAGCGCGCCCAATCAGGCCCGGACCGTCAAGCCGACGGATCCGAATGCGCACCTCGCTCACGGTGTGGAGGGTGCGGAGCCTCCGTTAGAAGCCGACGGCGCGCACCATGGTCGTCGCGACACGACGGCGGCCGGCTTTCGATCCATCTACGAGACGATGCATTTCGGCATCAAAGAGATGGGACCGCGTCGCGCGACGCGCACGCTGCTGAAACTGAATCAGAAAGACGGGTTCGACTGTCCGAGCTGTGCGTGGCCGGATCCCGACGGTCACCGGAAGCGCGCCGAGTTTTGCGAGAACGGCGCCAAGGCGGTGGCGGCCGAGGCGACGACGAGACGATTGACGCCCGACGTGCTCGCCCAACACAGCATTTCGTCGCTGCTCGACTGCCGCGACGTGGAGCTGGACGGCCTCGGCCGCATCACGCATCCGATGGTTCGGCGTCGCGGGTCGGATCGCTACGAGCCGATAGATTGGGCGGCCGCGTTCGCGATGATCGGCGACCACCTGCGCGCGCTGGATTCGCCTAACGAAGCGGTGTTCTATACGTCCGGGCGCGCGAGCAACGAAGCCGCCTTTCTCTACGGTTTGTTCGCCCGCCAGTTCGGCACGAACAATCTCCCGGATTGCTCGAACATGTGTCACGAGTCGAGCGGGACGGGATTGAGCGAAGTCATCGGGTTCGGGAAGGCGACGGTTCGCATCGACGACTTCGCGGCGGCCGACGCGATTTTCATCATCGGGCACAATCCCGGGACATGTCACCCGCGCATGCTCACGGAGCTGCAAAAGGCCGTGCAGAACGGTTGCCGGATCGTGAGCATCAATCCGCTCAGGGAGTCGGGGCTCATGCGGTTCGAGAATCCGCAGAAGCCGCTCAATCTGCTCGGGGCCGCGACGCACCTCGCGTGTCTGTTCGTCCCGGTGCGAATCAACGGCGACGTGGCGGTGCTCAAAGGGATCATGAAGGAGATGCTCGAAGCGGACCAGCGTTCCGGCGGACGCGTGCTCGCGCACGACTTCATTGCACATCACACCGAGGGCTTCGAGGCGTTCGCCGCGGACATTCGCAACGAATCGTGGGAGCGCATCGTGACGGAGAGCGGCGTGTCGCGCGAGATGATCCGCGAAGCCGCGGACGTCGCGATCACGTCGGAGCGACTGATCTGTTGCTGGGCGATGGGCATCACACAGCACAAGAACGCCGTGGCCAACGTGCAGACGATCGTGAACCTCGCGTTGCTGCGTGGCGACATCGGACGGCGCGGCGCGGGTATCGCGCCGATTCGCGGGCACAGCAACGTGCAGGGTGATCGCACGGTGGGCATCTGGGAGAAGATGAGCCCGGAGTATCTCGCGTGTCTGGCGAACGAGTTTCAATTCCGGCCGCCCGAGAAGCACGGGTACGACACGGTGTGCGCGATCGAGGCGATGCACCGCGGCCAGGTGAAAGTGTTCGTCGGGTTAGGCGGCAACTTCCTCGCGGCGACGCCCGACACGAACTACACGTCGGAAGCGATCCAACGCTGCGCGCTCACGGTCCAGATCTCGACGAAGCTCAACCGCGGCCACCTGGTCACCGGGGAGCAGGCCCTCATCCTCCCGTGCCTCGGCCGTACGGAGATCGACGTTCGTCCCGGCGGCGAGCAGTTCGTGACGGTCGAGGACACCACGGGTGTGGTCCATATGTCGAAGGGCGTGCTCGAGCCGGCGTCGGAGCTCCTCCTGAGCGAGCCGGCGATCATCGGCCGCATGGCGAAGGCCGCGTTAGGCGACCGCAGCACGGTCGACTGGGATGCGCTCACCGACAACTATGATCGCATCCGCGAGCACATCGAGCACGTCGTGCCGGGATTCACACAATACAACGTGCGGGTGCGTCAGCCGGGCGGCTTTTATTTGCCTAACGCGCCATATCAGGGCAGGTTCAATACGCCGTCGCGCCGCGCCATGTTCACGGTCCATCCGATCGCGCACCACGAGCTCGCGCCGGACCAGTTGCTACTCATGACCATCCGCAGCCACGACCAGTTCAACACCACGGTGTACGCGGAGAACGACCGGTACCGCGGGATCTCGAACGGCCGGCGTGTGGTGTTTCTCAATCAGGCCGACATGGATCGATTGGGTTTCGTGCGCGACCAGTGGGTGGATATCGTCAGCCACTTCGAGTCGGAGACGCGCCGAGCGGCACGATTCAAGGTGGTGCCGTATCAGATCCCGCTGCGATGCGCGGCGGCCTACTTTCCCGAGACCAACGTCCTGGTTCCGATCCGTAGCGTGGCCGACAAGAGCAACCAGCCCGCGTCGAAGTCGATCGTCGTCAGCCTCGAGGCGGCATCGTCACGACGCGACTGATGTCGTCGCGCACTGCTCGATGAGCGATACGATCTCATCGAGTGTCGTGCGAGCGTGGTCGCGCGCATACCAGGCGCGAATGTGCCGGTAGCGCTCAGGGGACGGCATCGCGAGACCCACGTCGATCACCCAACGCTGGAGCTCGTGCGGCCGGGGACCCCACCAACCGCACTCGACAAACTGGTCGTCCAAGACCATCACCACGGGAATCGAACGAGAACCGTTGGTGAGGTGCGCGTCCATGATGTCCGGATTGGCGTCGCGCCCCAAGAGCCTAACGTCCAATCGATCGGCCTGCTCGGCCAGGCGCACAACTGGCGGAACGATGTTGACGGCGTCGCCACACCAGTCTTCGACCAACACGAGCAGATGCCGCGGACAGCGCACTGCGTTGACGCGCTCGACCGCGGCGGGCGGAATGCTGGCCAAGCGATAGATGTCCCGCCACAGATCCTGATTTTTCCGCGCGGTCGCGACGTACTGCTCGAAGGTGAAAGCGGTTTCGAACCGCGACTTCCAGTCCATGATCCGGGAGTCGCTACTCCTGCCGCGCCACGGGGGCGGTGTCATCACGCAGGACGTAGCCCGATCCACGCACGGTGTGGATGAGGGGATGCTCGCGATCTTCTTCGAGCTTCTTGCGCAGGTAGTTGATGTAGACGTCGACCACGTTGGTCAGCGGATCGACCTGTTGGCGCCATACGTGCTCGCTGATCATCTGCCGCGACACGGTGCGGCCCATGTTGCGCATGAGGTACTCGAGCAGCGCGTACTCTTTCTGGGTGAGCTCGATTTCCTTGCCGCCGCGCTCGACGCGCCGTGAAATCGGGTCCAGCGACAGATCGCGCACACGCATGACGGCGCTTTCCGCCGTAAGGCTCGACCGGCGCAGCAGTGCTTTCACGCGAGCCAAGAGCTCCGCGAACTCGAATGGCTTGGGCAGATAGTCGTCGGCGCCCGCGTCCAAACCGCTCACCTTGTCGGATACCGACGTCCGGGCTGTGAGCATGAGCATCGGTGCGCGAAATCCCCGCGCCCGCAGCTCGCGAGCGACCTCGACCCCGTTCTTGCGAGGCAGACCAATGTCGAGGATGACGAGGTCCGGCGAATGATCGAGCGCCTCGAGCAATCCGGCTTCGCCATCTTGCGCGCTTCGGACCATGAATCCTTCGCCGCTGAGGATGCGTTGTAGTACCGACAGCAGGTCGCGATCGTCTTCGACGACGAGAACTGACGGAATTCCGTCCGAATGCTCGGTCATAGTGCTTACATATAGCTTCGTGGCCACCCAAAGCCAAGCAGCCGGCTTGAACGATGATGCGCGCCGACTATTCTTCCGCCCGCAAGAACGTGACGCGCGACACACAATCGAGCGCGGTTCGAGTGCCGCGTAGGGCGTGGCGTTCCGCAGCGTCCGTCGCGATCCGCAACACCCATGTCGCTCGATCGAAACAGAGATCATGCGGTGCGCGTTACGCGAGGATGCGTGAGTTACTCGGAACTTTCGTACGTACACTGTGTTGGATCGTAAGACGAGGGTCGTTTGAAGAACGGCCCCGCTCTTGCTTTACTGCGCTCATCGAGTGGTCGAGGTTCGAGTGTATCGGTGCGTTGGCGCATCCACTTTGGGTCTCACGCTCACTGGAGGGACGATGGACTTCCTCGTAATGCTCGAGGAATGCTCCGACTCGACGCCCGTGTTGGCGAGAGTGGATTCGGTGCCGGCGCGGATGACGCCCGAGCACCGGCAGCGGGATGTGGTGACGCTGTACGGCACCCCGCGCACCGAATCGCTTGCGCTCGCAATCGCGGCGGCGATGGAAAGTCGTCGGACGATGGACGATGACTCAGGAGCGTTCCGCCACCTCGGGGTGTGGCCCGAGCGTGGGGCTGTGGGAGACACAGCTTGGCGCGACGAGACGACCGGCGAGCTCGTCACGCGAGACTTGAACATTCCGCTCGACGTGCTGCGGGGCGTTGCGCACCAGGTGTTGGGCCAATGCGGATCCACGCTGCAGCGTCTCGTCGCGGGATTGTCGATGCCGGACTGGCCGGAAGGAGCCTGGCGCGCGATCAGCATCACGTTGGAACCGGTGACGGAACCGGCACGGGGCGCGCTGAACAAGATCGACGAGCTCCTCGATGTCTTCCGAGAGTCGGATGGACTAACCTACGAGTACGAGGGTGACTAACGCACCGTTCTCCGTCAGACCGTAGTGGCCGCTGCGTGCGGCGCGGGGTCGTCCCTTCGGACGACCCCGTCGTGTTTTTGTCGGACCCGATCCGCGCATTGGCATCGCTCGGCGTCCGGTTCTCTTGACGGCGCTCGCTCGAGTACGCAGGGTAGGGATGGAGGTGGACCAATGACGAGTTCATCGGGGCGCCGACCTGCCCGCCGTTCGTCCGGGGTCGAGCGTCTCTTCGAGGATGACGCGGGCCGGCTCTGGAGTGCCGGTCGCACCTTCACGCCTCACGGCGGCGAGGCGGTTCTCTTCACGTGCATCGGGAACTCCCGCGAAGCATCGCGCGCCATCGCATGCCCGGCAGCGTTTCATTTGGTTGACGCGACCGTCGACGAGCTCCGTGCTCTCCTCGGGCGGGCACCGCGCATTGGCGTGCTCTAGGAATTTGTAGGCTCCCTTGCTACGCCCCGGGACCGTGGGCTAGCATAGCGAAGAGGGGGGATCGTGACCGGGACGCGCCCGGCGCGCCATCACCATGACCGCTTCCGGCCTGGCCGGCGCGGTGAGGGGACCGACAGCGGAGGAGCCTACCATGCGGGAGTACAGCAGCTCGGAGATCCGCAACGTGGCGGTCGTTGGACACGGAGCGAGCGGGAAGACCACTCTGGTCGACGCGCTCGCTTTTGTTTCGGGATCCAGCAAGCGTCACGGATCGGTACGTGATGGTACGGCACTCACGGATTTTGCGCCCGAAGAAATCGAGCGCAAGTACTCGATCAACCTCGGCTGCGCGTATGCGGAGTGGATGGACGCCAAGATCAACCTGATCGACGCGCCAGGATATCTGGACTTCCAGGGCGACGCCATCTCCGCGATTGCCGCGGCAGACGGCGCGGTGGTGGTAGTGAGCGCAGCGGCGGGCGTCGAGGTCGGAACCGAGAAGATGTTCCGTGAGGCGGTCGAGCGAAAAGATCCGGTGCTCTTCGTCGTGTCGCTGCTCGACAAGGAAAACGCCAGCTTCGACCGCGTCTACGACTCGATCAAGACTCGCCTAACGAGCAAGGTGATCCCGGTGGAGATCCCGGTCGGCGAAGGCGCGGCGTTCCACGGAATCATCAACCTGTTCTCACGCAAACTGCACAGTTACAAGAAGGGCACGAAATCGGGCGAGTACGATGAAGTGGACGTGCCCGACGACCACCGGGCGCAGTTCGACAAGTACTACCAGGATTTGATCGAGACGATCGCGGCCACCGACGACTCCATGCTCGAGCGGTACCTCGAGGGCACGGAAATCAGCCGTGACGAAGCGATCGCCGCGATGAAAGAAGGAATGAAGAAAGGCGAGCTGTTCCCGCTCTTTTGCGTGTCGGCTGAGCTGACATACGGAACGCGCGCCCTGCTCACGAAGATCGTCGAGCTCATGCCGTCTGCGTACGAAATGGAGGAGCTGCACGCTTTCACAGGTTCTGTGGGCGATCGGACGATCGAGATTCACGCGCGCGACGACGAGCCCTTCACCGCTTCGGTATTCAAGACCTTGACCGAGCCGCACGTCGGCGACGTCTCGTTCTTCCGCATCTTTTCCGGGACGGTGGCGAACGGCCAGGAGGTGTACAACGCCAGCCGCAACATCTCGGAGAAGCTCGGTCACCTGAGTGTGTCGCAGGGCAAGGACCGGACGGAGGTTCCGCGTCTGCACGCCGGTGACATCGGGTGCGTGGCCAAGCTCAAGAACACGCACACGAACGATACGCTCTCCACACGTGAGCAGCCGATCCGCATGCCGGATATCCGCCTGCCTGAGCCGTTAGTCACCTTTGCCGTTCACGCGTCCGCGCGCGGCGACGAGGAAAAAGTGCAGCAGGGCCTGCATCGCTTGCACGATGAGGACCCGACCTTCACCACGCATTACGATCCCGAGACGCACGAGACGATCGTCGCCGGCGTGGGTGAGCGGCATCTCGAAGTGTCGATGGCGAAGCTCAAGCGGAAATTCGGCGTCACCGCTGAGCTCACGAAGCCTCGCATCGCCTACCGCGAGACGCTCAGGGGGAAAGGCGAAGGGCAAGGCCGGCACAAGAAGCAGACGGGCGGACGCGGACAGTTCGGCGATTGCTGGGTGCGCCTCATGCCGCTCCCTCGCGGCGAGGGCTATGTGTTCGACGACCAGATCGTTGGCGGTGCGATTCCATCGAAATTCATTCCGGCGGTCGACAAAGGCATTCAGGAAGCGGCGGCCCGCGGCGTGCTCGCCGGTTATCCGATGGTCGACTTCAGGGTCGAATGCTTCGACGGCTCGTACCACTCGGTCGATTCGAACGAAATGTCGTTCAAGATGGCGGGGATCCTCGCGTTTCGGGTCGTTGCGCCGAAGTGCAAGCCGGTGCTGCTCGAGCCACTGGATGAGCTGGAGGTACGCACGCCGGACGGATTCCTGGGTGACGTGATGGGCGACGTCTCGTCGCGCCGCGGACAGATCCTCGGCTCACAGCCCGCCGCGGACGGGTTAGGCACAGTGGTAAAAGCGGTGGTGCCGCAAGCGGAGATGCACCTCTACGCGACGCACCTCAACTCGATGACGCACGGGTACGCGACATTCACCCGCCGCTTCCGTGGCTACGAAGAGGTTCCCGCCGAAGCGGCGCAGCGAATCATCGCCGGGGCCGCCAAGACCGAAGAGTTGGTGGAAGCGTAAGGCGCGGAAGACCGCGCCTTACGCAAGCAGTCAGCCGTTGACCGACTTTCTGCGCCGCGCCGTCTGCTTCCGGCGCGGCGCTTTGCCGATCTCGATCGGCACGATGTCCGGCGAATCCATGTCCGATCCGCACCCCGCCGCCGGAACAGGAATGCGCGGCTGCTTGTAGACGAACCGTTTCCCCTCGTAGTTCCGAAACACGACTTCGTCGTCGGTGATCTCCTCCACGTATTCCGGGAGGAGCGGCACCTTACCTCCCCCACCGGGGGAGTCGATCACGAAGTGCGGCACGGCCAACCCCGACGTCCAACCGCGCAGCGCCCGAACGATCTCGAGGCCCTTCTGCACGGTGGTGCGGAAGTGTTCGCCGCCCGCCACCTGGTCGGCCATGTAGATATAGTAGGGCCGCACCCGCGCCTTGAGCAGGCGCTGCATGAGCTCCTTCATCACGCCTACATCGTCGTTCACCCCGCGAAGCAGGACGGTCTGGCAGCCTAACGGAACGCCGGCGTCGGCCAGCCGACCCAACGCCTCGACCACCTTCGGTGTCAGCTCGCACGGGTGGTTGAAGTGGGTGTTCATGTACACGGGATGATACTTTCGCACCATCTCGCAGAACTCGGGCGTGATGCGCTCGGGCAAGTGCGAGGTCACGCGGCTGCCAATGCGAATGATCTCCACGTGCGGAATGGCGCGGAGATTCTGCAGCAGATACTCGAGCCGCCGGTCCGACAGCATCATGGGATCGCCGCCGCTCATCACGATGTCCCGAATCTCGGGATGCGCGCGAATGTACGCGAAGGCCGACTCGTACTGATTGAGCGGAATCTTTTCCGGGTCGCCCACTTTGCGGCGGCGAGTGCAGAACCGGCAGTACGACGCGCACACCGGGCTCACGAGGAATAACACGCGATCCGGATAGCGGTGCGTGATGTTAGGCACCGGCGAATCGGCGTCCTCGTCGAGCGAGTCGATGATCCCGTCGTGGATGTCCAGCTCCTGAACCGTTGGCACGTACTGGTTCCACATCGGGTCGCCGACAGCGGTGATCTGCTCGAGCGCGGCCGGCGTGATGCGCATCTGGAAGTTGTCGAACGCGGGCTTGAGCGCCTCTACATCAACGACGTCTCGACCGAATCGATCGGCCAAATGCTCCAGGGTGGCGATGCTGTCTTCCTTCAGGATGCGTTGCCACTCACTCATGGTAATTCTGCTCCCCGCCAAGATGGCGAGCGTGTGGTGATCGTGCTGGTGCGTCAGGGTCGATGGAATACCGGGGCTGCGAGCGCACGTTGCGTGGAGCCTTCGATCGACCTCGGGGAGTGAGGACGCGTCGCGACCGGACGATGGCTAGGGGCGTCGTGAAGGCGACGGACAGCCGGTACGGCGACGGCGCAGAGGGAAGGGTGTTGACTCGCATTCCGGGGTGAAGGCGCCGAGGAGCGAGTCGGGAGGCGAGAGGACTCGATGCCGCCGTCGCGACTGGCGAGTGACGCCGCGCCGCGCGCATCGAGTCCCGTCTACCTCGGGGGACGTCCATGGGTCAGCGCTGTCCAACCGCGACGAGCTGCAGCGCAGCAGCGTCACTGACCTCGGGTATGACACCAGACAACCGTTGGGCCAACGCCCACCGTTCATCGACGTTCATGGCGCTGCGCGTCATCGCGTCGTCGCACACGGCGCGGATCAGCGCACCGTAGTCGAGACCGGCGGCGGCCGCCATGCGCGCGAGTCCAGCATCGCTCGCGATGTCGGGATTCGCGTTCACTTCGAGGATCCACGGCTGTCCCTCTTGATCGATCCGCATGTCGACGCGGCCATAGCCGGTTCCGCCGACGAGTCGCCACGCATCGAGCGCTACTTCCTTGATCTTATCGCTCAGCGACTCGGGAAGATCCGCGGGACACATCGGCACGGCGCCGACGTCTTCGTCGCTGCCGGCGACCCACTTCGATCGATACGAAACGATGCGCCACATGCGCTTCGGCAATCCGTCGAAACGGATTTCCGAGACCGGCATCACCGTGTTGCCGACGATGCCGACGTTCACTTCGCGTCCGTCGATGTAGCGTTGGACGAGCACTTCGTCCCAGCCTTCGTGCATTGCTTCGACGCGTGCGGCGAGCGCGCGATTGGTGCGAACCACCGAGCGTTGCTCGACGCCGACTGACGCATCTTCGGCGGTGGGTTTGCAAATCGCAGGGAAGCCGACGGCCGGTACGGGCGCGCCGCGATGCACGACCGCGAACGTCGGAACGGGCAAGCCCGCGCGTTCGAGAAACGCGTTCACGACGTGCTTGCGCAGGCAAAGACTCGCGGTCCAGGACGAGCAACCGGTGAATGGCACCGCGAGCACCTCGAGCGCCGAGATGACTGCTGGCTCGAGTGCGGCGACGCCGTCGAGTCCTTCGCACATGTTGAACACGAGGTCGAACTTGCCGCGGCGCATGCGCTCGACCCAGCGTCCGTCCGGTTGGGCAGGGAATCGCGTTACCTGATGGTTGTCGGCAACGAGCACGGCCTCGATCGCTTCGAGCGTCTCGAGGATCGCGAGGTCTGCCGACTTGCCGAGCGCCGATGGTCCATCGAATAACAGGGCTATCTTCATGCGCTCCTCCAACTCGTGATGAGCGTCAGTCGCCGAGATGCGCCGGTTGGGGCGCGTCGGGATGACGCGCAGCTTCCGCAATCGACGCGGTCTCGCATGCGACCTCAGCTCGAGGCCGCCGCACGCGCGACCCCCATCCGGCGTCGACGTGCAGCGTTGCTCGGCAGGGAAACGCCCTGCCGGTCCGCGGCATATCGCACGCATGTCTGAATGAGCTCGTCGTAGCTCAATCCGGCGGCGCGCGCAGCCTTGGGAAAACACGAGTTGTCTGCCGGATCAGGAAGAATCCCGGGAAGCGGGTTCACCTCGACCACGTTGGGCACGCCTGCCGCGTCGAGTCGCACATCGATGCGCGACCAATCGCGACAGCCGAGCACGCGGTAGGCGGCGAGCACGACCCGTTCGATCGTGCATCGCAACGCTTCATCAATCCGTGCAGGGCATTCAAAAATCTCGAGCGGTTGCTCCGGCCGGTCCCACAGCCACTTCGCTTCAAATCCGTAGACCGGGAGAGATCCGCTTGGTAATACCTCAAAGTTCATTCCGACGATCGGCAACACGTGCGCGTCGCCGCCGTTGCCCAACACAGCGCAAGTGAACTCCGCGCCGGTTAAAAATTCCTCGATCAACACGGGCTGCCGATAACGATCGAGCAAAAATGCGACCTGCTCGCGCATTTCGCTCGGCGTGCGGCAGTAGTTCCGTTCGGTAATTCCCTTCGACGAGCCCTCGTGCACCGGTTTGACGAACACCGGAAAGCGGAGTGCTCCCGAGTAACTGCTTGCGTCGTGCACCACCTGGAATGGCGCATTTGGAATGCCGTGATACGCGAGACATTCTTTCGTGCGTGCTTTGTCCAGGCACAACGACAGCGTGAACGGGTCGGATCCCGAGTACGGAATCCCGAAAAACTCACACATGGCCGGCACGTGCGATTCGCGGTTCACACCGCGAAGACCTTCCGCCATGTTGAAGACGATGTCCGGCCGCTCAGCTCGGAGCCGCTCGGGGAAGTCCGCGTTCGCTTTGAGCCGTACGACTTCGCCTAAGCCAGAGAGCGCGTGCTCGACGGCGCTGACCGTCTCGCTGCTGTCCCACTCGGCAAACTCGTCGTCGGTGCTGCTCCGATTGGACGTGTGCTGCGGTTGAAAGGCCCCCGCGACGCGCGAGGTAGAATCGTTTCGCGTCTGCAGAATCCGAGACGAACTGGGAGGCTCTTCGTCGGCGCGGGGCTCATCATCGCCTGTCCGCGCTTCCTCGTCGTCCGGTTTCTGATTGTAGGCGAATCCGATCCGCACCATTCGATCCACTCACGTCGACGGAGAATCGCATCACGTGTGCGCGCAAAATAAGAAACACGAAATCCTTGCGCAATGCGTTTCTTTCATCTGCGCGTCATCGTGACGCGCGCGACTCACACCTTGTGGTAGGCGACGCGCGCCGCCTCACGACGATCGGCGGCTTCGTAGAGCTCGAAATCGGAAAAGAGTGCCGGCGCTTCGGCAGAGAGCACGCGTAGCACGGCCACCGCGGCGCGACGGATTTCTAACTCGGCGCCTTCGCTCGAGCGCAGCTCCAGCATCGTGCGCCAGGCGCGCGCGTTGGCCGTGACGACGATTTTGGTCTCTGTCGAGTTTGGAAGGACGCCGCGTGCACCCTCTCGCGCCATCTTCCGGCGGTGGACTTTGTCAGCGACCCACGCGTAACGCTTCATGAGCTCCTCGACCAGCGTCACGTAGGTCCGCTGCGCGGATTCGATCTGCTCGCGCCATGCGGTCTCGAGCCGCTCGTCGCCGATGATGGCCGGCGGCACGACGAAGTTTGCCTCCGACTCGTCCACGTAGCGTTGCGAGAGCTGGGAGTAAGCGAAGCCCGCACGGTGGCGCACCAGCTCGTGCGTGAGCGATCGGCTCACGCCCTCGAGGAGCAGCGAGTACGTCGCATGCTCGAGAACGCTGCCGTGTCCCTGACGCTTGATGTTCTCGATGTAATCGCGCGTCGACCGGCTGGCCGGGTTGCGCTGACTCATGTAGCAGAGACGTCCGGCGAATTCCGAGAGTCGTTCCCCGTCCGTCGACTCGCCGATCCAATTCACGGGCAAGTGCGACGGCTCGGCGAACGCGGGACGCGCGAGCAGCGTGATGGTCGGCTCGTGGATGTAGACGGGCATCGTGATGCGACTGGAGTGTTGCCGGAGGACGGGAACGCGAGCGGAGGAAACTTAGTCAGGCATGTGAGTCGCCGAAACCATGTCGATGCGCGATGTCGCGTACGCTCTTTCGCGCTCGACCGCATCGAGCGCGGCGCGCGCCGGCAGAGGAAGCGGGGTGAGCGACGGATCGTACTTGATCTCGCCGAACGCGCGCTGACCCGCGACGGGCACTTTCACGCCGGGATTCAAGATGCCGTCCGGGTCGAACGCGTTCTTGACTTGCGCGAATAGCTCGAGCAGGGAGGCGGGCCACACGCGCGAGAGTAGCGGCGTGCGAAGACGTCCGTCGCCGTGCTCGCCGCTCAGCGTGCCGCCGAGCGATGCGGTGAGCGTCACGACATCGTCGAGGAGACGCTCGACTCGCGCACGCCAGTCGGCTCGTCTCACGTCGACGAGCGGATTTACGTGCACGTGAGCGTCGCCTGCGTGACCGAAAATGACTCCGCGAATACCGGCGGCGTCGAGCGCGTGACGGACGCCGCGTATGTACTCGGGCAATCGCTCGGGCGGCACAGCGCCGTCTTCGATGAACTGCATCGACTTGAGCGCGGGATCGAGACGATTGAGAATCGGACTGGCTGCGTGGCGCAGCGACCATAGGTCGTGTTCGGTCGCGCTGTCGAACGCCAGTCGCACGGACGACGCGCCCGATTCCTCGAACGACTGCTGGAGCGATCCCGCGCTCGCGTTCGCGGCTTCCGCGCTGTCGCCTTCGACTTCGGCGAGCAGTACGGCCTCGACGTCATCGTCGAAACGAACCGTGCCACCCTCGGCGACGACGTCGAGAAATGTTCGATCGAGCAGCTCGCACGCTGAAGCGCCCGCGTCTCTGGCGCGGACGGCCGCGGCTGCAGCGCGCTCGAGATTGGTGAAACAAGCGAGCAGACTGGACGTGGCGCCCGGCACCGGTGCGAGAGCCAACTCGACGCCGACGAACAGCGCGAGCGTCCCTTCGCTCCCAACGAGCAGGTCGATGAGCTCACCGCTGTGCGCGAAATCGTGCAGTGCGTAGCCGGATGAATCCTTGAGCACGCCTGCATGAGCGGACGCGACGTCGCGCGACTGTGCAGCGATCGACGGCTGCACGTCGTCGAAAAACCGGTTCACGGCTGCGACGTCTCTGGGCGGCGGCGCGCCGCGGCGGACGACGGCGCGCCGGCCGTCGGCGAATACGCAGTCCAGCGCCCGGACCCAGCGGCGCATCGATCCGTAGCGCAGCGTGTGCGCACCGGCTGCGTTAGTCGCGACCATGCCGCCGATGGTGCAGAACGCGCTGCTCGACGGGTCCACCGGGAGACGCAGCCCGGTGCGTTGGGCAGCGGCGTCCACGGTCTCGCGAATCGCACCAGGCCCAACGGCAACCGATCGCGCCGGAGTGTTCACCGTGTGGATGTCGCGCTGCCGGCTGAGGTCGACGATGATCTCATCGCCTACGGCGCCGCCGGCCATGCCGCTGCCCGAGCCGCGCGGAACCAGCGCGGCGCGCGTGCCGGCTGCCCAACGGACGAGCGCGACGACATCGTCCGGCGTGCGAGGCATGGCGACTGCCTCCGGCACGGCGCGCGCAATGCCTGCGCCCTCGCTGTACGCGGCGCGGGATATCAAATCCTTTATGAGCTGCGGCATCGCGTGTCTCGATCGAGGCGACCGGGCGGCCTAGAGGCCGAGCTCGTTCACGCGCGGCGGATCGACCGTGTAGTCATAGAAGCCCTTGCCGGACTTTCGACCGTACATGCCGGCGAGGACCATGCGCTTGAGCAGCGGCGGCGGCGCGTACCGCTTCTCTCGGTATTCGTCGAACATGATCTCCGCAATCTTGTACGTGGTGTCGAGGCCCACGAAGTCGAGCAGCGTGAAAGGCCCCATCGGATAGCCGGTGCCGAGCATCATGCCCTTGTCGATGTCCTCGACCGATGCGATGCCGTGCTCGAGCTGGTTGATCGCATCCACGAGATACGGCACGAGCAGCAGGTTGACGACGAACCCGGAATTGTCCTTGGCGGCAATGGGCTCTTTGCCTAACTGACGCGCGAACGCGTACGCGGCATCGAAGGTGGCGTCGCTGGTGGTGACGGTCCGCACCACCTCGACGAGCTTCATCACAGGTACCGGATTGAAGAAGTGCAGCCCCACCATCTGTCCCGGTCGCGTGGTGGCGGCGGCCATGGCAGCGATCGTCAGGCTCGATGTATTCGAGGCGAAGATCGTGTGCGACGGGCACAGGCCGTCCAACTCCTTCCACATCGCGTTCTTCACCTCGATGTCTTCGACCACGGCTTCGATCACGATGTCACAGTCGGCGAGGTCGCGCAGATTCGTCGTGAAAGACAGCCGCGACATCGCGGCATCGCGGTCGGCCGCGGTCACCTTGCCTTTGCTCTTTTCTATAGCGCGGGCGAAGCTCTTTTCGATGCTTGCCTTCCCGCGTTGGCACAGCGCATCGGACACTTCCCGCACTTTGGTCGTGAATCCGCTCTGGGCGCACACCTGCGCAATGCCGGAGCCCATGAGTCCGGCGCCGAGCACGCCGACGGTCTTGATGTTTGTCATGAGGACGATCGATTGAGGTGAAGATCGAGGCCGTTAGGCCGGGCGGCGTGCGCGCGTGCGCAAGGTCAGCGCCATACGTCGAGCGCAGACAGAACATTCGGACGCGGCGGGTCGCCGCGCTCCAACCGGTCGAGCAACTGCTCCAACGCCAGCTGCGCGCGGGTGACCATGGGCGCGTGACTCCGCGCGATGAAGTAGCCGCCGACGACCGTCACGGCCGCGGGAACGATGGCCACCGGAAGAAAGAACCCAAGGACGGCGAGCGCGCCCGCGCCCAACACGCCGGCGCCGGCGACTATCGCGCCCGACGTCGCGCGCTCGAACCGAACGTTGGAAAGATCCGCCTCGAGACGCACCAACACGCGCTCTGCGTCGACGGGCACGACCGTCGCGCCGACCTCCCGTGTTGGGCGCAGGTAGTAGCCGCGACCACTCACGTTCAGCAAACGTCGCATCTCGCTGAACAAACCGGGACGCGGCTCCCACAGCATGCGGTCGGACAAGCGACGCTTGACCTGCATCGACTCTTCGCGCTGCAGCCACAGGTCCAGACGCTCGAGCATCGCTGCGGCAGTTCCCTTGATCGTCCGCGACGCATGGACGTGCGCCGGCCCGAACACCCGCGCCGCCAAGCCGCTTTCGTCCGGTACCTGCGCGCGACTTCGCTCCTCGGCCAGCGCCTGTTTGAGATGCTCCGGCGACAGACCGACTTCGCGCGCCACCTCGATCAGTTGGTCTTCGTTGAGCGCCGCATCGGCGGGATCGGCGTCGGCCGTCTGCAACTCGGCCGCGCGCGCCAACACTCGCTCCATCGCCGCGCGATCGAGCGGCTGTTGTCGTGCGGGCAGCCCGCTCTCATCGGCCATGCATCACTCAGCTGCCGCTCACATCCGAGTTGAGCTGGCTCGTGAGTTGATCGGCAATCGTTTGCCGAAGCGGAAAGGCCTTCTCGATCGCCGCGACCTCGGCGCCCGGCGTGTAGGAGATGTGTGCCGCATCCAGATAGTAGCGCGCATACCCGATGGCCAGCTCCGGTGCGATCTTCTGCAGGAGTTGCAGGCCGCCTCGGACCGCCGCCGGGCTCGTGTACCGGTCCGCGACGCCCTCCTTCTTCTCGGCCGGCGTCGTGTTGTCGTTCACCGCTGCGTTAGACACCGGCGACACCGCCTCGTGCGCGAGCACGTACATCGCGTCCACCGCGCGGCTCACGCTGTCGGGGAACGTGATCGTGATCGTGGGTCCGCGGCCCGGCTCGCCTAACGTACGGCCCTCCCCGGCGAGCACCAGCGACAGCAGGATCTCGCCGCGTGACTGCCCCGATTTCGCCAGGAACTGCCGAAATTTGGCGAAGTATGTTTGCGTCCACAGCGAATCGACCGCGGCGAACACGGCGGCCCGCTGCGACTGCTGCGACTTCCACCAGTTCGCGTAGTACTTGGCGTTCTCGTCCTGCATCGCCGCGGTGAACTTGCGCAGCCACTGCCGCTCGGCCGGCGTCGAGTACGACGCTTGAATGATGCCGAACACGGCCCGCGAATCGGGGTCCATGAGCTGCCGCGGCGAGTTGACGCGGCGTGCCGACTCCTCCGGCCCGGCCGAGCTCTTCAGGTACTGGTCGATCGCTTTCTGTGTCGTCTCCCACGAGCGGAAGTACAGGCCGAGGAACTGTCCGCCCACCAATCGCGAGTCGGAGTTGAGCTGCGTGCGGAGCGAGTCCTGATCAGTGTCGAGCAGTGTCGTGATGTTTCCGCGCTTCTTGAACGCGACGAGTGAATCCCGGTAGCCCGGCTTGAAGTACGGAATGAGCGTGGTGTCTTGCTGCAGTAGCGCGTAGCCGTGCAACCAGAGGTCGACTTGGTAGCGGGTGCTGATGCGCCATGTCAGATCGGGACGTACCGCGAGTGGCTCGGCGGTCGTCGCCGGATTGTTCTGGGATGACGCACACGCGACAGCGGCGGACGTCAACAACCACAGCGCAACAACACGGGCGGAAGACGCTGAGATTCGGCTCACGGGATTAGATCCGGTGCTAGAGTGGCATGACGCGCCATTGGAGCGCGCATCACACAAATGCCTCGATGACCACAGCGATTCCCTGTCCACCGCCGATGCACGCGGAGCCGAGTCCGTAGCGCTTGCCGCCAGCCCGCAGGGCGTGAATCAGGTGCGCCGTGATCCGCGCGCCGGACGCGGCCAACGGATGGCTCATCGCAATGGCGCCGCCGTGCACGTTGAACTTCTCGCGCGGAATCTCCAGTTCGCGCTCGACGGCGCACACCTGTGGCGCGAACGCTTCGTTCACTTCGATCAAGTCCATGTCGTCGAGCGACATTCCCGCCTTACGGAGCGCGATGCGCGTCGCGGGAACCGGTCCAATGCCCATGATGGTCGGATCGACACCCGCCACACCCCACGATACGAGGCGGGCGAGCGGCTTCTTGCCATTCTTCGACGCCCAATCCGCGCTGCTAACCACGAGCGCGCCCGCGCCGTCACCGATGCCGGACGCATTGCCGGCCGTTACCACACCGTCCGCCTTGAACACCGGCTTCAGCTTGGCGAGTCCCTCGAGCGTCGTGTCAGGGCGCATGTGCTCATCGCGACGGAACTGCTCGACCTGACGGGTCTTTGGATTCTTCACAGGAATGGCGATCACTTCTTCCTCGAACACGCCGGACTCCCACGCTGCGCGCGCCGTTTGCTGCGAGCGCAACGCGTACTCATCTACACAGCCACGATCGAGATGATACTGCTCCGCGAGTTTCTCGGCCGTCTCCGCCATGGCCAATCCGGCGACAGGATCCTTGAGCCCCTCCCACAGCGAGTCCTCGAGCGGCGGCATTTTGCCGAGCGGCAGTCCCCAGCGCAGGCCACGCGCAATGTGAGGCGCCTGCGACATCGATTCGCCGCCTCCTACCAGGCACACTTCGGCCTCGCCTAACAGAATTTCCTCCGCGCCGTTGACGATCGCTTGAAATCCGGATCCGCACAGGCGGTTTACCGTTAGGCCCGGCGTCTCGTTGGGGCAGCCAGACCGTAGGGCGACGTGACGGGCGAAGTAGATCGTATCCGACGTCGTTTGCATCACGTTGCCGAAGATCGAATGCTGAATGGCATCAGGCTCGACACCGGCCCGTTGCATGGCCGCAGTGGCGGCGTGAACGGTGAGGTCGATGGCGCTGAAGTCTTTGAGGGTACCGCCGAAGGTGCCGAACGGTGTCCGCACCGCGGACAGGAATACCACATCACGGGCTTGGCCCTGGGTCTTCACGGGATCTCCAATGGCGAATATCTGTGGCTGAAAGATGGCCCGTCACCGAGACGGTGGGAACTGCTTCGCCCGGCGTCCGGACGGACCGCTATTTGGTCCCGGTCTCGCGCACGTGACTGGCAATCCAGTCGCCTACCTCGCGTGTTCCCATTTTACCGCCGACGTCAGCCGTACCGACTCCCTGGCCGATCGCCGCGTGCACCGCCTGCTCGACCGCTCGCGCCGCGTCTTCCGCGCCGAGGTCAGTGAGCATCATTGCAAGGGTGAGAATGGCGGCCATGGGATTCGCTACGTTTTTGCCGGCGAGCGGCGGCGCGCTGCCGTGCACCGGCTCGTACATGGTGACGCCGCCGGGGTGGCGATTGGCGCTTGGCGCGAGGCCGAGGCCGCCGACCAACATCGATGCGAGATCGGAGAGAATGTCGCCGAACAGGTTTCCGGTGACGATCACCTGAAACGTCTCGGGTGAGCGAACGAGATCCATCGCCATCGCATCTATGTAGCGTGTGTCCCGCTGAATGTCCGGATACTCGCGGCCGACTTCCTCGAAGACGCGTCGCCACAGGTGATGCGCCTGAATCGCGTTCGCTTTGTCGGCCATGGTGACGCGCGTCTTGCCGTGATCGGCGGCCCACTTGAACGCGTGTCGCACGATGCGCTCGACGCCTTTGCGCGTGTTCAGCTCTTCTGCGATTGCGATCTCGTCCGGCGTTCCCTGCTTGAACGTTCCCCCGACCGATACGTAGAGGCCTTCGGTGTTTTCGCGGAACACGACGAGGTCGAGGTCGCGAGGCGTCTTGCCTTTGAGCGGCGTGAGCCGCTCGTCGATCAAACGCGCGGGACGCTCGTTGACGTACAGATCGAGCTGGAACCGCATGCCGAGCAGGATGTCGCGCGCGTGCTGGTTACCGGGGATGCGCGGATCGCCGAGCGCGCCTAACAGAATGGCATCGAAGTCGGTGCCGAGGCGCGTCATGTCTGCCGGCGCGATCGTCACACCGGTCTCGAGGTAGTGGTTGGCCCCGTGCGGCAGGTGTTCGATCTCGATGCCTGGCGCGAACACGGCTTCGACGGCGGCAAGGGTTTTCAGTGCTTCCGCGACGACTTCGGGTCCGATGCCGTCGCCGGCGATGACTGCGAGACGGCGCCTCACGGGACCGCCGCGTGTGTCGTGTCTCCGGAGGCCGTGCCTAACCGGCCGGTGTCGGCGCGTGGCGCCGTCGTGTCGGGCGGAGTGGGACTGTGGCTCACGGCGGCTGGGTGTGACAGCGTGTACACGTACGCGGCGAGCCGCGTCATGTCGGAGTCGTCGAGCATTCCGGCGTAGGCGGGCATGGCGACCGAGAATTGGCGGGGTGTGGCGACGCCGCTCGCGATGACGCCGCGAATACCGGCAAACGAGCTGTCACCGTTGAGCCACGTGGTATCCGTGAGGTCCGGGCCTAACTTTGCCGTGCCGCGGCCCAGTCCGCCGTGGCACGTGAAGCATCGTCCGCGGCCGTGATAGAGCGCGTAGCCGGCGGCCGAGTCGGCCGGGTGGATGACGACGGGCGCGGCAGGTGCCACGGTCGCGCTCTCGAGCGGAACCGGTGCAGGCGTGGTTGCGATGCTTTCAGTGCTCGCTGTACCGCCGAGTGGCATCGCCGCTGCGGTGTCGACGGGCACTCGGCCGCCTTGCTTCTCTCCGTGACACGCTGCGACCGCCACGGACAGCGGCACCACCCACACCGCGACGTGCCGCATTACGACGTGGCGATACCGCGACCGCACGTGATGCAGAATTTCCAACTGATCTCGAGCTCCGTTCCACACGCAGGGCACCGCTGGATGGTCAGATTCTGCCCGCAGTGGGGACAGAAGGCGACACGCCGGTCGTCCGGCAAATTCCCGCCGCAGTACCGGCAGCTGCTGTCGCCTCGCGACGAAGTGGATGTCGACGATGCCGCACTGGCTGTCGGCTGAATCGTCGTGGCAACGCTTGTGCTCGACGCACGCTCGGCCCAGGCAGGACGCGGCGCCGCCGGCGCCGGCGACGCTGATGCGCGCGGCGCGGGGCTGCTCGAAGCCCCCCTCGGTACAGCGCTCGAGTCTACCATCATCTCATCCGCACGCTGTTCGGCACCGGACAGCAGCGCGATGCGCGACGCGGCGAACTCGCGGAAGATCGCCGTGTTCGGATTGGGCGTTGCGAGCTCGGCCCGTATCGCGCCCGCCATGGCGTCGTCAACTGCCAGGTAGCCGCGTTCTCCCGCGAGCAATCGACAGAGCGCTACCTCGTAGTCCTGGTTGGTCTCGATGCCTGTTTCGCGCCGGTTGTGGCGGTACGGGATCAGGTTCTGGTAGAGCTCCGACACCTCGAAGTGGTGCGACAGGTAGGCCGGATAGCCGTTACGTATGTTCTCCACGAGACGTCGAAAGAGCCGGTCGAGATCATCCATGTCCGATTCCACGAAGAGGTGGGACGCGCTGTCCTGCCAATTATAGGCGCCACGGCCCGCGCTCGCGCAAGGGCGTGCGTTCGACGCCGGAGTCAGTGCACTGCATCTCACATCGTCTGTCCCGCGGCTGGTCACACGCGTCACGGCGTTGATCCTCGCGTTGCTCGGCCTGGTGCCGGTGGCGAACCTGCTCGCTCCCGGCTCGTTGCCGTGGTGGTCGGACGTCGTATCGTTGTGGCTGTTCGGCGGCGCATGCGTGCTCGTGATCGCGTATCTCGCGGCGCGCGCGTTGGGCGACCGCGCAGCGCCCATCGGCACCCGAGTGTGCGGGCTGGTGATGGCGCCGTCGTCGCGCACGTTCCTCTGGGTCGTGTCAATCGCGGGATTTCTCTTCGCTGCCGGCGCTGCGTGGTACTGCTTCAATCGCCAGCCACAATCGATCGACGAGATGGCGCAGCTGTGGCACGCGCGCATGCTGCTGGCCGGTCACCTCTCGATTCCAACCGAGCCGGATCCCGCGTTTTTCTCGGCGATGAACGTGGTGGATGCGGGTGGCCGATGGTACTCGCAGTTTCCGGTTGGCGGACCGGCGGTGCTGGCGGCCGGCCTTGCGTTAGGCGCGGTGTGGCTCGTCAATCCGGTGTTGATCGCGTTCACCACCCGCAACGTCTATCGATTCGCGCAGCGCGCGTACGGCGAGGCGTTCGCGCGGGGCGCCACGCTGCTTCTGCTGATGGCGCCCTTTTTCATTTTCATGGGCGCGAGCGAGCAGAACCACGTGCCGGCGCTGGCGTTCGCCACGCTCGCGCTGGCGGCGCTGCCAGCGTGGAGCGGGGCAGTGTCGCGGACCGATGCATACCGTCACGCTGCGATCAT